>Ga0207733_100491_pt1 | contig 22941 bp, 21 predicted proteins | sample A23P3SouthBayCA_FD_187735 | JGI IMG/M metagenome (GOLD analysis project Ga0207733, IMG submission 187735) | Aerobic enrichment media microbial communities from Eden Landing Ponds, California, USA - A23 P3 (SPAdes) | ecosystem: Environmental > Aquatic > Marine > Unclassified | place: Emeryville... | reverse complement strand
GCGGACCAGTAGCTGAAATCGGCAGGTGTCCACAGGGCGTCTTCGGCTGCCAGTCCCAGGCCGTCCGCGACTGACACGGCCAGACTGTCCGGCAACAACCAGAGGACGACCCGGCCGGCGGTTTCGAGATTCGCCGCGATGGCGACGAAAAAGGCTCCGAGCAGGCCCGCACTCCGGCGTGAGACACCGTGGACTGCACCGACGTTCGCCGCGAGACCGTACGCTGCGACGACGAAGGCACCGAAAAACGCGGCCAGCGCGAGGTTGTAGGCGAAGGCTGGGCCGGTGGCGGTGAGAATCGTCAGCAGGCCAGCGATCAGTTGGCCGCCGTAGTAGTACTGCACCGGTTCACCGGCGAACCACATGTCCTGGGGCGGGAGGACGTCTGCACGAAGGACCGACTGCAAGAGTCCGAAATCGAGGAACTTCTCGCCAGCGCCAGGGGAAATTGCCGGATCCGCACCCCTGATGAGGACGATGAATAGAAACGCCGCGGAGAAGACGAGCGCTGGCGTGAGGTACTCGGCGTAGTCGACATCGACGCGACCGGCAGCGACGTAGGCCCCGCAGATCAACACCAGCAGGCCCACCGCGAGTGTCGGGACACCGAACACAATCTGGCCGACGAGGTAGCCCACGATTCCCAGGATGGCCAGCCCGAGTGGGATGGTGAAGGCTGCACCACGATCCGCAAGGTCGCGAAAAATGAGCGCTGCAATCGGCACGGTTGCGGCACCCAGCGCCAGCAACAGTAGTAGCCACACCGCGACGAGTCCGTACTCCATCAGGCTCTATGCGCGTCACCCGCCACCATACGTCTTGTGAAGCGTGGGGCGTCGCTGTGTGATGCCTGGGGCGTCGCTGGGGTGGATTGGTGGCGCGGCGTACACTGATTCGAACTGTTTTTACTTCGGCCAATGGAGCACCAACGTAATGGCGGCCTCCCTTGGAATCGTCGTGCCAGCGTTCGATCCGGACGTCGAACGACTGACAACGTACGTTTCCGAGCTCGACGAGCGGTTTCCGGACGCACAGATCCACATCGAACTCGACGCTCCGGGTGCCGGCATCGTCGAAGCGCTGACTGACCTCCCGGCCTCGATCAATGCGGTGCCCTACCGTCGTGGGAAGGGCGCAGCGGTCACGGCTGGTTTCGAGCGACTGGACACGGCAGTGCTCTCGTTCGTCGACGCTGACGGTTCGACCCCGGTGGACTCCCTGGCCGAGGTACTGGAACCAGTGCTGTCGGGACGTGCCGCGCTCGCCGTTGGCTCACGGCGCCACCCACAGGCCGACGTCGAAAGTCACCAGACTTTCGCGCGACGCTTTCTCGGCGATGGTTTCGCGTGGCTCGCTGGCAAGCTCCTCACGGTGTCGTTGTCCGACTACCAGTGTGGGGCGAAGGCAATTACGCGGGCAGGATGGGAACAAATTCGCGAGCACTTATACGAGCCGGGCTTCGCCTGGGACATCGAACTGATCGCCATGGCTGGTGCATTCGACCTGCGCGTCGAGGAAGTGCCGATCCGCTGGGAGGACCAGCCCAATTCCTCGGTCGCCCCCATCAGAACCACCATTCGCATGGGCCGCACGCTCTTGGCTGTCCGACACCGGGCGAAACAACTGGCAGACGATAGTCTCCACCAGGCGATCGCGGATCGTCGGGGGGCACCGACGGCACTGGTCGATCGCGATGAGTGATCGCTCCGTGCCGTACCTGGACGACCTCCTCCACGGCGTTCGGTTCGGGAAGTTCGTCTCCGTCGGTGCGATCGGCGCGACGTTCGATCTCACGACCCTGATCGTGCTCACCGAGGCTCTCGATCTGCACTGGGCGATCGCCAACGCGATCAGCATCGAAGTCGCCATCCTCGTGATGTTCGTGGTAAACGAGAACTGGACGTTCGCTTCCGCAGGCGGTGACGGTCGAGGTTCGCTCGGCCGTCGTCTCCTCCGATCACACATGGTCCGTGCCGTCGGCTCCTCGATTCAGTACGTGCTCTTCGCGACCGTCCTGTTTCTCGTCACGGTGGACGTATCCCTGTATGGTATCGACCTGTGGGTGATTGTAGTCAAGGGTGGTTCGATCGGGATGGCGATGATGGTGAACTACGTTTTCGAGAGCCTCTTCACCTGGCGCGTGCACGAGTCGTAACCGTGCCGGGAATTGACGGACGGCTTTGGAATCACAACCCTTAATCCGGGTGCGAGGTTACCAGATGATAGCGGGATGGGATAGCCAGGAGATTCCGGCGGGCTCATAACCCGTAGATCGGTGGTTCAAATCCACCTCCCGCTATTTTCGACTAACTCACGAACGAGAAGCGAGGCGACGATTCTGGCGTCAGTGAAATACAGACGTGGTGGTTTGGACCCTGGAAGGCTCGCACAACGAGCGACGCGAGTGAGCATGTCTTCCTCCGGTTCAAATTCACCACCCGAACTTTTCGAGAACACGGATCGCACAGTAGTGGTAAATCCAACTACTGAGTAGCGAAAAGGAACGGGCGAAAAACCGATGCGACCGAGAACTTGAAAGCCCCGCGTCGCTGCGGTCGGTGCGCCGAGTGCGCGCTTCGGTCGCTCCGCTCCCTGCAGTGCTTGACCGACGCGCCGTCCCGCAGCGACGCGCCCCTTTCAGTCCCGCCCGGTCGGCTGTTTCGACAAGCAACGTGGGTGGGACTGAAAGGGGCGAGCCGCGCAGCCGGCTCTGCCGGCTGCGTCCGTGCGCGGCTTCGCCGCGCACGCGGTCGTCCGGCCCGGACGACGTAAGCACCGCAGCGAAGCGAGGAGCACAGCGAGTCCCGGACGGTCGAGCGCCTCAGGGCTTTCAAGCTGTCAATTCTGGCGGTTCGCTCACCTCCACTCGTTTGCGTTACTCAGTAGTTTGTTCGAGCACTCTCGGTGGCACATTTCAGCCGAAAGACCGAGAGGATCGATCGGGCGTGAGCACGTTTGTCGGTACGTCGACGCGGGTTTGTCGGTGACACGATGCCCGCCGCCGCGCACGAATCTCCCGCGGACTGGCTCACTCGACGTCGTGGGCCATTTCGCTCGCGACGCCGGTGTAGCCGGCGGGCGTCAACGCTCGAAGTTCGTCGCGAACGTCGTCGCTGACGTCGAGATCGTCGAAGAGGGCGCGGAAGTCCTCGAGCGAGACCCGTTCGCCCCGAGTCAGATCTTTCACTCGCTCGTAGGCGTCGGTGTGGCCCTCGCGGCGGAGAATCGTCTGGACGGCCTCGCCGATGATTTCGGGCGTGGCTTCCAGTTCCTCGCGCATGACGTGTTCGTTGGGGACGACCTTCGCCAGGCCGTTCGAGCACTTTCCGTAGCCGATCAGGCAGTGGGCGAGTGCCGCGCCAACGTTTCGCTTGACCGTCGAGTCGGAGAGGTCTCGTTGCAAGCGTGAGGTCGTGACGTAGTCGGCGAGGAAGGTGAGATCCGAGTTGGCCTTCGAGAGGTTGCCCTCGCTGTTCTCGAAGTCGATGGGATTGACTTTGTGGGGCATCGTCGAGGAGCCGGTTTCGCCAGCGACCGTTTCCTGGCCGAGATAGCGATCGGAGACGTAGAGCCAGGCGTCGCGGTCGAGGTCGATCAGGACGTTGTTCGCACTTCGGAGTGCGTCGAAGAGGGCCGCCATGTCGTCACAGGGATTCACTTGCGTCGTGACCGGCTCGTGTTCGAGGCCGAGACCGGTGACAAAGTCGGTAGCGAAGGCCTGCCAGTCGACCTCGGGATAGGCAGCGTGATGTGCTGCGTAGGTGCCCGACGCGCCGGCGAGTTTCCCCGAGAGATCGTCACGGGCGACTTCGATGCGGCCGATGGCGCGTGCGAGGCGCGAAGCGTAGACGGCCATTTCCTTGCCGAAGGTCGTCGGCGTCGCCGGCTGGCCGTGCGTGCGGGCGAGCATTGGCAGGTCGCCGTACTCGTGGGCCATGTCGACGAGCGCGTCCCGGACCTCGACGAGTGCGGGGACGATGACGTCGGAAATCGCCGGCTGGAGGAGGACGCGGTGCGCGAGGTTGTTGACGTCCTCGCTCGTCAGCCCGAAGTGGATCCACTGGGCGGCGTCGAGGTCAGCGGGAAGCTTCGTCCGGATGAAGTACTCGACGGCTTTGACGTCGTGATTCGTCGCCGCGTACTCCTCGGTCCCCTCGGTTTCGAGTTGCTTGATCAGCGCGGCGTCCTCGTCGTCGAAGTCCTGGTAGGCGGCTCGCGCGGTCTCACGCTGGTCGTCGTCGATGGACAGCGGCGTCGCATCGAGGTCGGCGAGGGCGATCAGGTACTCGACCTCCACGCGGACGCGAGCGCGCATGAGTGCGGCCTCGCTGGCGTAGGGAACGAGTGGTTCAGTGTAGCGAGCGTAGCGCCCGTCGAGGGGTGAGACGGCAAAGAGTGCGCCGCGAGTTGACATGGAGAAACGTCCGCGAGCGCGATAAAAAGGGATACCGAATTCCGGGCTCCCCACTTCAAACGCGATTACTCCTCCGCACTTGCGTCGGCCGCGACGGCCGCTGTCTCGTCACCGATCCGGCCGTAGTACTCGCGATATCGCGAGAGTTTCCGGTAGAGGAAGTACGCAAGCAGGCCGTCGAACATGAGGACGAACCCGAGGAAGGCGAGGGTACTGCCGCCAGTGATCGACGGGAGATAAGTGACCGTCGTGTTGTAGATCGCGTGCAAGGTGATCGCGATGAGCAACCCCTTCACGACGATCGGACCGAAGTTGTCGTCGTTGAACTTCGCGAGTCCGAGATAGTAGCCTGCGATGGCGGAGTACAGCACGTGCCCCGGGCCAACGAAACTGCGGCTTGCGGCGGTGGCCAGAGCCCCCTCCAGGGCCATTCCACCACCGGAACTTGCGACCTGAATGTAGCCCTGAATGATGTACACCGCGTTCTCGATTGTGGCGAAGCCGAGGCCGGCGACCGCCCCGTAAACTGCACCGTCGATCACCGCATCAAAGCTCTCCGTGTCGAAGGCGTAACTCCGGACCGCGAGGAGCTTGACGATCTCCTCGACGGGGCCGACGACCAGGAAGAAGTACAGTACCATGCCGACGATCGGGATGAACGAGAAGGCGATCCGGAACGCGCTGTTGACCACCAGCGCGAAGGATGCAAACACCACAGCGAGGACGAACGTGATGGCGAGGTTATCGAGCGGTTCGCGCCGCGTGGGATCGCCGTACCAGAAGTAGCCGACGATGGCCAGTGCGGGAACGACGGAAAGGAGCGCCAGGATACCGAGCGCCGGTCGGTTGACGAGGATGAGACCGGCTAGTCCGAGCTGCCCGATGAACAGCAGGATGGCCATCGCGATGAGCAATTGATGTCCCGACGCACGGATCCACCCGTGGACGGCCACGGCGAACCGATCGAGTCCCGTTCGCGGATCCCACTCGGCCACGTCGTAGAGGTCCACGCGGTGGCCCAGAACGCGCTCGATCGGATCTCTCTCAGCCATACCAGCGGATTTGTGCGGGCCAGTGTAAGGCGTTTCCCCGAGAACCACGAGGGACCGTTCCTCCCGGCCGAAGGCGGGAGGCATTGTTTCGGCAGGTAGCTACCGGTGGTCTCGAAGGAGGACGGACGTGGGCCGCTGGAACGTCCGTAACTCCCATCCTCGCAAGCCGACACCACGGGCCATATCTTTGCGAGCCCTGGAACCAGAAAGCGACGCGCGAGATTGTTGCGGTTCCCCAGCATCGGGCGAGCGGGCCCCGCAGCCCGAATCGGGGATCTTCCAACGATTAATCCGAATTAATTCGGCTAAAATGGGCTTTAGAGGCGTTGAATCGCCACAATCCGTCTTTGCCATCGACCCGGGTTAAGCACCTCTCTCGACAAGGGTGGATTGCGATGAACCGAACCAAAGTGCTCACGGCAACGATCGCAGTGGCAGTGATCGTCGGCGGCGCCGTCGCGGTTGGCGCTGCCAGCCCGGCTGAACAGGCGGCGGCAAACAGCAACGGTGACGCGGGGGCGGACGACGCCAGCGCGGATGATCCCGCGATGAACGCAAGCGATGCCGATACCGAGGCGATGAACGAAAGTGAGGATGCCGCGGCGAACGGAACGAACGCCCGCGCTGACGCGGACCGAAAGGGTCCCGGTGCCGTCGACCTCCCGGCCCAGGTCCCCGACCACGTCCACGAAATCCATTCGACGATCGACTCGTTCCTCAACGGCTCGATCGATCACCTGGGCAACTCCCTGAGCGAGTTGCTGTCCGGCGAGGAAGCGGGCAACGCTGACGGCTCGGACAACGCGGACGCGTCTGAGAACGCACCCGAGCAGCCTGGATCCGCCAGTGCTGGTGCACAGTCCAACTGACGCCCGCGAGCGACCACGGTCCCCCATCTGACGCACAGTCCCCTCCTTTTTCGACGCCAGATCCCCACAGCGGTGCGTATCGACGAGGTCGCGGACACCTTCCCTGCACGATGGGCTCACCGGTGGGAACCGGCCCATCGGATCCCTGGGCCACTACCCTGAAGTAGTCCGGACGGGCATGAACACACCACGTGCGGCCCAACGCCCATAGCCGTCGGATGAAACTGGTAGCCGCCATCGGGATCATCGGCCTGCTCGTCCTGGCCCTCGCGGTCGTATCGCCCGGAGCAGGACTGGTCCAGCCGGACGTCCCGACGGACGGAACCAGTATGGACGCCCGGTTGACGGCGACCGGCAACGCCGACTGGACGGTCACCTATCGCATCGAACTGTCGTCGGCCGACCGAGAGGCGGCCTTCGAGGACCTCCAGGCTGACGTCGCCGCCAACGAGTCCGCGTATATCGACAGATTCAGCGAGCGACTCGGCGCGACGGTTGCGAGCGCGGAGAACGCGACCGGCCGCTCGATGGAACTGCAAAACGTCTCGGTCAGTACGAGTTCAGCGGGCGTCTCACAAAGCGCTGGCTTGCTCACCTACCGCTTCCAGTGGACGAACTTTGCCCGCGTCGATGGGGAACGAATCGAAGCCGGCGACGCGCTCGCCGGACTCTTCCTGGAGGACGAAACCTCCCTGACCATTGGCTGGGCCGAGGGCTACGATCGCACACGCGTGACGCCCACGGCCGACGAGCGTGGTGACCGGTCGGTCACGTGGCGCGGCCCACGTGACTTCGCCAATGGCGAACCACGAGTCGTCGTCCAGCCCGGCGGTGGTGGCCTTCCCGCCTGGCTGCTTGGGCTCGGCCTCCTGCTTGCCCTCGCTGCCGTCGGCATCGGTGCCGTTCTCTGGCGCCGACGGGACGAGTCCACCGAGCCCGCTCCCACCGAGGACACCGCTGCGTCGGCGGAACCGACCGAGGATGCGACTGCCGACGAGCCCACGGAGCCACCGTCGGAACTGTTGAGCAACGAAGAGCGCGTGCTGCAACTGCTGGACGCCGAGGGTGGCCGCATCAAGCAACAGGAAATCGCCGAGCGGCTGGAGTGGACTGACGCGAAGACGAGCCAGGTTATCGGTGACCTGCGTGACGATGGCACGATCGAGACCTTCCGCATCGGCCGTGAAAACGTCGTAACCTTGCCGGACCACGAACTGTGATCGGGACCCTCGAACCTTCGTTCAGGACTGGACAATCGAAGGACGGAAACGGTGTTGAATCCGAATTAATTCGGCTAAATCGGGCGCAATTTCGCGTGACGATCGGCCGTTTATAGGATGCTGTCGCACCAACTACCGATCGAGATGAACAAACTCTTTCCCACCATCCTCGCCGTGCTGGTCGTCCTCGGGACGGTCGCCGTCGGCCCGGTGGCTGCCGGGCTCGCCGCGCCGCCAGCGGACAGCTCCGAGGAGCGGAGTAACGGCCCAACGGCTGCAATCCAGGGACAGGACAACGAAACGACCCCGACGAACGACAGTGACACGCCGCCCGGGGCCCGACTCGCTGGCGTCGTCGCCGTCGGTGACGCCGAAGCCGAGGCTGCGGTCGAGGACCGTGCGTTCGGTATCCGTGTCGCCCAGGCTGCCAGTGACGGCGACCGGGCCGACGTGGTCGGGGACCGCCTCTCCGACGTCGAGTCCAGACTGGCCGCCCTCGAAGCCACCCACGGGGACCTCCGAGCGGCACGGGACAACGGCTCGATGAGCGAGGGTGAGTACCGCGCCCGAGCGGCGAAGCTCGCCGCCCAGAGCCAGGCCCTCGAACGGGCGGCCAACCAGTCAGCGACCGTCGCGAGCGGCCTCCCGGCGACGCTGCTCGAATCCAGGGGCATCGACGTCACCGCGATTCGAACCCTTGCTGACCGGGCGGATCAACTCGGCGGCGAGGAAGTCGCAGCCATTGCTCGCTCGATCGCCGGCGGGGCGGTTGGGACGCACCCGGCTGGCGACCGGACGCCGTTCGACGGTAACGTTCCCGGCCCCGACGGCGCTGGCCCCGCGACCGGGACCGCCGGAACGCCGGGGACTGACCAGCGACCCGAGAACGGAACGGCCGACGCGACACCCGCCGACGGTCAGTAAGGGGCCGACGAAATTCGGACGAATCCCGCATCTCGACTCCTCTATTCGCTTCCCAAACCGGCTGTTGACGTCCTACCACGCACGACCGACTCCTCGCTACCGCTCGTCGTCGAGAACTGCGAAAACACCGGTGAGCGTTGCTCACCGGGCTTTCTCTCACTGCGTTCGAGAAAGCGCCGAGGAGGAGATTCGAACTCCTGTGTCCTGACGGACAGTTGCTCTCGAAGCAACCGCCTTGGCCGGGCTAGGCTACCTCGGCTCATCAAGACGTACCTTCCAAGCCACTGTTATCCGTTTCGATTCGACGGTCCACTGCTCGTCAAGGGCGTCCCGGTTGTACCCTCCGCCACGCTCTCGGCGGGCGTTATGTTCCGTCTTCGTCAATCGGCCCATATCCGCCGCCACCCGGCGTTTCGATGCGAACGGTTGCGCCGGCGTCGAGGCGACGGGTCACCTTTGCGGGGGCCAGTTCGCCGTCGATCAAATTCCGGCCAGTTTTCCCGTCCGCGCCACCCGCTCGACCGGCTGGCGGCACACGGCGGCGTTCGGTGAGCAGTGAGACAGTCGCTGGCGATTCGAGCACGAGCTCTCGGATCAGTCCGTCACCGCCGGAGTGGGCGCCTGTACCACCACTGTCCCCCCGGAGCGCGTACTCGTTGATGCGAAGCGGATAGGCGAGTTCTAGCGCTTCGATCGGGGTGTTTTCGGTGTTCGTCATGCCGACCTGGACGCCGCTCTCACCATCCTGCTCCGGGGTGCCACCGGCCCCACCGCCGATGGTTTCGTAGTAGGTAAAATCTGGCCCGCCGACGATCAGATTGTTCATCGTTCCCTGGCTCGCGGCGGGGACCACGTCCGGTGCGGCCTTCGCGAGTGCGGCGAAGGTGACGTCGGCGACGCGCTGGCTGGTTTCGACGTTGCCACCCACGACGGCGGCCGGCGGCGACGGATTCACGAGCGAGCCGGACGGCGCGATCACCGAAATCGGCTCGTAACAGCCATGATTGGGCGGGATTTCGCTGTCTGTAATACAGCGTACAACGTAGTATACAGCGCTTCTGGCCACCGCAAGCGGTGCGTTGAGGTTGCCAGGAACCTGGTCGGCGGTCCCGGTGAAGTCCACGGAGAGGCACTGCCCGTCGATGGTAACGGTGGCGACGACCGGAATCTCCTCGTCCCCGCTGCCCTCCAAGACGTCGGCAGCGCGATATTCCCCGTCCGGCAGGGCGTCGAGTTCGTGCTCGATCCGCTCGCGAGAGTAGTCCATCACGGCGTCGAAGGCCGCGAGCAACCGATCGCCGTGGTCCGCGAGCAAGGCAGTGACGCGCTCCTGACCCCGCTGATTCGCGGCGAGCTGGGCCTGCAGATCAGCGCGCCGTTCGCGGGGATTTCTGACGTTCGCAAGCAGCAGGTCGATCACGTCCTCGCGCTGCTCGCCACCCGCGACGACGCGGGTCGGCGGTACCCGAATACCCTCGGCGTGTATTTCGGTCGAATCGGCCGGCATGCTCCCTGGCGTCGCCCCGCCCACGTCGGCGTGGTGGGCCCGCGAGACGGCGTACGCGACGATCTCACCGCCCTCGACGACTGGGGACACCAGTGTCAGGTCCGGAAGGTGGGTTCCGCCCGCGAACGGGTCGTTCAGGAGGAAGGCGTCGCCGGGCACTGGATCACGGTCGATCACGGCGCCGACGGCCGCCGGCATGGCGCCGAGGTGGACCGGGATGTGCTCGGCCTGGGCGACGAGGCGGCCCGCGTCGTCGAACAGCGCCGTCGAGCAGTCCCGCCGCTCGGTGATGTTCGGCGAGAAGGCGCCACGGACGAGCACCTCGCCCATCTCCTCGGCGACGCTTTCGAGCTGATTCCGGAGGATCTCGAGTTCGATCGCGTCGAACGCCTCGCGGGTCATCGATCCCCACCCCCAGTGGATTCTCGTTTGTCGAGGTGGAGGGCCCCGCGGCGGTCGGCCGAGACGGTCCAGGCCGGCGGACAGACGAGCGTGCTCTGTCCGCCCTCGACGATCGCTGGGCCGTCGATCGCCTCGTCGATAGGGATCGCCCGGCCGTCGTACACCGGCGCGTCGTGCCACCCCTCGAAGTACACCGCCCGCTCGTCGATCATCGGCGCTCCCGTCGGGTCGTGATCGATCGCCGGCGGGGAACCTGGGATCGACGCCTGGACGCCGAGCGTGACGAGTTCGACCGCGGCGTCCGCGAGGCGGTAGCCGTGCTCGCGCTCGTGGGCCTCGTCGAACCGCTCGCGGATCGTCTCCGGGTCCCACGCCTCGGGCACACTGACGGTCAGCTCGTGACTCTGACCAGTGTATCGCACATCCGCGCGACGACTGATCGTAGCCGCATCGGGTGTCGAGAGTCGGGATCGCGCTCGTTCGACCAGGTCGGCGAACGTCGATTCGATGGTCGATCGGTCGGTGTCCGCCAGCGGTCGTCGCAGCGTCGTCAGTGCATCCTGCGTCTCGGCGGCGGCCAGCAAGCCGAACGCCGAGAGGACGCCGCTCGCGGGTGGGACGACCACGTGGGCGACGTCCAGCCGCGCTGCGAGGCGTGCGGCGAGCATCGGCCCGGCGCCGCCGAAGGCGGCCAGGGTGAGGTCGCGCGGGTCGTGGCCACGGTCGACGGTGACGCGACGGACGGCCCGCGTCGTCGTCGCGGCGGCGACGTCGAGAACGCCCCGTGCAGCCGTCGTCGCGGGCGATCCGTCCCTGGCCACTGCTTCCGGATCGTCCAGCCCAGCGTCCGCTGCGAGATCCTCCAGGGCCTCGCGCGCGGCTGGCTGGTCCAGCGTGAGGTCCGCGCCGAGGGTCGTTTCCGCACCGAGATACCCCAGTTGCAGGGCGGCGTCGGTCACGGTGGGATCTGTCCCACCGCGCCCGTAACAGGCCGGCCCTGGCGTCGCGCCGGCGGATTCCGGGCCGACCCGCAGTGCGCCGCCGGCGTCGACTCGAGCAATCGAGCCACCACCGGCGCCGACCGTCCGAACGTCCACCATTGGCACACGGACCGGATGGCCGCCCACGTCCGCACCGGTCGTTCGTTCGATCTCACCGTCTCTGACCAGTGCGACGTCCGTCGAGGTCCCGCCCATGTCGAGGGTCACGACGCCGTCGGTCTCGGTCCCGTCGCGAGCCGTGACGCTCGCGCCAACGACGCCCGCCGCCGGACCGGAGAGCACCGTGGTCACCGGCGCGTCGCGCACGGCCGCCGTCTCGGCGATGCCGCCGTTTGCCTGCATGATTCGTGGGCTGGGCAAGTCTGCCGCAGCGACCTGCTCGTCGAGCTCGTCGAGGTAGGTTTCGACGACCGGTGCGAGCGCGGCGTCCGCCGCCGTGGTCGCCGTTCGTTCGTACTCGCGAAAGGCCGGGAGGACCTCGTGGCTGGCGACGACCGGCACGTCGAGCTGATCTCGGAGCATCGCCGCGGCCCGGCGTTCGTTCTCCGGGTGAGCGTACGCGTGGAGGAAGGAGACGGCGACGGCGTCTGCCGTGATTTCGGCAGCGGTCCGTTCGATCGCCGACTCGTCGACGGGTCGCTCGATGCCATCAGTGCTGGCGCGCTCGGGCACCTCGTAGCGCCGCTCGTTCGGCACGATGGGGTCCGGTCGCGTGGCCGCGGGATCGTACAGTGCCGGCCGAGACTGTCGACCGATTTCGATGACGTCGCCAAAGCCGTCGGTCGTCACGAGTGCCGCATCGGCGACGGTGTCTTCGAGGAGCGCGTTGACCGCCACCGTCGTCGCGTGGCGGAAGGCGTCGATAGAATCCGGATCGACGTCGGCGTCGCGACACGCGGCACGGATCCCTGTGACGACGCCCTTGCTTTCTATTTCCGCCGTGGGCACCTTCGCCGTGGTCACCTCGCCGTCGGCGACCAGGACGACGTCGGTGAAGGTCCCGCCGACGTCGACGCCCACGCGAATCGACTCGTCCATTGATTGCGGGACGTGGTCGGCGGCGATAAACAGTTTCCCATTCGATCGGTCTGCCCATCGAACGTTCGGTGGTATCCCCGCGCCCAGTCCTGGACCGCCCAGCCACGCCCCGCCCAGTCCTGTCCCGCTTAATCCACTCCCGATCGGTCGGCGTCGCCGTCCTCGTCTGAGTCGTTCTCAATCGCCGAATCGTCCGCTGTTTGACCGTCATCCTGGTCGGGGAGTTCGGCCTCGTCGACGCCCATCTCTCGCAATTCCTCCGCGGAGAGGTCCTCGCCACCGCTCACGGCGACGCCGCTGGTGATGATGCTCTGGATACCCTCCTCGACGGTCATGTCGAGGTCGAGCACCTGCTCGTCGGGGATGTGTGCGAGGAAGCCACCCATCACGGGGTTGGGAGCGAGCGGGAGAAAGAGGGTCGTCATGTCGGGGGCCTTCGCGGAGCGCCGGATCGAGGCGGGTGAGTTCGCGGTTTCGAAGCCGATGATGAAGCTCCCATCGCGGGGAAACTCGACCAGTTTTACCGACTGGAAGTTCTGGGCGTCGCCGTCGAGCATCGCGTCGCCCATCCGGCGAAAGCTGCCGTAGATCGACCCAACGAGCGGGATGCTTGCGAGGAAGCGATCGAGATATTCCAGCACGGCGTCGCCGTAGCGTGAACTCGCGACGATGCCGACGAGGACGATGATGAGGAGCAAGAAGACGAGTGCCGTGATCTCCTCGACGAACTCCGCCGCGTCGACGTAGACGCCGGCATCGACGAGCGTCTGGACGACCACGTTGTTCTGGATCGACGCCAGCAGGCCGAAGTGACCCATCAACCGGATGATGGGGTCCAGCAGGCCGACGAGGATGCCAAACGCTGCACTCAGGATGTAAATCGTGATGACCAGTGGCAGGATGACGACGATACCGGTGAGAAACACGTCCAGTATCCGCCGGTAGACGGATTTACTGGCTTCTCTGGCCCGTTCGACGTCGGGATCCGGCCGCGGAATCGACGAATCGGGTCTCGGGATCGACGACATGAAACGGCCCTCGCGGCCGTGGCACCTAACGGTACTGGCTCCAGGATTGCGACTCAGTCCTCGACGGCCGCTGGGGTGGGCGGTCGCTGTTCGGTGGTCGTGGCGGAACGAACGACGCTGCCGACCAGTAACAGTACGCTCGCCGCCAGAAAGGTCGCGCTCAGTGGCGAACTCGTGTCCATGAACGACCAGTAGATCGGCGTCGCCGACGCGCCCAGCGTTGCACTCAGGACGCCGTACATCGCCGGCGCACAGCAACCACACGCGGTGGCGCCAGTCGTGCTGACGGTTCCCAGCAGGAAGCTCGGGGACAGGTTGCTTTCCTGATCGCGGAGTTCCCGCGCGACGAGGGCGACGTTGATGCCGAGCAACGTCGACAGCGTCCCGAACAGCAGGATCGTACCGACGGAAATCATCGCGAACAGGGGGATGGAGGGCAGGTAGAGTTCGAGCGCGGGCCACAGCACCAGCGGATCCGCCACGCCGATGCTCACGAGGAAGGGCTCGTCGGGAACGCCCGTTGTTTCGGGAACCAGCGTCAACGTTCCGGCGGAAAAGGAGAGGAAGATCCAGATCGCGAGGGTGGCGACCCCCGCCACCGCGGCGGTGAATCGGTCCGCCAGCAGTGCCCGGATCGCCGCGCCCGCGTCCCGCCAGAGGACGTAGCCAACTGTGAGCGGGAGTGCGAGGACGAGGCCATAGCCCATCGGATGCGTGATGCCGCCGTTTGGCATGAGGACGGGGTAGAGAATCCAGGCGCCCAGGAGCGCGCCCAGCACCGAATATCGCGGTCGACCGGGCCAGTAACGGAGTGTCACTATCTGGCTGCCGAGGACCACGCCGAAGCCGATCGCATAACTCGCCACCGGATGGAGGAACAAGAGCGTCGTGGAGGGATCGGTCGTGGCCTCCAACTGGACTTCGACGAGGCCGATGATGCCGAACGTCGCGAGTGCGAGACCGGACAGGAGCCCGAGGACGCTGGCACGGCGCGAGGCATTCGTCCGCCGGAGGACGATTACGGTCCAGGCGATCAGCCCGAGACCGACCAGGACAACCGCGAGCAACAGCCAGTGGGGCGTGCCGGCGTGGGTCGTTCCGTCGTGGGCCGCCGCGAGCGGGACGAACTGCAACCCAAGCAGGACGAGAACGGGGAGCGCCAGAAGCCGGGTAGCCGCCCCCCTGGACCGCCAACCGCGCCCTTCCCGCTGCCGTGTGCGTGCCATCGATTCACAGAGCGTACGCGGACCCCGGCGTAAAACCTGTCGTCCGTGGTCGAACATCATCCCTGAGTGATTTTCACGATCGGTGTGACTCCACGGGACTCGCCCACATGACGGTCGCGGCGGAGGCCGGTGATGCCTCATACCCTGGCGGTCCGTCATTCGCGATCTCCCGCCATGCCGACCTCCCGGCCACGGTCGAGCCCTGAGACACCGGCAGCACTAAGGAGCGGACTTGCTAACCGATAGCAAGCACCGTAATGCGTCGATCCAGCGTCTCGCTCTGTCTGGCCGTGCTGCTGGGGAGTCTGGTGGCTCTCGTCCGGCCGGTCGCGGCACACGTCGGTGGACTCACGGACACGACCGTCTCGGCGCCGGTCCCGACGTGGCTCACCGTTCTCACGGGTGGGGCAATCGTCGGCGTCTCCTTTCTGTTGACCAGCGTCGTCACTGACCACGACCTGATCCGTGGCGTCGCGGGGGCCCACATTCGCCTGCCGGGGCTGGCGACGCTGCGGCGATGGGGACGCCGAGCGTTCCAACTGCTCGGCCTCGGAGCCCTCGCGTTCATCGTCGTAACGGGAATGGTCGGGCCGACGACGCCGACGGAGAACGCTGCTATCCTCCTCGTCTGGGCCGCGTGGTGGGGCGGGTTCACGATGACCGTCTACCTCCTGGGGAACAGCTGGCCAGCGGTCGATCCAGTGCGAACCCTCGCCGGCCTCATCCCCAGCGCGGGCCGTTTTTCCTACCCCGATCGCCTGGGAGCCTGGCCGAGCGTCGCCGGATTGCTGGGGCTAGTCTACTTCGAGGTCGTGATGCCGGTCGCGTCGGCGCCCCGCTTTCTTACCGTGGTGGTGCTGGCCTACGTCCTCGTCGGGCTCCTCGGCGCGTGGGCGTTCGGCCGGGCGACCTGGTTCGGAACGATCGATCCGGTCGCGCGAGTCTTCCGGGTGTACGGTCGCTTCGCGCCCATTCAGCGAACGGCGGATGGATTCGAACTACGCTTGCCGGGCAACACGTTGATCGACGACGCCACGAGCCATCCGCTTGCGCGCGGTTCGTCAGGGGGCGACGCCAGCGAGGACGCCGGTTCGGGGCGAGCCACGCCGATCAACGAAGCGGGCCAGACGGCGTTCATCGTGGCGTTGCTCTGGGTGACCACCTACGACGGCCTGGTCGCGACCCCGCTCTGGCGCGCGTTCGCGACGCCGATCGTCGGGGTCGGGATCCCACCACTCGTGCTCTACCTCGTCGCGATTCTGGCGGGCTTTGCCCTCTTCCTGGCACTGTACCGCCTGGCAACGCGTCGCGGCCGAGACGCGGCCGAGACATATGTGAGCGCCAGGTTCTTCCAGGACTGGTTCGCGCCGGCACTGGTCCCCATCGCCGCCGGCTACCACATCGCCCACTTTTTCGGCTACTTCCTCTCGCTGTCGCCAGCGTTGCTCGCGGTTCTGGGCAGCCCACTCGCCCCGCCGACTGAGCTGCTCGTGATCGTGTTGCCCGAGTGGTGGGGGTCGATCCAGCTATTGTTCGTCCTCGTCGGTCACCTGATCGCGGTCTGGGTTGCCCACGCGCTGGCCTTCGAACTGTTTCCCGGTATCCTCACACCACTTCGCAGCCAGTACCCGCTCGTGCTCGCGATGATCGTCTACACCATGATCAGCGCCTGGATCGTGACCCAACCCTTCGGCGCACCACCATTCGTATGATCTCGAACGAGTTCACCGGAAGCGATGATCCATTTGACGTCCCCAACAGCGAGGACGTCGCGAGGTGTCCACACTGTGACCGCCCGTTCGCCAGCGCCCACCAGCGTGATCTCCACCTTGGTGAGGTCCACGGAGACCGACTCACCGACGACGAGCGGGCGGCGTTCGACGCCGGGATCGAGGAAGAACACGATCGACTCTGGATGTATCACTTCAAGGCCGTGATCATGCTGCTCGTGATCTACATGGCGACGGGACTGCTCTATCTGATCGTCCTCAGTGGGTAGTCATCAGTGCGTAAGCTCCAGGCCACAACGCACCCGTTCAACCACCCGAGGGCCAGAGAAATCCCGCAGATCAGTCTGCCGTCGCCTCGACCGGGCCGGCGTCGAGCCACTCCTCCGCCCAGCAATCGATTTCGTCGAACACTGGCTCCAGGGAGGCGCCCTTCTCGGTGAGTTCGTAGTACGTTGCGACCGGGGCGTCTTCCTCCATGCGCCGCGTGACGAAGTTCATCTCCTGGAGGTCGTCGAGGACGCGCGAGAGTGTGCGTGAACTCGCACCCGTGGACCGTTTCAGCTCGTTGAACCGTTTCTCGCCGTCCTGCAAATCGTGCAGCACGACCAATCGCCACTGGGAACCGATTTGCTCGATCGAGGTGATGACCGAGCAGGGACCCGGCCCGTCGTCACGAGATTCTTGCGTTGCCATATCCATTCATAGGGGCCGCGAGCCTTATAGGTTCTTCTTGGAACCAGGTGTCGTGATGTTACTTGCTACCGCCCTGGAAGTAGGGCATCTCTCCGGGAGTGACGCTGCGGGACGGTCCCGATAACAGTGATGTCACGTGGTTACACGAATGTCAGATTACAAATATATAGCGGCGGCCCATACGAGGTATTGTGATAGCCAATCGAAGCCGACACACGATGGTCGCTGACTGGTTGACAACTGCAATACAGACGGGCCGAACCCGCACGGGCGAACGCGACGCGCTGGAGGGTCACGGATGGTAGTCGAGGGCGGGGTCTTTGGCGTGGCACTGCTCCTCGGTCGACTGGCATTCGGCGGTCTGCTGGCCTTTCAGGGGCTCAATCATTTCCTCGATCTCGAAGGCATGGCTGGCTACGCCGAGATGAAAGGAATTCCCGCGCCGAAACTCGCCGTCGTCGCGTCAGGCCTGTTCCTGATCGGCGGTGGTCTGGGGATCGCACTCGGCGTGTTCCCGCTCGTCGCAGCGGCCGCCCTGACCGTATTCTTCGTGATCACGACGCCGACGATGCACGACTTCTGGGCAGCCCCGGAGGAGCAGCGCGAAAACGAGATGATCCACTTCATCAAGAACGTGGAACTACTCGGTGCATCGCTGGTCTTTCTCGCCCTCGCGAGCGAGGCCTGGCCCTTCGCGGTGGGTATCGGACTCTGAAGACCTAACACGTTCGACCCACAACTACCGACACTGATTCAACATGCCAGACGATCCAACGACGGACGACACTGACGGCGCTCCTGCCACTGACGGGCCGGCCACCGACGACCCCGAGCGGGCTCCCGTCACCGCGGAATTGCCCGATAGCGTGATGAACGTCACTGGCGTCGATCACATCACGCTGATCGGCAGCAACGAAGCTGACACCGTGGAGTTCTACCGGGACGTGCTGGGGATGCCACTCGTGCTTCGTCAGCCGAACCTCGACGCACCCCACATGAGTCACCTGTTCTTCGACCCGGGCGACGGCCGCTTGCTCTCCTTTTTCGTGCAGGATGAGCAGCAGTCGAACCCGGCGCCACAGCGCGCTGGCGTCGGTGCGGTCCATCACCTCGCCTTTAGCATCGATGCCGGCGAATTCCGGGAGATTCGCGAAGCGCTCGACGAGTACGGCCAGCAGTACAACGAGTTCGACCGTGGCGCCTTCCACTCGCTTTACACCAGCGACCACAACGGGCTGACTATCGAACTCGCAGCAGACGCCTACCACATTCCCGACGACCGGCGTGGCGAGGTGATGGCGACCGCCCAGAAACACCGCGTCGAGGACGGCTCCGAGTACGTCAAAGACGAGCACCTCGCCAGCGCACTCGAAGCACTCGGTATTCCGGTCGAACCAACGGACCTTCCGGACGCGCCGACGGGCGCCGGAGGCATCGAGTAAGATGGCGAGCGATCCACACGCCGACCAGGGGACCGTTTCGGCCGGCGCCGCACTCGAGGACGCCGATGCGGCCGTCGTGCTCTTCCACGGCCGTGGTGCGATGGCCCAGGGCATGCTCGGCCTCGCGGAGGCAATCGACGTTGATGGTGTCGCCTATCTGGCACCGCAGGCCGCCCAGCGAACCTGGTACCCCAACTCGTTCATGTCGAGTATCGAGTCGAACCAGCCGTGGCTCGACTCCGCACTCGCGACCGTCGAGCGAACCGTCGGCCAGGCCCAGGACGCCGGGATTCCGACCGATCACGTCGTGCTCGGCGGCTTTTCGCAGGGCGCCTGCCTCGCCAGCGAGTACGCCGTCCGCAATCCGACAAGGTACGGTGGCCTCGTCGCACTTTCCGGTGGCCTGATCGGCCCGGAGGGGACGACCTGGGATACGAGCGGTTCGCTCGACGGAACGCCGGCCTTCGTCGGCTGTTCGGACGTGGATCCCCACATCCCACTCGAACGAGTGACCGAGACGACCGAGACGCTCCGCGCCATGGACGCCACCGTGGACGAGCGCATCTACGAGGGGATGGGCCACACGATCAACGAGGACGAGCAGAAGGCGGTCGCGGCGCTCGTCGCGTCAGTCCTGGAATAATCGGTCGCCGCATTTTCCACGGGATCGTCGCCGTTGTACCGATGCCACCAGCGAGCTTTTGCCAGCGCCGGGCGCACGTCGAGGTATGACAGGCGATCAGGACGAGGCGTTCCGGTTCTCGTACGCGCCGAGTGACGTCCGCTTCGGCCGTGGGTCGACCGCCGAGCTGGGTGCGGAGCTGTCGACGCAGGACGCCGAGCGGGCACTCGTCGTCACCGGTCGGACCGTTGGGACCACGCCGGCGGTCATGGACCCGATCCAAGATGGGCTGGGCGACCACCTCGCGGAGGTCTTCGCGGAAACGACACCGGACAAGCGGCTGGAGACGGCGATCGATGCGGCGCGCGCGATGGAGACCGCGGACGCCGACGCCATCGTCGCCGTCGGGGGTGGTAGTAGCCTCGACGTGGCGACGGTCGCTCGCGTTGTCGCCGCGCGGGAGCGGACCGCGGCGTCGCTCCGCGAGGAGCTGCGAGAGCGTGGCACCATCGCGATTCCCGACACCATTCTCCCGTCGCTGATCGCAGTTCCGACGACGCTCGCCGGAGCGGAACTGTCCCAGGTCGCCGGCATCTCGCTCGATCTGGGCGCCGGCGAGGAGCCCATCGGTGGGAGCGTCTCGGACCCGCGGCTGATGCCATCCGCCGTCCTCGCTGATCCCGAACTCTTCGCCACGACACCGGCCGGCGTTCTCACCGGATCCGCGATGAACGGATTCGACAAGGCCATCGAGACGATCTACTCCAAGCGGGCCACGCCGTTCACGGACGGTACGGCGGTGCGTGCCCTCCAGCTTCTCGTCGATGGCTTGCCGCGGATGGCGGCCGACACCGCGGACGTCGACGCCCTGTCGACCGTGGTTCGCGGGACGCTGTTGGCCCAGTACGGCGTCTCTCGTCCCGACGGGTCGACGCTGTCGATCCTGCACGCGTTCGGCCACGCGATCCGGGACGCGGCGAGCGTCCAGCAGGGGATCGCCCACGCGGTCGTCGCCCCACCTGCGCTCGCGTATTTGCTCGATGCAGTCGACGGTCGCCGCGAACTGCTCGCGGCCGGGCTCGGTGTGACAGGGAGCGAGCAGGACGCAGCGACCGTCGCTGCCGAGGTGGTCGATGCGGTGGCCACACTCCGGGATGCGCTGGGCCTGCCAGCCACACTCGCCGCGGTCGAGGATGTGCCGGCGCCGACCGATTCGGTCCTCGATGCGGCTGCCGACCTCGTCCTCGCGGACCGACTCTGGGTCAACGCACCCGCAGGTCTGGAGCCCACCAAAGCGGAGGTAACTGCCGTTCTCCGCCGTGCCTGGGGCGATTTGCCGCCGGTCGGCACCCCGGCCAACGAGGTTTAGGCGATGCGAAAAAATATTTGCATACTGATAAATTTTAAGTGTGTGTGCACCCAATAGACGAGTGCAATGAGCACCCAAAAGACGGTCCTGAAGGAAGCGGGTAGTGTCGGCGATAACCCCGTGCGTCTGGACAGGGAGAAGGCAGCACAGATCATCGACGCACTGAACAGTGACCTCGCGGACGCGTACGTCCTCTATCATCAGTTGCACAAGCATCACTGGAACGTCGAGGGCGCGGAACACCTGGGAATCCACAAGTTCCTGCAGGAGGCCTACGAGGACGTCGAAATGGCGGCCGACGCCATCGCCGAGCGCGCACAGTCACTCGGCGGCGTGCCACACGCCAGTATGGCGACGCTGTCCGACCACGCTACGGTCGAGCCCGAAGACGAGGACGTCTACGACATCCGGACCTCCTTCGAGAACGACCTGGAGATGTACGGCGACATCATCGAGAGCTACCGCGAGCACATCGAGTTAGCGGAAGGGCTGGGCGACTACGCGACGGCTCAGATGTTGCGTGAACAACTGGAAGGCCTCGAAGAACACGCCCACGTGATCGAGCACTACCTGGCCGGCGACACGCTGGTTTCGGACGCCGCACGCGAATAATCCCCGCTAAACAATCGGATCGTCGGCGTGTTCCGAAAATTATCGATTCTATTCGACGTTCGGCGCTTTTTCGTCGGTTCGTCCGGGGAGTTGGAGTTCGATCTCCAGTTCCGGATCGCCAACGCCATCGAAATCGATTTCGAGTTCGACCGGTTCGCCGAAGGCGAACGGCAGCGTCCACTCGTCGGTGCTGATGGTCAGTTCCTCACCGGACTGTAGCTGTTTGCCGAGGTCGACCAGGAAGGCGCCGGCCTCGGCCGCGTCCAGTCGGTACTCCTGTTCGAACTCACGACCGGTGCGAATGAGGGTGCGTTCGTCCTCGTCGTGGGAGTCGTCGGACATTGGTTTTCCCTACTCGTTCGGGAGAGGTATCCCTGGCGATCCACCCACCGCGACACCGGCCGCAGTGGTCACATCAGCGGCAGGGTCGAAACGGAGACTGGTGTCTGTCCCTTCCGATCGAATCACTCCTCGTGAAGACTCGGATGCGTTTCCTGCTTGTCGGGGTGTGGCTCGGCGAACCGTTCGCGCATCGTCTCTAGCGAGCGCCGCTCGCGCTCTTCGCGTTCCGCGTCGCCGATTTCCTCACAGCCCGGCGGAAGATCACGGCGACGGTCGGTGAAGTACCCGTCGGGGGCGACCCAGTCGTGGTAGAACGGCCGGTCGTCGTCCTCCAGAATCGTCACGCCGACTTCGGCGCCGTGGCCCGCACAGACGATCGCCTGGTGGGGTTTTTCTGCCAGTCGACCCGCCGCGTAGAGGCCGTCGACGCCGGTCCGGCCGCGCTCGTCGGTGTCGACGTAGGCCTTCCCGCGATCGAGGATGCCGACCCCATCCACGTCCTCGAGGTAGCTCGTCTCGTTCTTCGTCGCGGCGACGACGTATTCGGTGCGGAAGGCGTCGCCGGCCTCGGTTTCGACGCGAAAGCCGTCGTCCGACCGTTCGACCTGCCTGACCGTCGCCGTCAGTCGCTCGGCGCCAGCGGTCTCGGCCTGTTCGCCCAGCAGGTCGAGCAACTGTCGGGGATTGACGCCCGCCGGAAACCCGGGGAAGTTCTCGAGGTGGGCGTTGCGACGGAGCAGGGATCCACCTGCGTCCAGGACGAGTGTGTCCAGCCCGTGCCGTGCGGTGAAGGTCGCCGCGGAGAGCCCGGCGAGGCCACCGCCGACCACGACGACGTCGGAGGGCACGGACTGACTCATTCGAGGGTCGCCTCCGGTCGGGGTCGGATGCGTTCGACCACTGCTCGCCGATTCCGGTGAGAGGGGTGAGGATTCTCCATCGTCGGATGGATCGAACGCCGGCAGGGCGAATTGCTTTGCCATCCGGGGCTGGGCTGCGTCTCTCGGTCGCCAACGAGAATCATCCAGTATCGTCCTCCCCGCCCGGTTCGGGTCGCGAGTCCGATCGTCCATCGTCGTGCAACGGTCCCATGGGCGTAATCTGCGGGCCGTTGACCCCCTCGTCGACGATCGCCTCGATCTCGAAGACGTCCGCGAGGAGGTCGGTTGTAAGGACCTCGGCCGGCGTGCCACGCGCGTAGATTTCGCCGTCTTTGAGCGCAACCATCCGATCAGCGTAGCGCGCGGCCTGTGAGATGTCGTGGAGCACGAGGACGATCGTCATCTCACTGTCGTCCCGGAGCGTCTCGACGATTTCCATAACCTCTAGCTGGTGGTGGAGATCGAGGAACGTCGTCGGCTCGTCGAGCAGGAGAACGTCGGTCTCCTGGGCGAGGACCATCGCGATCCAGACGAGCTGTTTCTGGCCGCCGCTGAGACTGCCAACGTTG
>Ga0207733_100488_pt1 | contig 23177 bp, 27 predicted proteins | sample A23P3SouthBayCA_FD_187735 | JGI IMG/M metagenome (GOLD analysis project Ga0207733, IMG submission 187735) | Aerobic enrichment media microbial communities from Eden Landing Ponds, California, USA - A23 P3 (SPAdes) | ecosystem: Environmental > Aquatic > Marine > Unclassified | place: Emeryville... | reverse complement strand
CGAGGACGTCGCCGGCGTGCCGGGCCGCATCTTCGACGTCAAGGGCCGGGCGACGGTCCCCGGCGATCCGGAGTTCGGCGTCTCGGAACATGTCGCCTCGGTGGTGCTGGCGGTCCGGGCCGCCGGCGTCGACGCCCGTGCGGCCGTCAACGTTCGCTACGACGAGGCCCTGCTGGATCGCCTGCGGGCGGCGGGCTACGACGTCGTCGAGTACGACCCGGACAGCGAGGAGGACGACCTGGAGGCGGCGATCGGGACAGCGCTTGCCGACCGCGACGTCGACCTGCCCTTCGTCCTCTCGCAGTCCGGCGGCTACGGCATCGAGCCGATCACGTACGTGCTCGCGCCCGACGCCCCGACCGCCGCGGGCGTGGTGCGGGACCTGCTGTGACCACCCGATCCCGCCTCGATCGCGGGCGCGCCGACGTCGGCGTCGAGGCGGGGGGTCCAGTTGCGGACGGCGGCGTTGAGGCGGAGGATCCAGCGGACGGCGGTGTCGAGGCGGGGGGCGCAGTTGCGGACGGCGGCGTCGCGGCCACGCAGTCGTTTTACTCGCGCTGGGCCGACCTGTACGACGCGATAGCGACCGGAACGCCCGGAATCGGGCGGCTCCGCGAGCGCGCGGTCGCGGCGCTGGGGCCGGGTCGGGGCGACGTCGTCGTCGACGTGGGCTGTGGCACGGGTGCGACCCTGCCGTACCTCCGCGAGCGCGTCGGGTCTGGGGGCACCGTCGTCGGCGTCGACTTCACGCCCGGGATGGTCGATCGGGCGCGCGGTCGGGTTCGCGCCGCAGGCTGGGAGAACGTTCACGTCGTGCGCGGTGACGCGACCCGCCTCCCGGTCGACCGGGCCGACGCCGTCTTCGCCTCCTTCGTCTCGGGGATGCTCGCGGCTCCCGCTCGCGTCGTTTCGGACTGGGCCGATCTGGTCGGGCCCGGCGGCCGCCTCGCCCTGTTCGACCTGGCGCGGAGCACCCGCGTCGCGGGGGCGCCGCTGAATCTACTGTTCCGGGGGCTCGTCCGTGCCTCGTCGCCGCCGGGGACCGGCCAGCGACACGGTGAGTCGCCGACGCGCGTGCTCGACCGGCGGGTCGCCGCGGCCCACCGTGCGCTGTTCGAGCGGTGTTCGGGGGTCGCACACGGGCGGGCGGCGCTGGGGTTCGTCCGGATCAGCGCCGGGACGGTCGACTGACCGATCGACAGGGGCAGGTCGGCCGACCGAAGGGACGCCCGTCGATCAGTCGTCGCCGACCGCGGGCGGGGCGACGTCGACGGGGGCCGAGTCGCGCTCCAGTTCGTCGAGGATCTCCTGGGCCGCGCGCTTGCCGGAGACGAGCATGGCGCCGAAGGTCGGCCCCATCCGCGGCAGGCCGTGGGTGGAGGCGACGGCCATGCCCGAGATGGCGAGGCCGGGGTGGACGACGCCGGTGTGTTCCACGACTTTGTCCTCGGACTCGGCGACCCACATCGAGTCGTGGCCGGGCGAGTCGTGGCCGGGGGCGCCGTACTCGCCGTCGGCCGTCCCGTCCATCCCCTGGCTGTGTTCGGCGGCATGATCGAGGCCGGGGGCGTCGAAGGCGCCGCGCTCGCGAAGCTTCGAGACGACCATCGCCTCGTGGCCGGTCGCATCCAGCACCACGTCGCTCTCGACGGCCACGGGGTCGACGCAGGTGAGTTCGCGGGGGAGCGAGTGGACCGGCGTCCAGTTCATCACGACGCCGCCGACGCGGTGGTCCTCGCGGACGACCACGTCGGTGAACTCCGTCATGTTCTGGACCTTGACGCCGGCGTCACAGGCCGCCTTGATCAGCCCGGAGCAGGCGTGAGGGCCGTTTGCAACGTACAGCCCCTCGGCCTCGTCGCTCTCCTCGTAGTCGACGCCGAGTTCCTCCAGGATCCCCTGGGCCGGGTCGCGGACGGTCACCTTGTTCATCAGGAAGCCGCCGAGCCAGAACCCGCCGCCGAGATAGTTGTTCTTCTCCAGCAGCATCGTCTTGACCCCGCGCTCGGCGAGTTCCTTGGCCGCCACCAGTCCCGAGGGGCCGCCCCCGACGACGATGACGTCGCTCTCGGTGAACTCCAGGAACTCGTCGCTCCACTCCTTTCCGATCGCACGGGTGACTGCCGCCTCGTTTGCGTCTGCGAAGCCGGTGAACTCCGACATACCACCTAGTGATATTCCTCAGTGATAAAACGGTTCCGCTCCTGGGTCGTCCGTCGGGTGTCGCTGTCCGGTGGCCGCGAGCGTCGCTGTAACGAGCGACGCGTCGCCGGAACGACGGCGACGGTCGCGGCGACTGGCCAACCCTTTTGCGTCGCCGAGACCAACGAGCGGGCATGCAACCACTAGCGACAGCGGAGGGGACCCGGCGATGAACATGCTCGTCGACGGCGAGTGGCGGACCGACGTGACCGAATACACCAACGAGGACGGCGAGTTCGACCGCCCGGAGACCGACTTCCGGGACTGGATCGGCGGCGAGGGCGTCCGCGAGGGCGAGGATCCCGACCCGGACGCCGAGTTCCCGGTGGAGGCCGGCCGGTATCATCTCTACATCTGCCGGGCCTGCCCATGGGCCCACCGGACGGCGATGACCCGGGCGCTGAAGGACCTCGACGACGTCGTCTCGCTCTCGCTCGTCCAGCCGGAGCGCTACGACGACGGCTGGGAGTTCTCCGAGGAGTACCCCGATCCGCTGTACGGCGCCGACTACCTCCGGGAGGTCTACACCCGCGCCGACCCGGAGTACACGGGGAAGGTGTCGGTGCCGGTGCTGTGGGACAAGGAGGCGGAGACGATCGTCAACAACGAGTCCCGCGAGATCATGCGGATGCTGAACGTCGCCTTCGACGACGTGGCCGCCCGCGACGTCGACCTCTGGCCCGAGGGCTACCGCGAGGAGGTCGAGGACCGCATCGACGATATCTACGACGACATCAACAACGGCGTCTACCGCGCCGGGTTCGCGGGCACCCAGTCGGCCTACGAGGCGGCGATCGAGGACCTCTTTGCCGCCCTCGACCGCTACGAGGACCTGCTGGACGACCGGCGCTACGTCGCCGGCGACGTGCTCACCGAGGCCGACGTGGCGATGTTCGCCACGCTCGTTCGCTTCGATCACGTCTACCACACCCACTTCAAGTGCAACCGGAAGGCGATCCACGAGTACCCGAACCTCTGGAACTACACGAAGGAACTGTACCAGCTTCCGGGGATGGCGCGGACGGTGAACATGGACCACATCACTCGTCACTACTACGGCAGCCACGCCGACATCAACCCCAAGCGGATCGTCGCGGTCGGCCCCGACCTCGACTTCGAGGCGCCCCACGACCGGGACCGCCTTGACGGCGGTCCGCCGGCCGATCTGCTGGACGCCGCGCCCGCCGACGACTGATCGTCCCGTCCCCGCTTTCCCCGACGCGTTCATTCCGCTGGCCGCGTTAGGGACCCTGTGTCACGGAGCCGCCTCGCGGCGCTCTCGCCGCCGCCCCGCGCCGTCGACTGGGGAATTTTCGTGCTCGTCCTTGCCGAGACGGCGACGGGCGTGCTGAGCCTCGGCGCCGGCGCGCCAGCCCAGTGGCCGCTGTTCGCGCTCCACTCGATCCTCGGCCTCTCGCTCGTCGGCCTGCTCGTCCTGAAGTTCCGCCGGGTGTGGCCCCGGGTCGCAAACGGCGCACGCTGGGACCGCGCCACCCCCGTCTCCGTTCTGCTCGCGGTCGTCGCCGTCGCTGCGCTCGCGACCGGCGTCGCCTGGGCGTTCGGGGCCGACGTCCGCGTGTGGTTCTGGACGCTGATGAACGTCCACGTCGGCCTCGGCCTCGTCCTGCTCCCGCTCGTCCTCTGGCACCTCCGGGCGCGGTTCCGGCCACCCCGCCGCGTCGACCTCCAGGGGCGGCGGACCGCGCTCCAGTTTACGGGGTTGTTCGTCGGCGGCGCGCTGGTCTGGCGGCTCCAGTCGGCCCTCGACGCCCTGCTCGGCGCCGCGGGCGTCGACCGCCGATTCACCGGCTCGCGCCCCGTCGGCGACCTGGCGGGGCGGGACGCCGAGACCGTCGGCGGCGACTTCCCGGTCACCTCCTGGGTTGCGGACGACCCCGCCCCCGTCGACCGCGAGGCGTGGCGGCTCCGGGTCTCGGGCCAGGTCGACGACGCGCTGGCGCTCGACTACGCGACGCTCTCCGGCGGAGTCGACGCCGCCCCCGGGTCCGCTCGGACTGCCGCCGCACTCACCCGCGCCGACCGGCGCGCCCTGCTCGACTGCACCAGCGGCTGGTACACGATCCAGGACTGGGCCGGCGTGCGCCTCGGCGACGTGCTGGACGCGGCCGGCACCGCCGCCGACGCGCGGTTCGTCCGCGTGTGGTCGGTCACGGGCTATCGCTGGTCGTTCCCGATCGAGGAGGCCCGCGAGTACCTGCTGGCGACCCACGTCGACGGCGAGGCGCTGTCCCACGGGCACGGCGCCCCCCTCCGCCTGGTGGCGCCCGACCGCCGGGGGTTCCAGTGGGTGAAGTGGGTGACCGCAATCGAGGTCCGGCGCCGGGGCGACCCCGGTCAGTACGTCGCGACGCTCGTGAGCGGCCTCGACGGGGATCGGGAGTCACTCGACGGCGACGACGATTGACCGACCCCCGTCGTCGGCGATCGGTTTTTGTCGACCCGGGACCCACGTTCGGCCATGTCGTACTACCTGAGCGAGACGGTCGACGCGGAGTTCGACGAAACCGTCGAGGTCGTCCGCGAGTTGCTCGCCGACGAGGGGTTCGGCGTCCTCTGCGAGATCGACGTGCAGGCGACCCTGCAGGAAAAGCTCGGAGTCGAGGAGTTCCGCGACTACCTGATTCTGGGCGCCTGCAACCCGCCGCTGGCCCACCAGGCGATGCAGGCGGAGGTGCCCCTGGGCACGTTGCTGCCGTGTAACGTGGTCGTCTACGCCGGCGACGACGGCCGGACGGTCGTCGCCGCGGTCGATCCCGAAACCCTGCTCTCGGTCGTCGACGGCGGCGAGGACCTGGACGAGGTGGCCGCGGACGTCCGCGAGCGCTTCGGGCGGATCCTCGCGGACCTGACCGCCGCGACCGCGGCCTGAGGCGGCGACTGGACCCTCGGCCGGGGGCTCTCGACCGCGGTGTTCCGAACCTGGTCGTCGTTGGGCGAGCCCCCGCTACCGGTTTTATGTGTGTTCACCCGGACGGGACGCGTGAGATGGACGACGCGATCCGCGGCTCGCTGCTGTCGATCGTGGCCATGCTGTTGCTCCTCCTCTCGCAGGTACTCGCCCCCGATCCGGTGCTCACAGTCGACGGCGTCGAGGTGCTCTCGCTCGCGGCGATCGCCGTCATCGCAGCGGCGACCTACCGGGTCTGGCGTCGGGTCGACGACTGACCCGGGTCGGGGGTCGAAGCCTGACCAGAGCCGGTGGTCGACGACGAACCCTGGTCGGCGGGCTCAGGTGACAGGGTTGTAGTCGTCGTCGCGGGCGACCCCTTCCCGGATCGCCCGTTCGGCGGCCGCCAGCGCCCGATCGGCGTCGAACTCGGCGACGATTCCTTCGAGGTCCTCGTGGCTCGCCCCTCGGAGCTCCCGGGCGTGACGCGTCACGTTCGGCACCGCCCGGAGGATGTTGTCGACGATGGGGACCGCCGCGACCTGGGCCGACCGCGAGAGCGGGTTCAGGTCGATCACGATCTCGCGCTTGTCGAGGTCCGCGAGTGCCGCCGCGCGGTCGCCGTCCTCCAGCGGGACGAGCACCACGTCGGCGTCGGCGATGCCGTCGGCGTCGACCTTCGCCCGCTCGTGGTCGAGGCCGGGGATGCGCGCGTCCGCCGCGAGCCCCTTCACGTCGGTCGCGCCGTGGGCTTCGAGGTGGTCGACGATCGCCCGCATCCGCTCGTCGGTGCGGTTGAACAGGTTCACCTCCAGGTCGGCGTCGACGGCCTCGGCCAGGTCGATCAGTTCGCCCGGCACGAGCGCCGCGACGTTGCCGTTGACCGACAGCACCGGGTGGTCGGCCACAAGCAGCAGGGCGGCGGCGGCCCGCGCGGCGGCGTCGGCGCTCTCGATGGTCTCCTCCCCGAGGAGGTAGTCGAACGTCTCGCCGCGTCCCTCGGCGATGAGCCCCTGCAGCGACGTGATCCCCTTCTCGACCCCGGCCTCGATCCGGTGACGGGTCACCAGCGACTCGTACCGGGGGTGGTCCTCCGGGATGTCGGCCTCCTCGGTCATGCCCGCGGCTCCGGGCGGGAGGCTCTTAGGTCCGTCCATGTCGACGCCGCGTCGCGCTCGACGGACTCGGCGGGTCGCTTCGACCCCGGCCGAGGCCTACTCCTCGACGACGGTCGCCCCCGCCGGGTGGGTGTCGCAGGCGACGGCGTCGTAGCCGGCGTCGGTGAGCCCCGTCCCGAGCGCGAAGACGGTCTCGCCGAGCATCGCCATGGCGGCCTCGCCGCCCGCGTCGAGGACGGCGTCGACGGCCTCGGTCACCCGCTCGGTGAGCAGGTCGGCCTCGCGGGCGAACCGGCGCGACTCGGCGAGCAGCGTCGGCAGCGTCGGCTCCTCGCGCAGGGCCGACAGCGCCCTGTCCCCCGCCGCCGTCAGGTCGCTCGTGTCCCCGTCGAGGACCGCGGCGGTCGACAGCCCGCCGAAGGAGACGTACTCGATCCGCGGCCGCGCGGGAACGCCGTCGAGGAACCCCTCTCCGGGCGCGCCCGGATCGAGCCGAACCGGGACGCCGCCCCTGGCCTGGGCGACCACGTCGCCGAGTCCCGTCCCGGCTTCGACCTCGGCGACGTGTGCGAGGCGGATCAGTTCGTTCTCCGAGCGGCCGCAGTCGAAGGCCGCGTTCGCCGCGAGCGCCGTCCCGAGCGCCGCCGCGCCGGAGACGCCGAAGCCCGCCCCGACCGGCAGATCGCTGTCGGTCTCGACGGTCGCCGTCACCCCCAGCCGCTCCAGCACCGTTCCCACCGGTTCCACGTCGGCAGGGTCGCCGTCGAGAATCGTCCGCGTCTCGGCGGCCGGGCTGACCGTCACGTGGACCCCGTCGTCGAGGGTGATGCCCGCGCCGCGGGAGCCCGCGACCGCCGGCTCCGGCGCCGGGTGGGCACTGAAGAACGCGGTGACGTGGCCGGGGACGAATGCCGTCGCCTCGTCGCTCATCACCGAGTCTGGTCGGCTGGCGATATTCGGCCTTGCGGTTCGGCCCGACCCCCGACCGTTTCGCTCATCCGGCCTCCTCGCGGTCGAGTTCCGGATCTTCGGGGTCACCCGGTCGCTCGCCGGGTCCTTTCGTCCCGCGAGTCCTGAACTCCCGGGCGTCGGCGACGGTTTCGGTCTCCAGCAGCCGCTCGACTTTCCGCTCGAACTCCGCCTCGGTGAGTTCGCCCCGTGCGTACCGCTCGCGCAGCGTCGCCAGGGCGGCCTCCTGCTCGGCTGGTTCGTCGTCCTCCGCGTCGTCCTTGCGGCGCTCGTACAGCCTGACGAGACCGATCGCCGCCGGCAACACCCCGGCGAAGCCGACGGGGAAGGCGATCCAGAACCAGGGGACTCCGAGCGCCAGCAGGCCGAAGGCGACGAGCAGGATTCCCCCGACCACGAGTCCCCCGACCGTCTGTTCGAGGGGCGTATCGTCGTCCTCGCTCATGCGAGTGGGTCCTGCGGGCAGGAGGTTAATGGTGGTGGCCCGATCGTTCCCGGTCACTGCCGGTCGGGGCCCGATCGCCGAAAGCACAGCACATACGGTCCTCCCGGGTGACTCCCTGTCATGGAACGCGTCAGCGTCGACGACGTCGACAACCGGGTCGGTCCCGCGTCGGTGATCCGGGGTCTGACCCGCCCTCTCGAAGCGACCGACCTCGCGCTCAACTGGTACGAACTCGAACCCGGCGACAGCTTCGGCTTCGCCTACCACAGCCACGGCAACCAGGAGGAAGTATTCGTGATCGTCGAGGGGGTCGCCACCTTCGAGACCGAGTCGGGGGACGTCGAGGTGGGTCCCCGCGAGGCGATCCGGTTCGGCCCCGGCGAGTTCCAGCGCGGGTGGAACCGGAGCGACGAGCGGGTCGTCGCGCTGGCGATGGGCGCACCCCAGGAGACCGGATCGAGCACGACGCTCGTCGACTGCCCCGACTGCGGCGAGCGGACCGACGGGCGCATCGAGCGGGTCGACGAGGGGTTCCGGACGGTCTGTGCGGAGTGCGAAACCGAGACCGGCCGGTGGCGACACGGCGCAGACGGCGAGAACGAGTGGGTCGAGTAGCGGTCGACCGCATCTCATCACTCGGTGCGCGCGGTCGACCGGGAGCCGACTGCCCGATCGGTCACCCGTCGACGGGCGATTCGGCGTCGATCCAGTCCTCCCGGCTGGAGATGAGCACCACCTGATCGGTCACGTCCTCCATCTGGTCGACTAGCCGGTCGAAGTGGCGGGCGAACTCGCGGTACAGCAGCGGCCGGTCGACGGCGTCGTCCCGGAACGCGCCTTCGATCAGGTCGTTTCGTAGCTCGTCGCACTCGCTTTCGATGCGCCTGATCGTCCGGATCTCGTCGGCCAGCGTTTCGGACCGATCGTGGCTACAGAGCAGACGCGTGATCGTCGTGACGACGGCTTCGAGCACTGTCACGGCCGTCGTCGCGCGCCGGGCCAGTTCCAGAAACGCCCCGAAGTGTGGCTCGATCCGTGGGGGCCTGATCGTGACCAGTTCCTCGGCGATCTCTTCGGCGACGTTTGCGACCTCGTCGAGTTGCTGGTAGAGTGCCAGGATCTCCGGCGAATTCAGGTGGATCCGGGTGTTCCGGAGGCCGATCTGTTCGACGGTCGCGTTCGAGAGCAGGCTGCTGATCCGCCGCTTGCTCTCGTCGCAGTCGCTTTCGAGCGCCCGGATCTCCTGTGCCGTCGCCCGGTAGTCGTCCCCCCGGGAGTACTCCTCGAACAACCGCGGAAGGAGGTGGATGCACTCGACGATTGTATCGAGGTAGGTTTCGGTGTGCGACCTGAACCGGCTCTCCAGAGACACGCCGCCGTCGATCATCGGTGGGTCGAAATCCGGCGATTTGACACATGAACCCTGCTATGAGGGGTACATAGCCCTCCGGTGGCCTCTGGACCCACCGCCGGGCTCTGCTCGACGTGCTGGGGTCTCCCCTTCCCGAGTGAGCCGCTGCCGGTCACTGCGAGCGTCGCTTGCGCTCCGCTCGCTGGTTCCCACCGTCTTCGCCCTTACGGGCTCAGACGCTGGCGATCTCGCGGGAACTCCGTCGGACTCGCTTCGCTCGTCCGACGTGCTCCCACTCGACAGCCAGCGACCTCGCCTACGGCGAGAGTCGCTGCCGGTCTCGCGGGAACAGGACGGCTTCGCGGATGTTCTCCAGGCCGAGCATCGTCATCACCAGTCGCTCGGTGCCCAGCCCCCAGCCGGCGTGGGGCGGCATGCCGTACTTGAACATCTTGGTGTAGTACTCGAAGGCCTCGGGATCCAGGCCCTGCTGTTCGAACCCCTCGATGAGGTGGTCGTGGCGGTGCTCGCGCTGGCCGCCCGAGACGAGTTCGAGCCGCGGGTGCATCAGGTCGAACCCCGTCGACAGGTCGGGGTCGTCGTCGTGGTCCTTGATGTAGAACGGCTTGACCTCGGAGGGCCAGTCGGTGACGAAGTAGTGGCTGCCGACGTCGTCGCCGAGGGCCCGCTCGGCCTCGGTCGAGAGGTCGTCGCCCCACACGAGTTGCTCGTCGAGGGCGCCCGTCGCGTTGACCCGCTCGATGGCCTCCTCGTAGCTCAGCCGGGGGAACGACTCCTCGGGCACCTCGAAGGCGTTGGTCATGTCCAGTGCTTCGAGGGCGTCCTCGCAGTTCTCCGCGACGCCCTCGTAGGCCGCCCGGATCACCGACTCGCAGGCGTCCATGGCGCCGTGGTGGTCAGTGAAGGCCGCCTCGAAGTCGATCATCGTCGCCTCGTTGAGGTGACGGGGAGTGTTGTGTTCCTCCGCGCGGAAGATCGGGCCGATCTCGTAGACGCGTTCGAGGCCGGAGCCGACCATCAACTGCTTGAACAGCTGTGGCGACTGGTTCATGAACGCCTCGCGCCCGAAGTAGGTGATCGGGAACAGTTCGGTGCCGCCCTCGGTACCGGTGGCGACGATCTTCGGCGTGTTGATTTCTGTACACTTTAGCTCGCGGAACTGCTCGCGGACCGCCCGCAACGCCTCGGCCCGGATCTCGAAGATCGCCTTGACCTCGTCCTTCCGGAGGTCGAGCGTACGGTTGTCCAGCCGGGTCGAGAGGTCGGCGTCGACCTTGCCGGAGGGGTCGAGCGGGAGGCTCGGATCGGCCTCGGCGAGCACTTCGATCGAGTCGGGCGTGATCTCGACGCCCGTCGGCGCTCGCGGCTCCTCCTCGACGTCGCCGGAGACGCTGATGACGCTCTCGCGGTGGACGTCGAGCCCCGTCTCCACGAGGTCCTCGTCCATCTCGTCTTTCTCGAACTTGATCTGGATCTTGCCCGTCCCGTCCCGGAGGATGAGGAAGGCGATGCCGCCGAGGTCGCGGATCTCGTGGACCCACCCGGCGACCGTGACCGTCTCGCCGGGCGTCGCGTCGGCGGTGTAGGTGCGGTCCTGCATACCACGTGGTTCCGCCGGCCGGACCTTAAACACGGTCGTTTCCGTCCGCGGTGGGTGTCGTGTGGACGAGGGACACGGTGGTGCGCCCCCGGCGGCGTCGCGGTCCCGTTCCGAGACCCCGCGTTCGCTCGCCCCGGCGCCGCCCGTTCCGTGGCCGCTTACTCCGAGGGCGTCGCCTCGGCGTGGGCGTCGGTCACGCCCTCGACGGTCTCCCGGACGGCGTCACAGCCCTCCTCGTGGAGCAGGTCGCCGACGACGATGCAGTCGGCGTGCTGGCCCATCTCGTAGGCCGACTCGTAGTCGTGGATACCGCCGCCGTAAAACAGGGTAGCCTCGTCGAGCGCGTCGCGGGCGGCCGCGACCTTCTCCGTGTCGCCGAAGGTCCCGGAGTACTCGACGTAGACGATCTCCTGGCCGAACATGCGCTCTGCGACCCGCGCGTAGGCGGCGACGTCCTCGGGGGACTGGTCGCAGTCGGCGTTCGTGTACTCGGCGACCGCCGAGTCCGGGTTGAGCACGATGTACGCCTCGGTGTGGGTCCGGTCCCAGTCCAGTCCGTTCTCGATGCGCACCCACTCCTTGTGGGCGCCAGTGATCCAGAAGGCATCGCCGGCGTTGAACACCGTCGGGATGAGGTAGCCGTCCAGCGCCGGATCGTCGATGACCACGCCCGGGTTCGAGGGCTCTTGGAACAGCGGGATCCCGAAGTCCGCGCAGGCCTCGATCACGGCGGCCATGTTGTCCTTGGTCATGCCGGTCGTGCCGCCGATCTCGATGGCGTCGGTGCCGGTCCGACAGACGTCCCTGAACGTCTCTCCCTCGACGAGGTCCTTGTCCGGGTCGATCTTCAGGATGTGGTCCCACGTTTCCCACGGACGACTCATTGGATGGGTCTACTCCCGGGGGACTGTAAAAAGGGTGCGGTACCCCGGATCCGGCGACCGGGCGGCGCGTCACTTGGCGGTGACGTAGCTGAGGACGGCCAGCGCGGCGGTCTGGATCGCGCGGAGGACGACCACCGCCTGCTGGACCTCGGGGGCGTCGACGTACAGCATCCCGCTGCTGAAAAAGAAGTAGATGGCGACGACGTTCTCGACGAGCATCGCCACGCCGAAGGCGGCCAGCCCCGCGGTCATCTCGGTGCCGAACGTCCGGTAGTTGCGCGCCCAGATGATCGTCAGCGACGCCAGGAGGACGACGTTCACGCCCGAGAGCGCGGTCGCCACCAGCATCCAGGGCGTCATGCTCCCCGCCATCACATGGCCTCCAGCACGGTCTCGAACTCCTCGCGGTGGCGTTCGAACCGGTCGGTCAGGAAGTACAGTTTGCCGTACTCGTCGCCGCCGGATTCGATCACGTCGTGGTCCAGTAACATGTCAAGGTGGTGTCTCACCGTGTTGTAGTCGACGTCGAGGCACTCCGCGAGCTGATTGGCGTTCCGGGGTCGCTCGTCGAGCGCGGCGATGATGCGCGCGCGGTTCTCGCCGCCGCGGGTGCCAACGAGGAGATACCAGAGTGCCTGCTCCATCCCTGCGTGGTGTCAGTTCGGAAGCTAATGACTCCGGCGATCATCCCCGTACCGTCTTCTCCACCCAGCCGGTCGCCCCGCTCGGGAACGACTCCGACCGGTCCTGGGGCTGGAGGGTCCCCTCGCCGTCGACCGCTCGCACCACGACCTCGTGGCTCCCGTCCGGGTCGAACTCGTGGCGCCACTGCCGCCACACGTCCTCGCCCGGCAGGGGGTCCGAGAGCGCCGCGTCCGCCCAGCTGTCGCCCCCATCGGTGGACACCTCGACCCGCTCGATGCCACGCGTTCCCGCGTAGGCGTGGCCCGCCAGTTCGACGCTCCCGTCGTCCAGGACGGTGTCGCTCCAGAGTTTGGCGACGGTGTTCACCGGTCCGGTGCCGTGCCAGCCCCGCTGCTCCCAGTACCCGTCCATCTCCTCGTCTAAGAGTTCGATCTCCGAGAGCCACTTGACGTTCGTCTCGCCCCAGTGGCCGGGGATCAGCACGCGGACGGGGCGGCCGTGGGACTGGGGGAGCGACCGGCCGTTCATCCCCCACGCGAGGAAGCCGTCCTCGAGGGCCTCGATCGGGAACTGGACGAAGTAGTCGTCCTCGGCGCGCAACATCGCACAGCCACACGCGCCCTCCGGGTCGGCCTCCTCCAGGAGCGGTTCGATCGGCGTCCCCGTCCAGACGGCGGTGTCGAGCTTTTGCCCGTTCAGGGACTCGCCGACACACCGGAGCGTGACGAACCGTCGCTCGGTCGGCAGGTCGGTCAGGTCGTCGAAGGACACCGTCACGTCGGAGCCGGCCTCGCCGGTGATCGTCAGCGACCAGTCCTCGGCGTCGAGGTCCGGGTCGAACTCCGCGATGTCGACGTTGTAGAACTCCTCGAACGTGCTGACGAGCCCCGGAACGTCCCCGGAGACGTCGAGGGACTTCGCCTCGGCTTCCTCCATGAGCGCGGCCGTCTCCCCGTCCATTGGCTCGTCCGCGTCGGCGGCGCCGTCCGCGGCACCGTTGTCGGTCGACAGTCGGCCGACGCCGACGGAGACGCTGAGGAAGGCCAGCGCGCTCGCGCCCGAAGCGAGCACCCGCCGCCGCGACGGGTCGTGTTCCCGCGAGGCGGATGGCGCGACGCCGACGGCGGTGAACGCCGCGACCGGCACGGCGGCGCCCAGCGCCGGCAGCGGCGCACCGGTGATCGCGGCGGTCACCGCCCACGAGAGGCCGCCGGCGACGGCGACGCCGAGGACGGGGCGCTCGAACCGCCGTGCGAGGGACGCCCCGAGCAGTGACGCCGACGCGAGGATCCCGGCTGCGACGCCGATCGAGAGTGCCACGTGCAGGAGGTGTCCCGGTTCGCCGACGTTCTGGATGACGAAGGCGACGATTTTCCCGGGCGTCAGCCGGACGACCGTCGCGTCGATCGGCGCGACGACGAACCGTCGCGAGTACCCGGCGACCGCGTACGACCCCGCGACGCCCGTGCTCCCGGCGAGCAGGGCAAACAGGAGGCCGGAGGCTGACAGGAGTCCCGTCCCACGGAGGCGCTCCCGCAGTCCGCTCGCTCGCTCAGTCATTCGGATCGCCTCCCGGGCGGGGTCCGTGGTCGCTGTTCGACCGCTGCAGCGCCGTGGCCTCGGTCACGTCGGCGTCGGTCATCATCCGCCGCCGTCCATGGTCTCGTTGCTCATGGTCTCGTTGCCCATCGACTCATCGTCCATCGAGTCGTCATCCATCGAGTCGTCGTCCATGGTCTCGTTGCTCATCGATCCATCATCCATCGAGTCGTCGTCCATCGAGTCGTCGGTCATCGTTCCGTCGTCCATCGACTCATCGTCCATCGAGTCGTCGGTCATCGTTCCGTCGTCCATCGACTCATCGTCCATCGAGTCGTCGTCCATCGACTCATCGTCCATCGAGTCGTCGGTCATCGTTCCGTCGTCCATCGACTCATCGTCCATCGAGTCGTCGCCGGACGAGTCGTCGGCCATGGAGTCGCCGCCATCGTCACCGGTGTCCCCGCCTCCGGAGCAGCCGGCGATGGCGACCGTCGTCGCAGCACCCACGCCCTTCAGGAACCGGCGTCGCGTCGCGTTGGAATCAGACATGCCGATCGATCGGACGGGAGGCACCGGAAAGTACATTTTTCAAGAACCGAACAAATTCCGCTCACCGTCGGTTCAACTTCGGTCTAGATTTCGTTCGGGTTGACGCGGCCGCGGCGACGACCGGATTTATGGCTCTCCCCCCGGGACGCCCCGAAACGATGGTTCAGGGCCTGGTTTCCAAGCTGGCGCTGTCTGGCTTCGGGCTGGTGTTCGTGGTCGTCGGGCTCTACAGGCTGGCGAAAGGACGCAAGCAGTGGGTCCGCAGCGGCCGGATCGCCGACACGGAGACGACACAGATTCGGGACGCACAGCCCGGGACAGTCGAGATCAAGGGGACCGCCCATCCCGCGACGGACGCAACCCTGGAGGGGCCGATGACTGGGCGGGACGCGCTCGCGACGGACGTCGAAGTCGAGGAGTGGGAAAGCAGCGGGCAGGGTGGTGGTTCCTGGGAGACCGACTACCGGAACCGGGATGCGGCGCCGATCACCGTCGACGACGGCACCGGCGAGGTGCGGGTCGAACTTCCGGTCGACGGGGAGTTGAACGTCGAACGAACCACGACGGAAGTCGGCAGCGACGACGAACCGCCGGAGCAGATCCGTCGGTTCCTCGACGAGACTCCCGACGTCGACGAGGCGACGCGCCGCGAAATCGGTCCGTTGAGCGTCGGCGACCGGCGACGGTACTCCGAGGGCCTGATCGAACCGAGCGAGGAGGTCTACGTTCTGGGAGCGGCGCGCGAGGAACGGGCCGGCTGGGGCGAGCGGAGCCTCGTGATCGACGAACCGACGCCGTCGGGCGACTTCGTCCTGTCCGACAAGTCCGAGTCCGACCTCATCCGGGAGGGGAGGCGGGGCGGGGTCGTCTCGATCGCCTTCGGCGCCCTGCTCGCCGTCGTGGGCGCGCTGGTGATGATCTATCCCTGGTTCGCGGCGTAAGGAGGTCTGTCCGGCCGCATCCGCGGGCGTTCCGCGCGCACCAGCCAGCGGGCAGTCGCGGCCGACGAGGTGCTCGAACGTCCCCAGGTAGTCGAGGTGAGCCCCGGACGTGGGTCAGAGTTCCACCGGGTCCGCGGCGTGGTCGCGGGCGGTGGTGTAGGCCTCCCGCAGACGCTGGAACTCCTCGGCGTCGCCGCCGTGGTCGGGGTGGACCTCCTTGACGCGGTCGCGGTAGGCCGCCGTCACCTCGTCGGCGTCGGCGTCGACGGCCAACCCCAGTTCGTCGTAGGCCGCCCGAACGGGGTCTTCCGGGGTCGCCGGGGCGACGCCGACGGTCGGCACCTCGAAGGGGAGCCGTCGGCCGAGGTGACGGCCGGGCATCTCGTGTTCACAGAGGACGGCGACGGTCTCGCCGCGGTCGATCCGGAAGTACGCCTGTGCGTCGAAGGTGATCGCGACGTCGCGCTCGGGCAGGTAGAAGGCGACGACGTCGTTTCCGACTTCGTGGTCCTCCAGAAACCGCTCGTCGATAGCCAGCAGGTACTCACGGATCTCGGCGCGGCGCCGCGCGGTCCCGTCGAACCTGGTCCCGTCGTCGATCGGCGTGGTCGGGAACAGGTGATCGCCGAGGACGAAGGCGCCGGCGACGACGACCGACGCCGCGACGCCGAGGCCGAGGCCGATCACCAGCCACGGCGGCAGCACTGACACCCACTCCGGAAGCACGTCCGCGGGTTGGGACCGACGAATAATGAACCTCCCGTCCCGCCCCGTCTTCCGTTTCCCCGCTCCCGCCGGGTCGTCTCGTTTTGGTCCCCCCGCTCCAGTCGCGTCGGGTACAGGCGTGTGAGGGCCTGAACGGCTACTCGGTGGCGAGTGAAGGCTCCCGATAACTTTACAAGTTCGACACCTTCTTAACCGACTCTGCGGTTTTTTCGACTGCGCAATGGCAGTAACCTGGCTGGACGACGTGCGTTCGACCGACGTCGGGACGGTCGGCGGCAAGGCGGCGTCACTGGGCGAACTCACGGCCGCGGGGCTCCCGGTCCCGCCGGGGTTCGTCGTGACCGCGGGGACGTACCGGACGTTCATCGAGGAGGCCGGCATCGACGACGAACTGTTCGAGGCCGTCGAGGTCGACTCCGAGGACTCCGCCGCGCTCGCCGAGGCCCACGAGCGTGCACACGAACTCATCATGGAGACACCCTTCCCCGAGGAGGTGAAAACGGAGATCATCGAGAGCTACCGCGAGGTCGGCGACGGCGAGGCGTTCGTCGCCGTTCGCTCGTCGGCGACCGCCGAGGACCTCCCGGACGCCTCCTTCGCGGGACAGCAGGAGACGTTCCTGAACGTCACGGAGGAGGACCTGCTCCAGCGGGTCAAGGAGTGCTGGGCATCGCTGTTCTCCCAGCGTGCGATCTACTACCGCAACCAGAAGGGGTTCCCCCACCACGAGGTCGACATCGCAGTCGTCGTCCAGCAGATGGTCGACGCCGAAAAGTCGGGCGTGATGTTCACGTCCCACCCCTCGACGGGCGAAAAGCGCATCATCATCGAGGCCGCCTGGGGTCTCGGCGAGGCCGTCGTCTCCGGATCGGTCTCCCCGGACAACTACGTCGTCGACCGCGAGAGCGGCGAGGTCGAGACGGTCACCGTCGCGGACAAGAAGGTGATGTGCGTGAAGGATCCGGACACCGGCCACACCGAGGAGGTCGAGGTGCCGGAGGAGAAACGCAACGAGCGGGTCATCTCCGACGAGGAGATCGGGGAACTGGTCGAACTCGGTGAGATCGTCGAGGACCACTACGACACTCCCCAGGACGTCGAGTGGGCGATCTTCGAGGGCGAAGTGTACATGCTCCAGTCCCGCCCGATCACGACCATCGACGACTCCGAGATCGAGGACGGGGCTGACGTCGAGTCCGGCGTCACGAACGGCACGGGCGGCGGCTCCGATCACGCGGGCGGCGAGGGGAAGGTCATCCTCCGCGGCCTCGGCGCGAGCCCCGGCATCGCGAGCGGTAACGCCCGGCTGGTCTCGAAGCTCGACCACCTCGACCAGGTCGCCGAGGGCGACATCATCGTCACCGAGATGACCACGCCGGACATGGTGCCCGCGATGAAACGCGCCGCCGGCATCGTCACCGACGAGGGCGGGATGACCTCCCACGCCGCCATCGTCTCGCGCGAACTCGGCGTGCCGGCGGTCGTCGGCACCGGCTCGGGCTCCCGCGAACTCCCCGACGGCCGGACGATCACCATCGACGGCGACAAGGGGACGATCCGCGAGGGCGGCGAGCGCGAGGAAAAACAGCGCCAGCCCGTCGAGGACGCCCGACCGACGACGCCGGTCAAGCCGATGACCGCCACGGAGGTCAAGGTGAACGTCTCGATCCCGGAGGCCGCCGAACGCGCCGCCGCGACCGGCGCCGACGGGGTCGGCCTGCTGCGGATCGAGCACATGGTGCTGTCGCTCGGCAAGACCCCCGAGCGCTACATCGAGGAGTACGGCGCCGACGCCTTCATCGAGGAGATCGTCGACGGCGTCCGCGGGGTCGCAGAGGAGTTCTACCCCCGTCCGGTCCGGGTGCGCACGCTCGATGCGCCCACCGACGAGTTCCGCCAGCTCGAGGGCGGCGAGGACGAACCCGAGGAGCACAACCCCATGATGGGGTACCGCGGCATCCGCCGCAGCCTCGACAAGCCCGACGTCTTCGAGAAGGAACTCGCGGCCTTCAACCAGCTGTTCGAGATGGGCTATGACAACCTGGAGGTGATGTTCCCGCTGGTCAACGACGCCGAAGACGTCCGCAAGGCCCGGAACCACCTGGAGAAAGCGGGGATCGACCCCGAACTCCGGCGGTGGGGCGTCATGATCGAGACGCCGGCCGCGGCCCTGCAGGTCGAGGAGATGGCCGAGGTCGGCATCGACTTCGCCTCCTTCGGCACCAACGACCTCACCCAGTACACCCTGGCGGTCGACCGCAACAACGGCAACGTCTCCGACCGGTTCGACGAACTCCACCCGGCGGTGCTCGAACTCATCGGCCAGACGATCGAGGACTGCCGCGAACTCGGCGTCGACACCAGCATCTGCGGCCAGGCCGGCTCGAAGCCGAAGATGGTCCAGTTCCTCGTCGAGCAGGGGGTCTCCTCCATCTCCGCGAACATCGACGCCGTCCGCGACGTCCAGCACGAGGCAAAGCGCGTCGAGCAGCGCCTCATCATGGACACGGTTCGCTAACTCCGCGCGGGTCGAGTCGCTGCGGCGACCGTTTTCGACGCTTCTCTCCGGCCGACTCCGTCGGTTGGACACGACTCCGAGAGCGGAACGGCTATACGGCGCGGCAGCCACGGACGACACATGCAGCGCGCCGGGCCGCAGGACTTCCGTCGGGTGCTTTCCTCCATGTGTACGGAGCCCCATCCCGCCGCCAGGGAGGCCGCCGAACGGTTTCTCGCGACGAACCCGGGCGATCCGGCGACCTACGAGACGGTCGCGGACCTCGAAGGCGAGGCGGTCGACGTCCTCGGCGAGGTCGTCGGTCTCCCGGACGCACACGGCTACGTCACCAGCGGCGGCACGGAGGCGAACATCCAGGCCGTGCGGGCGGCCCGCAACCTCGCCGACACTGCGTCCCCGAACGTCGTCGCCCCCGAGAGCGCCCATTTCAGTTTCCCGAAGGCCGCGGAGGTGCTCGACGTCGACCTCCGCCTCGTTCCCACCGACGACGACCGCCGCGCCGACCCGGTGGCGATGCGGGACGCCGCGGACGCAGACACCGCCCTGATCGTCGCCGTCGCCGGTACCACCGAGTACGGTCGCGTCGACCCCGTGCCGGCGCTGTCGACGGTCGCCGACGACGTGGGTGCCCTGCTCCACGTCGACGCCGCCTGGGGCGGGTTTGTCCTCCCGTTTACCGACCACGAGTGGCACTTCGGCCACGCCGACGTCGACACGATGACCGTCGACCCCCACAAGATGGGCCGGGCGGTCGTGCCCGCGGGCGGCTTGCTCGCGCGCGATCAGGCGACGCTCGACGCCCTCGCGGTCGACACGCCGTACCTGGAGTCGCCGTCCCAGGCCTCCCTGACCGGCACCCGGAGCGGCGCGGGGGTCGCAAGCGCCGCCGCCGTCCTGGAGGCGATGTGGCCAGACGGCTACCGCGAGCAGTACGAACGCCTCCAGTCGCTCGCCGAGTGGTTCGCCGCGGAGCTCGAAGAGCGGGGGTTCGACGTGGTCGACCCGGTCCTCCCGCTGGTGGCGGTCGACCTGCCCGAGGATCTGTTCGCGTCGCTCCGGGCGGACGGCTGGCGGCTCTCCCGGACCGGCGCCGGCGAACTCCGGGTCGTCTGTATGCCCCACGTCGACCGCGACGTGCTCTCGACGTTCCTCGACGCCGTCGATCGCCTGACCCGGTGACGCGCCGCGCCGACGCGGGCGACCGTGACGGCGCCGACCGGAACCTGAACGTTTACGGTCCCGTGTCGCACAGCACCGAGCGTGGCGACGATACCCGCCCTCGCGTCCGCCCTGGTCCTCAGCCTGTTCCCGGACTTCGGGTTCGCCGAACTCGTCAGTTCGAGCAGCGGCCCGGTCGCGCTCGTCGTCGTGTTCGTCTACTCGTTTCTGATCGCCTTCGCCCTCCCGGGGGTCAGCGAGGTGGTGTTGCTCACCCCCCTCGACATGGGGCTGTCCTACTGGGAGCGGATAGCCGTCATCGTGTTTGTGAGCGGTCTCGGCAAGGCCGCCGGCAGCGTGTTCGCCTTCCACATTGGCCAGGAGGCAAAGGAGTCCGGCCCGGTCATTCGCTTCCTGCGACGGTCGCGGTTCGACGTGATCGAGTGGTCGGAAAAGCGGACGGTCGCCGTCGCGCGTCGGTGGGGGTACGCGGGCCTCGCGCTGGCCCTGTCGGTCCCCGGGTTCCCCGACACCATCTCGATCTACGCGTTCTCGGTGCTCGAACGCGACTACCTGAAGTTCAGCGTCGCGACGTTCGTCGGGAGCGTCGGCCGACTGGCCGTCTGGATCGTCGGTGCCGAGACGATCTTCTTTTTGATCTGACGCCGCCACAACCGTCCCGGCTCCGCCGACTGCGTCGCGTGTCCGTCCACCATCCTGACTCCGTCGTCCGCGTCACCGATCCTGACTCCGTCGCCCGCGCGTCACCGTCGCCCCCGACCCCGAACGCGTGGGCTTTTACCGGTCGGCGGTAAATCCCCGATCGATGCTTGCGAAACGGCCGGTCGGCGGGGCGAAACCCACCCGTCGGGCTGGGGGGTCGACTGCGCCGCCCACGACGACGTCCGCACGGGTCCCGGCGGGGTGGCTCCGATGAACGTCGCCGTCCGCGGCGACTCGCCGTCCGTCGAGGCCGTGGTCCACGACGCCTGTTCGGTCGTCGACCCCGGAGACGCCGACGTGATCGTCGCCGTCGACGAGGCCGCGCTCCGGGCGCTGGCCACGGGGACCCAGGCGGCCCCGGCGCTTGCCGTCCTCGACGGTCGGGGGCCACCCGGCGTCCCCCCGTCACGCATCCGAGAGGCGCTGGAGGCGCTCTCGGCCGCGCCGGTTCGCTCGGTCGCCTACCCCACCTGTGCGGTCGCCGTCGAGGGAGAGCGCGTCGGCACCGCGGTCTTCGACGCGGCGGTGCTTCCGACCCGACCCGCCAAGATATCGGGCTACGCCGTTCACACCGATGGCCGGCGCCTCGACGCCTTCCGCGCCGACGGCGTCGTCGTCGCGACCCCGGTCGGCAGCGGCGGCTACGCCCGGTCGGTCGGCGGTCCGATCGTCGGTCCGGACGCCGGATTCGTTGTCTCGCCCGTCTCGCCGTACTCCATCGTGAGCGACGTGTGGGTGCTCGATCCGCCAGTGGCGGTCACGGTCGAACGCGACGACAGCGACGTCAGCCTGTTCATCGACGACGCCGAACGCCGGCCGGTCACCCCCGGCGACCGGATCCGCGTCTCCGTCGCGGGCCACGTCGACCTGGTCCGTGTGCCCATCGACTACGCCGCCGATCGGTAACCTGGCCCTGCGGTCGCTGTCGGCTCTCGACTGATTCGTCGTACCGACGCGTGTCCGCTGTCCGCGTGGCGACCGGCGCCGTGGCGCCGGCTCAGATCACCGCGTTCCAGACCGGTGCGACGACGAAAAAGAGGCTCTGGTAAGCGGCGTACAGTAGCGCGAGCCCGGATGCTGCCAGCGCGCTCTTGGGCGGTTCGATCGGCATGTCGTTGCGCGCTTCGACCTGGCGAGCTTCCAGTTCGAAGAAGTCGGCCAGGAAGACGGCGATGACGAGCACCGACATCACCATCCCCCCGTGGGGTTCGACGAGCATGTACGCGAACGTCGACAGCACGAGCAGGACCGACGTCACGGTGTGGGGCACGTACCGCGAGATGGCCTCGTCGCCGCCGTCCTCGGCCTGTCGCAGGTGCGCCTCGTGGCCGAGATAGCGCGTGACCATGTTCGCCAGCACCAGCACCAACACGACGTAGGGGATCAGCCCCGCCACGGCCTCGAGCGGGCCGAGCGGCACCAGGAACTGTAGCGGTTGCATGTTCTCACCTGGGACGGTCACTCATTAGAGTTTTTCCAATCGCACCCGGCCAGTCCGGTCATTCGGCGTTCCGGTCCTGCAGCGCCGCCCGTGCTTGCCGTCCTGCGGGGATGAGCACCCAGAACGCGAACGCGCCAAGCAGCGTGAACCAGAACAGTACGTCCATCAGCATGACGCCGAGAGCGTTGAACACGCTCGTGTTCGCCGGGTCGACCCCCAACGGCCCCACGAGCTGCTGGGTGGTCTCGAAGCTCTCGGTCCGGTACCAGCCGGCCAGGACCATCCACGCGAGGCCGCCGCCGGCGAAGATCCCGAGCCCCTTGATGAACTCGTCAGCCATTGTCGGAGGGTTCGTCGGAGTCCTCTTGAGACTTTCCCATTCCCCGGGCGCGGAACCGGGTCCCGAGGACGTACACTGCCGCGCCGAGCCCGATGCTCAGCAGGCCGGCCGCCGCGAACGCCGCCGACAGCAGGTCCTCGCCGGGGACGACGCCGACGACGCCGAGTGCGCCGACGACCGCCCGCCGCAGCAGCGACACCTGGAGCGTCGCCGCGTCCAGCAGGACGAACCCGAAGACGACGCCGACGACCGCGATCAGCGTCGAGAACACCGTGATCGTCTTGTACAGCCGCAGCGGGACCTCGACGTCACGCCGGCCGCGTTCGGCGCCCCGGCGCTCGCTCTCCTCGCCGTCGTCGCGCTCGCCCGCGTCGTCCGGTGTCGTTGACGGATCTGTCATCGGTGGAGTGGACGGTGATGAACTGACACGGTGAGTGGGACGCGAGTGGGGCGGTGGATACGGTGGTCGTGAGGTTGGCAGCCGCGGCGGCCTCCGAAGGTCGTTCCCGGAGACGCCCTACTTCGGCGGCCGGAGCCGGTAGTACCGGCGGTTGAGGTCGTACATGTACCCCTCGCGCATCGTCTTGAGGACGGCGTAGGTGACAAAGCCCACGACGATGGGCAGCAGGAAGGTGAGGTCAAAGAGCAGGTGGACGTTCATCGGGACGAGGTTCTTCGCCGAGTAGACGGCGAGGGTGAACGCGAACACGACGCCGCCGGCGCCGACCGCGGCCCAGAACGGCTGCTCGACGGGGCGCCGGGCCGATCCCTTGTTGATGAACGGCACGATGGCGATGGCCCCGACCACGACGAGATTCGCCAGCACGCCGTAGGTTCGGTCGGCCATGAGCTTCTGGCCGCCGAGCAGCGAGAGTTCGGGGTTCAGGGGGCCGAGCTTCAGCAGGCCGAACGACCAGTAAAGATACCAGTCCGGCAGGATGATCGCCGGCGTCGTACTCGCGTCGGCCGGCGGGCCGATGTGCGGCGGCATCGTCGCCGACAGAAAGAGGATCATCCCGACGAACATCGAGGCGATCGAGAGGTTGCGGACCGTCTCGTGGGGCCAGGTCGGGAAGGCGAGCACGTCGCGCTCGAC
>Ga0207733_100487_pt1 | contig 23196 bp, 27 predicted proteins | sample A23P3SouthBayCA_FD_187735 | JGI IMG/M metagenome (GOLD analysis project Ga0207733, IMG submission 187735) | Aerobic enrichment media microbial communities from Eden Landing Ponds, California, USA - A23 P3 (SPAdes) | ecosystem: Environmental > Aquatic > Marine > Unclassified | place: Emeryville... | reverse complement strand
GCCATGGTCATGGCGAATACGGACATGACCATGAGCCCTGCGAGGAACAGCGCTCGTATCTTGGATTGTGTTTCTGTCATGGTTGTGTGATCTGCAGTAGCGCCACGTGCTTTCGAATCGGGCAACCACCGCGGTCGACCGATATACTCGCTCGTGTCGCCATGGGCAGGGGTACAGTCCATACTCACCTTCGGTGGTGGTAAATACTTTGTGTAAACTGGTCGCCGAAATTCACCCCAGACCACCACGAGGACGCGTCACGTGCCCGTCTGACGCGACGCAGACGATTCCTGTGTGGTCAGGCTGCCTTAAAACCTCGCGATGGGAGGGGAACGTTCGACCCCGCCAGCCCGACGGGAGTGGCCGTTGCGGGGGACCGGGCGGGTGTGACCGCGGCCGGTGGTGGGCCGCGGGTGAGGCGCACGCGGGGGTCAAATAGATATTGGTGCGTTGGAATGACCGTCGCGAGGAGTCGCCCGATCAGTTTCCGAGGCGCAGTGACGGTGTTTCGTGGTCCACCGCCGCGGACCAGCGCTCGAAGGCACCCTCCGTGGGACACTGGACCCTGGAGCGGCCCCAGTTCCGGGAGGGCCGCGTCATGGTGCCACCCGACGGGAACGCCAGTGTTCGGATCGTGGTGCTCGACGCGAAACCAGTCGCGTGGATGACCGTGGGGCCGGACGGACCGATCCCGGGCGCGGCTCTCCAGTCACCCGTCGCCACAATGCGAACAGAGAGCCATTACGTCCAGCCGTCAGGGACGTGCCAGACCCGATCCGCCAGTTCGGGCACCACTCTATCCAGGCGTTGGATCGCAGTCGCAACGTCCCTGGGTGGCGTCCGTTGGTCGTCGAGGAAGAGAATGCCCGGATGGGTATCGAAGGCGAAAAAATCGTCGTCGTTGGTGAAGAGTACCCGGTCGTGTTCGCGACACCACGCGATGACGTTGGGATCCGCCGTCGCCAGACCGAGTTCGTCCTGCACTCGACACACGTCGTGGCCCTCCTGCCGTAGGAGGTCGACAATCGACCGGGAGATGTTCTCGTCCCACCAAATCCTCATGCCCTCTCACTGAACGAGTCGGGCGACGGCTGGGCCGCTCGGCTTTCCCGAACGCGACGGTCGCGGCGCTCGCGCCACTCGGTCATCGACTCGACGTTGTCGTAATAGTACGCCAGCGCTCGATAGACGTCCGCCATGTCGAGGTCGAATTCGGTGGCGACAGTCTCCGGCGCCAGTCCGTCCTCGTTCACCCACTCGACGATCTGTACGACGCTGATTCGCCGGCCCTCGATCCGTGGCTGGCCCCCCATCACGTCCTCCGTCGCGACGATCTCGGCCATAGTTGGGTTTTGGCCCGCGCCCCTATACAAATTCGCGGCCGTGGTAGCTACCTGAGCCGCAGAAAAAGAATGGAGGAACGACGTTCGACGAGCAGAACCCGTCGATAGCGTTTTGTGTACGTGCGCCGGACGTACAGGCGTATGTCCGACGCCGAAGCGACCGACGGCGACCCCGACATCGAGCGGATCAACCTCCGGATCTCCCGGCCGTTCCTCGACGTCGTCGACGAGACCTGGCGCGAGCGCGGGTTCAACAGCCGGAGCGAGTTTATCCGGTACGCGATGCGCGACGCCGTGACCCATCCCGAGGGAGCCGGGTTCTGGAAGGACCTCGCGATCAGCGAGGTGCAGTTCGACGACGGCGACGGCGTTCCCAGCGAGGAGGTCAGGGCGGAGTATGGGCTCGGCGGGGAGTGACGACGCCGACGAGGCGTGGAACTGGGTGCTGTCGCCGCGAGCCGACGATCAGTTCGCACAGCTCGACGGCGAGACTCAGGAGCAGATCGCGTCGAAGCTGGACGACGTCGTCGCCTCGGAGTGGCGGGAACCGGCGGACTTCCTCGACCCGTTGACCGGGTCACCGTTTCAGAAACTGCGGGTTGGCGGCTACCGACTCGGCTGTCGAATTAGAGGGGAGAAACGAGAGTTCCGGGTCGAAAGTATTCGGAAGCGCGAGGGAGCGTATTCGGGTGACGACGACTGACGGTTTTCGAACCGAGTATCGCGCCGGTCAGTTCCAACAGTGAGAGGGCATCCGCCTGTTCGAGGTGAATCAAGGGGCCAGTGTCAGCAACGACGAGTCGACGTATCGAGGCCACTCAGGCCTGCAATCTCCACGTCACGTCTTCCTCGATTGCCTCACGGGCAGCCTCGACCTCTTCGACGACGTCGACGCCGAGGTGCTCGATGGCGTCCGCACGTGAGATTTCGTCGTCGAGGTATCTGCTGACGATCATGTCCCGGTACAGCGTCTCGACGCCCTCCTCGACGGCCTGCTGGATGACCGCTGATTCCGACATGCCGTGGTGGGCGGCGAGTTCGCGGACCCGCTCCGAGACGGCATCAGTCGTCATACCTGAACGTTTCGCGTGTTTGAATATGAATCCGCGTTTGATCGCGCCGGGTTCCTCGCCCGACTCGGCTCCCAGGCGGACGTCCGCGAGGGCCGAACGATCGGCGCCGAGGCGGCTCGCGAACGGTTCGGGACGAGAGGGGGCAAGTCACGGAACAAGCCGTATTGCATATTTCATCAATTCGGGTCTAGGGATTGCCGGCGGAATACACCACCCACGATATCGACCTCCCTAGTCGTCGGCGAGACGGAGCGACGAATCACGCCGACGCTGGTCGAAGCGATCGCCCGTCGACTGCTGGGACGTCCTGGCCGAGTCGCTCGCGCTCCCGATAGCGTTTTTGCGTATGGGCACCAATACGAATCCGTGAGCAAGAACATCTCCATCTCCGACGAGGTCTACCGGAAGCTGAAACGAGAAAAGGGTGATCGAAGCTTCAGCGAGGTGATCGACGACCGGCTCGACGAATCGGCACGGATCGCCGACGTCGCCGGACAGGGTATTCTCGATACAGAATCCATCGAATCCGTCTCAGAGGACATCGAAGAATTGAGCGAGGGGACCCTCAATCGGCTCGAAGACGATGCTGTGTGACACGTCCGTCCTCGTCGACGTCGACCGTGGTGGTGTGGAGCGTCGCGTGTCGAAACTCGACGAGACGGGGCGCCACTCGATCAGCGCCGTCACGGTGACCGAACTCCGCCTGGGCGTCACCAAGCGCTACGAGAGCGGTTCGGATGCTCGCGAGGATGCCATCGAAGCGCTCGATCGACTGCTCGCGCGGTTCGAAATCGTCGACGTGTCACGTTCGGCCGCGACAGTCGCCGCAGACCTGATAGACGACCTCCGGCGCCGTGGAGAACCGCTGCACGACCTCCACGACGTATACGTTGCAGCGTGCGCACTGGTGACGAACCGGCCCGTGTTGACCGCGAACGTGGCCGACTTCGAGCGGATCGACGAGGTGGCTGTCGTCGACTGGGCCGAGTATTGAGAGCGTGTCAGTCCACACGCAGCCCGTCGCTTCGTCGCCTGTCACCCTCCCCCCCGGCGGTCGTCCGGCCTCGGTCCGCTCTGGAAACCTTCTTGTGTCGGCGTCGGGTTCGGGCAACCACCATGCGCACACGGACGGCCGCCCTCGTCGGTCTCGCCCTCCTCACCCTCCTCGCCGGCTGTGCCGCCCTCGACGGCGGCGGCGAGCGCGAGTTCGAGGGCGTCAGCTACTCCGACGGCGCCGGTCCGGACGGATTCGCGAACACCACCGAGGTCCTCGCGACCCACCAGGACCGCCTCGCCGACGACAGCTACCGGGTCGCATACAATCTCACGTACGCGCGACCGGGACAGGTAGCGAACACGACGACCGTGGTGGCGAGCAACGCCAGCCAGGGCCGACAACTGCTCGACGCCGACCTCCCCGGCCGCACCCTCGACCGGTTCGCGACGCCGGACACGCGGTTTACGCGCAACACCTTCCGCAACCAGACCACGGTCAACAGTCAGCCCCTCGGGCAGTCGATGGCCGAGACGCACCACCAGGAAGCACGCCCCGGGCAGTTGCTCGAGACCGTGGTGAGCGCGCCAAACTACACCGTGAATCGGACGGACACCATCGCGGGGCAGGACGTGCTCTGGTACGAGTCGCGCGAGGCGAGCGCGAACGCCACCGGACAGGTGCCCGGCAACGTCACGCAGTTGAACGCCAGCGTGGCCGTCGATCAGGAGGGACGCATCTGGCGCGCTGAGCTATTTGCCGTCGGGCAGACCAACGGCACGGCGGAGCTGTTCATCCAGGAGTTCCGGATCGAGCAGGTGGGCGGCGTCACGGTCGAGCGGCCGGCCTGGGTCGACGGGGCTGGTGAGTAGGTTCGGTAGGCGGACGAATCACACGCCTTATTTGGTCGACGCGGAAACAGGAACCCAAGAGAGTCGATGTCCCGCCGTACTGCCGCAGCCGTCGCCGTCCTGGTCCTCGCGCTGGTCCTCGCACCGATTGCCGCCGGACAGGTCGCCGCCCAGCAGAGCGGCTCGGTGATCGGTGAACCCCAGCTGACTGCGTCCACGTCGTCGGGCGCCCTGACGCCCGGCACGACCACGGACGTCTCGCTGTCGATCACGAACCGCGGACAGATTCGGCGAGGCGGCCCGGAAGAACACGAGAGTCAGGTGACGACCGCGCGGGGGACCATCCTGCGCGTCGACTCGGGCGACACCCCGATCGAGGTCAACACCGGCGCCATCGCCGTCGGGAACGTGCCGACCGGGACGGTCGACGCCGGCGCCCTCTCGCTGACGGTCCCCGAGGGCACCGAGCCCGGGACCTACGAACTGCCCGTCGAGTACGAGTACGAGTACACGAGCCTCGTCAGGTACGGCGACGGCAGTCCCGAGTATCGCGACCGCACGGCCACCGAGACGGGCACTCTCGAGGTGACCGTCGACGACCGCCCCACCTTCGCAGTCGTCAACCGCACGTCCAACGCGCTGGTAGGCGAGACCGGCCAGCTCGCCGTCACCTTGCGAAATACCGGGACCGAACCTGCCCGTGACGCGCGCGTCAATATCACCTCCGGCAGCAGTTCCATGACCTTCGGCTCCGGCGCCGTGAGTTCGACCAGTTACGCCGGGGCCTGGGCGGTAGGCGAGACGAAGACGGTCACCTACGAGGCGTCCGTCGCCGAGGACGCGGACCCGGGGACCTACTCGACCGCCCTCTCGGTTCGCTACCGGGACGAGCAGGGCATCGAGGAGACATCGCCGACGCTCACGATGGGCGTCCCCGTCGGCGACGAACAGGAGTTCGCCTTCCGGGACGTGGAGTCGTCCCTCCGGGCGGGCTACGAGGGTGAACTCACCGGCACCCTCGTCAACGAGGGGCCGAACGCGGTCCGCAACCCCGTCGCGGTCCTGCAGGCCAACGACGACTCGATGACCATCACCTCCAGCGAGGAGGCCGTCTCGGACCTGGCGCCAGGCGAGAGCGCGTCCGTCAACTTCACCGTCGACGTGAGCAGCGACGCGAGCGCCGCCCGCCAGCAGTTCGAACTCGCGGTCGACTACGACACCGCACTCGGCGACCGCCGCACCAGTTCGGCGCTCCGGCCGAGCGTCCAGATACGCCCCTCGCAAGACCGCTTCGCCGTCAGCCCGGCAAACGACACCATCGCGGCCGGGTCGACGCGGTCGTTCGACCTCGAGGTGACGAACCGCGGCGACGAGCACCTGCGGAACGTAGACGCGAAGGCCTACGTCGAGAGTCCGCTGAGTAGCGGCGACGACGAGGGGATCATCGACAGCCTCGCGCCGGGGGAGACCAAGACCGTGACCATCGAACTCGGCGCCGCGTCGACGGCCCTCGAGAAGAGTTACTCCTTCGAGCTGGACTTCCAGTACGAGCAACCCGACGGCGACACGGAGACGTCGGACACGTACACGATCCCCGTCTCGGTGACGGTCGACGAGAGCGGCGGCGGCCTCCCGCTGCTCCCGATCGGGGTCGTGCTCGTCCTCGTCGCGGTCGGGGTCTACTGGTACCGGCGACGGTCCTGATCGGCGAGCGCTACTCCCAGGTCAGGCCCTCGTACGTGAGGCCGTCCCGCCGCGAGACGATCCGCCGCCCATCCACGACGACGGGCTTGGCCATCGCGTCGAACTCATCGTCGAGCGTCGCGAACTCGTCCCAGTCGGTGACCACGAGCGCCCCCACGGCACCGTCGAGGGCCGCTTCCGCCGAATCGGCATAGGTCACGTCCGGGAAGTGCTCACGCATGGATGCGCTGGCGACGGGGTCGTAGGCCACGACCGCTGCGCCCCGTTCCTGGAGGCCCTCGATCACGGGGATGGCCCGCGAGTTTCGGACGTCGTCGGTCCCGGGCTTGAAGGCGAGGCCGAGGACGGCGACGCGCTCGCCGGCCACGTCGACGTGGTCGTCGAGAAGCGAGAGGAGGCGCTCCGGTTGCAGGTCGTTGAGGTCCCGGACCGCCCGGAGGACCGGTGGCTCGTAGTCGGCAGCCTCCGCCGCGGCGATGAGTGCATCGAGATCCTTCGGGAAGCAGGACCCGCCCCAGCCGACCCCGCTCCGGAGGAAAGCCTCGCCGATGCGGTGGTCAAGGCCGATGGCCTCGGCGACCTCGTAGGCGTCGACGCCGTACTCCTTGCAGACGTTCCCGATGTCGTTGATCAGGCTGACCTTCGCCGCGAGGAAGGCGTTGTTCGCGTACTTGATCATCTCGGCCTCGCGCCGGCCCGTCTCGACGACGGGCACGTCCCAGTCCACGACGATCGGCTCGTAGCATTCCGCGAGACGGTCGAGCGCGCGGGAATCGCCGTCGGTGCCGAGGACGATCTTGTCGGGCTCCATGAAATCGTCGACCGCGGACCCCTCGCGCTGGAACTCGGGGTTGACGGCGACGCCGAGGTCCTCGCCTGGCGTCCGACCCGACGCTTCGGCGATGATCGGTTCGAGGACGTTCTCGGTGGTCCCGGGGACGACCGTGCTCTTGACGACGACGAGGTGGTAGTCGTCCGACGATGGGTCGGCCTGGTCGGCCCCGGCCAGGGCCTCCCCGACTGATCGTGCCCCCGCCTCCATCGCGTCGAGGTCGATGCTCCCGTCGTCCCTGCTGGGCGTCGGCAGGGCCAGCATCGTCAGGTCGGTGTCCCGGACGGCGTCATAGTCCGTGGTCGCCCGAAGTCGCTTGCCGGCCCACGCGGAGACGAGCGGATCGAGGCCGGGTTCGTGGATCGGGGCCTCGCCGTCGTTGATTGCGTCGACGACCGACTCGTCGACGTCGATGGTGGTGACGTCGTGGCCGAGGTCGGCCAGGCACGCGGCGACAGTCGTGCCGACGTACCCGCTCCCGACGATGCTGACGTTCATTGGCGCTCCGTTTCGCGTGCCCGGCCTTAGGGTTGTCCTCTGGGTGACGGCCAGGGCCGGGCGGGCATGCGGGGGCGTTCGAGCAATGGAACAAGAGTTTTAGGCGGGGCCAGACGACTACGGAGGTATGAAAGCCGTCGTGCTGGCAGCGGGCGAGGGGACGCGACTACGCCCGCTGACGGAAGATAAACCCAAGGGGATGGTCGACGTCGCGGGGAAACCCATCCTCACCCACTGCTTCGAGCAACTGGCCGACCTGGGGGCCGACGAACTGCTGGTCGTCGTCGGCTACAAGAAGGAAGCCATCATTACGCACTTCGGCGACGAGTTCGACGGCATCCCGATCACCTACGCCCACCAGCGCGAGCAGAAGGGACTGGCCCACGCGCTGCTGACCGTCGAGGAGCACATCGACGACGACTTCATGCTGATGCTCGGGGACAACGTCTTCCAGGCCAACCTGGAGGACGTGCTGAATCGCCAGCGCGAGGACCGGGCCGACGCGGCCTTCCTCGTCGAGGAGGTCCCCTGGGAGGAGGCCTCCCGCTACGGCGTCTGTGACACCAACAAGTACGGGGAGATCACCGACGTCATCGAGAAACCCGAGGACCCGCCCTCGAACCTAGTGATGACCGGCTTCTACACCTTCACGCCGGCGATCCTCCACGCCTGTCACCTCGTCCAGCCCTCCAACCGTGGCGAGTACGAGATCAGCGACGCCGTCGACCTCCTGCTCCAGTCCGGCCGGACCATCGACGCCATCCGGATGGACGGCTGGCGCATCGACGTCGGCTACCCCGAGGACCGCGAGGAGGCCGAGCGGCGCCTGGAGGGTGAGGGGTCGGTGGGGAGCGAGGAAGCTGCGCAGGAGGGCACCGACGCGTCCGCCGAGTAGGCTGGTGGCCGAGGTGTAACTCTGGCTGTCCGACTGGCCTTTGTGATGGGTCCGTGGACGAAACGTGTCGTCACCGGGGAAGATTGAAGGCCAGGTAGACGCCTACGTCGACAGGTGGGAACGAAAACGATTCGCGTCCATGACGACGTCTACGAGGAACTCAAGGCCCAAAAACGGCCCGACGAGAGTTTTTCGGACCTCCTCGAGCGGTTGACCGACCAGGCCGGGGGATTCGAGGAGGGCTTCGGTGTACTCTCTGACGTAGAGTTCGAGCGGGCGCTCGACGAACTCGACGGCCTCTCGGTCGAGAATCACCGCACGTAGTACGACTCCGGGCCCGCCAGGAACCGTCCCAGGTCTGCCATCCGATGGTAGTCGGTCCGCTGGAGTTCGGTCAGTCCCTTGACGAGGCGTCGGCCGTCCTGTTCCGTCCACTCGGCGGGCTCCCTGATCGGGACGATCAGCCAGCCAGCGCCGACGAGTTCGCTGGCGTGGAGTTCGTCGAGGTCGCCGGCGAGCGCCGGATCCCTCGCCGTATAGTCCGCGAGCACGTGACGGGTCGCCCGCTCGCCGACCGGGAGCAGGACGTCGGCAGTGATCGCCCGAAGTTCGGCGTCGAAGTACGGCTCCAGCCTGGCGTAGTCGGCGGCGTCCGGGTCCGCTCGCTCCGGGACGCACGCGTGGAGGTACGAGAAGAATGTCCGGTTGGTCTCGATGGACCCGGACGCGAGATCGACGTCACCGACCAGAGTCGCCTCCGAGAGTGCCTCGAAGAAGGTTGCCGACCAGTCGCGGTCGGTGAAGGGGATACCGGACTCCTCGCCGCCGTGGATGCCCGGGTGGTCGCCGACGACGTGGAAGTCAGCGTTGGCGTCGCCGTAGCCCGGAACGGAGTCCTCGCACGGGAACTCCATGCCGAAGGGGTTCCGGACGCGATCCGTGACGTTCTGCACAGTCCGACGGTCGAGTCGGGGCTACAAAAGCCCGGCCGATACCTGTGGTCCGACACAGTTGGCGGAGTCAAGGAGGGGTTGTTCCAAATGCGGAGACCGGCAGCGGGCCACCGAGAATACAGCCGTGCAGGGGATTCGTGAATCTCTGTGCGCTGGACCCGCTTGTCCGTTGCGTCGAGTCGCTCACCATCGTTGCTAGTCCCGGCCGTGAGTCCGCCATCTCGCTTCTCGGTCATCGCACAAACGGTCTAGCCAGGCTGTCGGGCGCCGCCCGCGTCTCAGTCCGAAAGTGAATCGAGTTTTGCGACGATATTCGCGTAGACCGCTGGCGAGCAATACCACCCCTTTTCGATCATCGAATCAATCACTGACCGTCCGTCCTCGGCGCCGAGCGCTCCGTCTTTCACGCATCGCAAGACGATGTACGCCGTTCCACGCGTCGTAATTCCTTCGGCCGCCGCGACGTCACGACCATACGTCTCGTCTATCACCGCCACGCCGTCGGTATCCTCAGCGCAAACGAGGACGGCGACGTCTGCGTCGCTGAGGCTGTCATTGCGCTGAAGCCGGGAGAAAAGCGGGCTGGATTCGACCGTCACGACGTCGAAGCGGTCGGCCTCGACGCTGCGTTCGATGCGACGTGCGTCGGGATACCCCTCCTCGATGCCCACTTCGACGACTTCCTCGAAGACTCGTTCGGGGATCACGCAGCGCCCGGGAAGGTCCCGAACGAGCGACAATCGATCGACTTTTGCAAGATAGATGAGCGGCGTCGCGTCGAAGGCCCACATTCACAGTGCCTCGAGGTCCGCCTCGAGATGGTCGTCTGCAACCCAGGTGATGTCCCGATCCTTCGCGAGTTGGGCGAAGTCCCACACCGACAGGTCCGTTCGTTCGGCGGCTTCGCTGAACGAGATGGACCCGGTTGCGAAGTGCTCGAGGGCGCGCTCGCGCCGCCACTCTTCGAGTCCCTCGGCGAGGAGTTTTCGAACGGCCGTACTCCGGTCCAGGTGTTCGTCCTCGAGATACGCTTCGAGTTCGGCCTCTAGCTCTTCTGGAACTCGTGCCGAGATGGATCCCATGATGTTTACAATGTATCTAATGTATACAAGCGCTTCGGTGCGCTCCTCAAGAACGTCCTCGGACTGATCTAGACCGGTTTTCGAAAGAATCGATGACAGTACAACGGATCGAAAGTGCACGTCGAGTCGGTTCGACGGTTGTTCTCGAACTGAGGGCGCAAATCTTGTATTAAAGGCGGCAAGTCAGTAGCGGACGACACGACGGCGTGCAAGTTGCTGGTCCAGTTGATAGTGACCGTGTGCAGTCCGTCGACTTTTTGCCCTGGTCCTGACATTGCTTCTGCATGCAGATCCTCGTCACCGGCGGCGCCGGCTTCATCGGCGGCCACCTTGCCGAGCGGTTCGTCCGCGACGGTCACGACGTGGCTGTCCTGGACAACCTCGATCCATTCTACGACGTGCGAATCAAGGAACACACGATCGAGCACTGCGAGGGCCTGGCCGCCGACGGCGATGGCTCCTTCTGCTTCGTCGACGGTGACGTCAGGGACGGCGACCTCGTCGCTGACCTCGTGGCCGACGCCGACGTGGTCTACCACCAGGCGGCTCAGGCCGGCGTCCGGGGAAGCGTCGAGAACCCACGGAAGTACGACGACGTCAACGTCGACGGGACGCTGAACGTCCTTGACGCCGCGCGCACGTCGGGCGTCGACCGCGTCGTCCTCGCCTCGCCGTCGTCGGTCTACGGGAAGCCCCGGTATCTGCCCTACGACGAGGACCATCTGACGACGCCGGTGAGTCCGTACGGCGCCTCGAAGCTCGCCGCGGAGCGCTACGCGATGGCCTACGACGAAGTCTACGACCTCGACTGCGTCGCCCTGCGGTACTTTACCGTCTACGGCCCGCGGATGCGCCCGAACATGGCTATCACGAACTTCGTCTCGCGGTGTCTGCACGGCGAGCCCCCCGTCGTCTACGGCGACGGCTCGCAGACCCGGGACTTCACCTACATCGACGACGTGGTCCGGGCGAACGCGGCGCTCCTGGAGACGACCGCCGCAGACGGCGAGGTGTTGAACATCGGGAGCACCGACAACATCGACATACTCAGCCTGGCCGAAGAGGTTCGGGACCTGGTGGCACCGGACCTCGACATCGCCTTCGACGAGCGCCACGACGCCGACGCCGATCACACGCACGCCGACGTCTCGAAAGCCGGCGAGTTGCTTGGCTACGAGCCGACATACTCGATCCGAGAGGGCGTGTCGGCGTTCGTCGAGTGGTACCGCGCGAACGAGGAGTGGTACGACGAGCTGGTGCGGGCGTCCTGACCGAGTGGGTCACGAGGACCCGTCCCTCGGGACGCAACCCACGGTAGTCCTATCAGGTTCGGGTGTCGGAGTCGCCGTCAGTAAGCGCCTGCACGACGTCAGTGCTAGTGAACAACCGGAGGTCGTCTCGGTGGTCGGCTGCTGATTCGACAGACTCGGTGAAGCCGTTGCGGGAAAAGAGCGCGTACTCGAGGACCCGGTCACTTCCGTCGCGTGGCGACCAGCGAAGTTCATTCGCGTGGTTCTGAAGCGTCGAGAGTGCGTCGTGTCCGAGTGGTGAGTGTTGGAATTTGCACTCGCCGACGAGTAGAGTCTCGCTCGCCGTGAGACCGACGACATCGATTTCGTGCTCGCCGTACCACCACTGTCCTGTGTTCGTGAGCGTCAGGTCCCGGTAGAGCGTCCGAAGTGCGGAACAGCAGAGTAATTCGAACGATTTACTGACGAAGTCAGCGAGTTCCGGCTCGATCAGTGCCTCGTACGCATCCGCTCCGAACTCGTCGTACCGTCCGCTCGTCCCATGCACGAAGTGGAACCAGAAACGGAAGAACGGGTCACGAATGCGGTATCGACTACGCTTGCTCCGCTCTTTCCGTTCCGTGACAGGGACGTGCTGATCCACGAGGCGCAATCGAGAGAGTCGGTTGAGATACTTCGAGAGTTGATTGTAGTCTATGCCCGTTGCCCCGGCAATCTCGTTTCGACCGGTATTTCCGCCGGCGATGGCCTCCAAAATCGAAAAGTACCGCGTCGGTTCTCGGAGTTCCATGCGAAGCACGTAATCAGGTTCGTCGTGGAGTGTTCCGTGCCGGGAGAGGATCGTCCGCTGCACGTTCGTTGCGAGTGTCGCATCCGAAGCAACTTCCTCGAGGTAGTACGGAATCCCACCGAAGATGCCCCAGGTGAGAACCTGTTCGTCCGGGGTATACGCATCGTCGAAGAACTCCATCGCGGCATCAAACTGTAGTTGCCTGACGTCGAGTTTTACCGATGATCGACCGTAGAGCGGACTATTGCCGAGCAATGCAGCGTCTTCCATCATGCCGATTGAGGAGCCAACGAGAACGAACGTTGCAGCTGAATTGTCGAGTTCGTGATCGAACAACTCTTGGATCACGGACGGAAGACTCTCGTCTTGCTCGACGAGATATGGGAACTCGTCGAGTACGACGATCGCATCCTGTTCGGCGAGATACCCGAGAATTTCGCCCCAGTCTTCTCGAATACGGCTCACGCCTGGATACGATTCCGCTGCCGTCTCGACGAACTGCTCGAGTTGAAGGGCGTTCGTTTTCTGTCGTGCCTGGTAGACGACGGCGTCGCCCGCCCCCGATAGCGATTCGGTGACGAGCGACGTTTTCCCGAGTCGGCGACGGCCGTAGATCACCGCTAGCTCGGCGTCCCCCGAATCATACAGCGCTCGGAGGCGAGCGAGTTCCTCCACTCGGTTCACGAAATCGGGCATACACCCAGTCCAACCGGGCCCGTTATAGTACTTCCGATAATTGTACTTCAAAGTACGATACTCTAAAGTATCATCTTTGCCCGACAGAGTGTGTTTCTACGGTTGCTACCGTCTGGCAACAAGCGGTGCGGTGTCCGGAGTTTCCGGCACAGTGCTCGCGTCAGCCGCGGGTGAGAGGACGAGCTAGCATCCCTCAAGGAAGTCGAACCCGAGGAGACCGTCGAATTGACGGCTGGCAATCGAGTGACGTCCGTGTAACAATATTTTCTTGCTTACAGATGAAACTGTAGTCTATGGCAACTGCAGTCTGGGTCGACGAAGAGGCAAAATCTCGCCTCGAGGTGTTGCAGGCCGAAATACGGCTTCGGACCGGGGAGCTGGTCACCCAGCAGGAACTACTCACCCGGCTCATCGACGAGGCATACGAGTCCCACGATGAGGTCATCGACGCGTTTCGGCAGTCGACGGTCCCGCTGTCGGGCGAGGAAAAGGCCGCGATGCGACAGGGACGGTTCAGTTCCGGCGTCGAGACGGATGAATCGGACAGCGACGACGTGCTGTACGGGTAAGTGGCCGGACCGTGCACGTGAGTGGGAGACCAACGGGGGATGTTCGGCACGCAGCAGCCGATCCTTCGACTGCCTCGTCCCGGACGCGACGTTCGGCACGCTCGCGTGCATCCGGGTACCCCACGTCGACGCGTCACCGGTCGATACGTTACACTTCCAGTCAGCGTGTCTCCGGACAAATGTGTCTGAGCGCGGGTGACAGAAACCCATCGTCGAACGGTTGGTCAGGCCAGGCCTTTTCGACCGCTTGCTGCCCTGTTCACGACGTGGCCACCATGGGTTCCAACGTCTCGAACCGATGCACGCTATCCGCGAGAGAACCTCGGCGTTCGTGGAGTGAGACCGCGCAAACGAAGGTAGGTACGACGAGATGGTGCGGGCGTCCTGAACCGGGTACCCCTTGGGTGAGGCGAGCGGGTCTTGCGTAGTCCCAGAGAGCCATCTGTGTATGGAGTGGTCGGGAGCTACAGGGGGTTGGTATCGTGACTGGCAACACACCCCGACCGGTCGCCACCCACTGTTCAGTTCGGCGTGAGAACGTGTTCAATCAGTACCCTGATGAGAAGTGCCTGCCAAGGAACCACCGATGGCACGCGTGGTAGGTCTCCACTGGACTGTCCAGTCCCGATCGAGCCACAGAACCCCTAGTATGAACAGGATAATATTATCTCCGTCATATTGATCGACCGGGTCTGCGAACGTAACCGAGAGCATACGTCACGGATTGTACTCCGGATGTCGAACGTTACCGTGCGCGAGCTGCCCCCAGCGCACAGACACAGCCGATGGCGATGAGCACGGCCACCAGACCGAACCCGGGACCGCTGGAACCGGCCGTCGGCGTGTCCGTGACGGTCGGTGCCTCTGTGGGTTCCGTCGTCTCCTGTGTCGTGGTCGTCGACGGACCGGTCTGGGTGGCTGTGCTCTCGAAGGTGACGACGGCGAACGTCGAGAAGGAGTCGACGTCCGCCGACAGTACGAGACGGTCGCCCGACTGCTCGACGCTCGTCTCGAGGACCTCGATCCCGCCGTCCGTCTCGTGGACGATGACGGCGTCGCCAGGCTCGTCGATGCGGTCGGCGTCGACGGTCAGCGTCACCGTGGCCCCAGACGCGGCCGTCCGGTCGTCGGTTGGGGAGACGTCGACCGCAGTCACGACATCGACGGCGTTTTCGCTCTCGACGGAATCGGCCTCGGTCGTCACGGCCGCAGCGACGTCAGTCGTGAGGTCCGCCGACGGGTCGTCGTGTTCGGTGACGACGACGTCGCCCGTCACAGTCTCCTCGTCGAAGGTCACGGCCTCGACCGCGTCGCTCTCCTCGAGTGCCACGGTCGTTCCGGGCTCGTCGGGCGCCTCGTCGACGACGGGCACCACAACCCTGGCGTCGCCCTGGTCACCGACGCTTGCCGCGGCGCCACCGCCCCCCGACCCGCCGGAAACCGAGACGGTCACGGTCTCCGTCGCGCGATAGCCAGCCGTGTCGACGACGGTCACCTGCACGTCGTAGGTCCCGCCGCTGTCGAAGGAGTGAGTGACATTCGGGCCCGTCTTCGTCGTTCCGTCGTCGAAGTCCCAGCGCGTGCGAGCGATACCCACGTCGTCGGTCGCGTTAGTCGCGTCGAAGGTGATCTGCTCGCCCGTCGAGGCGGACGTGGCCGAGGCCGTGAGGGCCGCGCTCGGCCCGGTGTCGGCAGTCCCCTCGAAGGCGTAGAGTCGGCCAGGGAGACCGTCTGGCAACGCCCCCTCCGAGAACGTCGAGAGGTAGAACCGATCACCGACGACGGCCGGGCTACCAACGGAGCTGCCTTCGATCGGCTGCCTCCATTCGACATCGCCTGACGAGACGTTTAGTCCAGTCACGGCCGACGTTGCTCCGACGTAGACGGTTCCGTTGACGAGCGTGGGGGGCGCTTCGATGGGCCCCCGCATCTTGTGGGACCACCGGTGGGTCCCGTTGTGATAGCGAGCGACAACGGTGTCCTCGCCAACTGTGAGAACCGTGTCGGGCCCGACCGTGGGCCGGATCGGATCCTGCGGGTCACTTGGGAGCGAGACGTTCCAGCGTTCCGTCTCGGTATCCGCAGCCACCGCGAAGGCGTCGCCCTCGTCATTGGTTCCGTAAACGGTCCCATCGCGGACGCTGACCGTAGAAACATCCCCTCTCGAGTGGTAGTGCCACGCCTCCGTGGGCGTGGTCCCGTTCAGCCCGTAGACTGTACTGGGCGCTTTGATTTGATCGCCAGTTTGGGGGGTCCCCACGTACACCATACCGTCTGTCGCGGTCACTCCGGTTCCGGCAATGAAGGGTGATTCCCTCTGCACCTCGCCAGTGTCGAGGTCGAGCCAATAGATTGTCCGGGACTCTTGTATGACGTCAACCTCTCCATCCGTCCCCACGGCTAGGGTCTCACCGGTCACGACCGGCTGACCGACAACGGTGGAGTCGAGCGACTGCGTCCATGTCTCAGTGCCTGTCTGGCCATCCAATCGAGCCACAGTCCCATCCTGCATTCCTACATACACCGAACCGCCATGGGCTGTTATCGATTCGGTCGCAAGATCTAACCCACCACCTGCCGAATACGTCCACTTCGTAACCCCTGTCGATGCGTTCACGGCACGGACGGTTTGGTTCGCTTCCGTTCCCGCTTGAAAGACCACCGTGTCGTTAACCACGAGCGAGGTCCCCGACGGAATCGCGTCGAACGAGCGATTCCAGCGCTCTCGCAGGTCACCGACGATGCCCGTTGCCCTTGCCGTCCCCGTTCCGGCAGGATCGTGAGCTGGAGTCGACCAGTCGTCGTAGAGCGGATCCCTGGATGGGTTGGCGACAGGCACCCACACGTTCGTCGTGTTCGTCCCACCTTCGCTGTTCGTCACGCGCAAGCTGACCGCGCGTCCACCGGGTTGCTGGACCGAGACATCGATTTGCTCGCCATCACGTTCGAACGACCCGTCGCCGTCGACGTCCCACTCGAAAGATTCGATCGAACCAGCACGGGGCGTCGACGGCGACGCGTCGAGTGTAACGCGTTCTCCTGGCGCCAGAACGGACGGGGAACGGTCTGCGCGCGGTATGGGTGCCGTCGTCAGGGCACGGAGGGAGCCGTCTTCCCAGCCCGCGTACAGCGTGTGGTCTGTGACTGCGGGCGGGGCCGCGGGTCCGTTGACGTTCCACACCTCGTTTCCGTCGGTGTCATACACCACGAGCCCTGCTGGACCTGTCTGTGCGTATAGCCGGTCGTTCTCACCAACGAGAGCATACCGGGCCCCAGATAGAACTGGGGAGAAGTGAGCCACGTTCCACAGTTGGGTACCAGTGTCGGCGTCGAAGGCAGAGAGTGAATCCTCACCTCCAACAGACGATGCAGTTTGGACGAACACCGCCTCACTCGTGGCCACGAGCGGGCCGTCGACGTTCCCGTCGAGTTCAGCCGTCCACTGTACGTCTCCGTCGGATGCATTGACAGCGTGGAGTTCATCGTCCCAGGTTGCCACGAAGATCGTCCCGTCGGCCCCAGCAAGGGGAATATTTCCCGGATCGATGGTTGTGTTTTCCCATTCGGCTCTATCGCTCCCGGTACGGGAGAACCCGTAGAGGCCATTCGTGCTTGCGGCGATGACGTGGTCGTCCACTACGGTTGGACTTGATTTGATCGGAGAGTCAGAATTTGTCACCCCAATTTCCCTTACGTCGCCAGTATTCGCATCGATTTTGAACAGTACCCCGTCCGAATTGCCGATGAACACCGAACCATCGACCACGGTCGGCGAGCCAACCGGGTCAAGCGATTCCGCAAACCAAATCTCGGCCTGCGTCGATGCCGTTACCGCGACGACACCCGTGGCGTTTCGTGCGAAGACGACACCGTCGGTCACCGCGACGGCCGATTCGTTGTTGAACTCTCCCGTGTTGATCCATTGTTTCGACCCGTCAGCGGCAGATATGGCGTGGAGGTTTCCATCGTCGTCGGTAGCGTAGACGGTTCCATTTGCGACGACCGGTTGGACGTTAAAATCAGCATCCGATGACCCGTACTTCCACTGCTCGCCCACCGGTTCGCGGGGGCCGGTAACGTCCGGCGAGTACCCACTCCGATGCTCGTCGTGGCCGAGCGTCGGCCAGTCCTCGCCACCGGCCGCCGTACCGACGGTACCATCGACGTTTCCGGCACCGGCCACGCCCATCCCGGACCCCAGGACGGCGAGGGTCGCGACCAGCACGCACAGCGCCTGTGCAAATGCACGTAGTTTCGGGGCGTCGCCGGTCATGGTTGCCACCCCGACTGGCGCTCGTGCTGGGATTCCGGACTCGTTGCCTGGCGGATGCCCGGTTCTGCCCTCGCAGGTGCACCCACCGCCCCACTGGTCTCGGGTCTGCTCGACTCCGCCACTGTCACGCGTCGATCCGGTCTCATGCAGTTGGGATTACTCACCGATGACACCGCTCTAGTTGGTTCCTAGGTCCGGCTAACGGCTGGTTATAGGTACGCCAGGATAATTTTCTCAGGCCGTGAGAATTTTGGTGGCGCACCGTGTAGAACGCGTATGGTCGCCGAGTCGTCGTCCACCGAGCAGTCGAGCGACGACCTTCTCGCCTTGCTCGGGCAGCGACACGACCTCCTGTCGGCGCTGGCCGAATCACCGGCCGAGCGACCGGCACTCGTCGAAACGGTCGGCAGTTCCCAGGCAACGGTCTACCGGGCGATGAAGGAGCTCACGGAGGCTGGAATCGTGACCCACGGCGACGATGGCTACCGGCTCACCACGTGGGGTGAGACAGTCCTCGGCGCCTACGAGGCCATCACGGCCCAGGTCGAGCGACTACAGCAGGCACAACGCATGTGCAACAGCCTCCCGGGTGAGGCGACGCTCCCGCCTGCCCTCTTTCGAGATGCCACGGTGGTCACTGCCGACGGGCCGAACCCTCACGCCCCGGGGTCACGGCTCGGTGACATGCTCCTGGAAAGCGACCGGATTCGGGCCCTCGTGAAGGCGCACACGCAGGAGAACGCAGCCGAGGTATTGCATCGCGCAATCGTCGTTCGGGACACGCCAACCGAATTCGTCTGTGAGGCGGCCTTCTATGACTACCTCCACCAGTCCGACGATCCGACGATCGAGCGCGTCATGCGTGATGATCGGCTCACCACCTTCACCATCGAGTCGGTCCCTTTCGGCCTGTTTCTGCTCGACCGGTCCGACGATCCCGATCTGGTCACCGTCGTCGCGTACGACGACGACGGCTTGCTCACCGGCACAGTCGTCACGGCAGCGCCAGACGCACGCGACTGGGGACGCGGGGTCTTCGAGCGCTACAAAACCCAGGCGACAGCACCCGAGCCGGACGCCGACTGAGTCACTTCTGACTCATCGGGCGGCTCGCGACCCGATACGGCAGTACGTCGGTCAGGACTCATCGGATCGATCTGTCCGGGCGACGCGACTGTTCCAGGACAGTCACCCTCGTACTGTCGGCTCGGGCCGACGGATAAGTAGCTTCACCCGTCGAGACAGGTCACGCCCCGGATCTCGAACCGGGCGCCGCCGAGATCGCTCTCGGTCACGGCGACCTCCCAGCCGTGGGCTTCGGCGATCCACTCGACGATTGCCAGGCCGAATCCGGTGTTGCCGTCGGCGGAGGTGTGGCCGAACTCGAAGACCGTCTCGCGCTCCCCGGGCGGGATGCCCGGGCCGTCGTCCTCGACGAACAAGCCAGTCCCGTCGAGCATGCCCACGCGGACGGTCACGTCGGGGCCGGCGTGGTCGACGCTGTTCCGAAAGAGGTTCTCGAGAACCTGATCGAGGCCGGTCCGCTCGGCCCGGATCGTCCCGAGGTCGCCCACCTCCAGGGTCGCCCCGGCCACGTCGAGGACCGACCAGCTCTCAGTGACGGCCCGCTCGAGGTCGATCTCCGTCTCGTCGGTCGCGCGGTCGCCGTACCTGAGGAGCGTCCGGGTGTCCTCGAGGAGCGCGTCGAGGCGGGACGCGGCCCGGTCGATCGTTTCGAAGGAGCCCGCCTCTGGATCCTCCCGGACGATCTCGAGTTGCCCTTGGATGATGGTCAGGTAGTTCTTGGCGTCGTGCGAGAGGATGGCACCGACCTCCTCGAAGACGGCCGGCTCGTCGGCCGACGCGAGGGCGTCCCGGCGCACCGTGGCGAAGGCGGCGATGGACTGCAGTCGTTCGACGTCCGACTCCGAGAAGGCCTCTGGCTGGCGCGCGGCGACGGCCAGTACGGCGTGCTGGCCGTAGGGCACGACGGCCACCGAGCGATACTCGACCGCCGGAGCCGACTGGAGGTCGGCCACGTCGGTGGCGCGCCGGACGGCGCCCCTGTCGTCGACGAGACCGACCGTCCGCTGGGTGAGGGCGCTGCCGATCAGCGAGACGGGCGAGACGAGGCCGTCGGTGTCGGTCCAGTCCTCGGGGTCGCGCGCGGCCAGGCGGAACCCGCCGTCCTGGCGAGCGACGAGCAGACAGACGTCGGCGTCGAGGAGCGCGCTCGCGGCGCTGACTGACGCCTCCCGCATCTCTCCGTCCGCCCGCGCCGTCGCGAACCGGTTCGCGAGCGTTTGGACCAATTCCTGCATGTCGCCTGACGACGCTCCCTGGGCCTCCCACGGCCTTAGCCAATCGCACGTGGAGTAAGGGCTAACGGGCTATTAAGTCCACAGGGGTGGTTTCAGACTGCGTGAGAACCCGCGTCTGCGCGGGGCACGCGTGGGAATTCGCGAGACGGCGGCGATCCGGGTGGTCGCGCCCCCTTCGCCACTTTGGCGCTCGTGCGGCCCGGCGGGACGGAGCCGTATCGAGCGACGAGGGCACCCGAAAACATAGGCCGCGGCCCCCCAACCATCGGCCGTGGACACTGCAGACGAGTCGGCGCGGCACCCACCGGATCGAATCGGCGCCGTCTACGAGGCACTCCCGGTCCTCGTGATGACACACGCCCTGGACGGCCACGGGACGTGCACTCCCGATCGCGGCCGGGCCCGTCATGGAATGCCGACCGCGCCGCTGCAGTCGGTTACTCCTCCGGTGACGCTGGAGTTCCGAGCTCGTCCGCGACGCCGTCGAGGAGCCGGCCGAGGTCCGACTGCAGCCAGAACCGGGCGTCATCACGTGTGTCGCGGAGGTGGTCCGCCGTCACTCCCGATGCCGCCGTCGCCATCTCGTCGAGGTCGGCGACGACCGCCTCGGTCGCGTCACGATCCCCGAGGGCATCGTCGGTCCGCACGACGGCCTCGAGTGCTCGCCCGGCTGACTGCCTGACGCGGCCGTCGTCGTCGAGACAAGCCGTCAGCGCGAACGAGCGGATCGCGTCGTTCTGCTCACGGAGGGTCGCCCCGTCGAGGTCGACGGTCCGCGAGTCCGAGTCCAGCGCCGCGACGGCGACCAGGCCGGGGAGGAGTTGGTCGGCCACGCGGACGTACGACTACCTGACGTAGCCGTCCTCGGCAGCCTCGTAGCGACGCCGCAGGTCCTCGAAGCTGCAGTCGAACAGTGCGACGCGGTCGGCCAGGTCCATCCCACCGATCTCGTCGATGACGTCGTTGACGCGGTCCGTGTCGCCGGACTCTATGGCGTCGACGAACAGGTGCCAGCGATCGTCCACGGGCGTGGATTGTGAGACCAGCGACAAAGCAATGCCGTCACAAGGCCGGTTGGGTCGTCGCTGACCACGGCCGACAGCCATCGCAGTAAACCATCAAGTACGTCGCCGCACCCAGGTGCTGAGACGCTCACGTTCGACAATCGCACGTTGTTCGCGGTCTGTTCGATAGGGCTTCCGTTCGAGAGATTACGTATTGGCGAGCACCGACACGGCGTCCGCGACGTGTGACGCCTTCTCGAGGATTCGCGTTTCGACGGCGTCGGGGACCGTCATACCGCTGCGTCGAGGCGTTGTAGGATTGATTTGAACTGCTGCATGCGCTCGTCGTGTGTTTCCTCGGTTTCAGTGCGTTCGCGCTCGAAGCGGCGCCTGTACGCCGACAGCGTGGCCTGGTCACCAACGAGCAATTGCCCCGTTTCTAGGGCATCAGCACCGACCGCCGGCGAGACCGAATCAAGATCAGTCACGTCGACCGCGTCGGTTCCGAAGGCTCGTACCAACGCCGTCGTGAGGTCGATACGTTCGGTTAGTCGCTCCGCGGGAGACAGATCGCTCTCGAACGCAACCGCGACGTCGATGTCGCTCTCTACGGTCGCCGTCCCGGTTGCTTGCGAGCCGAATAGGACGGCAAGCCTAACCGGATGCTGCGCGAGAACGGTGGCGATTTCGTCGCCGTCCGTCGCGGCGTGGCTCCCGCCGGGATTCATACGTGGGCGTTGACTAGCCGGTGGCTTATAGATGTCGGGAGTCCATCTCGTTTTGAACGGGACGGTTGGGCCGACTTGCCATCGAACCGCCACACGAATATGGGACGCATCACCGGCATCGACGTAGTGCTCGTTCGGGAGCGGATATCCATCAGGCGAGGGGGTTTTCACACTGCACACGCGACAACAAACTAATAGATATGGCCCTGGTTTGGGCGTTGACTCCCGCTCGAGTCGAAGTAACGTGACGCCGCGCACTGCCTAGTCTCGATTGCGATACGGGAGCGGAGTCACATCGAACGCATCGTAGTGCCGATCATACGTGAGGATGTGCTCGACATCCAGTGCGTCCATGTGTGCGGCGACGACGAAATCGGTGAATGACGCATCGAGATCGGTCCACTCGCTGAAGGTCGCTTTGGCGTCGTGAAAGGCGGTCTCGGAGACCGATGCGAACTGATAGAGCGTGCTCTCGTCGAGGGTCGTCAGGAACGACGCTGCATTGCGGATCGACGCCTGCTTTTTCAGCCGCGTGGCCGCCTCGTCGACGATATGTTCGTTGACGATGAGTCGACGATAGGGGAGGTCGCCGTCGCGAACGAACGCCATAAACGCCCGTGAAACTGCATGCATCTGATCGCGAGGATTGAACAGCGCGTACAGGAACTTCGGACCGACGACGACCTGGTGGCGAACGTGGCCCGGGCGGAAATGCTCGGCCGTGACTGTTCCGATTGAGGTTTCGACTGGCGCTGCCATGCGAGTTCAGGATTGTGCGGATGGATCATCGGCAAGCGCAAAGGACTCGTCGCTCCCGTGCCACTCCTCGACGGCGTCGTCTTCATCGCGGGCATCCGTCTCCGCCGACTCCGAAAGCTCCTCCGCCTCGAGATCGTCGAGAACGGTGAACGCTCGGTCGGTCGGATCCGCGTGCTGCTGTCGTTCGAGCCACTCGATAAGCGCCTCGTGGCCAGCTTCCTTGAGCGACAGCCCGTGTTCCTGGGCGAACTCGCGGAATCGTTCGTAGTCGTCCTCGTTCAGTTCGGTTTGGACGTGCTTCGTGTCGTTACTGCTCATCGGGATCCCCAGTTGCTACACTCCGCTACAGTTTCATGGACCATAAGATCATCGCATGATCGATTTCATGGAACAGGGACGCCACGGAGAAGCCCCAACCATCGGTTAACGGCGCCGAACACTCGATCGACGGTTCGGCCCAGACGTGCGCTGAGAACCTCGAAGCTGGAAAACTGCCGTTCGACACAATCGAGACGGTCGATCAGCGCCAGATTGAGAAGCGGTGACGTGTTCGAGACGGCGACCTCATCCACTGGCATATT
>Ga0207733_100484_pt1 | contig 23463 bp, 17 predicted proteins | sample A23P3SouthBayCA_FD_187735 | JGI IMG/M metagenome (GOLD analysis project Ga0207733, IMG submission 187735) | Aerobic enrichment media microbial communities from Eden Landing Ponds, California, USA - A23 P3 (SPAdes) | ecosystem: Environmental > Aquatic > Marine > Unclassified | place: Emeryville... | reverse complement strand
GCGTGTGACAGGGAGTGAACCGTTCGGCCGTACTTCAGGTCGCCCATGATCCCGACCGTGAGATCCTCGAATCCGGCGTTCTCGCGAATCGTGTAGAGATCCAGGAGCGTCTGCGTTGGATGTTGCCCAGCGCCGTCACCGGCGTTGATCAGTGGCACGTCGACGAAGTTACTCGCCATCTTTGCTGATCCCTCGCTTGGGTGACGCAACACCAGTGCATCAGCGTAACCCTCGACGACTCTGATGGTGTCGGCAAGCGATTCCCCCTTTTTTACCGACGATGATTCGACGGTTCCCATGTCGACGATATCACCGCCGAGACGCTTCATTGCTGCACTGAAACTCATCTTCGTTCGTGTACTCGGCTCGAAAAAGAGCAACCCGAGAAGCGCCCCCTCGTGCCGATCGGCCGCCGCCCCAGGATCGGCGGCCATCTCCGCGGCGCGATCCAGCACCTCGTCGATGTCCGCTCGCGAGAGCTGTTTCGCGCTCGTGATGTGGTCGTGGCGCATCGGATAGTACCGGGCCCCCGACCGTCTTCAATCTCCCGGGACTGGCCAAGTTTTATCAGCAAGAGTGGAACCAGGAGTTCCATGATCGCCATCGCCGGTGGGAAAGGCGGCTGTGGGAAGACGACGATTGCACTGGGTGTCGCTCGGGTCCTGGCACGTGACGCGCCCGTCACGGTCGTTGACGCGGACCTCGACATGCCGGACCTTCACGTGCGCACAGAGACACCAACAAGTCCTGGCATGGACGCGCTGGCGAGTGGTACACCACTTGAACGCTGTCGCCAACGTGCGATAGGCCTCCCGGGCGTATCCATTGTTCCTGCTGGTGAGGGGTGTCGCTCTATCGAGCAAGCCCTCGATCGCTTGCGAGACGTTCAGGGGTACGTGATCGTGGATACCCCTGCGGGAGCGTCCCTGGACGTTACTCGGCCGCTCCGTGCTGCCACTGATACCTTCCTCGTCTCCACCCCAACTCGGGCGAGTCTCGTCGATACTGCCAAGACCGCAGCCCTTGCGCGCTCGGTCGGCACATCGGTTCTGGGACTCGTGCTCAACAAGAGCGATGGGGGCCTCGATCCCACGGAATTACTAGATTGTAACACGATCGCACACATCCCTGCCGTCGGGACGGATCGGCCACATCTGACGAACACGTCCGTATTTTCCACTATCGCGACATCTCTTGACAAGCGGAATGCTTAATTCGCATCAGGTCGTTATTAATCAGTATTATGGCGAACCGGCTTCGGACGGGCATCGACGTGCTCGACCGGAAACTCGACGGCGGCATCCCTTCCGGGAGCATCGTCGCCTTGAGTGCAAGCCCGGCAAGCCAGGCTGAACTGCTGCTCTACGAACTCACTGCCACGCGTGGCACTCTCTGGTTATCTTTGGATCGAACGGCCGAGGCCGTCACCGAGAGTATCACGAATACACCAGCCAATACGGGGGACCCGACCGTCCGGTACATTTCCGGCGAGGCGCCCCTGGACAACGCTGGGAAACTGGTGAGTGCGTTGCCGGAGAATTCGAATCTCATCATCGACCCGGTCGACGTGCTGGAATCGCAGGAACCCCCCTCGCGCTTCCGCGCGTTTATGAACGACCTCCAGAATCACATCTTCAATACCGACAGCCTCGCCGTGGTCCACTGTCTGGACGGGCGACACGTTCCACCACTTCGGGACACCACCGAGCATTTCTCCGACGTCGTGTTCGAACTCGATACGAACGTCGTCGGTGACGAAATCGAAAACAAACTCGCGATTCCCAAATTCCGTGGCGGCCGAGCGCCGAGTGACGTGATCAAACTCGACCTCGTCGAACAGGTCAGCATCGACACGAGCCGAGACATCGCCTGAAACGCGTGTTGCCGCCGTAACGGGATCACGTGAGCAAATTCGTATAGACAGTACTCTCGAATCCGAGAACTAGAGTTCCACCCGCTGTCGGCACTCGAGACAGCACTGAAGCTTGTCAGGCGGTCTTGAAACCGTCTGGCCAAAATCAGTGCCGAACCGAAATCAGATGCAGCTACTCGTGTGTGGGTGATTCAATGGCACTTTCCCGTCCATATGGTGATATGATGTGGCTCGTTTCGACCATCCGCTATGATATAGCATCATACAGTTTATTAGTCTGCTTTCAAGCACTGCTTTCTCGGTCTTTTTGTCAGTGTGGCGGTGTTTTAGGAGCGTCGGGCCTCCCAGAATGTCCTTGCGACTCGTAATTCGATGCATCGCGGGGAGGGTACCCACAGTGGGGATGGACTACGTACGTTGGGCGAGGATCGGATGAGACAATCAGACAAGGGGACCGACAGGTATCGGCGTAGTGCTCCAGGCTGGGTAATCGGGAGTTGCGGAGGGTTCTACCCAGCGGATGGCCTAAAGCAGGTGATAGACGTTTTCCAGGTACTCTTGCCGGACGCGATTGCCCCAATCGTGCGTGTACGTGTCGATTACGTCCTGTGCAACGTCGCCACGGAGGTACTTCACGATCCCACGATCTCCGGTCCGATCGCGCATATGCGTCGTGAAAAAGTGCCGGAAGTAGTGTGGAGTCACGTTCTGGCTCGCACCGCCGCCATCCTGATACCAGCCAAAGTCACGGGCGTGGGCTTCGACGATGTGATGAACCATGTCGGGCGTCAATCGACGGCCCCAGCTCCCCGACGTACTGACGAACATCGGACGTGCGTCCGAGTGGTCGTCTGGCCGAATTGCAAGCCAGCGACGGAGCGAAACGGCGAGCTCCTCATCGATCGGTATCGTCGTATCGCGTTTTCGTTTGTTGGACGCGGTTCGCTTTACCCCATTGTATCGTTCACCGAGAGACGGTGCTGCGGGGACGAACAACGATCCGGGTCGGTCGGCGATTTCGGCCCGAATCGGGCCGTTATCCTGCGGATTCCCAGGGAGGTGAACGTCTCGGCGATCCAGATTACAAAGCTCTCCGGCACGGACGCCCGTTTTCAAAAGCGTCAGAACCACGGCGCGTTCCAACGGATGGGTCACATCGCTCATGAACGCACGCATCTGAGCGACGGACAGTTCTCGACGGGTGGGATCCGTGTTGATGGACTCGTCCATTTCCTCCATGACCAGCCCCATCGGATTCGAGTCGAAGACGCCAACTTCCGTCATGTAGGCGTAAAAGCGGTGCAAATAGGAGGCATAGGTGGCGATGGTACTTTCCTGGAGTTCACCACGCAACTGATGCACGTAGGCCATACACTCCCGATGTGACACCGCAGAAATATCCCCACCATCGCGCTGATCGTTGAACCGCTCGAAATCGCGCAGGACGCGTTCGTAATACGTTCTCGTTCGATCGGTCTTGCCGTGGAGTGTCACGTCATCGAGGAAGTATCCGATCGGATCCTCGATGGAATCCTCCGCCGCGACTCGCTGGCTCATACCAGAGCGTACCCCTTGCCATGGCGATGTTCAATTTCCCCGTTCTCTAGCAGGTCGTCGATGGACTCTCCGAGTTCTTCCTCGAAATCATCTTGGACCGCGGCGACGAGTGCATCCCACTCTTTGTACGTGTCTCGAGAGAGTGCTGAAAGGATCCGATCTTCGAGGGCTGACCCCTGGGGTCCATGGGCCGAAGATGGGTCTGCAGACGATTCTGGTTTGCGTGGAGTCGAAACGACCTCGTCGAACCCACGCTTCCCGGCCTGTGTCATCGTCCGAACGAACTCGCTGAGGCTCATATCCATGGATTCTGCTCGTTCCTCCCATTCGCGACGCTGGCTCGCAGGTACGTACGTCTGCACTCGAGTTCGTTCGTCGGCTTCAGTCCCTTCAGCTACCATGTATGCTCCATCTGGGGCCACCTACATCAAAGTAACTCTGATATACGGATAAAGACCCTTATTTGTGAAAATGACCCTAGATCGCTTATAAATGGCAGGGGAACATATCTGCCACCTGATATAATAAGGTTAGGGGCACAAATAAACCTAGTTCCTCCAAGTACATGAGCCGTCGGCTCAATTCGGGAGGGGGGCGGTTCGGTGGGTCGACACCTCGTCAGTGCAGAATATCATTCAGCGATGTTCCACGAGCACGCTCTTCCAAGATTGCAGACTACATGGGGAGGGCGATTCGTGAATATGGCCGTCCTGAGAGGATTTGTCTCTGTGGAGCTGTGTGTCCGGGTAATGTCCTGCTACCGATCTCCTCTGGAGAGCAGACTGCGGGTGTTGCGCGCTGTGACTGCCCGCCGCGGAGGCCCGACTCTCCACGTCTGTTTCATATCACTGGTGCCCAACGTGCTAGCCCAACGGTTCTCAAGACCACGTGGAGATGTCACGCTCCGTGATAACACATTCAACAGCCCGGTGAGTTCAGGGCTACAGTGTGGGCCAGATGTGCCTGGTGTCTTACGCCCCGATACCGTATCTGCGTCGCGTTATGGTGGTCTCTCCGTTGAGAACGATTGCTTCCCACCGGCTCGGTGTTCCTGGATCATCGTGGGCCAGTGCTCGTAGTGACGTCACACAGATGGTCTCCGCCCCGCGACCATTGGTCTTCTTGGGAGCAGGTTGTCTACTGAAACCATTGAGCAGTGGAAGGACGTAATCAACGAGGGTTGTCCAAACGGTCTCGCCTGCTTTACAAGGGCACCGTCGTGATTGGAATCGCCTTGCAGAGTTCGTCCATCAAACACCTGCTTGCTCCCTCGACCAGTGGCGTCACACTTTGTCGACGGCCCCCATATGATGCCACCGGAAACAGGAAACTTACCGTTCGTGCAAACTCAACACTCGTTTACTGTGATAATTCAGGGGTTGATAGCCGACGAGTAAACCGTATGCCGCTATATATTCTGGATGGTCGAAATAGACCACGGTTTTGGGACACGGAGGGGGAGAACGGTGCCTCGTGAACACTCGTCGCTGACCAACTGGGAAATTGAGTCATCGGCACCCTGAATCGGTGCAGCGGGATTTATGCCGGACGGGCAAGGAGCCTACGATATGACGGATTTGGTTACGTTTGGGGAGACCATGCTCCGCCTTTCGCCCCCTGGGGACGAACGGGTGGAGACTGCTGACGAGTTCGTCGCACACGTCGCCGGTGCAGAGAGCAACGTCGCGGTTGCGGCCCAGCGTCTCGGTCTGGAGACGCTCTGGATGTCGAAATTACCGGATTCGCCGGTGGGCCACAACGTTACTGGCGAGCTGAAAAATCACGGTGTCTCGGTCGACGTTGCGTGGACGAAAGAGTCCCGTTTGGGGACGTATTACCTCGAAACCGCAGATCCCCCTCGTGGTACAAACGTCCTCTATGACCGGTCGAACAGTGCAATTCAGACCGCGACAACGGACGACTTTCGATTAGACCGCTTACGTTCTGCGAGTGGATTTCACACGTCAGGGATTACCCCTGCACTGTCCGATACGCTCGAAACAACGACTGGAAAATTACTCCGTGAAGCGAACGAGGCAGGAACCACGACGTTCTTCGATCTTAATTATCGATCGAAGCTCTGGTCGCCGACGACCGCTCAAGAAACGATTGCGAAATTGCTCCCGAACGTCGACGTTCTCGTCGTTGCGGAACGTGATGCGGAGTTAGTATTGGACCGTTCGGGTAACGCTGCGTCGATGGCTCGCGACCTCGACGATGAGTACGACTTCGACACGGTCGTCATTACGCGAGGGTCTGAGGGTGTACTCGCCCTGGAGGAAGGCACGACGTACGAACAATCGACGTTCGATGCGACGGATGCACACCCGGTCGGGACCGGTGATGCCTTCGTCGGTGGCTTTCTCTCACGCTACCTCCGTGAGGACTCGACGGCCGATGCGCTGGCCTATGGGGCCGCGACGGCCGCCATCAAGCGATCAATTCCAGGCGATATCGCGGTGGTCTCACCGGCGGAAGTCGAGTCGGTGCTCGCTGGCGACGATACCGAAATCTCGCGCTGACTTTCGGGCAGGAGGATACATTCCCGACGCTTCGGAGCGGTAGCCAGCCGCGCTCGAGGAAACCGACAGACAGCTCCGTCGATTACCGCTCCCTCGCACGCGCGTAGAAAAAGCTTCATATCCCTCGCATCGGTTATCCGCTATATGATTGTTAGAGCCAATTCGCAGCGACGTGGAAGGGATCGATGATGCGCAGTGCGAAGATCGTGTGTACCCTCGGTCCGGCAACGGAATCGTTCGACGCGATTCGTGATCTGGCGAATGCGGGGATGTCAGTGGCGAGGCTAAACGCGAGTCACGGCTCCCCTGAGCATCGCCGTGAGATGATCGATCGAATTCACGACGTCGATGCGTCCGTCGAGACGCCGGTAGCAGCCATGCTCGATATGCCGGGCCCGGAGGTACGGACGGCTCCGATCCGCGATCCGATCCACATCGAAGTAGGATCCACGGTTCGATTTGTCGTCGACGACGACGCGACGCCAGAACGAATCGGGCTCTCCCGGACCATCGACGCCGTCGAACCCGGTGATCGCGTCCTCCTCGACGACGGGAGAATCGAGACGGTCGTTCAGGGTATCGAAGACGGTGAGGTTATCGCACACGTCGAATCCGGCGGTGAACTCGCCGCCCGCAAGGGAGTCAACGTCCCCGGCGTCGAACTCGGTCTCCCGGTTATCACGGAAAACGACAAGGCCGAACTCGACGTGGCGGCCGACAAACGACCAGACTTCGTCGCCGCGTCCTTCGTGCGCTCCGGTGAGGACATTTACGAAATCAGTGCCGCCCTCGACGAACGAGGCGTCGACATTCCCATCATCGCGAAAATCGAGCGCGCTGGGGCAGTCGAGAACCTCGATTCGATCATCGAAGCCGCAGACGCGATTATGGTCGCACGCGGTGACCTCGGCGTCGAGTGCCCGCTCGAAGACGTTCCCATCATCCAGAAACGCACGATTCGAAAGTGCCACAATCAGGGCGTTCCGGTGATTACGGCGACCGAAATGCTTGATTCGATGATCCACGAGCGACGGCCGACGCGGGCGGAGGCTTCGGACGTCGCGAACGCCGTTCTCGACGGCACGGATGCGGTGATGCTCTCGGCGGAGACCGCGATCGGCGATCATCCGGTTCGCGTAGTCGAGACGATGGACCGGATCATTCGTGATGTAGAGGGATCCGAGGAATACGCCGAATCCCGGGAACAACGCGTCCCCACGGCCGGCCCGACGCGGACCGACGCACTGGCGCGTTCCGCACGATTCCTTGCACGTGACATCGGGGCGTCAGCGGTCGTGGCCGCGTCCGAATCCGGCTACACGGCGCTCAAAGCAGCGAAGTATCGCCCCTCCATCCCAATCGTCGCGTCGACGCCCAGTGACCGTGTCCGACGAAAGCTGGCCCTCTCCTGGGGGATCATTCCCGTGACGACCGAGTACACGACCCAGGGCGCGGATGCGATCATCCAGACGGCCGTCCAGGCAGCACTCGACACGAACGCCGCCGAGGGTGGCGATACGGTCGTCGTTCTCTCCGGGATGATGACTGAACTGGAAGGGCTCAACACGGCGAACATGCTGAAGGTTCACGTTGCCGCCGAGACGGTCACGAACGGCCGCTCCGTCGTCAAAGGCCTGGCATCTGGCGAGCTATATCGCGTCACGGATGGGGATCTCACCAGCGTCCCGGAGGGTGCGGTGGTCTTCGTGCCGGCGACGTTCGACGGTGAATTCACCGGCGATCCAGCGAAGCTCGCCGCGATCATCGACGGGCACGCGGGTGTCACCAGTTACGCCGCGATCGTTGCCAGGGAACTCGAGATTCCCATGGTTTCGGATGCCGAGATCCCCGCAGATATCGAAACTGGCACGTTGCTCACTGTCGATGCCGAACGTGGGGTCGTCTACGAAGACGTGATCGACGACCGCGACGGCCGACCGTAACCGAACGGCTCGGATCGCACGATCGGATTTTCCCAGCCCGATTTGGCCCAGCGAATATGTGTAGTTAAGTACCGATGGGTCCACGCATCGAGTAGCAATGCCCGCTTACGTTGGCGTCGATCTTGGCGCCACACACATCAGGGCCCTCATCGGGGACGAAACTGGCCAGGAACTCACCGTCGTTTCTTCGGACACGCCACCCGGACCGACTGGTATCGATGTGACCGAGGCCGTACTCGCGACGATTCGCAAGGCCTGTGCGGACGTGGACGTCGCCCCGTCGTCACTCGTCGCCGCCGGGATCGGTTCCTTTGGACCGCTTGATCTCGCGGAAGGTGCCGTCCTCGACCCGGCGAACCTCCCCGACACGATCGATCGGATTCCGTTGACTGGACCGGTCGGCAATCTGATCGAATCCGAGGAGGTCTACCTTCACAACGACGCGATCGCGGGCCTCCTCGGGGCCCGATTCTACTCCGATCGCAATCCCGACGACATGGCATACTTGACGATTTCATCAGGGATCGGTGCCGGTGTGGCAGTCGACGGCAACATTCTCTACGGCTGGGATGGCAACGCGGGCGAAGTCGGTCACCTGACGCTGGATCCCAATGGATACATGGAGTGTGGTTGCGGGCACGACGGTCACTGGGAAGCGTACTGTTCCGGGGAAAATATCCCGAAGTACGCCACCCAGCTCCACCACGAAGATCCCGTCGACACTACACTCCCGATCGGCGAGGAGGCAATGTCCGCCGCGGCCGTTTTCGAACACGCGGCGGCGGGTGACGAGTTTGCCGAGTACGTTATCGACCAGATATCTCACTGGAACACGATCGGCATCGCGAACGTGGTGCACGCGTACGCGCCGCTGGTGATCTACGTCGGTGGCGCCGTTGCGCTGCACAATCCCGACATGGTGCTGGACCCAATCCGTGAGCGTCTCGACGACATGGTGATGACGAATATCCCGGACATCCAGTTGACCTCACTGGGGGACGAAGTCGTCGCCTACGGGGCGCTCGCATCGGCACTGACGGGCGGGACGGGACAACGGGCGCATAGCCCGGCCTGACGATCAGAACCAGGCCACGCCGCCGAGTACATTGAGTTCGATCAGGAGTCCGATGAGCAGCGTCGTCACTACGATTCCAGCCGCGGCCGGGTCGAAGTGGGTGTCAGCGTGCGCGTAGAAGATCCGCTGGGCCGCTTCCGCAGCGACCGCACTCACGACGCCGAAGAGAGTGCCTACGATGATCGCCATTGGAACGGACGTTGCACCACCGGCCAGGAACGCCAGCGCCCCGAGACTCGCTGGCAGCGTGATGTGGTGGGTCACCGGAACGTCTAGCAAGCCCATCGCGAGGAAGAGAAGCGTCCCGGCGGAGATACCAAAGGCCAGAAAGAGACTCCCGCTCGCGATTGCGAGGTAGGCCCCAATCACGCCACCGACGAGGCCGATTGCAACCACTGGCCCCCACTCGTACTGGTGGGGAAGCCACGGCTCGACGGTGAGGCGATCGCCGTGCGTCGCTCGCTGGCCGCCACCGGAGAGGACCTCCCCGCCCATGGCCGCCGTGTCGACGTCCCGTCGACTGAACCGGCTCATATCGAACCAGCCACTGCCGTCTGGCGACCCGAGCAGGGGGTACCCGAGGACGAGGCGGTGTGCCAGAGCAGAGAGCACGACTGCGAGGAATATGGGATCAAGCGGCAGGCCGATCTGACGGACTATTTGCCAGACGAGAACGCCGAACACGCCGAAGCTGCCACCGACCGCCATCACGTCCGGTCGCGGTCCAAGCGGGCGCGCGATATTTTTCGCCTCAAAATACTCGAAGTCGGTGTCCATGTACCCCTTGCGTGCTGCGTAGGCCGCTGCGGCGATCCCACCGGCGAACGCGACGTGGGGCCCGAAGATCGGCCCCAAACCGGTGATACTGGGAATCGAACCGCTCGCGCCCCCGGTGATCGACCCCGTCAGGCCGCCCCCGGAGAGTTCGTTCCCGACGATCAGCAGGCCGGAGACCGAAAGCGACGGTAGTGCACCGAGGGAAGCCCCGAGCGCGCCACCGGCGGCGCCTGCCACGAGAAGCACCAGCCACAGTTCGAGGGTGAGTCCGAGAATTGCCATTATGATCCCTCCCGGGCCCAGCCGCGTGACCGCTCGACGGCCTCGCCCCAGCGTTCGTATCGGTCGGCGACCGTGGTCTCGTCCATCGATGGCTCGAAGCGTCGATCCACGGTCAATGCGTCGCGGACGTCCTCGAGGTCGTCGAAGACGTCGACGGCGAGGCCGGCCCCACAGGCGGCCCCGAAGGCCGTAATTTCGTCCACGGTCGGCCGGACGATATCCGTTTCGACCAGGTCAGCCTGTAGCTGACAGAGCACGTCGTTTTTCACACTACCCCCATCCACACGGAGGTCCGTGATGTCGATACCGGAGTCGGCCGCCATTGCCGCCGCAACGTCCCTGGTTCGATAGGCGATCGCTTCCAGGGTTGCTCGCACGATATGCTCTCGGCGGGTCGATCGCGTCATCCCGACGATGGTCCCCCTCGCACGCCCATCCCAGTGGGGTGCGCCAAGTCCGGAGAAGGCGGGAACGACGAACACGTCGTCGGTGTCCTCGACCTGTCGGGCGAGCGTCGCCGTCTCGGCCGGGTCGTCGATCAGGCGAACGTCTTCGAGCCATTCGATCGCGGCGCCGGTAACGAAAATCGAGCCTTCGAGCGCGTACGTGGCTGGCTCGCCCGCTCGCTGGCAGGCTACGGTCGTCAAGAGGCCATGTTCCGAACTGACCGCAGTCGTCCCCGTGTTGAGCAGGAAGAACGAGCCGGTGCCGTACGTGTTCTTCGCCTCCCCGGGCTCGAAACAGGCGTGGCCGAACAATGACGCCTGTTGATCACCGAAGCTCGCGGTGAGTGGGACTGCCGCGTCGAGAAAGCCGTCGGGATCCGTTCGATCGAACGGCGGGGCCTCGATCGAGGGTCGAACTGTCGGTAACAGTGCGCGGGGCACGCCGAACTCTGCCAGTAACTCCTCGTCCCAGGCCAGGTCTTCGATGTCGAACAGCATCGTCCGTGCGGCATTCGTCACGTCCGTCGCGTGGACCCCCGTGAGTTTGTACCGGAGCCAGGCGTCGATGGTACCGAAACAGAGGTCGCCTGCCCGGGCCCGCGCGCGAACGTCGCTGCCCAGTTCGTCGAGGAGCCACTCCAGTTTCGTCGCCGAGAAGTACGCGTCCGGTTCGAGTCCCGTTCGCTCCCTGATCCACTCGCTCTTGCCGGCGGCCTCGAGGGCATCGATCCGATCAGTCGTCCGCCGATCCTGCCAGACGATGGCGTCGTGGAGTGGCTCGCCCGTGGCTTCGTCCCACAGCACGGTGGTCTCTCGCTGGTTGGTAATGCCGATCGCTGCGATCGCCGCGGCCTCACGATTGGCCTCCTCCAGTGCACCGCGGACCACGGTCTTCGTGCTGGTCCAGATCTCAGCCGGATCGTGCTCGACCCAGCCGGGGTTGGGATACCGTTGTTCGTGGCGACGATAGTCGCTGGCGACGATTCGGCCAGCGTCGTCGAAGAGGATGCACCGCGTGCCCGTCGTCCCCTGGTCGATCGCCGCGACGACCTCCTCGGTCACGCACACCACCCCGATTCGAACGGCAGTATGGTATCTGTCATGCTATGACACGGATCCAGCGAGCAATTAAAGGTTTCTCGCTCGTCGGCAGTCTCAGTTCTAAACCCGCGACGGGAAGTAAAAGTCACTGTTGGACGGTAAATCCCGAATCATCCAACACGAGAACAAGGGTACGCTCAATGCCAGTCGGATCCCGCTCGCGGCAGGGTGGGAACACTGACGGCCTCGATAGGCGCCTTCTGGTCCGGAAATCCCCGGCCCAGTGTGTCTAGCCGGTGTTTTTCATGCCGGCGGCGATTCCCTGCACGGTCAACCGGAGGGTGCGTTGTTCGACCTCGGTCAGGTGTGACTGGGAGAGCAGTCGCAACTGGAGCAGGTTCAGCGGATCCACGTAGGGATTCCGCCGGTTCAGGTTCTCCGCCAGCCAGTCTCGACGAAGGAGCCGGTCGCGATCCGTGACCGTTTTCACCATCTCGGTGGCAGATTCGTACTCCTCGCGGATGATCGGGAAGATTCGATCGCGGAGGTCATCTTCGGCAAGCGCCGCGTATTCTTCCGCGATCTCCATTTCGGAGCGAGCGAGTGCGAGTGACGCGTTGTCGAGGATGCTCTGGAAGAAGGGCCACTCCTCGTACATTTCCTGCAGTGTCTCGACGTCCCCGCCGTCTTCGAGGTACGCCTCGAGTCCCGCGGCGAGTGAGAACCATCCCGGCAGGATGCATCGTGCTTGCGTCCAGGAGAACACCCAGGGAATCGCTCGGAGGTCCTCGACGCTGCGCTGCTCGCTTCTCGACGCCGGTCGGGAGCCCATATTGAGGTTCTCGATGACCGTTATCGGGGTCGCCTGCTCGAAGAACTCTACGAACCCCTCGGTCTCCAGCAGCGCCTGGTAGGAATCACGGGCCACGTTAGCGGCCGTCTCCATGGCTTCCATCCACTCCTGAGGAATTTCTTCGACGGGTTCGACCATCGCGTTGTACCGCGCCCGAACCTGCGCGTTCAGCATCTGTTCGAGGTTCCGCTCGGCAATTTTCGGATTGGCGTACTTCTCCGCGATGGCCTCTCCCTGCTCGGTGAATTTCACCTCGCCGGAGACCGTCTCGTTCGGGAGCGCAAGCAAGGCGTCGTTCATCGGGCCGCCACCACGGGAAATCGATCCGCCGCGACCGTGGAACAGCCGCATCCGAACGTCGTAATCGTCGGTGATTTCGGCGAGCCGCTTCTGATTGCGATAGAGGCTCCAGTTTGCGGCGAGGAATCCGTTTTCCTTGTTCGAGTCCGAGTAGCCGAGCATGATTTCCTGGACGCCGTCACGGGCTTCCAGGGCCGCGGCGTACGCGTCGTTCTCGAACAGGGTGCCCATGATCCGGCGGGCCCCCGAGAGCGCGTACTCGGTTTCCAGCAGTGGGACCACGTCGAAGCCACAGTAGCCCGGGAGGTCGACGATGCCAGCCTGATCGCCCAGGAAGAGTACTTCGAGGACGTGGCTCGGTTCGTTGCACATGCTGATGCAGTAGGTGTCGATGGCGTTGACGCCGAACTCCTTTTGCCACTCGGCGGTTTCTTCGAACAGCGTGAGGACGCGGGCCGCTTCGTCCGAGAGTCCCGACGGGTCGTCCACGTCGATCACCGGCGCGTCTTGCAGGATCGCATCCGTGAGGAACTCGACGCGCTCGTCTTCGTCCATCGCGGCGTAGTCGATGTCCTCGCGACCGAGCACTTCGACGAGTGCTTCCGTGTGTTTCTCGCGGTGATCCCGGAGGTCGAGACTGGCCAGCGTGAAGCCAAACGTGGAGACTTTCCGGATCAGTGGATCGACGTGGGCCTCAGCGACGACGTCGGCCGCGTTCTCCCTGAGGTCGGCCGCGATGGTCTCCAGATCGTCGACCAACTGTGCTACCTCGTCGTAGCCGCCCTGTCGCACGTCACCGACGCGGAGCACCGACTCCCGCATCAACTTCAGTTTCTGTCGGTAGGGTTCGTCAGGATACCGCTGTTCGGCTTCGGTTGCGACACCGGGCAGGCGATCCTTGTGGTCCGCGAGACTCGCCTCGAACGTCTCCGTGACGTCGAGATTGCTCGCGTCCTGGCTGAGAACGCCGGAAAGCTCCTTGAGCCGGTCGCGATATAGCGGCAGGACGACGTCACGTTGTCGCTCCAGCGTTTCGGCGGTTATGTCCGGCGTGACGAAGGGGTTGCCGTCCCGATCAGAGCCGGCCCACGAACGAAATTCGTAGAGCTTCGGAACGTCGATATCAGCCAGGTCCTCGTCGCGCTCTTCGAGTGCGGTTTCAAGCTCGTCGTAGACGTCGTCGATGACGTCGAAGAGGACGTTTTCGATGTACCACTGGACGTTCAGCGCCTCGTCGGTCACTTCGGGCCGCCGGTCACGAACCTGTGGCGTCTGCCAGAGGCTCGTCACCTCCGCGGCGACATCCCGTTCGACATCGGCTTCCTCGTCGTCGGTCAATCGCACCTCGTCCAGCACCTCCAGATCGTTCGCGACCGACCGGAGCTTCGCCTTGACGGTTTTCCGCCGGGCTTCGGTCGGATGGGCCGTAAACGTCGGCTGGATGAGGACGTCCTCCAGGACGGACTCGATCGTTTCGGGGTCCGCCCCCTGTTCGATCAGCGTCGTGACGGCGTCCTCCGCGCTATCTTCGAGCGGTCCTTCGGCCTGGCTCCCCTCGCGAATTTCACGAACTCGCTGGCGCTCCTCGGCCAGATTGATCAGCTCGAAATACGTCGTAAACGCACGGGCGACGATATCCTGCATCCCCGGCTCCAGCGTTTCGATCGTATCGTCGACCGCAGCACGGGATTGTGCACTCCCGCGTCTGTAGTCGATCGAATCGGTCCGCAGCTGTTCGACCGTCTCGAACGCCTCTCGCGAGGTCTGTCCCTCCAGGATGTCACCGAGGAGCTCACCAAGCTCACGGACGTCCTGGTTAATCTCGCGTGCATGCAAAGGCATATCACACCATCCAAGAGCGCTCCGTAAAACATTAGCGGAAACGAGAAATTCCCGATACTTCATCGTGAAGAATACTGAGTTTGGATCACTTGTCCGCATACTGAGCAAATCTATTCTCATCGAATATCATCATGTCCCACTATATCAATATCTGCGTCCTATAAAACCATATTGGGCCGTATAATAGTGCTAAGTCTTTGATACACAGCCTGGATTGTGCAGAAATTGTGGTAATCCTGGGCTAGTCGTAGACTTGCATTATCATTGTCTGACAGAGTGTCTAACTTACAGATATAATGGGGGTTTATATCTCAAAGAAAGACGATCGTCGATATATTTACTACGATTGTTCTTATTTTATCAGCAACGCCGTGCCACGGAAAGGGTTTAAAAGCGATAGACGCCTCGATCCACGCCATACTGGGCAGTGCCAGACTAACCAGCAACGCCACGTGGATACTTGTCATCGAACAACGGACGAGTACCTCGACACCCGACACTGGTAAATCGACCGGCCGGAACCGACCAGTACCAACGTATAGATATCCATTCCGTTGTCACCCGGGTGAAGAATCGGGGAGGGAAACGCGGTCTGGCACGGCCGATGGGACCGAACGCGCATGTTCGCACCTGCCAATCGCCAACAAAAGTACGTCGAGCTCCGTGCATCTTACATCAAGGATGGCGTCACTCGATCAGCAGGCGGAGAGGACGACGTTCAGTTTTACAACCATATACTTGTAATACCAACGCGAGGGAAATACTCACAAGAGAATAACTGTTCGTTAGCCCCGAACTAACGTTTCGGGGGCTGGCCGTAGAATTCCGAACCACGTTTCAGCCAAACCCGAGGAAAGCCCACAGAAGAACGGGACTCGTGCCCAATGGTGCGCTCCGGGGTGCCAGGGTACCAGTCTCATAGACTTCACACTGAGAGTCAGCAGTTCGCCATTGACGAACAACGCTTCGTTTTCGATGCTATCAAGGTTGTTGCCCCCACTCTCCAGTTCGCGAGAGACGAATTCACAGGCTGCAACTCAGCCATGCACGACGTTGAGTTCGATGACGTTCACGGCTTTCTTGATCGTTTCCGGGACTTCCTCCCTGAACCGCTCGGTGGAGAACCTGGCCAGCGGACCGGACACGCTCACTGCCGCGACCGGGTCGTCGTCACCGTCCAGAATCGGGGCTGCAACGCAGCGGAGTCCTTCGAGTCGTTCCTCGTCGTCGTAGGCGATGCCCTCCTCGCGCACGTTTTCGAGTTCGTCGAACAACGTTGCCTCGTCCGTGATCGTCTTCTCCGTCAGTGCGGGCATGCCGTGGGTGTCGAGGATCTGGCTCACGTGATCGCGGGGCAGGTGGGCCAGTATCGCTTTCCCGAGTGCAGTGTTGTGAAGGTGGACGCGGTGACCCACGTTTTTGTCGACCATCACCGCGTCATCACCGATTTCGCGATCGATGTAGACGCCCTCGCCGTGTTCTTCGACCATGAGATTGGCGAGTTCGCCCGTCTCATCGGCCAGTTCGCGGATGTTCGGCTGTGCGATATCGTAGATTTTCCGATTGTCTCGCGCCGTCGCCCCGAAGTCCAGAAAGCGGAGGCTTACGTGGTACTCGGTGCCGTCTTTGACGACGTACCCGCGCTGGTTCAGCGTGCTCAGATAGTTGTGCACGCTGCTCTTTGGGAGATCGAGGTCATCCGCGAGGTCAGTCACACGAGCCCCGTCCAGTTCTTTGAGTCGCTCGAGGACGTCGAGGGTGGTCAACGTCGTCTGGACCGGATTTTTCGCCTGGTTCGGGTTCGTTCCCATACGCAGTACAGAATCGGCAGCAACTAAAAGGTGTTCGTCCCTGGGAAATCCGGTCGAGCCTGTATTGGTCAGGTCGATGTACGCAGATCCGGTGGGAGCGAGGGTCCACACGACAGAAACTGGATTGGACGTGATCTGCCGAGAACACAGATTTAAGGCGGCACCCGAGATAACCGATACATATGGGACCGACTATTACCCGCATCGAAGTCATGGAGTTCGAGTATCCTCTCGAAGATCTCGGCACCGACGGGAACGGATTCAATCTGGTCTACGAACCGGGGTCGACACTGTGGACGGATCAACTCGCGCTCAGGGTGCACACCGACATCGGCGTCACCGGCGAGTACGTCCTCGTCACCTCCACGTCGCCGAATCAAATCGACACGTACGCCGACTACCTCGTCGGCAAGAACCCATTCGAGCGCGAACGCCACTGGAGCGAGATCAAGCGTGCGCTCCGCAAGTACGATCGGATGGGCATCGGTCCGCTCGACGTCGCTCTCTGGGATATTGCCGGCAAGCAGTACGACGCGCCGATCCACGAACTGCTTGGCACCTACCAGACCGAGTTCCCCGCCTACGCGTCGACCTATCACGGGGACGAAAACGGTGGTCTCGACTCCCCCGAGGCCTTCGCCGATTTCGCCGAGGAATGTCTGGAAATGGGGTATGGCGGCTTCAAGATGCACGGATGGGGCGGGAGCGACGACTCCCGGGACGTCGATCGCGAGGTCGAAACGGTCCACGCCATCGGCGACCGCGTCGGCGACGAGATGGACCTGATGCTCGACCCGGCCTGTGAGTACGAGACGTTCGCGGACGCGCTGAAAGTCGGCCGTGCCGCCGACGAGGAGGGATTTTTCTGGTACGAAGACCCCTACCGCGACGGCGGTATCTCTCAACAGGGCCACCGCAGGCTCCGGGATAAACTCGATACCCCGATCCTCCAGACCGAACACGTTCGCGGCCTGGAGCCACACGCCGACTTCCTCGCCAACGACGGCACTGACTTTCTACGAACCGATCCGGAGTACGACGCGGGGATCACGGGCGCGATGAAAGTCGTGCGGCTGGCTGAGTCGTTCGGCGTCGACGTGGAATTCCACGCCCCGGGCCCCGCCCACCGCCACTGTATCGCGGCGACGCGAAATACGAATTACTACGAAATGGCACTGGTGCATCCGGATTGTGGGAACACCACGCCGCCCGTGTACGCGAGCGACTACTCGGATCAGCTCGATGCCATCGATGCAAACGGAAACGTGCAGGTTCCCGACGGACCGGGGCTGGGCGTCGACTACGACTGGGACTACATCGAGGACAACCTCACCGAACCGGTCAAGACCTTCGAATAACAAACCACATAACTACATCGACTCATGACATACAAGGCTGCCATTATTGGCACTGGCGGGATTGCCGGGATGGGAATCCTCGGGATGCACGACGAGGACGCCATCGGCAAGGAAAAGATTCGAGCGAGTCACGCCGGTGGCTACGAAGCGACAGAGGACGTCGAACTCGTAGCCATCGCCGACGTCGACGAGGACAAACTTGACCGATTCGGCGACGCCTGGGATATCGATCCCGAGCGTCGGTACATCGGCCACGAGGCGATGCTCGAAGCCGAAGACCTGGACGTCGTCTCGGTGTGCACGCCGTCGCTACTGCATCATCGCCACGTCGTCGACGCCGCCCGCTCCGCGGCCGACCCGTCGGTGATCTGGTGTGAGAAACCGATCGACTCACAGGTGAACAACGCGAACGAAATGATCGAGGTGTGCGAGAATAACGGGACGGAATTGGTCGTGAACCACTCCTTCAGGTTCACCGACAAACTCCAGCAGCTCCGCACATTGGTCCAGGAAGAGGACATCCTGGGAGAGGTGCACTCCGTTTCCGCGCAATTCCGCATGGAGTTGCTTCGGAATTCGACACACCTTCTCGACACGCTCGTGTACCTGCTTGACGCCCGCGCAGAACGCATTAGCGGGTACATTACTGGAGAGAACGAAGCCGCCGAGACCCTGGACACCGACGAGGAAGTGGACGACGCCGGCGGTGGCGGGTTCGTCGTCATGGACGACGGAACCTTCGCAACGATCGACTGTACGATCCCCCGGGCCGATAGTTCGATGACGTTCCAGCTTATCGGCTCGAAGGGGAAACTGTATCTCAACAACGACGATGGGGAGTGGCGCTACTGGCGACTCGAGGATGGCGAGCACATCGAGGAACCACTGCCTGGCATCGACGGTTCCTGGACCTGGGACGGCGATTACGAGCAATCGTTCGCGAATGCCGCCGCCCACATCGTTGAGGTGCTCGACGGAAATGCGGAGAACCACTCCACTGGCGAGGAAGCGAAGCGGTCACTGGAGATCATCGTCGGCTTCTACCTCTCTCACTACACGGGCGGACAGATCGAAGTCCCCCTCGAACGGCCACTCCGCGACGTCCGGATCACCTCGTGGTGACCGACGACGGCTGACCGACATCGATCGAAAGTGTGGCAGAACACACCATTGTCCTATCACGCGTTTTTTTTCGGAGATCACGTATCGCGACGCCGCCGGTGCCTGGGTCGGCGGGCGCCAACAATTAATACGTCCTGGCGCTGACGTCTGGGCATGAAACTGGTCGACACGCACACGCACACCTGGGGCACCGACGTGCCGGAATTACCATGGCAAGCGGAGGTGTTGCCACCGAACTGGACGGGGCCCTACACGCACGACGACCTCGTTCGCGACATGGACGCCATCGGGATCGACGAGAGCGTCGTCGTGTCGACGCCGCTGTATGGGCGGGGTACCCGCGCGAACGAGTACACGATGCGAAGTATCGAAGCCCATCCAGAGCGACTCTACGGCGTCGGCATTCTGGATTTCTTCGACGAGGAGGCGACGGTTCGAGCGGCAGTGCGGCGCGTAACCGGCCATCCACGGATGCTTGGGGTGCGCTTTCACGCGGCGCTGGCGTACGAAGCGATTCCGTCCGCGGTCGATCGGACGGGTGACTGGATTCTCGATGCGGACCTCACGCCGGTCTGGGAGGAACTGGCGGCACTCGACGCCTGCGCCTTCGTATTCCCGAAGGCCGAGCAACTCTCGATGATCGAGCGACTCGCCGAGGACCATCCGGACGTCACGTTCGTCGTCGACCACATGGCGTGGCCCGACGAGACGACGGCACCCAACGAGGCGCCGTGGACGGACTTCGAGGGCGTCGCTGCCCACGACAACGTCTACGTGAAGATCAGTTCTGTGCCGCGATCAGCAGACGACGCGTGGCCCTACACCGACCTCCACGACTACGTCCGGAACCTCCTGGAGTGGTTCGGCCCCGAACGCTGCATGCTCGGCTCCGATTACCCCTGGATGGACGACTGGGCGGCGTACGACGACTGTCTTTCCTGGATCGACGCCGTCGAGACGCTGTCGCGGCGTGACCGGGCGTACCTCTCTTATCGGACGTTCGAGGATGTACGGCACTAATCGGCGCCCTCGAAGGAACGTGTCAGGACGACGCAGCTGTCTCGGTTCCACACTAAAGATTTAATAGGTTCGGGGGGCCAGTCAGTACGTATGCGGTTAATTGACAGGCGAGCCTTCATCAAGGCCACCGGTGGCGCAGCGATTGCAACCAGCCTCGCGGGATGTTCCGGCGACGGCGGCAACGGCAATGGCAACGGCAACGGGAACGGCAATGGAGGCGGCAACGGAAACGGTAACGGCAACGGGAATGGCAACGGCAACGGCGACGGGGGGACACGACAGATCGGTATCTCCCAGCACCAGGCCGGCGGCTCCTGGATCACCGCCTTCTTCGACTCGGGGAAAATATACGCAGAGAGCCAGGGATACGAGCTCGAAACGTTCATCCACGAGGCGGACGCGGCGACTCAGATCAACCAGGTTCGTCAGATGATCAACCAGGACTACGACGGTATCGTCCTGGTGCCGTGGGACGAGTCGTTGAACACGGCCATCGAGGAGGCCGAAGAGGCAGGCATTCCGGTGTTCACGGCGAACCAGGACGCGACGACTGAAGCGATCAAGTCCTTCACGGCGTTCGGGAACGAGAACGCGGGTCGGATCTGTGGCGAGCGGATGTATCAGTCACTGACCGACCAGAAGCCGGACGTCGACACCTACCGAGTGCTCAACGTCCGTGGCGAGTTCATCTCCTCGTCGAACGCCCGGACCGACGGGTTCCTCGGCGTCATGGAGGGCCAGGACGACGTCGAAATCGTCGACACGATCCAGACGAACTGGACGCAGTCTGACGCCCAGTCGAAGGTTTCAACCTGGCTCAACGGGAACGAGGCCCCCCACGGCGTCTACTCTTCGAACATGACGTCCGGTCTCGGGACCTTCCAGGCGCTGGAGGACCAGGATCTCATGGTTCCGAAGGGCGAAGACGGCCACATCGTCATCACGCAACTCGACGGTGGCCCGGATGTCAACCCAAAGATCCTCGACGGCTTCATCGACGCCGCCGTCGACCAGCCTGTGACGTATTACATCCCGCTGGCGATCAAACAGATGGAAGCCTGGTGGGAGAACGGGGACGACGCCATTCCGGAGATCGGCTCCGAACTGACGGCGGATGCCTTCTCTTTCGACCCGGTCGACCACCAGAACGGCACGCTGTGGTCCGAGCCGACGTGGGCACCGGCCCAGGTCATCGAGAAGGACGGCCACTCGTACGTCCAGACCAACGGTGTAACGCTGACCGAGGAGAACGCCGACGAGCCGTATCTCTGGGGCAACATCTGGGGCTGAGTACGCCCAAAACTTAAACGACCGCCCCTATCTTATCACCTTATAGTACGACACTATGTCAGTAAACTCTCAATCCGAGTCGAGTCGCATGGAGCGGCTGGTTCCGCTCTTCCTGGAGCACATGATCTGGCCGATCCTTTTGGTGACGCTGATCGTCGGTGGCCTTTTGGTTCCGCAGCTGTTCCGGAACGTCCGCTCGTTCGAACTGGTGCTTTACTCGTCGGTGCCACTCGGCCTGCTGGTGCTCGCGGAGAGCATCTGCCTGTTGTCGGGTCACTTCGACCTCTCGATCGGCGCCATTGCCGGGTTCTCGGCGGTCTTCACCGGCTTGTTCATCGGGGGCTGTACGACTTGCTGGGGCATAGCTGGTGATCCCTTCGTCGGCATCGGCATGATCCTGCTCGTGGGCGGGCTGATCGGCCTCGTCAACGGGGTCATGATCGCGAAATTTAACGTCAACCCGTTCCTGCAGACGCTGGCGTTCCTCATTATCTTCAGCGGCGCCAAAACCGCACTCACGACGCGACCGGTTGGGGATCTGCCGGAGGCCTACCTCTTCCTTGGCCGGAACTCGGTCTACGCGATCGGTCTGATGGTTGCGGTCTTCATCCTGTTCGCGTTCATCATGCGCTACACGACCTTTGGTCAGGCAGTGTACGCGGTCGGCAGTTCCGAGAAGTCCGCGCGCGCGGTGGGTGTCAACACCGATCGCATCATCATCGCGGTGTATGTCATCAGTGGCGTTCTCGCCGCCCTCGCCGGCCTCATGCTCACCGGCTACACGACCATCGTCCCCCCGGACATTGCCGAGAACATGGTCTTCCCGGCGTTCGCGGCGGCCGTGATCGGCGGCGTGAGCCTCTTCGGCGGCCGTGGTCGCATCTCCGGCGCCCTCGGGGGTGTCCTGCTCCTGGGGGTCGTCCAGAGTGCGCTCCAGCTCTCGGGCATCGAGGCCGCACAGATCGAGATGGCAGAGGGGATGGTCCTGTTGATCGCTATCCTCCTCTACAACTTCAAAGAGGACATCCGCGGCCGCATCCTGGCAGGTGAAGCATCATGAGCACGATGGAACAGGACGAGACAGTTGAGGCGACGGAGTCAGCGCCGCCGATCCGTGTCCAGAACGTCGACAAGCACTTCGCCCGCATCGTCGCGCTCGACGACGTCAGCTTCGACATCGAGGAGAACGAGGTCCTCGCGATGGTCGGTGACAACGGTGCTGGGAAGTCCACGCTGATGAACGTCCTCTGTGGCGTTCACAAGCCGACGAACGGCCAGCTCTATGTCTACGGCGAGCCCGTCGAGTTCAGCAATCCCGACGACGCCCGCAGATACGGTATCGAGACCGTGTACCAGGACCTGGCGCTGATGGACGACCTGGACGTCGCGACGAACATCTACATGGATCAGTTCCCGACCCGGGGAATCGGACCGGCCCAGTTCATCGACTGGGACGAGACCTACCGACGGGCGTCGGGCCTGTTGAAAGACACCCTGGATCGGCCGGACATCGATCCCCACACGGAAGTTGAGTTCCTTTCGGGCGGACAGCGACAACTCGTCGCCATCGCCCGAGCGCTGGCGTTCGATCCGAAGCTCGTAATCCTCGACGAGCCGACCAGCGCCCTCTCCGTCGAGGCGACGGAACTCGTCCACGAGACAGTGCGCCGGCTCAAGGCGGAAGGCATTACCGTGGTCATCGTGAGTCACAGCCTCGACGAAATCTTCGGCCTCGCTGATCGCATTGCGGTCCTCTACCACGGGAGCCTCGTCGACGTGGCCCAGACGGACGAGGTCACGCAGGACGAACTGAAGACGATGATGTCGACCGGCCAGCGACCGTAGCTGGCCGTCGAAACGACCGACGATTTTTAATTGAACTCGTCCATCACTTCGTCGGCGAACAGCTCCATTCCACGCGTTTCCGGAAAGTCGAGAAACATCAACTGAAGTTTGTCGAAGCCCAGATCATGGATTCCCTCGATCTGTTCGGCGACCTGTGAAGGGGTCCCGATCAGCATGCTCCCCCGCTCGCGCGCGTCCTCGGCCGTCGAAAGCTGCTGGTCCTCCATGTCCGATTCCTCGCCCCACGGCAGTGGAAAGATCCTATCAACGGCCGCGTCGAGTCTGTCCTCGTCCTCGCTGACCAGGATGTGTGCGAGCCAGGAGCGGTCGACCTCGTCGGGGTCACGGCCCGCTTCTTCAAGGTACTCGTCGAATTTCTTCACCTTGAATTCGATCGGTTTGCCGCGGGCGCGGGCGCTGATCTCGACGTTCCACTCGTCGGCGTGGGCGGCGATCAGCCGGAGCATCCGCGGGCCAGCCCCGCCGATGACGATCGGCGGGGGGGG
>Ga0207733_100483_pt1 | contig 23508 bp, 25 predicted proteins | sample A23P3SouthBayCA_FD_187735 | JGI IMG/M metagenome (GOLD analysis project Ga0207733, IMG submission 187735) | Aerobic enrichment media microbial communities from Eden Landing Ponds, California, USA - A23 P3 (SPAdes) | ecosystem: Environmental > Aquatic > Marine > Unclassified | place: Emeryville... | reverse complement strand
AACAGGGCGAGGTGATCGGCCGCGACAAGGCCCATCACAACCACTGTGAAGCCGAACACGGTGGCGAAAAAGCGCGTTTTGAGCTGACTACCCGCCATGTAGCGGCGCGAGTAGCTGTGAACGATACCGCTGAAGAAGGTGACGACCACCCACATCAGAACCGTCAGCCCGTCGACGGCAACAACGCCGGGTATCTCCCATGCGAACCCGGTTCGGATCCGGACGGCAAGCACAGCGATGCTCGCGGCCAACATCGTCCACACGAGCCATGTGAGTGCGACGGGCACGAGCGGCGATTCCACCGTCGTGTCCGGGAGTGATCCAACCGTCGTCGTTGAGTTGCGTCCTGACATCGTTGTTCGTGACCCAGCACGGCAACCACAGAACGTGGTCGACCGATTCTGGTTGTCTTCACCCCTAGTGCGAACGGACTGGTTATTAAATTATTCTATACTACCAATTTGTTCCTAAAGAAGTGGATTATAGAACATTATGTTTTTGAGATTGGGGTCGAGCGAAACCACTGACAGAGGACTAGACAAGTACCTCAGAACCTATACCGGAGAAACGACCCACCTGCTCACACGTACCTGACTCAGATTATCGGGGCTGATCGGGCGGTATAAGAACCAGATAATACCAGACCGTTCGATACACTAGATTAGAAACCCAGTTCGGTGTCTGATTAGAGCCGTTTACTCTACTAATTTCCTGAATCGGGGCCACAGTACACGCAAGCGTCCAGCCCACAACTCCGCAACAGTACCACCGTCCTAGGCTAGGTACCGTTCTCGGAATCGAACTTGCCGAAGGGCGTCGTCTCGTGACTTCGGACGAGTACTTCGTCGGCCACCGTCAGGCCCATGTCGAGAAGTGCCTGCGCGACAGGCGTGATATCGCTGTCGGACTCACCGACAGCCGTCACGAGGAGGTTCTCCTCGCCAGTGACCAGTTCCTGCACCGAGACGACACCGTCTATCTCCAGGATTTTGGGGATTAACTCACCTCGTTCGGGAATCGACGCAGTGCAGTAGAGCAACATCCGGAGCGGATAGCCCGCCTGCTGATAGTCGACATCAGCGCTGTAGCCTTTGATGACCTCGCTGGACTCGAGATGGTTGATACGCTTGCGGACGGTGCTGTCCGACGTACTGGTTCGCTCCGCGATGTCTCCGGACGACATGTTTCGAGCATCCTCCTGTAATGCGTACAGAATTGCCCTGTCTACGTCATCGATTTCCTCATCAGCCATACTAGTGTGTCCACAGTAAGGACACTTTACTGTTGTACGTTACTCGGCCCATACGCCGAGTTCGAGTATTTCCCATCGATAAGAGCAGACGGCGAAGCCCACTCAACAGCGTCCTGCATCGCATTTCCTGGCACGACTCGAACTGTGTCTGCTCCTCGCCCATCCGCCCCTGATCGATGACCGCATGGGTACCGGACCGGTGTTTCTGAATGCATCCCGGATATTCCCGTTAGGAGGGAATGAAAGTAGTCGGATAACTTTGCCGTCTTGCGAATAGACTTGGAAAGACTTTTACACAGATTCGAGTTCACATTTATTCAGATGTCCACAGCTACCATACGAAACGTCCTCCGCGGTGACGGCGACCGGTTCGTCTACGTCGTCTCCGCGTTAGCCGCGCTGAACGGACTGTTGTTCGGGTTCGACACCGGGATCATCTCGGGCGCGTTCCTGTTCATCCAGGACTCGTTCGTCATGTCACCGCTCGTCGAAGGGATCATCGTCAGCGGCGCGATGGCCGGGGCCGCGGCCGGTGCAGCCGTCGGCGGCCAGTTAGCCGACCGCCTCGGTCGCCGTCGTCTCATCCTCATCGCGGCCATCGTGTTCTTCGTCGGGTCGTTCACGATGGCCGTCGCGCCGAACGTCCCCGTCCTCGTCGCCGGGCGGCTTATCGACGGCGTCGCTATCGGCTTCGCGTCGATCGTTGGCCCGCTGTACATCTCCGAAATCGCCCCGCCCGCGATTCGTGGCGGGCTCACCTCGCTCAATCAGCTCATGGTGACCACCGGAATCCTGCTCTCGTATTTCGTCAACTACGCGTTCGCCGACGCGGGCGCGTGGCGCTGGATGCTCGGTGCCGGGATGGTCCCGGCTGTCGTGCTCGCCATCGGCATCCTGAAAATGCCCGAAAGCCCGCGCTGGCTCTTCGAACACGGGCGGAAAGACGAGGCCAGAGCGGTCCTCAAGCGGACCCGTTCCGGAGGCGTCGAGGAGGAACTCGGCGAGATCGAAGAGACCGTCGAAACACAGTCCGAAACCGGCGTTCGGGACCTGCTGGCTCCGTGGCTCCGTCCAGCGCTCGTCGTCGGGCTCGGACTCGCCGTCTTCCAGCAGATTACCGGCATCAACGCGGTCATTTACTACGCCCCAACCATTCTCGAATCCACCGGCCTAGGAAATGTGGCTTCGATCCTTGCGACAGTCGGTATCGGGACTATCAACGTGGTGATGACCGTCGTGGCGATCATGCTCGTCGACCGTGTCGGCCGGCGCCGACTGCTTCTTGTCGGTGTCGGTGGGATGGTTGCGACGCTCGCCGTACTCGGTACCGTGTTCTACCTTCCCGGTCTCGGCGGGGGCCTCGGCATCATCGCCACGATCAGTCTGATGCTGTTCGTATCGTTCTTCGCAATCGGTCTCGGTCCGGTCTTCTGGCTGCTGATCTCAGAAATATACCCGCTTTCCGTTCGCGGGTCGGCCATGGGCGTCGTCACCGTTGCCAACTGGGGAGCGAATCTCCTCGTGTCGCTGACGTTCCCTGTGCTGACTGACGGAGTCGGGACGTCCGCGACGTTCTGGCTGTTCGGTCTCTGCAGTCTCGTCGGACTGGTGTTCGTCTACCGCTTCGTCCCCGAGACCAAGGGGCGGACGCTGGAGGCAATTGAAGACGATCTCCGGCAGAACATCTCGTTGGCTGACTGATCCAGCCATCGGAACGACGGACGAACCCACCGCCTTCGGCTTTTCACACCTGGAGAGTGTCTACTGCACCGTCGAACTGTCGGTCCATCTTCGCATAAGAGGGGTATCGATCAACTCTGGCCGCTCGAGGGCACTCGGTCACCTACGCGGAGCGGTCAGCGGTGTCACTGAACTGCACGACGAGCCGCTCCGTGGCGAGAGCGTACACCGTCATTTCCGTCCCCTTCTCCGAGTACCACGTCTCAACGGGTTCGATGAGGTCAGCCGTACAGAGACGGTTGAGGTGATAGGAGACGCTCTGGAGCGAGCGGTCGACGGCGTCGGCGATATCCGATGCGGTCCTCGGTTCGTCTCTGAGCGCTCCCAGTATCTCCTGTGCGGCCTCGGACGAGAGAATCTGGAGGACGTCGGTCGGTTCGGTACCGTTGACTACGACGTTCGTCTGCTCTCGGGGTACATAGTCAACCGGCGGGTGGTGGGGGAAGACGCTTGCCATGGGTTATGTGGAGGGATGTTTTCGTTTGTTCGGCTCAATCCGAACAAACCAATCAAACAATTTAATACTTACGGAATCTATAGACACGAATATGATGCAGCAGGGTACGCGGCAAACAGGGCAGTCAGTTCGGATATATGAGTGATGACGACAGCGCGGTCGCACGCGAACGAGTGATCGAGTCGATGGAGCAATCGGCCGAAGTGTACGGCCTCAGCCGAAGTGCCGGGCGTATCTACGGCGTGCTGTACTTCGCCGCGGACCCGCTCTCCATCCCGGAACTGGTCGACGAAACAGGATACGCGAAATCGACGGTCAGTAACGTCACACGGACGCTATCGCGTATCGGGCTCGTCCACCGAAAGTCGTCTGCAGGGGGCGGCAGGCGAGTCCGGTTCGAAGCCGAACGGGAGATCTGGTTCATTTTGCAGGACGTGTTCCAGCAATACATCCAGCGGGAAGTCCAGACGACGCTCAGGACCATCCGCCGAGCGGAAGAGCAGGTGCCAGCAGATGCTCACGAGCAAGAGCACATCCAGAACCTCCGCGAGACATACGAAGATTTAGAAGAAATCGTGCAACTCGCGTCGGAGTATTCCGCCACGGAACTCCGAGAGGCGCTTGAGATTTACGAGCGGTAGTCACCGGGTTACCAATAGACGGTGTACGTACACGTATCGTCTCCGTTCCGACGACACGCCTCGCCCGTCTCCTCGATAAAGACGAACGCGTCGACCGGTGCGTACTGCTGGGCGACGCCCCGGATGAGGCCACGGTCGAACGGGCACGGATACGGGTTCTCACACGCCACCTCGCCGGTCCGCTCGCCAACGGATTCGAAGCGGTAGCTTCCGATTGCCCCGCCACGGTGGTTTCGCTGGTAGGCCGCGTCTATGGACTGAAGTCCCTCCGGAACAGTATCGAAATCGTTCGGCCAGTCAGCGACACGCGGGATCTGTTCGCCGAGCCGGTCGAGGACGTGCGGTTGCAGATCCTCGGCAATCGTTTCGAACGCGTTTAGCCAGGCCTGTTGCGGGTACCACTCGTCGGCCGCTGGCTCGGTGATTCCCTCCGCAGCGAGCGCCGTTAGCGCCCGTTCCCGGTACTCGTCTGAGAACTTCCCCATCGCCTCCTCGACAATCGTGAGGACCGTTTGACCGTTGATTTCGACGTCCCGGTCAAACGCGTCGTAGGATGCCATTCTATCTGCAAGTTCGCGGGGAAGGAAATAAAACCGGCCATACACACGCCACGCATGGCGCTTTCAGCCCATAGAGGGAGTACCGATACTCAGATTCAGCTCTGTCCCGCAACGCAGGCGTCTGCAATGCTTAGTCCTCACTCTCGTAGGGTTCGCCCAGCGCCGACGGCATCCGCGTCGAACTCCAGACCGTGAGTACGACGACGACCGCGGCATACGAGAACAGATTGACAAGTCGGTTCGGAACCTGGATGCCGACGGTCTGGAACTGGATCTGGAGCATGTCGAGACCGCCAAAGAGCAGCGCGGCCGCGGCCGCTCCGAGCGGGTTGTAGTTGCCGAACAGGTAGGCGACGATACCGATCCAGCCGCGGCCGTTGACCATCGTCTGGCCCGTTCCGGTGAACGACCCCGAGTGAGCGAGCAACACGGCACCGGCGAGGCCGGCCATCGCACCCGAGAAAATCACTGCCGCGTACCGGACGCGGTTGACACTGACGCCGGCAGTGTCCAGCGCCTCGGGGTTCTCGCCGGCGGCCTGCAGCCAGTAGCCGTAGCGGGTCCGATACAGGAATACCCAGGCACCAATCGCAACGAGGATTGTCAGCAGTACAAGCGGCGACGTATCGAACAGGACCGGACCGACGACCGGCAACTCGGCGAGGCCCGGCACGGTCACGTCAGCCATACTCACGAGACCAGGGCTGTTGCGGTTCCCCCAGACGAGCACGGCGGTGAACGGGCCAAAGCCCAGTCCGATGAACCACACGGTCAGCCCAGCGACGATCTGATTGGCTTTGTACCGGATGAGCAGGACGGCGAACAGAGCCGTGTACGCGACACTGAGTGCGACGGCGCGGGACGGAACGAATCACAGGGGGTCGGTTTCACCACGGCTGTGGCAACCAGCCCTTCCGTTCCAGCGGGAACTATGACTGTCCGGCTACGCTTCGGTTCCGGACCGCATTGACCCACGCCGGCCGATTCACCGTCGCCTGGCCCGACTCGAACTCGAAGGAGAGGTCGTACGTTCGCGGCGCGTCGCTCGTCAGTCTGACCAGGGCGGACTCCGCGTACGTCCCCGCAGGAACCGTCTGTTCCCAGGTGACTGTCGCCGAGCGAACAGCGGTCGTGTCGGGAGCTGTCCGCACTTCGCCCGTAGCCGCAGTCACATGATATGTTTCGATCCCCTCGTACCACCCGTTTTTCGGTTCGTAGACCGACGGTCCCGGTTGTTCGTCCGCTTTGCGTTCGTACCCAATGGCAGCCAGGCTTCTGACGACCACCGACGCCGTGCCGTCGATATCGTCCGCAATATCTCCGGATTCTCCCTTGATGATGAACGTAACGGCCCCTTCAGTCCGATTTTCTCGGAGGAGTTCACGGTCGGTATCGCTCCGGATCTGGGCTCGACGTTGGTCGATACTATTCCGACCGTCGACGATAATCCGCTCGTAGACCGGGCCATCCGGCGCCGCCTGGTACTGTTCGGTTCGAACAGCACCTTCGTCCACGGACTGGTAGCGCCGACCGTCAGCGGTCACAGCACCCTCGAATTCGAGCGCTGACTTCCCCTCAACGACAATCGCTCCCGTCGCCCGGTATTCGTCGGCCTCTGGCACTGCGAATTGACTGTCGACCGGATTCTCCGAATGTGGGCTTGCAGTACTGAATGGATACACAGCGGCGAAGACAAGCGCGAGACAGCAGAGCGCTAGCACGCCGTTCAGTAGCCTCGCAGTACGACGGTCCATATCCCAGTACCAATACTGATCACGAAAAGCTATTCGGAAACCACGATACAATCGACAGTGTTCGAGCAGACTGTCGCAGCCGGGTGTAAAGCAGCCAGGCGACGACGACCCCTCCAAGGGATGGTGAAATCAGTGCCGGGGTCAAAGAGAAGGAACTCAATCAGCGTAGCCGACTTTTTCGTCTACTTCAGTCGCAGGCTACTTCTTCGGGAGGGTCGCGACGAACTCGTTGGGACCGATGCGGTCGACGGTGTAGCTCTCGGCATCGAACGATTGTCGCTCCGCGGCCATCTGGTGATAGAGCGGCGTCGGCTCGTGGTCGTTGACTATCGTCAGTGCCTCTCCGCTGTCCAGTTCTTCGAACGCGTCGAAGATCTTCGGATGTCGCTTCGACGGTGGGATCTCTCGGAGATCGAGTTGTTGTGCTGCCATTCTAGTCTCATAATCGATGGCTGACGTGGAGAGAGTTTGTGCGAATATATTCAGAACGGGTGCAAACCCGAAACACCTGTGTCGCGGAGACAAGACGGCTGAACGTTGGCCTTGGAAGCGGCCGGCCTGGTGGCGACGGTACTCTTCGACGCACTCACCGTGGCGGGCGTCCTGGGCTGGTCGAGACATGGCGCGACGGCGACCTCACCGAAACCAAAGTCGACATTGACGAGGCTGGCGTCGAAATGTCAGAAGAAGAGGAGTAACAGCGGTACGTAGCGACACCTTTAGCGCTACCCAAGAGCCGACGAACCATGTGCGTGGCGAGTTCTCCAAAGATCGAAGTCAAGAACGCGTGCCCGGTTTCGAACGTGGGGAGAGTGTGACATCCTTCGAGTGAACCAATGCTTTCAGGCGAGCAATCGTTACAATTGCTATGTCCTCGGAACCGAACCCGAGTCAGGAGCCATCGTCGCCGCTCTTTGCGGCTATCTACGATCCAGCGACGGTGTTCTTCGAGCGCACGTTCTTACGACCACATCGTGAGTTCCTGGTGGCGGATCTTGATGGAACAGTCTTGGACCTCGGCGCTGGTACCGGCGCAATGTTTCCGTATTTCGAGGGCGTTGCAACCGCGACGGAGTTTCACGCTACCGAGCCAGACCCACACATGCGGCGACAGGCAGCAGAGAAAGCCAAAACTCTGGCCACGCCGATTCGCATCGAGTCGTCTCCGGCGGAAGCCCTGCCGTACGACGACGCCACGTTCGACGTCGTCATCGCCTCGATGGTGTTCTGTACGATTCCGGATATCGAGTCCGCGATGAGTGAAATCGCCCGGGTACTCAAGCCCGGCGGTGAACTGCGTTTCTTCGAGCACGTCGTCGACGACAGGTGGCGCGCGCGAGTACAGTCGGCCCTCGAACCGCTCTGGAAGCGTCTCGCCGGCGGTTGCCACCTCACGCGACAGACAGGGTCACAGCTCGTCGCTGATCGGTCGTTCGACGTCGTCGAAATCGAGCGGCTCAATCTGGGTGTGACGCCAATCCGTCCGTTCGTTCGGGGAAGGCTCCGCAAGCGAGCCGCGTCGGCAACGCGATAACTCGGCGGTGACTAGCTCTGGCTCTGGGTGACGGACCCCTCCTCGTTCGGTTGGATGACGACGAACCCGTCGTCGCCGGTGAACTCCATCTGTATCGATTCCCCGGAGGTCTGGCCGATTTCGAACGTCTTGTTCATCTCGATAGACGGCGAGAGGTTTGAACTCCACGCAACGGTGGCGTCCGGATCGGTGAAGACCGGCGGCGTGATCACCAGCGGGTCGCCGTGCGTTGTCAGCGCGACTTCGCCGGGACCAGTGAGGTAGACGTTCGTCAGGCCGCCGGCGGCCACCCCGGAGAGACTGCCGACGGTGTTGATCTCGTAGTCGATTGTCGATTCGAACGCGAGCACGTCGGTGCCGTTAACCGATATCGACTCCCCGTCATCGAGGGCCAGCACTTGCACTTTCTTGCCGTTCTCGGCCACATAGAGGTGGCCGCTTCCTTCGGCCTCCATGACCGGCGTCCCTTCGCCGCTTACGGCCTCCTTGACAAAGCCCGTGATGCCGCCTTCCGCCGAGGACTTGCCTGTGAACGTGACCTCGCCGGTGTACGCGACCATCGACCCGGCTTTGACCATCACTGTGCCGTCAAGCGGGATGTCGAGAAGCCTGTTGTTCTCTTTCTGGAACCCATCACCGCCGTCTTCGGGGGCGTTGGAGCGGACAAATTCCTGTACATCCATAGCTACATCGAGACATTCGATAGGCCATGCTCATAGGCTTCTTGAAGGATTAAAACGCATTTTGTGTGAAGCGTTCACATATTGATGGGCCACGCAGCTACCGGACAAAGAAGAAGCCGAAAACTGGTATAGCCGAATAGCTATTTTAAATAGCTATACATTTGATGAAACGTCGGTGTTGAGACCATCTATGGGGAGCCGTTACTGACACGTCGGCGAATCCGGTATAGGCGTTTATAAGGGTGTTATATAGCAGTATGCGACCGAACGTATGCACGCCACCGACTATCGAATCCACCGGTGGCAGCCGGTCGCTCGTCAGCTCCCACAAGCAGGGGGATGGTTGAGGGGGGCTCCTACTTTTTGTGTGATGCATCTCAAGCAGCGATATGCCAACGAATGGTCATTACCCAGCCGATACGTTGCGTCCGGCAACGCCGGTGGGTTATCAGCCACCCCAGCCGTTTCGATACTCGCCAGTGGTGTTACTCGGTTTCGTGATGGTACTGATGCCGGTCGCCGCGGTAGTGTTCGGTGCTTCGCAGTTATGTCCAGAAGCGACCCCTGCTGATACCACCACCGACGATGCCCAGGTCGTGTTTACCAGACATTTGTGGTCGCTATGCTGGTGGCGTCACGCAAAGGCATAGCTCAATCCTCCTTCCGGCGGATAACGACAATTACCGAACGCAGTATCGACACGGAGACACCGTACCAATCGTTGTCAGCCGGGCGGTTCTGCCCGGGTCTCGATAGCAATATTTCTGACGGGTTCGCGCTGTGCGTCGGCCTCGTCACCGAACGCGACCTCCCAGTCCCAGGGCAGGTCCGGTTCGAGTCTGTCACGGCGTGTGGTCGCGCTGAAACGCTGCTCACCGACATCACCCGAGGCAACGATGACGCAGTTCCTGAGCGCCGACGTGCTGGTATTGCGAGCCGTCCCACCGACACCGACGTTGACCATCGTGCCGTCAATTGGATAGCTCGATTCGATGCTGAGCGCGTCTGAAAGAGGTGGGAGGTCGGTCGTTGCCGTCTCTCGCTGCACGGCGACAGTCGCATGGCGAGCCTGGAGGCCCCAATCGAGTATCACGGGGATTTCGGCGGGGCTCTCGTCGTAGAACGGGTCGATAGTGCTGGTGTGTGTACAACGCTCGCCGACCGGCACGGCGACTTCTACTTCCCCAGTGTCGGAGAGAAGCGTATGCCCGAACTCCGCGAGAAAGCGGGCGTCGCGGTCGCCGTCGTTGGCGACGGTGAACGAGGCGTCGAAGGACTCGCCGACCTGCACGCTGTCGGGGACCTCGATACCGTCTACGGTAAACTCTGGAGTTCTGGAAAGCATCTCGACGGTGGCATCCGGGACCCGCCAGCGGGCGGTTTCCTCCGCTGATTCAAGCACCACCGCAACGGTTCCGTAGTCCGACACTGGAAGGGGGAACCCGATGACACCCGCAGTTTTCCTGTCGGGGCGGCCGACGAGTGACAGCCGGTCAATTATCGGTTCCCCGTCCGAGACAACCCTCGCTGGGATCTCTTCGACTCTGGCATCACCTGTTTCGGCATCCAGCAGGAGAAACTGGCTCCCATGCTCAGCACGGACATCCACATGGACCCCAGCGTCACGTATCGATGCACGGACCCGTGGATTGGACAGCGTGACTGTATACGAGCCAGCCGACAGCGTGTTTGGGGGTGCGGGCGACCGTGTCCCGGAGGAACCGCCTGTCAACGATTCGGCTGGAGAGCGATCCTCGGTCCCAGCGGTGTCGGTTTCGTCCGCGAAGTAGCTGTTACACCCGGCGAGACTGCCGGCTCCGAGCCCCACAGCGGTAGCGAGATACTGTCGTCGGTCCATACCTTGCTCTCTTGGTGGACGGGTAAGTGTCTCCGGGACGGTCAAACTGGATATTTAGCGACTCGTTCGCTGTGTGACTAGGGCAGGCAGGGGAAACAATACAAATCTGATCGCTGAGAGCCCCCTCGACAGCCTACCCGAGTTCGGCAATGACCCGCGGCAGACAGCCCTCGCCCGGTTCGAAGTACGAGTAGTGATCGGCAACGAGATCAGTGACATTCACGTCCCGGTAGCCGTCGGGAAGCTGCCCCGCGTCACGGGTGCCAGCGTGGCCCACGGCGTGGGTCCGGTCCGCCGCGCGGTAAACCCACGAGAGGACCTTGTCGTTGTGGCTGTAGAAATTCGACACCGGAGCGTCAACAGTCCCGATAGCGTCGCCGTATCGGCCACCTTGCACCACGCTATCGTAGGGGATGGCACCGCCGAGCAGTGACACCGAGGCGAGCGCGTCTGTCGCCCCTCGCTCGGCGAGCACCCGAAGTGTTTCGCCGGTCACCCGCGCGCCCAGCGAATGAGCGAGCAAATGGACCGGCCGGCCGTCAGTTTCGGCCCACTCGACCAGCCACTTTGCGAGGTGGGTACTGTTCGCTTCAGCGTTGTCCTTCGCCTGCTCCCACTCGACGTCAGAATCCCAACTGTACGCGATAACCGGTGCGGACCATGTCCCGTCGAGCGCTACCTGAGCCGTATAGGCGTTGTCACGCGCCGTCTCGGCGTCGGTGCTGAACCCGTGGACAAACAGGAACACTGCTGGCGCGTCGTCGAACGACCACGTACCTTCGGTCTCGAAGGCCGGGCCCTCCGCTGTGTCGAGGAGCCCCCGCGTGGTCACGACGGGGTGTGACTCCGGGGCAGTGTACCCGCCGGAATCGCCCTGCAGCGACCAGTATACGTAGGCACCACCACCGCCGAGCAGACCGAGGCCGCTTCCGAGACCGATGAGCAGCCGCCGTCTGGTCACACCGTTTCGGCTATCCATAGCTGGTAGCTTGTGGGTAGTTCGCAAGTACACCGGTAAATCAGTTGAGATCGGCGCGTCCGGAAACAGAGTACAACGCAAAAGCTGTGTTACTGCCCGCAGGCTTCATGTCCCGGCGGGCGGTTATCGGAGCCATGACGACCTGGGACGAGCGATACCGAACGGGTACGTACCCACAGCGCCCGGACCCACATCCGGTGTTGGAGCGATACCTGCCGATTTTCCCACAGGGTCGGGCGCTTGACGTCGCAACCGGGACGGGACGGAACGCGCTCCCGGTCGCAGCGGCCGGGTACCGCGTCGACGCGGTCGACCAATCGCGGGCGGGGCTTCACATTGCCCGCGAGAACGCACGCGCGGATGGCGTCGACGACGACATCGAGTGGATACAGGCGGACCTCGACTCGTTCGGATACCCGGCGTCGACGTACGACGTCATTACGATTAGCTTCTATCGCCCTGTCGACCGCCTCCCCGACATCATCGAGGCGCTGGCCGACGGCGGCTGTCTGTTCGTCCAGCACCATCTCCGGACGACCGGCAACGTAGACAGCGGCCCCTCCGGGGACCGGTATCGGTTCGCTTCGAACGAACTGCTCAGGGCCGGGCTCGGGCTGACCGTGTTACACTACGACGAGCGCACCACGACGACGGACGGGACGACCGCCGCCACCGCCCAACTGGTCGCCAGGAAGTCACATGGCGGCCGACAGTCGTATCCAGATATCTCGGAGTAGGAGAGCAGTCAGAGCCCGTAGAACCACGAAGGAAGACGACCGCGGACTGGAGGCCGGACTGAATCGGGTATCAGTCCCCAGTCGGTTCGTCGCCGCCGTCGGCGAGTACCGGGAGCCGCTCGCGCTCGAACCACGCGAACTCCCGCGGGAACTGGTCCGTTGCCGCCAGGTCCCAGGGGTCGCCGTCCGTGACCAGTGGTCCCTCCAACCACGAGGTCACGAGGTTCCAGACAAAGATGAGCTGGCCGGTGACCAGCAGGACGACGCCCAGCGTCGCCAGCTGGTGCAGGAGCGTAAACAGGTCCACCGGGCCAGCGGCCAGAGCGTACGTGGCGTACCGGCGGGGCATTCCGGCGTAGCCGAGCAGGACCATCGGGAAGAAGGTGACGTTGGTCCCGACAAGCGTCAGCCAGAAGTGCCACTTCGCCAGCGAGCGCTGGTACCACCGACCTGTGTAGAGCGGGAACCAGTAGTAGATGCCCGCAAAGACAGCGAAGGCGATCCCGCCCATGATGACGTAGTGAAAGTGAGCGACGACGTGGTAGGTGTCGTGGAGGATGAGGTCGACTGGGATGGCGGCCTCGAACACGCCGGTGACGCCGCCGATGATGAAGTTCCCGACGAACCCGACACAGAAGAGGAACGGCGCGGTCGTCCGCAACGCGCCGTTCCACATGGTCGCCATCCAGTTGAACGTCTTCACCGCGCTCGGGATGGCGATAGCGATAGAGACGGCCATGAACGAAGCCCGGAGTCGGGGGTCCATGCCGGTCGCGAACATGTGATGCGCCCAGACGCCGAAAGAGAGGACGCCGAGCGCCAGCGTGGAGTAGACGACGAACTTAAAGCCGAACAGCTTCCGCCCACAGAACTTGGGCAGGATGTAGCTCACGAGTCCCATCGGCGGCAGGACGAGGATGTACACCTCGGGGTGGCCGAAGAACCAGAACAGGTGCTGCCACAGCAGCGGGCCGCCGCCGTCGAGCGTGAAGAACGTCGTCCCGAGATTGCGGTCGAGCAGGAGCATGACAAGCGCGCTGCCCAGCAGCGGGAAGGCGAACAGGATCTGTGCGGACTGCACCAGGACGGTCCAGGAGAAGATATCGAGGGTAGCCCAGGTCACGTCCTCGCTCCGCTCGGTGAAGGTCGTCGCGATGAAGTTGATCGCCCCCATCGTCGCCGCGACGCCCGAGAGGTGGAGGCCGAGCAGCATCAGGTCCACGCCGGGGTTCTGCTGTTCGATCGACAGCGGCGTGTACATCGTCCAGGCGGTCTGTGCCGGTTCGATGTTTTCGAGGAACGGCCCGCCGAGGACGCCGCCCCAGATGAGCAGGGCGGCCGGCGGCAGCAGCCAGAACGCGATGGCGTTGATTCGCGGGAACGCCATGTCGTCAGCCCCGATGAGCAAGGGAATCAGGTAATTCGAGAACGCCGCCAGCATTGGCGTCCCAAACAGGAACAGCATCGTGATGCCGTGGGTCGTCAGGAGCCCGTTGTAGGCACTGGCGCTGAGGAAGTCCTCAGCGGGGTACATCAGTTCGAACCGCATCAGAACGACGGCGATACCGCCCCACGCGAACGCGACGACGGCGAACACGCCGTAGAGAATCCCGATGTCCTTGTGGTCGACCGTCGTCAGCCACCGGAGAACCCCGCTCGGTTTCTCCGCGTGAGTGCGTTCGTGAGTCCCGTGGCCGCCGCCTATCGCAATCGTGTACGACCGCCAGTCTTCGATCCGTGCGAGTATCCCAGCGATACCGACGAGCAGTACTGCCATCAGTACTGTCGTCGCCAATGCGCCTACAGACACCATTTGGAGGGTCTTTATAGGCACTACCCGTGGTTTTTATCGGGAAGATGTTCGGAGACGGTTTATACACATCCCGGGTGCGGACGGTAGCGGCCACGGACGAAGCGGTTCGGGACCGAGACTTTCCGTCGTGCGGTCGGAACTCCTCGCGATGAACCCACAGCACCGAACCCGACAGCGGTCGAGTGTATTCAATCGTCAGCAACCGACTCAGAATATCTCGACGCGACGCGACGTCGGCACTGCGGTTCTTGAAGACTGCAGTGACGGGGAGGACACGCGATGACAGCGACTGATTTCGACGCTGTCCGAGAATACGACGACGACCAGTTCTCGGCTGTCGAGGTGTTCCGCAGCGACCGGATGAAAGTCGTCTGTGGCTACTTCGAACCCGGACAGTTTATTCCGGTACATGCGCCCGCGAGCGACGTAGCGATACACGTCCAGTCCGGGACCGGCGTCGTCCGTGACGGGGACACGGAGCGGGCTGTCGAACCGGGCGACGTGGTTGTCGTCGAGGCCGACACCGACCGCGGTGTCAAATCGGACGCGGACAGTCGGCTGGAGGCGTTACTGGTGACCGCACCGCCGCCGACCGACGCCGAACACGACCCGGTCCGGGAAGGCCTCAAGAAAGGCGAGTTCGATCCGTAGTCCGCTACTGGAGCTATGGAATCAGCTGTCTCGACGGCCGTTCCACAGCATCGGAGTGGCCGGTCGGCTTCGCACTGTTCCGCGCGAGGCGACGACTACAGGTGTTCGATGAGTTCGACACGGACGCCGTCGGGGTCAGTGAGGAACGCGATCCGAAGGTCACCAAAGGTCGTCGGGGCCATGACGAACTCGACACTGTCGCCTGTGAGTTCCTCGTGGGCGGCATCGACGTCCGGCACGACGAAACCGTAGTGCAGGAAGCCGGTCGGGACCGATTCGACCTGTCCGGCGGCCTCGTACGGAGCCCGGTCGAACAGATACACCAGTTTGTCGGCGACGTCCAGCGTGACGTGGTTAACAGCGGTCGCACCCTCGCCGTCGGCAGCGCTTCCGCGTTCGACGACCGCGGCATCGAAGTGTGTGCGGTAGAACGACTCGCTGGCGTCGAGGTCGTCGGTCTTAATCGCGACGTGGAAGAATGACTCCGGCTGCATACCGGACGGTCGCCCTGATCACACAAAAGCGTGAACCGACTGTGTAGCAACGGGACGGATCGCCGCACTGTCGGCGCTTTCACTGCTCGGCAACGAGGAAGACGAGCCCGACACCGAGCACAGCCATCGCGATGGCGTAGGCAAACGCCGCGCTGTAGGCCCCGGTCAGGTCGATGAGGAGGCCCGCAATGACCGGGGCGCTGAACGCGCCGGAGATGCCGGCACTGCCGAGAATCGACAGCGCGGTCCCCTGGTTCCCCGGCGCAACCGCTTCCTGTACGTAGCTGTAGACGACGCCGAACGTGAGCTGTATGACCAGTCCACCGACGACCAGCAGGCCGACCAGCGCCGGGATAGACGTACTCACTGCGAGGAGGACCATCACCGGCGTCGCGACGACGAAGGACCACCTGAGGACGGGGAGCCGGCGGTGACCGAACAGGCGGTCCGAGATGACGCCGCCGCCGGCCCGAGAGATGACACCCATTGCGGGGAACACCGCTGCCAGTAGCCCGCTTGCGTCAGCCGAGAGCGCAAACGCCGACGTCAGGTACGACGGGAGCCAACTGTTGAGAAACAGGTAGAGCGAATACGCCGCGAAGGCGACGACAGCGCCCAACAGGACCGTTCGGTTCCGGAGGACGGTGGCGAAGCGTTGCTGTGTCGTCTGGTCCGTGGTCACGTCGTCCGTGCCGGGCTCGTCACCGTCGTCCCGGCTTCCCGTCGTGCCGCCGATACTGAGGTGAGCAGCCCCGAAGGTGGCGAGTCCAGCGGCGCTGAGGAGACCGCCAGCGGCGAAGATGGCGGGCCACCCCGCTGTGGCGGTGACGCGCGGGCCGAGGACCTGCCCGGCGGCGAAGCCGGCCGGCGCGCTCGTGGTGAACACACCCAGTGCCGTCGCCCGGTGTTCGACAGTGTACAGTCGGCCCACGAGCGTCGTGCCAGCGATCCATATCGCGCCGATGGCGACGCCAGCGACGACCCGCGTCCCGATGAGCAGCCAGAACAGGCCGTCAGCGGCGGCCAGCCACCCGGCCAGGGCTATCCCGACCGCCACCGCGCCGCCAGCGGCGACGACGTGGACGTCTCCGATGCTGTCGATGACGACACCGACACCGACGTTCGTGAGCGCCCACGAGACGAAGACGGCGCTGACGAGCCAGACAGCCGTGGTCTGTGGGACCCCGAGCCCATCGGCGACCGTCGGCAGGACGCTCGCCGGGACGATGACATAGACGTGGACGGCCGCTGTCAACAGCCACGCGCCGAACAGGTACGCCGTCGACTCACGACGCCAGACCGGGGTCTCAGTCACTGGGTGGGTGGATATTCTACCAGCTCTGATAACGCCACCGGTACCCGACAGCCCTGCCACAACTGGCGGTTCGAAACGGCAGCAAAGCGACTCCTGCGTGATGGTTTCATCATGTTTCCTGAGACGAAGCTATCTGACATTCGCATTCTCGCCGGGGGTAACCGCCGCGCTCCTCCTCATCGTAGCCGTCTCCGCAGCCGCTGTCCCAGCGTTCGCCAGCGTCGCAATCGGGAAGCGGCTCCGGTCTCAGGTGTCCGGGACTGAAAGATGTCGGTGCTTCTGTTACTCACGCCAATCGGTGTGATGCTCGGCCTCGGCATCCACCTCGGCCGCAAGCGAAGTCACTCGACGACGTAGGAGCGATGTGACCCGCGGGTTTCCACGTCGACGAAATGATGGCGCGTCGCGTTGCCCACGTCGCCGATAGCGGACTGGTTCGCGTCGTCTTCGCCGTACACGCTGTCAACCGGGAGCAGTTCGCGGTCAGCTAGCTGGTCGACGACATCGGTAGGAAGCGGTTCGCCGTCGCGAACATCGATGATAAGCAACTGGTCCGTGAAGCTCTTGGCCAGAAACGCGTCGGTAATCGCCGCATAGTCCGTGAGCTCCGCAGCCAACGTGCGGAGTTCCGCCTGCCGGTCGGTCATTGGTACCGGCTACGGCAGTCTCGCCGAAAGCCGTGTCTGCGAACATCTTCCCACCGACCGTCACAGCTCGTCGATGATTTCGTTAGCGAAGGTTGTCATCGCCGCTTCTGGCTCTGCCGCTCGAAGCCCGACGATAACGTGGTCAAGGCCGTCATCGTCGAGTCGTCGGAAGTACTCTCGGAACCACTCGACACCGGCCCGATAGCCCAGGTGGAGCGGTTCGGGCTCTGCCGTCGGATCAGCAGCGAACTCGACCTGAACGGCAATCGTGAACGGCTTCTCTGACGCGTGGCTCCGCCACGTGTCGAGGTACGACTCCAGCGTCGACTCGGGGAGGTGGTAGAATATCCATCCGTCGCCGTTCTCGGCGATCCACTCTGTCGACTGTCTGGCGTTCCCAGTCGGAAAGAGCGGGAGCGTGTCCGTCGTCGGTTTCGGGAGGACATCGAGCTCCCCGTCGAGGTGACCCCAGGAGCCGTCGAGAGCCGGATATTCCTCGCGCCAGAGCGCGCGGAGCGCGTCGACGCTTTCGCGGACGAGTTGGCCACGGTTCTCGGGGTCGACCCCGAACGCCGGATATTCCGGGTCGCGGTCGCCCGAGGCGACGCCCAGCACGAGTCGGCCGTCCGAGAGGCGGTCGACGGTCGCGGCCGACTTCGCCACGTGGATCGGATGGCGCAGCGGGAGAACGACGCTCGCGGTGCCGAGAGCCACCGACTCGGTGCGGGCGGCGACGTGGGACAGCAGCGACCACGGATCGAAGGCCCCGCCGGCGTCCCCGAACCGCGGCCAGTACGTCGGCACGTCTCGCGCCCAGAGCCCGTCGAAGCCGACTGCTTCGGCGTGGCTTGCGAGCCGGAGTTCCGCGTCGATATCCGGCGTCGACTCTTTTTCTCCCGTGAGCGGAAATCCGAGACCGAACGAGAGGTCATCCTGCTCGAACAGCCGCCGATAGCCGGCGTTCGCGTGGTCCACAGCAGTCATCAACCACCCTTCTCGCTGGAGGCGTATTTGCACACGGATGGGTTGCCCACTACGCGCCGTCGTCCGGGGTTTCGACTGTGATGGTCTCCGACGCCCCACTCCCGGGGAGTTGCCAATCGAAGTTCTCCGATCGCTTCGGGAACGACGGCTTCGCAACGACTTCCAGCGTGCGGTCGGCGGCCGCCGGCGTAACGGGCGCAGCAATCATCAGTCGGGCCACGTCGGCCCGCGAGACGCTGCCCCAGAGCTTCGCTCCGGGTTCAGCGACGGAGACGGTGTCAGTTCGCGGTCCGTTCGTGAGCACGCCCGGTCGGAGGACCGTGTGCCGAACCGGGGCCTCGCGGATTGCGGCCTCGGCTTCTGCTTTAGCCCGCTGTATCGGCTGGATGACGACATCAAAGGCCGCCGCGAGCGGACTGGCCGGCTCGTCACCGACGCCGATAGCGGATTCCATGACAAAGGCCTCGACGCCGGCCTCAACGGCCGCATCGAGGAGGTTGATCGTCCCCGCGCCGTCGACGTACTCGTACACCGCGAACGGGTACTCCAGCGGCTCGGTGCCCGTCGTCAGCACCTCAGGGACCGGGACGGTCGTCTCCTGCGCCAGGAACGCGACCGTCGCCGGTTCGGCCGGGAACGCGTCCGGGAACCGCGTTCCGACCTTCAGGAACGCGCGGCGCCCGTCGCGAAACGTCACCCGGTACGCGTGGTTGTTGCCGGGGTCGACGGGACTCGCCGTCGCCACCGGCGCGTCGTGGATCCCGGCGACCGCCTCGCGAACCGCCGTGGCGGTGAACACGCCCCCACCGTTCGACCGCGGAGGCAAAAGCCGTCCGCCGCGTCGCGGACCGCTCGCGCGCCGTCCGGGTCCCGCACGTCGATCCGGGTTCGGCCGTCGGTATGCACGTCCGTGGTCGATCGGAGGGCGTCCGAAGCGACGAGTGAGCACGGAAGTGGAAGGATTCTTGCCCCCCGCGCCCGCCCCACCGACCATGACGAGCGTCAAGGAGTTCGTCGTCGAGCGCGATCCGACCGCCGACGGTCTCGGCGCCGGCCGGTTCGCCTTCACCGACGACTACTCCGTGTTCGACTGGGGGAAGATGCCCGACCCGATCCCGGGGAAGGGAGCGTCCCTGTGCACGATGGGCGCGTACAACTTCGAACTGCTGGAGGATGCCGGCGTCCCCACCCACTACCGTGGCGTCGGCCCCGACGCCGAGCCGCTGTCGGCCGTCGCGGATCCGCCCCGCGAACTCGCTATCGAACTGGCGACGGTGCCGGACCTCCAGTTCGCCGACGGCGCGTACGACTACGACACGTTCCACGAGGAGGCCCGCGAGGCGGCGGGCTACGTCGTCCCGCTGGAGATCGTCTTCCGCAACGCCGTCCCGGCCGGCTCGAGCCTCCGCTCGCGGACCGCGCCGCGCGACGTGGGGCTCGACCGAGACGAGTGGCCGTCCGGGCCGGTCGACCTCCCGGAGCCGGTCGTGGAGTTCTCCACGAAGTACGAGGAGCAGGACCGCTACCTCGACGCCGACGAGGCCGACGCGGTCGCCGGCGCGGCGCCGCTGGCGGAGCTGGAGTCGGTCGCACGCGAGGTGAACGACGTGATCACCGAGCGCGCCACCGAGGCGGGGTTCGTTCACGAGGACGGCAAGATCGAGTGCGTGTACGCCGACGGCGAGGTCCGCGTCGCCGACGTGGTCGGGACGTTCGACGAGAACCGCTTCGCGTACGACGGCCAAGAAGTGTCCAAGGAGGTCGTCCGCCAGCACTACAAGCGGATCGCGCCCGAGTGGGTCGAGGCCGTGAGCGAGGCGAAGGCACGCGCCGACGAGGAGGGCGTCGCCGACTGGCGGCCGCTGTGTGCGGCCGAGCCCCCCGCGCTCGACCCGAGCGTGATCGAGCGTGTCGCGGACCTGTACGCCGCCGGCGCGAACGCATACACCGGGACCGGGTGGTTCGACGCTCCGTCCGTCGCCGAGTCGGTCGACGCCGTCCGCGACCTCTGAGGGGTGACCGACGGCGACCGGACCGAGCGCGCCCGAGCGGGGGTTACTCCGCGGTGACGCCGCCCAGATCGTAGGCGTCGGGATCGACGCCCTCGCGGAAGTGGGTGCGCCCGCGCCGGACGACGACGGCGTCGTCGAGGTGCGCCCGGAGCCCGGCGACGAGCGCCTCCGCCTCCAACGGCTGCCCGCGCTCCTTCAGGTCCTCGGGGCCGTCGTCGGGCTCGACCGGGAACGCCCGCTGGGCGATGATCGGGCCTTGGTCGAGGTCCGTCGTCACGTAGTGGGCGGTGGCGCCGTGGACCCGCGCGCCGCCCTCGACGGCCTGCCGGTACGCCTCCGCGCCGGGGTACGCCGGCAGCAGCGACGGGTGGACGTTGAGGATCCGCCCCTCGTAGCGGAAGACGACCTCCGGCGAGAGGATGCGCATGAACCGCGCGAGCACGAGGCAGTCCGCGTCGTACTCGTCGAGCACGCGCAACAGCTCGCGCTCGTCGTGGGAGCCGCCGTCGTCGCCCACGTCGACGAACGGCACGTCGTACTCGTCGGCGAGCGACCGGAGGGTGTCGTGGTTGCCGATCATCACCGGCACCTCCGCGTCGAGGGTTCCGTCCGCACACGCCTCCAGCACGGCGCGCGGGGCGTGGTCCTCCTTCGTCACGAGGAGCGCGGCCTTGCGCGCCGCCTCGGCGTTCGCGAGGCGAACTCGGACGTCGACGCCGAGTTCGGCTCCGAGGTCCTGCAGATCCTCCTCCAGCGTCTCCGGCTTGCACACCATCCCGTCGGTGTCGGCGTGCAGACGCATCCGAAACACGCCGTCGCGAACGTCCTGATCGAGGTCCTCGATGTTGCACCCCCGCTCGAACAGCAGCGAGGTGACGCGGGCGACCAGTCCCGTCGCGTCGTCCCCGACGACGACGATCTCGGTGTCCCAGCGTCTCGAATTCGGGCGGTCGGCCGCGGTCATGCCGACTGTTTCTTCTCCCGCGAGTAAACCGGTGTCGTTCCGTGCGACGACTGCCGTGCACGAACGTGGATATCGAATCCGTCCCGAAACGGATTTTGCGCATGAACTCGCAGAGTCGCACGATGACCGGCTACACCGCCACGGTGACGGTCCGCCTGAAGCACGGCGTGCTCGACCCGGAGGCTGAGACGACACAGCGGGCGCTCGAACGGCTCGGCTTCGAGCTGGAGGACCTGCGCTCGGCCGATCGCTTCGAGATCGACCTGGAGGCCGCCGACGCCGAGGAGGCCGACGAGCGCGCCGGCGAGATGGCCGACCGCCTGCTCGCGAACCCGACCATCCACGACTACGAGGTGGCGGTCGAGGAGCGCGAATGACGGTCTCGATTCATCCGACTGCGACGCTCAGTGTCCGTCTCTCCGGAGGTGAGACGGCGTGACCGTCGCAGTCGTCCAGTTCGGCGGCTCGAACTGCGACCGCGACGCCGTCCGCGCGCTCGCGCACCTGGGCGTCGACGCCGAGCGCGTCTGGCACGCGGACGGTCTCCCGGAGGACACCGACGGGATCGTCGTCCCCGGCGGCTTCTCGTACGGCGACTACCTCCGCGCCGGCGCGATGGCCGCCCGGCAGCCGATCATGGCCGAGGTCCGCGCGGCGGCCGAGTCGGGGACGCCCGTGCTCGGCGTCTGTAACGGCGCCCAGATCGGCTGTGAGGCCGGTCTCACCGACGGCGCGTTCACGACGAACCGCTCGGCGCGGTTCCAGTGCGAGCACGTCCACCTTCGCGTCGAACGTGCAGACACGCCCTGGACCGCGGCCTACGACGAGGGCGACGTGATCGAGGTACCGATCGCTCACGGCGAGGGACGTTTCGAGATCCGCGAGGACCGCTTGGAGACGCTGGAGAGCGAAGACCGCGTGCTGTTCCGCTACTGCGACGCCGACGGTGTCGTCACCGACGCGGCGAATCCGAACGGGTCGACCGCCAACGTCGCGGGCGTGCTCGGCGCCCGCGAGACGGTCGCGGTGATGATGCCCCACCCCGAGCGCGCGACGCTCCCCGACGTGGGCGGCACGGACGGGCAAGGCGTCCTCCGCGCGTTCGCGGAGTAGCCGCCCACGCCTCCGCTTACTGCACCCGCTCGGTCGCCGTCGGGTCCGCGCCCGCACGATTCTGTTCGAGCGGTCCGACGACCGCCCCACACCCGGGGCACACCGGGTAGCCGAGGCTGTCGTACTCGATCCCGAACGACGGGGCCGACGTGCCACAGTCGTCACAGGTGAAGATCGCTCGGTCAACTATCTCCATATACGTGTCATATGGGGTCAAGGTACATAATTGTATGCCGAGCGTCTGACGCTGCCGACGAAACGGCGGCGTGAACGTTCGAAACGCCGATTTACGGTATTCGTCGTCGTTCTGAGCGGTCGCCGACGGGAGCCGGGAGTTGCCGCCGGCCGGACGACCGCCCCGCCGGCGTCGGTCATCGACGCGTCGGTGCCGATCGACCGACCCGGGGGTACTCGCCCTGGACCGGACTCAGCGCGCCAGCGGCTGGTTGAACGCGGTCTCCTCCGCCAGCACCAGCTCCCACGTCCGCTCACAGTCGCAGGACACCTGATCGAACACCGACGGGTCCTGCCGGAGGTCGAAGTCCTTGATCGCCGTCTGGACGCGGTCGTCGCACTCGCCGCAGTTGTGGGGCCCGCGGTCGGAGCCGGCGCCGACCGGGTCCGAGACGACGATCGCGTCGGCGTCCGCCGTCCGTTCGAGCACGGCGGCGACCGACCACAGCCACGGCGGGCGGTAGCCGCCGCGGAAGTGGAGCTCGTCGACCATCGTGTACCGCTGGACGTTGCAGGGGTTCATCGAGACGGTGTGGCAGTTGTCGACCGCGGCGCACCGTTCGACGGAGGAGACCATGTCCTCGAGCGCCTCCGACTCCGCGAGGAACGGCGGCTTCATCAGGAGGTACGCCTTCACGCCCGCGCCCGCCTCCGCGGCCTCCGCGCAGGCGTCCTCGAAGTCGGAGAAGGCGAAGTACTTGTTCACGCAGTCGTGGCGGACGCGGTCGGTGGCGGTCTCGAGTCCGACCGCCACGTCGGTCTCGAGGCCGTGGTCGGTGAAATCCGAGAGCTTCTCCGCGGAGACGAAGTCGGGGAGCGACTCGACGACCATGCGCTCGCGGTCCGCGAACGTCTCGGCGACGGCCCGGCGGCTCTCGGCCGGCACCTCGCGCTCGTCGAGGAACGAGCCGGAGGTGTAGATCTTGATCAGCTCCGCGGGCTCGTCCGCGTTCTCCGCCTCGTGCTCCAGACAGACGTCGATCTGGTCCATGAGCGCCTCGTGGGAGACGCTGCCCCCCTCGACGGACTCCGCGACGTAGCCGCACATCGTGCAGCCGCCGGCGCGGGCCCAGCGACACCCGCCGG
>Ga0207733_100480_pt1 | contig 23591 bp, 18 predicted proteins | sample A23P3SouthBayCA_FD_187735 | JGI IMG/M metagenome (GOLD analysis project Ga0207733, IMG submission 187735) | Aerobic enrichment media microbial communities from Eden Landing Ponds, California, USA - A23 P3 (SPAdes) | ecosystem: Environmental > Aquatic > Marine > Unclassified | place: Emeryville... | reverse complement strand
TATATATACTAGTATGTGTGCCGTGCTGGCAGTTGTAGCCGGCAGTCGGGCAATTCTCAGCGTCTCACTGCTGGTCAGGGGTGCCGTCGGCGGCCGCCTGTAAGCTGGCGAACGCCTCCCACGAGGGGTCCGCTCCGGGGTGGGACTGCCGGGCGCCGTCGACGTACAGCCCCTCACCGTCGGTCACTTCGCCGACGACGGCGGCCGGCGTCCCGCGGTCGCGGAGCGCATCGACAACATCGTCGGCATCTGCGGGGGCGACGGCGGCCAGGAGCGTCCCGCAACTGCTGACGTGCCAGGGGTCGATATCGAGCGCGTCACAGAGCGCGTCGACGCCCTCGGCGACTGGTACCGCTTCGCTGTCAACGTCGAAGCGAGCGGACGCACCGTCGGCCATCTCGATGAACGCACCAGTGATACCGCCCTCCGTCGCGTCGTGCATCGCTGTCACGTTTCCGGCGTTCGTGGCGGCCATGGCGTCCTCGACGAGGGCGGTGTCGGCCAGGCGCTCCTGTGCGGTGGCGATTCGGTCAGGCGGCAGGCCGATCTGCTCCGGGAAGAGGTGCGCGAACAGGCCCGTGACTTCCGCGCCAGGGCCGGTCCCGACGACCAGTTTGTCGCCCGGTCGTGCACCGTCCGGCCGAACGATGTCGTCGTGGGCCCCGACGCCAAGAACCGTCGCGCCGCCGACCCAGGAGTAGTCGACACCGGCGTAGCGGGCGGTGTGGCCGGTGACGACGCTCACGCCGACCTCCCCGGCCCGCCCGGCAAAGCCGTGCCACATCGCCGCCAGTTCGTCGTCGCTCATCTCCGGTGGGAGGGTGAACGTCACGGAGAGGTGCGACGGCGAGACGCCGGAGACGGCCACGTCGGCCAGCACCACGTCGAGCGCGAACCGACCGGCCCGCTCGAAACCGAGATCGGGCAGCACCGACAGCGGATCGGTGGCTGTGACGAGGGCGTCGCCGCCAACGTCGATGACGCCGAAGTCGATACCGTGCGTCGGCCCCAGCGTCACGTCCTCTCGGTCCGCGCCCAGTTCCGGGTAGATGACGGTATCGAACAGTTCGCGGTCGATTTTTCCGAGATCACTCATGCAGCCAGCTACCTCCGGCGCGGTGTTCTCTCTGCCCCGGCATCGTCACTCCTCGGTCATCCGGCTGCCGCCCGGCGGCAGGAACTCCTGTATCTGGTCCGGGCTGGCGACCTTCCGGACGAACGTCTCGTCTGCGAAGCGGTCCTTGAATTCCCGGTACAGGCGCTTCGCGATGTCGTTCTGGGCGTACTGGCCCGGTTCGACGGTGATGCTGGTCGCGGCCTGGCCCTCGATGGCCGCCGGTGGCCCGCCGATGACCCGCGTCTCGTCGTCGCAGGTGATGCCGACGGCGACACCGACCGGCGTGCCCTCGAAGTACGTCCGGTCGCCGCGGATAGCGAAGCCGCCTTTCTCCAGGTATTCGCCGCTCTCGGGCGTTTTCGACACCTGATCGGGGTCGACCATGTACACGTCGCCGGCGAACTTCCCGTCCTTCCAGACCGAGGAGTACGACACCGCGAACTTCGCGGCCTGGTCCAGCGATGACTGCGGGAACTCCACCTGCTTGGATGGCTCGCTGGGGCCGGTGGCCTTGAGCACCGTGACGGGACCGCCGTGGGCCTGCGCGTGGAAGAACTTGTCACCGCCCTCCAGGTACTTCTGGACGAGTTCCTCGTTGTCGTCGGCGTCGCGGCCGCCGATGACGAGGAAGCCGTCCGAGGTGTGGAACCAGCGGAACTGCTCGTACCAGCGCTCGGTCGACCGGGTCGGGATAGACTGCATCGAGAGCCAGTCGGTCGGTTCGTCCTCACTCTCGTCCTCGTCGGCTTCGTCGTCGCCGTCGTCGGCCTCCCACTCGTCCCGGCGCTCTTTGACCGCTTCGAGGTCCTCGCGAGTGTTCTCGATAGCTGCGAGCGCGCCCTCCTTCTTCTCCTCGATGCGTTTGGCCTCTTTGTACAGCTCGTCGGCGTTCTTCTCGACGCCGGTGAAGGCGTCGACCGTGACGCGCGTGCCGTCGATGTCGAGGGTCACCGTCCCTTCGCTCCCGTCGAGCGAGACGACCGCCTCGGCGGCTTCGATGCCGCGGTCGGCTCCCTCGTCGAACTTCGCCTCGATGTCGTCCCAGGACACGTCGTCCTCGCGGGCGGCTTGGACTGTCGAGAGTACGTCGTCGACGAGGTCGTAGTTTGCGTACAGCAGTTCGGCCTTCTCCCGCTCGGCCTCGGCGTCGGCCTCGAAGTCCTCGATGGCCTGCTCCTGCTGCTGGATGATGCGTTTCTGTTTCTCGATCTCGGCCTCGAAGTCCGGGCGCTGGGTCTCGCCGCCTTCGACTTCCTCCTCCCGCTGGAAATTGAAGAAGTAGTCGTCCAGCGCGGGATTGAACTCGGTGAAGGATTCGCTGTACAGTTCCTCGTACTCTGCCAGCGGAATCGGCGTCACGTCGACCCGTCGGCGCTCTGGCCCGTCGGACTCCCCGCTGCTCGCACCGTCACTATCGTCGAGCGTCTCGTAGTACACCCGCGGGTCGACGTCCCCCTCGCGCAGGCGCGTCCCCATCTCGTCGACGAGTTCGTACAGCCGCTCGAAATCGGACTCGTCGAGTTCATCGACGGCGACGTTGTAGTCGATGCCGGCGCGGGTACACAGTTCCTCGCCGTAGAGGCCGCCGAAGTTCAGTTGCGTCGCCAGTGTCCGGACGAGGTCTGCGTCGGATTCCTTGATGCGGGCGACGAACCCGTCGTAATCGACGGTCATCGGGTTGAACCGCGCCGACGGGAACTCGTAGGGCGTCCCGGGCGCGACGGTCCGTGATTTGAGCCTGACCGTCTCCAGACAGTCGATGACCTCGCCGTATTCGTCGAGGACGGCGACGTTCCCGTCGCCGAACAGCTCCGTGACGATGGTGGTCGAGGCGTCTTCGCGGTCGAACTCCAGTTCGATGATGCGGTCGAACTCGAACTGCTCGACGCGAACGAGGTCAGCGCCCGACAGCCGGTTCCGGAGCATCATCGCGAAATCCGGCGGGCGGCCCGGCGCGTCGGGGACGTGTGCTGGGTCGGCAGCGTGGGCGCGCTTGACGTCGCCGACCTCGATGAGGAACTCGACGCGACCGCGGTCGAAGTCCCGGAGCTTCAGTCTGACGAGGTCGTCCTCGGGGTAGAGGTACGCCTTGTCGAGCTTCGCGCCCTCGTAGCCGGCGAGTTCGCCCTCCAGAGCGGCGAGGTCGACGCTCGTCAGTTCCCGCTTGTGGTCCATGTCGGAGGCTGTCGGCGGGCACGCAAAGGCGTTCCGTTACCCGCTGTCGGCGATTGCCTCGCCAGTCTCCAGTCCGTTCCGTAGCGCCGCGTGGAGGCGCCCCTCGCCGGCCACCCAGTCGCCGGCGAAGTGCAGGTCGTGCTCGGCCGCACACGACAGCAGGTCGTGATCGACTTCGCCTTCTGGCTGGGAGTAGCGCCAGTGCTGGTGGTCGGTCCAGTCCGGGCCGGCCAGCCGGTCGTCGTCCAGCAGTCGAGCCGTCCGCGTTGCGATGTCGTCGATGAGCGTGTCGGGGTGTTCGTCGTAGTTCGCAATCGACCAGGGTTCGTTCATCTGGACCAGCAGCAGGGACTCGCCGTCGGGGACGTGGCCGTCCTTGCACTCCTCGCGGCCGACCCAGCCGATGTCGTGGTCCTTGTCGCTGTTGACCGCGGCGTACCACGGCACGTCGATTTCGAAGGGATAGTGCAGCACCCCCGCAATGACCGTTCGATAGGGGACCGACGCGATTTCCTGCCGAAGCGCCCGGCAGTCGTCGTGATCCCACCGCGACTGTCCCAGCAAATCTGCTGTCTGGGGGGCCGGCGGTGTCAGCAGCGCAGCGTCGAAGTGCCCCAGGTCCGCTCCGTCGTCGTCCTCGAGCCGCCAGGCGTCGCGCTGCCGCTCCAGGCGTTCGACCCGGACGCCGTTCTCTACTTCGGCGTCGGTCTCGTCGAACAGTCGCTTTGCAAGCTGTGTGATGCCCGCCTCGTACGTCCATTTGTGTTCGTCAGCGTCCCGTCCGGCATCGATTTCGCCCGTCCGGTCAAACGTGTACACTGGTTCCTCGATATTGACGAGCCCCTCGGTCGGGAGCGTCTCGGTGACCAGTTCCGTCACGCGGCCGTCGTCGGCCTTGAGATAGTTCGCCCCGTACTCGTACGTGGAGTCGCCGTGCCGCCGGGTCGCGGCGCGCCCGCAGACGCCGCGGCTCTTCTCGAACACTGTTACGTCGACTTCCGCGTCGTGGAGCGCGTACGTTGCCGCCGCACCGGCAGCGCCGGCACCGACGACTGCGAGGTCACGAGCCATACTTGCCAGTCGGACGGTGTGAGTAAAAATCCACCACACAACCAGTTCGGACCGCCCGCCGGTAGTCCGATTCAGCGGTCCCGCTGGCGTCGGAGGGCCCGACTCGTCCAGCCGATGGCGGTGAGTATCGTGACAACTACGCCCACCTGTGCGAGTGAGAACCCGGGGCCCCGTGCCGCAGTCGTCGCCTGTTCATCGCCGACAGTGGCTGGAACGGACTGGTTTTCGACCGTGAGCTGGCCTGCCGTCACGCCGTTGACCCGGACGGTTCCGTCGACCGCCTCGAACTCGGTCTCGACGACGGTCTCCTCCGCGGAGTCAAGCGCCACTTCGTTCGTTGCCACCGGTTCGCCGTCGACCGTCACGGTCAGCGTCTCGTTGACCGGCCGGGAACGGGCGTTCTGGACCGTCGTTCGCACGGTCGTGTTGAACCCGGACCGAACCCAGTCGGCCGACAGCGACGCATCCCTGATCCGCAAATCGGCGGTCTCCTGCCCCGCGGGAGTGGCTGTCTCATCGGTTCCCGTTTCCGTTACGAATCCGGCGGTTCCGTTCTCCTGGTCGGTCGTGTTGGCGGGAGGCGCGCCCCCGCCTGCTGTTCCGTTCTGCGCGGTTAGGTTCGCCTCGTCGGTCGATGTCCCGCTTTCATTGCCGTCTGATTCCGTGATCCCGTCGTAGATTTCACCGTCGGACTGTAAATCGTTGCTATCATCCGAGTCGTCGGAGTCATCGGACCCGCCATCGGGGTCGGAATCGTCGGAATCCTCTGAATCATCTCTGTTAGCGTCGGTATCGCCCTCAGAGTCATCACCATCATCGGTTTCGGTTTCCGCTTGCGTTCCGCTTTCAGTTCCTTCACCCTCGGCCGGTTCCTCGGTCTCTCCATCGTCAGTTGGCTCGTCAGCCTGAGTCGGTGTCTCGGTCTCTGCTCCGTCTGTGGGGTTCTCAGTTTGCGTCGGCTCTTCCGTTTCTTCGTTTTCAGTCGGTTCCTCCGTTGCCTCGCTCTCAGTCGGTGTTTCTGTCTCCTCGCTCTCCGTGGATCCCTCCGTCTGTTCACTCCCAGTCGGCGTTTCGGTTTCTTCGGATTCCGTCTCTGCTTCAGTTTGGCCCTGCTCTGTCGTTGTCTGTTGGTCTTCCTCGGTTTGCTCGTCGTCAGCCGGTGTGTCGGTCTCGTTGACCTGCCCGAGTAGTGCCCCTGTGGTACGCTCGAGAACAGATGGGACGGTGGTTTCGGATGTGCTTACCGAGGCGTCCGACATGCCGCTCTGTGGACTGGCGTCGGAAGCGACGACGCTGCCGACGGCGAATAGGAACGCGAACACAGCGACGGCAAAAACGACAGCGACGGCAGTACAAAGTGTTCTGGCCTCGTTCATACAGGGGTGTACGTGAGTAAAGGATTAGTTACGCAGCAGCCAAACCGTCGGTAAGGTCGCCCTTCCCACGCTGAAACGAGAGAGACAGAACGTCTCCGTCCGCTAGAGCCCTACACTCGTCGGCGGAGTCGGACGACACCGGCGACCAGCGCCAACACGATTGCGACCAGGTGGACGGTGAAGCCGGGCCCCGACGCAGCGGTCGTTTCCGCCGCTGGCTCCGCGCCGCCACCGCTTTCCCCGGTTTCGTCAGTTCCGGACCCGCTTGCACTCGAACCGGAACCAACGCGCAGGTCACCGGCACTGACGCCGTTGACAGCAACAGAGCCATCGACAGCCTCGAACTCCATTGTGATCGTCGTCTGTTCGCCGGCATCGAGACTAACTGTTCGGGAGACCACCGAATCGCCGTCGACGGTGACTGTCAGTGGCTGCTCGACAGCTTCGTCAGTCGGGTTCTCGACGGTCGCCCGCACAGACGTATTCAAGCCGGCCCTGACCCAGTCAGCCGTCAGGGACGCATCAGTAACGGTGAGTTCGGCGGGCGTCGGGGTCTGCGTATTCGAGGGCGTAGTTGTCGTCAGGGTGGACTCGTTAGCAGCCGGTGAAACGACAGCGATGGTTGATAGATGGGGCGATGTCGCCCGGGTGGATCTGTTCGTCCCGTTGACGGTACTGGGCAGCTGACTCCAGGACTCGTTGTGGTACTGGAACACCCGGACGTTGTCCATCGACCCGTTGGCGGGAAGCGCGGATTCGTTGAGTCGCAGGGTGTACGTTGCGCGACTGATGGCAGACGAGTTTGGGCCGGAGGTGACGGTCACGTACCCGCGCACACCGTCTTCCTGGACCGCAGCCATATCCTTCGGCGTGGCGTGTGGGCCGAGCATCGTCGCGTTGAATCCGTCGCTCCCGTTGGTCACGTTGAGCGAGAGTCCAGAGAGAGTAAACGCCGGCGCTGTCTCGGACGGGCCGGAGCGGTTCAGCGACTGGGAGACCGTCGAGTTCGCAGCGTCCGCAGTCACCTGGACAGTGACACCGTTGTCAAGGCTGGACTGCGAGATAGCGGGGGGGTTTGCGCCGCCGCCGTTGTCGGTCTCGTCCGACTCGTCATTGAGATCGAATCCGCCGCCACCGCCACCACCGCCACCACCGCCACCACCACCGCCACCACCGCCCCCACCGCCGCCGCTACTGCTTTCGGCTTCGACGGCGAGCGTTTCGGTGATGGCGTTGCCGATAGAGAGCGACCGGTCGCCCTCGCTGTCAAAGGAGATGCTAAAGGTGACAGTTTCGGTCTGACCGCCCGCAATCGGGCCGATGGTTTTGGACTTGAGCGCCTGGTCGCTTTCTGTGAGTTCCGCTGTGTAGTTCCCACTCTCCGTTCCGACGTTTGCGACAGTCGCCGTCACGTCCACTGACTCATCGGTTTCGACGGACGAACTGCTCAGCTGCGCGTCGCGAACCTCGAACGTCGCGGGTTGGGTCACTGAGATGTTTCCGCCGGAATCACTGTTGACCGCCACGTCGTACTCACCGCCGCTCTCGAAGGCATAGATGAAGGTGACTTGGGTCTGTTGACCGCCCGAGAGCGTGACGTTCCTCGTGTCCACGATGTCGTCGTTGGTCTGGAGGCGCACCGGGGAGGTGCCTGTCTCGTCGCCGTTGTTGGCAACCGTGGCAGTCACCTCAACAGGTTCACCCGTCCGAACGCTCGTCAGGCTCAGTTCGACGGCAGCCGTGTCGAATGCCGCCGGCTCCTTGACCGTGACAGTGCCGGCCCGCTCGCCGTTGATGTCGACAACGTAGTTCCCGCTGTCGTTGAAGACGTGGTTATGCGTGATCTCGGTCGCTTCACCGCCCTCTAGCGTCACTTCTCGGCTCTCTACAATGGAGTCCGCGACGGCGAATTCACCGGTGACAGTCCCCGCCTGTCCACCGGTGTTCGTGAGGGTCGCGCTGAGCTCGACAGAGCCGCCCTGGGTCACGGACTCACTACTGACCGCCGCGTTGCTGACCTCGAACGTCGCCGGTTCCGTGACCGTCACGCTGGCTCCGAACTGGTTGTCGACGGCGATGTCTCGCGTCCCCGCATCGCTGAACGACTGGACGAACGTGACGGTCGCTTCCTCGCCGCCGTCGAGTGTCACCGACTGCGTGTCGATGGTGGTGCCGTCCTCCTGCAGCCGTACATCGGCCGTCCCGGTCTGGTCGCCTTCGTTCCGGACGGACGCGGTGACGGCTATCGGCTCCCCGGTGACGACGTCCGTTCGGTTCAGGTCGACGGTAGTGGTCTCGAACGTCGCCGCCTCAGAGACCCGGACCGTTCCAGCGCGCTCGCCGTCGATGGACACCTCGTAGTTCCCGATGGCGTTGAAGGTGTGGGTGAACGTGACTGTCGTCGACTCGCCGCCGTCGAGCGTCACGGCCCTCTCGTCGACCTGACTTCTGGAGACGCGCAGCGGGACCTCGTACGTTCCGCGCTGTCCCCCGGTGTTCTCGACAGTAGCCGTGATCTCGACGTCTTTGCCTTCAGAAATCGTCGACGCACCGAGTCGTCGGTCGCGTACGTCGAACCGCGCCGGTTCCTCGACGACGACCTGCGTCATATCACCCTCGACACCGTACTCGTAGGTGCCGGGGTCATCGAAGACGTGCACGTCAGTCTTCGTGGCGCTCTCGCCGGGTTCCAGTTCGAACTCCAGATCATCGACGGCTCCGCGGTCGACGTACGTCTCCACGATCCGCTCGCCCGCGTCACCGCCGGTGTTCTCGGCCGTGACCGTCAGTGCGACAGCCCCGCCGGCGGGGACCGTTGTCCGGTTGAGCTCGGCGTCCGTCGCCTCGATGGCGGCGGGCGACGTGACCGAGATCGTCCCGGCCGACTCACCGTTGACGGTCATCTCGTACGTCCCCGTCTCCAGCGGGTCGATGTCGTACTCCCAGTCAAGCGAGTCGCCAGCGGGCACCTCCGGGCCCGGTTCTCGCTCGTACACCACGCTCCCGTTCGCCCGAACGGTTATCGGCACCCGACCGTCGACGTCGCCGGTGTTCTCGAACTCCGCTTCTACAACCGGCCGCTCACCCTCCGATACCCTCGACTCGCGCACGCTCGCCTCCTCGACCACGATGCTGTCGGGGTCGGACACTGTCACCGCCCCGGCGCTCTCGTCGTTGACGGCGAACTCGTACTCGCCTGGCTGGTCAAGCGTCCGCGTGAACGAGACGGACTCACTCTGGCCGTCGTCAAGGGTGACCGTCGTCGAATTGACGACATTTCCGTCCTGCGACAGCGTGACATCCTGCGTGGTGAGACTGTCCAAGGAGTTCTCCACCGTCGCGCTCACCGTCACCGACTCGCCGACGCTGACCGTCTCGGCGCTCACCTCGGCGTCGACGACGTCGAAACTGTCCGTTCCGTGATTCCCCGCGGCCGCGAGGCCCGACCCCGCCAGCGGTGTCGTCGCCATCGCCACCACCGACAGTATCATCAGCGTCGTCATCCACAGGCCCGTAATCTTACCCATGGGAGGGCCGATGACAGTATGGTAATTAGTTAGCAGGAACGAATCGCCAAGTAAGGTACAATTATCGGCTTTAACGTCCGCTACCGCCGGTTCTAGTCTAATAAGGGCCACAATCCGGCATTACTGATAATGGGCTGTTCGGCGCAATCGGCCCGCCAGGCTGGAGCATCGGTATACATATAGTAACTCAAACGGCGGGCGTTCCTTCGGTCATCGCCCCACTTCTGCCGCGCGATGAAGATGACTCCCCGCGACCGGAGACATAACAGCGAAGTTCTGCAGCTATGGTCCATCGACAGGCTGCTCAGTCACACGCCCGAGGGCGGTTGGGTGGGAAAGTCGGGTCGGAAAGCTTTCAGAGACGCTTGCTCACGTATGGCCCGTCCTGCTTGTACCCCAGTTTCTCCCGGTAGTACTGCCGGACACCGATGCCGGAGATGACGGCCAGTTTCGGGAAGCCGGCGTCACGGGCCAGTGCTTCCGCCTTTTCCAGCAGTTTCTTGCCATAGCCTTTGTGCTGGTGGTCCTCGTCGTCGCCCTCCTGACCGACGCCGACGGCGTTGCCGTAGACGTGGAGTTCGCGGACAATCGCGGCGTCCTGTAGCTCCCGGCGCACGGGGTCGTTGGGGAACCGAAGCCGACAGAAGCCGACGAGTACGTCGTTGTCGAAGTCCTCGAAGGAGATGAAGTGTTCCGTGCCGCCACAGGCCTCGTAGGTCATCACGTTGAGTTCGATATTCTCGGCGGCGTCGTCGCTATGTCCGGCCTCCCGGCAGCGGATGCAGTCACACGTCCAGTCGTGTTCTTCCATCCGCTGCCAGGCGAGCTGGCGGAGGTTCGACTTCCAGACCCCGCCCTCGATGAAGTCCGCCGGGATGTCGCGCTGGACGCGCTGGAGGCGGGTGTAGCGGGGAATCATGTCCTTGATTTCGGCGACCAGCTCGGCCGCCTCGTCGTTGTCTAACGGGTCGAACTCGTCCTTGCGCCACCAATCGTAGGTGACGGTCCCCTCGACGATTAGCGTCGGGTATATCTTGAGGTAGTCCGGCCGCCAGTCAGTCTGGTCGAAGATGCGCCGGAAGTCCTCCAGACACATCTCCTTGGACATACCGGGCTGGCCCGGCATCATGTGGAAACCGACCTTGAACCCCGAATCGCGCAGACGACGGTTCGCGTCGATGGAGGCCTGGACGCCGTGGCCGCGGTGCATCTCGCGGTTGATCCGCTCGAAGGTCGTCTGGACGCCGACCTCGACTTTCGTGCCGCCGAGATCGAGCATCCGGTCGATCTGTTCGGGGTCACACCAGTCCGGCTTGGTTTCGAACGTCGTGGCGACGTTACGGACGTCGGCGGTCTCGTTTTCCGCGATGACGTCCTCCAGATAGCGGAACTCGTAGTCGTCCTCGGCGAAGCTCACGTCCTCCGCGGGCGTCGGCTCCGAATCCACGTCGAAGTCGTTCATCGCCTCCAGGGCCCGCTTGACGAACCACTCCTGGTAGTCGTGGCTCCGGGCGGTCATCGTCCCGCCCATCACGATGAGTTCGGCCTTGTCGACGGGATGGCCGATTTCCCGCAGTTGGTTGAGCCGGAGCGTGACCTGGCCGTAGGGGTCGTAGTCGTTCTGTTCGCCGCGTGCGGCCGCGGGCTCGTGGCCGGTGTAGGACTGCGCGGAGGAGAACTCCGAATCCGGGCCGCCCGGACAGTACAGGCACTTTCCGTGGGGACACCGTTCGGGCGATGTCATGATCGCGATTGGGGAGACACCCGAGGCTGTCCGAACGGGCTTGCGCTGGAGGACCTCCTCCAGCACCTCGCGGTGCTCCTGTGGCGCGTAATCGAGCAGTTCGGAGTTTTTCGGCACTTTCGGTGCGGAGTACTCCCGACAGACGTCGATCTTGGCCGATTCGACGTCGTCGCGCTCGACCTCGCCCGCGAGAATCCGGTCGACCAGCTCCGCACACACCTGCTGGAAGGTCTCTGTCTCGTCTGGGTCCGGCGTCTCCGTGCTCATCGGCGTTGTGCGAAATCGGCGTTTCGCCCGAATAAGCGTGTCGCTCGGGTATCGTCGGTGACGGGGACAGCCGTGAGGTTCATTGTGCTTTCACACCAAGTGGAGGTATGAACGGCGAAACGGACCATTCCGGGAGCCTCGACCGGCCGACCTTCCGCGGGTGCGTGTTCTGTTACAGCGCGGAGTGGGCGTACTACGGCGCGAAGAAGGCAGCTAAGTCCGTCTCAGCGAGTGATACGTAGAGGACCCGGGTAGCAGTTGGTAGCTAGTGAGCACCTGGAAAGAACTCCCAGGCTGCCGAATGTGACCTCAGATACCCGGCCTCGTTATTTCAGTTGATATTGCCTGGCGAGTATTCTGTGTGTTTGAACACAGCGTGTGTTCCCGTTGAGACAGTGGTGCTGGACTGAGGTCACTATCGGCCATCCGCTGGGACGTGAGCTACCCGTCACACCGTGAGAATCCCCGAGCATAAAACGGCAGACGGCGGCAGCTCTAAGAGCGACGCCAGGTTCCTTCGGTGTGTGAAGCCGATTGCGATACTGCAATTCAAGGATTGATAATCTGCACGAAAGGGTTAATCTACGGTACTCGAACCGATTTAATATGGCGCAGTCAACGAGCGACGTCGGGGACACAATCGGAGGCGATCCGAGCCCATCTGAGCGATTGAAAAACTTCGTATCATATATTCCGGACGGCTCGACAATCCCGGACCAACAGTGGCGCAACCGACATCGGAGTGTTGTGCTCGTGACACTGCTGCATATCCCGTTTCTGTTCGGGCTTGGCATCTACACCGGGTCTACGCCGATAGCTGAAGCGCAAATCCCTGCTACCGCGCTGCCCCGAGTACTCTTGCTCTGTGGGGTTGTGTTCGCCCTGTCTGCCGGGAGCCTCATCGGGCGGTTCAGGCGGCGCATCAGGACAATCCTCTCAGTCACGGCGGTGTTCGTGTCGTCGCTGGCTCTTGTCCAGTTCTCCGGCGGCTATATCGAAGCCCATTTTCACTTCTTCGTCGGGATGGCGATCGTTGCCGTGTACGAGGACTGGGTCCCGTTCCTGTGGGGACTGGGGTACGTAGTTGTCACCCACGGATACTTCGGAACAATCGACCCGAGTCGTGTCTACAATCACACGGCGGCGATTGACAACCCCTGGGTATGGGGGCTTATCCACGGTGGGTTCGTTCTGATGCTGTGTGTCGCCCTCGTGAACAACTGGGTGTCGACCGAGCGGTCACGCGAGAAATCCCGAGCGCGTTTCGAACAAGCCGAACAGCGTGCCTCGGAGATTGATGACCTCCAGGCCAAGCAAGAGGAGATAGAGCGGAAACGCGCCGAGGCGAAGGAGGCACGTGAGAAAGCGGAGGAAAAGATGCAGGCAGTCGAGCGGCAAAACACTGAACTTCAGGAGACGGCCAGCAGATTCAACGAGGCGATGGCGGCCGCTGCCGACGGAAACCTGACGGTTCGTGTCGATCCTGACGCGGCCGACAACGAAGCGATGGCACAGATCGCCGAGTCGTTCAACAAGATGATGACCGAGACGGAGTCGGCGATGGAGGAGATACAGACGTTCTCCCAGGAGGTCGCGTCGACGAGCGACCAGGCCACGGCCGGTGCGAACGAGGCAACGGGGGCCAGCGAGGACATGAGCGAGTCGATTCAGGGTATCGCCAGCGGGGCGGCCGAGCAGCGGGAGATGCTCGAAACCGTCTCCGGCGAGATGACCGACCTCTCGGCGACAGTCGAGGAGGTCGCCGCGTCCGCCGAAACCGTCGCGGAGCGGTCCCGGGAGACAGCCGAGATCGCGGATGCGGGCGAGGAGACGGCACAGGAAGCCATCGAGGGCTCCCGAGAGGTTCAATCAGCGATCGATTCGACCGTCGAAAACGTGGAACGACTGGACGAGAAGATGGCCGAGATTGGCGAGATCGTCGAACTCATCGGTGACATCGCCGAGCAGACGAACATGCTGGCCCTGAACGCGAACATCGAGGCCGCACGGGCCGGAAACGGGTCGGGCGGCGACGGGTTCGCGGTCGTCGCGGACGAGGTCAAACAGCTGGCGGAAGAGACGCAGGCCTCGGCGACCGAGATCGAGCAGCTCATCGCGGAGACCCAGGCACAGACCGAAACTACGGTCACGGAGGCGCGGGGAGCCAAGCAGGACATGCAGGAGAGTACCGAAGCCGTCGAAGAGGTCGTCGACACGTTCACGCAGGTGGCCGAAAACGCCGAGGCAACCGACAACGGGATTCAGGAGATCAGCGATACGACCGACGATCAGGCCGCCACGACAGAGGAGGCGGTGTCGATGGTCGAGGAAGCCGTGGACATCAGCGAGGCGACCGCCGCGGAGACCGAAACCGCGTCCGCGACTGCCCAGGAACAGGCCGCGTCCATGTCACAGGTCAGCGCCAGTATCGAATCGCTCGCCGAGCAGTCCGAGCGACTCCAGACGATGCTGTCGGAGTTCGAAGTCGGCAGCCGATAACGCCTCACTCGTCCCAGTACTCTTTTTCGGCGTTTCTGTCGAGATATGTCGACAGCGTCCGATCCGCTTTCTCGCCGCCCGGCGGTGACCCGGCGTACAGTCCGATCATCTCCCGGTCGGGGTAGACGGTGATGTCCGGCTCTTCCATCGTCGAGACCATCAGGAGTCTGAGTTCAGACTCGCCGGCTTCGATTTCGTGGGCGCTCTCCTCGCCTGCCGGGAGCGCGACGTAATCGCCCGGTTCGAGCGTATGTTCCGCAGCGTCGGGCCCGAGCCAAAGCGTGCCGGTCCCGGCCCGGACGAATATCGCTTCCTCGTTGCCCTCGTGGTAGTGGCGCACCCAGAGCCGTTTCCCCGGTGGGACGGCATAGAGACTCGCGCCGAGCTTTTCGCCGCCGGCGGCGTCACCGATCTGCTTGCGCTTGAACGTCCGGTCGCCGTGGTCGTGGTCAGTCCAGTCGAGGTCGGCTTCGTTGACAGGGCCGTCGCTCATGCCCAGTCAGACTGCCGGCGGGTAGAAAAAATCTCCTACGCTACAGTTCGTCGGCCAGCACGTCGAGCGTGGCCTCAAGCACGGCCGGTCGCTCGCCGGCCAGATAGCGGATGGTCCCCTCGCGGACGCTCCGGGTCGCGACGCCGCCCTCGGGAACTCGCTCGCTGACTTCGCTGACTAGCTCGTGCAGGTCCAGGTCCCCGTTCGCACGGACGTACATCGTGTCCGTCGAGATGCCGAGCACGGCGTCGCTCTCGTCGCGGACGTCCCGGTGGAGTTCATCGAGCAGGAGCGACTCCGGCGGGAACTCGTACTGGTGGGTAAAGGCGTCCGTGTCGAGGACAGCGATGTCTACGCCGTCGACGCTTCGGTGGTCGAGGTTGGCCCGGGCGGTCGAGACCTCCTCGTCAACCTTCTCGCGGAACTGCTCGGCGATGTGGCCGGCCAGGCCGCCCACGTCCTCTTCGTCGTCACCGAACACGAGGTCGGTGATGAGTTCGCGCTTGTCCTCGTAGGACTGGTAGTGGGCTTCGAGCGCGACGGCTTCGCGGAGCTCCGACACTGCGGTCTCGTCGTAACCCGCCTCGCTGGCGGCCGCCACGTACGGCTCGGGGATGTCCTCCCAGAAGCTCACGGCCGGGAGGTGCTGCAGGTCGTCGCGAACGTCGTCGTTGACGTGTGCGGCGACGTTGGCCGCGAGTGCCGTCGACGTGGTCTCGGTAACGGCGTCGGCAGAGGGGGAGACGACGGCGTCGACCGTGTCGACGACCGCGCCGTCGACGTCGATGTCGTCGATGACGACGCTCGGCGCGCCGTAGACGTTCAGCAGGTCGAAGCCGTCGAGGCTCTCGCGTGTGCCGCCGGCGGCGACGAAGACGAACAGCGGGAGCTTCTCCTCGTGGCGCTCCCGGTTGTCGAGCATCGTCGTCGTGTCCTTCGTCGCGTCGTCCATGTCGTAGACGCCGCCCTCAATCGGTCGCCGGTCGAAGTAGTGGTACTTCGCGTCGGCGCGGCGGTGCTGCTCGGTGACCAGCGGGAGCGCCGCCCGTTCGAGCGCGCTGCCGGCGAGGTAGCCGTCCGCCGTGTTGGCGTGGCGGACGATGACCGGCCGGTCCGTCAGGACTGCTTTCCGGATCTGGGTCGCCGCTTCGACCAGTTTGTCGGAGAGGTCCGCGACCGCCGTATCGTCGGCGAGTGGCTCGGCCGTATCAGGTCGGGCCTCGTCGTCGAGCGCGTCGGCGAGTCGCTGTTCGACTTCCTCGCGCTCCTCGGCTTCGAGGACATCGAGCTCCTCGGTCTCGACCTGCAGTTCACCGCGACGCTCGCGGACTTCGCCCGAGAGTCGGACGTAGTCGTCTTCCTCGACCTCGGGGTAGGCGCGGACGCCTGCTTCGACGAAGGCCGCACAGTCGACGGTGCCGGTCTCGTCCTGCAGTTCGAACACCGTCGGCCCGGAGGTCTGTCGGATGCCGACGACTTCGCCTTCCAGTCGAACGTCCGCACCGACATGGTCGTCGAGGTCGCCGATAGCCGCGGCGACCGGTTCGGCCGCGGTCGCTTCCTCCGTCTCCGCCTCGGTTGCACCCTCGTCCTCGGTCTCGGTGACGACAGCGGTGTCTGATCCACTGTCGTTGCCGCCGACGGCCGCAGTGCCTTCGACGCGGTCGTCATCGCTGGCCCGACTGACTGCGCCGGCGTTCGTGGCGCTGCTGTCGTCGGATTCGGTGCCTTCGTCCGCGTCCGATTCGTCGTCGCTTTGTCCCGCTGACCCGTCAGTTGAGGGTCGAGACGCCTCCTCGTCCGAATCGTCGGACTGTGCCTCGTCTTCGTCGTCTTCGTTTTCGAGCAGAACGGAGTGGCCGATTTCCGGGTCGTCGACGAGGACGCCGCGGAACTCGCGTTCAGACTGGCGGATCGACCAGCCGAGGTCGACGTTGCCGTTGTCCCGTACGTTCTTGACCTGGACGTAGACGGTATCGCCCGGTTCCCAGTCGAGGGAATCGAGCCGTTGGTCCAGTTCGCTCCGGTGGAGCAGCCCCGTTACGCTGTCGCCGATGTCGACGAACACGCCGAACTCGGCGAAGCCGTCGACACTGCCGCGGTAGTAGCGGTCGACCGATAGCTGGTCGGCACGAGAGCCGCGGAACTCGAACAGGGCGTCCTCCTCGTGGAGGTCACAGATGCGTCCTTCGACAGATTTGCCGCAGATGATACACGAACCCATTACACGGTGCAAGCATGTCGGGCCTAAAACGGTTGTCGAATTCCGGACGAGCGAAACTCCCGTCTCAGTCGAACATCTCACTCTCTTCTTCTAGCAGTTCGAGGCCTGCAGCGACCGCTTTCGCCTGTTCCGGGAACAGAGCAACCTCGATTTCGCTCCCCTGCTCGTCTTCGAAGGCGATTTTCACGCGCTTGTCGCCGTACTCGCGAACGTCGACGCCCTCGACGTCGTACATCTTGATGGTCGCTTCCTTGTTCGACGGCCCGACACTCTTGAACGCTCCGTCCTTGAGTTCCAGCATGAACTGGTCGATGTCGATACTGAGCATCGTGCGAAAATGCATGCGGGCAGACCCTAAAACCCGTAGTCGGCGACCAGCATCGAGATGGCCTGGAAGCCATGGAAGCCGTAGCCGAAGATGATCGCGGCGGGAACGGCTCCGACGATTGCAGCCACCGGGAGCCGGATATTGTGGACGACAGCAGTCCCGAGCAGGTACAGCCCCGCGCCCCAGGCGGTGACGAGCACACGGACCTCTGCGCTGGGCAGGCCCGCAAGCAGACAGGGGGCCATCGCGTAGCACATCACCTGGACGGTTTCGCTCACGCCGCCGCGGTCCGACGCGACGGGGAGCAACAGCAGGGTCTGCAACGCCGCTGTCAGATGCACCGTTGCCGGCGTGACGAACACGAGGATGGCAAACAGCGCCAGCACCGCGACGCCGGGCGAGAAGCCGCCGATAGCGGGGTAGTCGAACGGCCCGGTAGACAGGAGCCCCCGCTCGGCTAACTTGACGACGGCGTAGCGGCTCACTTCCTCGAAGAGGACCACTGTCGCCGCGAACACCAGCCCCGGAGCCTGGTCACCCGGCGCGACGCCGGTGCGGAAGAACCGCCGCGGGCGGCTGAGTATCTCGACCCACGCACGCACCAGCGCGGCTGGCCCGCGGTCCCGGCCACCGGTCGGATTCTCGACCCACTGAGTCACGCCAGAAACTTGGGCGCGAGCCGGTTTGACCGTTTCCTTCTCTCGGTCAACGGCCCCCTACTGCTCGGACACGGAGAGCGGTCCTCACGGCTAATCATCCGCTCCTGCGGACCGGACGCTCACGGCTCGGACACGCACAGCGGACCTCACCGCTAATCGTCCGCTCCGACGTTCTCCGTACTCTCGAAACACGCCGGGTCCGGCTCGATGTTCGCATACTGGACCGCTTCCTCGCCAAGTGTCTCCACACGTTCCTCGATACCGGCGTCAACTATCTGCCCGTCGGCGATGTGATTGCGCGCGTTCGGAACCGCGGCCTGGTGCGGGATGACCCAGCAGTTTAGCGCTCGACAGACCGAGCGGAGGTGTTCGAGCGCAGTGATGGGAAAGCCTCCGCCGGCGACGGCCAGCAACCCCACGGTCTTGTGTTCGAACTCGTCGAAGCCACAGTAGTCCAGTGCGTTCTTCAGCACGCCGGAGTACGACCCGTGATACACCGGCGTCCCAAGTAGAATTGAATCGGCCGCGTGGACTCTTTCGGCGAACGCGACGGCGTCGCCGGCCTCGCGGTGATCGGCGTCGAACACTGGCAGATCGAACTCCTGGAGGTCTAGCGATTCCGTCGTCGCCCCCAACCCCTCAGCAGCGGCGAGTGCGCGCTCGATACCGATCCTGGTGTAACTCTGCTCTCTGAGACTGCCGACGACACCGACGACGTGTGGTTCGGACATGACGGCTCTATGGAGCGGGGACGGTATATCGATAGGGGAGACGAGGTCTGCCACTGGTCTCGGTCCCACTGTCGGCTTGTCAGACCATCGAATTCGCTCTGGCCGACGCTCAGTTGTCGTGGTAGACGTAGAGGAGGTTCGGATACGGGATGTACGCGACGCGTTCGAGCCCGCCGCTGCCGACCTCCTTCTTCAGGTGGACGCCGTTCGACCCTTCGACCACGTCGTGGATGTTCTTGATTTCGGTGCCGTCACTCAGCTCAGCGGTCATGTGTGACATCATGAATCATACACGTTCTGGTCGTAAAGCACCCCGGGCTGCGCGTGGTCGACGACAGCAGTCGATGAGTGGCTGGCGGATTACGCATGTTCGCTACGCTAGCGGCTGGAAAAGGAGTCCGAAGCTCAGGAACCGAGCTGAATCTTCTCGGACGACGCTTCCTCACGGGAGCGGTGACCGAGATCGGCCTTCAGCGCCTCGATGGCCTCCTCCGGGTCGGTTTCCGAATCGAAGACCCGGTCGAAACCGAGCGCTTTGAACGTCTCGCGCGTCTCCTCGAATGAGTCCTGCCCGACAGCGAGGTTGCCGCCGATGTACGTCGTCACGTCCAGACCCGCCTCGTTGATCTGCTGCTGGAACCCCTGGCAGTCCTGCTCGGCGTGGCCGTACAGCGACGAAACGAGTATCGCTTCGGCGTCGTGTTCATCCGCGGCGTCGATGAACTCCGACTGGGACGACTGGACACCGAGGTTGACTACGTTGAACCCTGCCGCTTCGAACGCTCGTTCCAGAATGGTTATCCCAACGACGTGCGCGTCGGAGCCGATGACACCGAGGATGACTGTCCTCATACAAGACCACCAATGGGTGTCAACTACATAAACCTAATGATAAACCATGATAGATTATGAGAACAGTTCACACACACCAGGGGAGGATATTAGCCATGATAGCACAAACGAACCGATAGACACAGCATCTATGGTACGCGACACGTCTCAGCATCTGGCAGAGCCCCGGGTACTGCGCCGCCTATCGCATCAGTCCACCCACTGTGGCACCCGCTCGGAACAATCTGTCTGTCCGTCGTCGGGACACGCATGACGACCATCCGCCGAGCCTTCGACGCCGACGCCGACGGCATCCGCCGGGTCGCACGGGCGGCGTGGCACGACGCCTACGACTCGCTGGATTCCGACGTCATCGACGAGACGATATCCGACTGGTACGCCGACCCGCTGGGCAGCGCGCTCCACGGGTGGGCCGGCGGCGTCCCGGCCAACGACCTCGACGACATCGAGGCGACGCTACTAGTCGCCGAACAGGACGGCGAAATCATCGGCTTCACCCAGGGCATCACCATGCATACGATGGGGACGATGCTGCGGCTGTACGTCCACCCGGACTACCACGGGGAGGGTGTCGGGACGGCGCTGTACGACCGGCTCGAAGACATCTTTCTGGAACACGGCGTCGAACAGTTCCGGGCGCTCGACCTGGCCTCGAACGACCGGAGCCGAGAGTTCTTCGAGAACCTCGGCTTCGAGCGGACCAAGACTCGGACACTCACTATCGGCGGCGATCCCTACGACGAGGCCGTGTATTCCCGCGAGCTATCGCCCGAAGAAGGCGACGAATAGCGTCAGCAAACGCGATCCGTCTCAGATACCACTGACCGTCTCGATGAGCCCGACCGATTCGAGGGCCATCCAGCAGACGAACACCACGTACAGACCAAGCAACGTGTACGCTTCGCGGTCAGAGAGTTCGAGCTCCGTCCGGATGAACACGATGAACACCAGCGTTGCGAACCCCAGAAACCCCATCGTCGGAATCGCCACGAGAAAGTCGATTGTCGCCCGCCCTGCCAGGAGGACGCCGACCGGAATCGCCACCAGCAGATTGAACGTATTGCTTCCCAGAACGTTCGTCAGACTCGTGACGCTGTCGTCGTTTTTCGCCGCCCGGACGCTTACGAAGGCATCGGGGAGGCTCGTGCCGGCAGCGATGACGGTCAATCCCCAGAGGAACGTCGGGGTGTCGAAGATGACACCGAGGGCGAGCGCGCCCTGGACCATCCCCTCAACGCCGACAGTGATGATGACGAGTCCGACCCCGAGCATCCCCCACTCCCGGCCCGGCCGGACGCTGTGGGTTTCGTCCGCGACGTGCTCGCTGGCGTCCTGCTGATGCAGGAAGACGTAGATGCCGTAGGTCACGAGCGGAATGGCGGCGAGCGTGGGGGTCAGAATAGCCGCCTCGTTCGTTCCGCCCGGGACGTACGTCGCCCCGAGCGCGAACACGATGAACAGGATGAGGACGCTGATGACGTAGAACTGGGCGTCCTTGTGGACGATATCACGCGTGGACCGGAGTTCCTCGCTCGAAAGCGCCGCGAGGGCCGGAATCACGAGCAGATTGAATATCGCGCTCCCGACGATAGCACCGACGCCCAGCGAGAACTCGTCGTGGACGACGGTGCTGATGACGACCGAACTGATCTCCGGAAAGCTCGACCCGACGGCGACCACGATTGCGCCATGAACCGCCACCGGTAACCCGTAGTACTTGCTCAGCCGTTCTGCGGCCCGCTCGAAGTACGCGCTCCCTTTCCAGATGACAGCGGTTGCGACGACGATGAGAGCGACCGAACCCAGCAAGCCAGCCATTGTGGACGTATTGACCGCACGGGTTCAAGGGTGTATGCCACTGGCGGTCAGCGCTGGAGGCGCGCGACCGTCTCGCCGTCGCTATCCTCGACATCGACTAGGCCGTCGTCCGCGAGATCGTCCAAAAGCCCGCGGAGCCACTCCCGGCCGTACTCTCCCTGGGGGGCGTAGTCTACGCGCACACGCGGCCCCAACTGGTCCAGGCGCAGTTCGTCGTACTCCTTGAGCGCCGAGATGACGCGGCCGCGCATCTGTCGACGGCTCCCCTCGAACTCGGGCTGGGTCGGGACGTCCGGCGCAGTGAAATCGCCCGTCTCGTACGCCGAACACCACTCGCGCCAGGGGCACTGTGCGCCGTCGCAGTCGGGCGTCTTTTCGCAGGCGACCCCGCCCAGTTCCATGACGGCGTTGTTCCAGACCCGGGACTGCCCCTCGGGCATGAGCGCGCTCGCGGCCGCTTCAAACGCCGAGTCGTCGTCTGGAACACCGAAGGCACGATACAGGACGCGCTTGACGTTCGTATCGACGACGGCGTTCCCGTTGTTGAACGCGAAGGAGGCGACAGCGTTGGCGGTGTAGGGACCGACCCCCATCAGGTCGCTGAGGCCGTCCGGGTCGCGGGGCCACTCGCCGTCGTAGTCGTCGACCACTTGGCCGGCCGCCTCGTGGAGGTACTTCGCACGATTGTTGTAGCCCAGCGAGTGACTGGTCCAGAAGCCCACGACATCCGAACGGTCGGCCTCGGCCAGGGCCGCCGCAGTCGGCCAGCGGTCCAGAAAGTCCTCCCAGGCGTCGACGACCCGGTCCAGTTGGGTCTGCTGGCTCATCACTTCGGAAACGAGAATCTCGTAGGGGTCAGTCGTCTCCCGCCACGGGTACGAGCGGTGGTCCGCCTCGTACCACTCCACGAGCGCGTCCTGGACAGCCGACGGGTCCGCGGGCACGCCTCCCGGGCGGTCCGTCGCTGTCGACTGGTCAGTCATACCTCCGTTTAGCCCTGTCCCGATTTGTGCGTGGCGGTCGTTGCCGCTCATACTGTCGGCTGCACGTCTGGAAAGAAATGCCGCCCTGGGATGGCGGATATCTTGCAGTAGTTACAGCCAACAGTATCAGTCGTCGGCTTCGGGCAGTCCCCACTCGAACTCAGTCCCGTACCAGTCCGGCTCGTCCTCGCTGAACACGTCCGCGAACACGAACATCGCGCCGTCGGGGTACGTTGTGTCGATATACAGCCGCCAGCCGTGGGCCTCCGCGATGGTCTTGACGATAGAGAGTCCGAGCCCGGTTCCGTCCTCGCTCGTCGTGTGGCCGTACTCGAAGATATCGTCGACCGCTTCGGTCGGAATCCCCGGCCCGTCGTCGGCGACGTAGAACCCGTGGTCCGTCAGCCCGACCGTGACGGTCACCTCCGGGCCGACGTGGTCGAGGGCGTTGCGAAACAGGTTCTCGAGGGCTCGCAGCAGCCGTGTCCGGTCGGCGTCGATGGTTCGACTGCCCGCGATCTCGATGCTGGCGTTTTTGTTGTCGATGTTGTCCCACGCCTCGGTGACGAGTCCCTCCAGCGGAACCGGGGCCGTCTGCTCGACGCTTGCGCCCTTTCTCGTCAGCGTCAGCACGTCGTCGATGATCGACTCGATGCGGTCGTGTGCGTCTTCGAGTTTCTCGATGTGTGACTGGAGGTCGGTCGAATCCGTACCCGGGTCCGACAGCCGCGTCGCAAGCAGTTCGACGTGGCCCCGGGCGACCGTAAGCGGGTTTCGGAGGTCGTGGCTCAGTGTCGACGCGAACTCGTCCAACCGCTCGTTCTGACGTTCGAGTTCGCGGCTCGACCGCTCGGCTTCCTCACGGGCCGCCTGGGCCTGTCGGATCTGGCTCCGGAGCGTATCCCGCATGTTCCCGAAAGCGGCGTACAGTCTCCCGATTTCGTCCTGCCGGGCTGTCGAGATGTCAACGCCGAGGTCCCCCCGCTCCATCGCCTGCGCCCGGTCGCGAAGCTGTATCAAGGGCCGAATCGTGTGCCGCCCGAAGAGGTATCCCGCGACGACCAGGGAGACGACTGCCGTCCCGACGACGGCGAGGAAGCCCCAGCGGACGAGCCGACTCGTCCCGTACAGTGACTGTCGCTCTGCGCTCGTCATGACCACCCACGACGTACCGTTGACGGGCGTGTACGCCGCGACGCTTCCCCCCGTTTCGATAGTCGTCGTCCGGCCCGCGGTCGCGGCCCGGAGGCCGTCCTGGCTGATGGACGGGGACCCGTCCTGGCCGTCGATAAGCGGGTCCCCGTCCCCGGTGAGCAGTTGCGTCTCGAACCCGTCGCGCCCGTCGTGAAACTGGTCGGTCGGGACTCTGGCAACGAGAATCAGGGCCCCATCGCCATCGGTCACGGGAGTCACGAACGCCATCGAGTGACCGTCACCGTCCGCGTAAACTGTTGAGCGCACCACTGCCTCAGTGTCGGTGGGACCGTCCATCGCCGCCGTAACTGGTGACTCCCACGCGGATTCGACTGCCCACGGGGACCGTCCTTCCGTGTTCGTCTCAGTGCTAGCAACAACTGTCTGTGAGTCGTCGACGGTGGAGACGTAGTGGAGCGACCGGACCTGTGACGACTCTGCCGTGGCAACGGTGGCGAGGTACTGTCTGATATCCGCGGGCGTCCCGGTGTCGTAGACCCCTGCGGCCGCGATAGCGACGGCCTCCGTCTCGG
>Ga0207733_100474_pt1 | contig 24126 bp, 23 predicted proteins | sample A23P3SouthBayCA_FD_187735 | JGI IMG/M metagenome (GOLD analysis project Ga0207733, IMG submission 187735) | Aerobic enrichment media microbial communities from Eden Landing Ponds, California, USA - A23 P3 (SPAdes) | ecosystem: Environmental > Aquatic > Marine > Unclassified | place: Emeryville... | reverse complement strand
CAGAACTACGTGAAGATCGGTCGCTCTGCTGCGGCCGTCACCGGTGGAGACGGCCGCGAATCCGCGACCGACTTCGTATTGACTTCTGTCCGACAGTATTAGTATAGTTACCTTTTGTATGCTCCGTCTCCGTGCTACTTGGAATGTAACGCTCGCGTGTCGGTCTCCGGTACCGCTGCGAGAACGAACTGCGAGCAGCCCTTACTGCCGTTCCGGCTGCACGGCGAGCCCCGACACGTCCATAACGCCCAGCGCTCGCGTCCGCCACGTTCCGTCGCTCCACGCGAGGAAGGTCCCCGCGTCCGTGACGGCGTAGGTCGTCTCGCCGTAGCCGACGTCGACGACCCGCTCGCTCGAGCCGTCGATCTCGTGCCACTCGTCGGCGACGAACTCGTAGACGCCATCCTCGGCGACCGCATGGGCACGGATGAGCTCGCCCCGCTCCGAGCGCGGATCCGCGTCGACGGTCTCGAACGCGCCCTTGAGGACGCTCATCCAGCCGTTGCCGAGTTTGTAGAGCCCGTCCGTGGTGGCGGCCAGTGGCACGCCGGCGGCCGAGACGTCACGCACGTCCGATAGGCCGGCGTGTGCGAGGCCGTCGTCACCGATCTGATACACGCCGTCGTCGGTGCCGACGAGGTCGCCGTCGATCGCTCGCACTGTCGTCTCGAGGTCGGCTGCGAGGGTGGTCCACTCGTCGGTCCCGGTTGCGCGACGCGCGACGCGACCGTCCGGCCCGGCTGCGAGCATGTCGTCGCCGTCGAAGCCGACGGCGACCGCTGGACCGAAGCCGGTCTCGACGAACGAGTCGTCGTCGGTGATGACCGGTGTGTTGCCGTCGCGATCGGTTTCGTTGCCGTCCTCGAGCGTGAGTACGCGAACATCGTCATCCGTCGCGATGGCGATGGCGTCGGGGCTGGCTGCGACGTCTCGAGCGCCACAGCGTTCACAGAGGCCGAATTCGCCAACGGTGTCGCCGGCGACTCGGACGCGAACGACGCCCATCTCGCTTGCAACGTAGGCCGTGACCGCTCCCTGCCGGTCGCCGTAGACGCGTTTTTCCTCGATCGATTGCATACAGGAACGTGACTGGGATGGTCCGAAAACGTTCCGCCCTCATACGGACTACTGTCAGTCAGTTCCGACACACCCGCAACCCGCCATACGGGTGCGCCGGGAACCAGTGACAGCAGACCGTCTCAGTCTTCGGATCGAGTTGCGGAATCCCTTTGAGGAGTCCGGCCGCACTAGCGCGTAATGCAAGTCTTCGGATCGAGTGGGACGCGGGGCGTCGCCAACGAGGAGTTGACGCCCGCGTTCGTCCTGCGCGTCGCGAAAGCGGCGGGGACGACCTGGGGAGACGGTCACGGTGGGGGCCGGATCGCGATCGCTCGCGACACCCGCTATACTGGGCGGATGCTGGCCGACGCGGCCGCCAGTGGGCTCGCGAGTACGGGTGCCGACGTCGACCGTCTCGGGGTCGTCCCCACGCCGGGGGCACAGGCCTACGCCGAACGGGAAGGAGTGCCGGTCGTGGTTATCACGGCCTCGCACAACCCACCCCAGTACAACGGCGTCAAACTCGTTGGGCCCGACGGTGTCGAACTGTCGGTGGCTGCCCTCGAGGAGATCGAGGAAACGCTGCTCGCCGAATCGTTCGCCGTCGCGCCGTGGGACGAGACGGGACGAGTCCGCGAGATCGACGGCGTCGACCGGGCGTACGTGGACGAACTGCTCGCGGCCACTGATCGGGAGGTGATCGCCGACGCCGACCTGACCGTCGCGCTTGATCCAGGCCACGGTGCAGGCTCGCTGACCAGCCCCGACTTCTTCCGGAAACTGGGCTGTCGCGTCGTCACCGTCAACAGCCAGCCAGACGGCCACTTCCCCGGCCGTGACCCCGAACCCGTCCCCGACAACCTCACCGATCTGGGCCGACTCGTCCGCGCGACCGACGCCGATGTCGGCATCGCCCACGACGGCGACGCCGACCGTGCCATCTTCTTCGACGAAGCCGGCGAGTACGTCGAGGGCGACGCCACCCTCGCCGCGCTCGCTGCCGCCGAACTCGAGACCGGCGACACGGCCGTCTCGGCGGTCAACGTCTCCCAGCGGCTCGTCGACGTGGTCGATGAGGCCGGTGCCGAACTCGAGCTCACTCCGATCGGTTCGACGAACATCATCACCCGCATCCAGGAACTCGAGGCAAACGACAGACACGTGCCGATCGCGGGCGAGGGCAACGGTGGGATCTTCTTCCCCGACTATCGGCTCTCGCGAGATGGGGCCTACACAGCCGCGCAATTCCTCGAGTTGGTCGCCGAGAAGCCGGTCAGCGAACTCGTCGCCCCCTATGACGGCTACGTCAACGTCCGCCACAACGTCGAATACGAGTCGACGGCAGAACGCGACGCGATGCTCGACGCGGCGGCCAACCAGGCCAATGCCGCCGACGCCGACCTCAACACCCGCGACGGCTACCGGCTCGACTACGGCGACGCGTGGGTGCTCGCGCGCCCCTCCGGCACCGAACCGCTCGTCCGAATCTACGCCGAAGCCCGCGATGCCGACCGTGCCGAGGACCTCGCTGGCGACATGTACGAGGCGCTGGCTGCGGCGAAAGCCGACGCCTAAGCAGGGCTCTGTCGCTCGAGCCCGCGAGCGAACCCCTGCTCAGTAGTGCAACGACTCGATCACGACGAGGCCCACTCTCGAAGTTCTCCGTCGACGACGACTTCGTCCCCAACGTCGTCGAACGTGACACCGCCGTACGCGACGTGACTTCCGGGGCCCACGTAGACGCCTGCGGTGCCACAGTCGGCCGCTCGAGCGGTCGTGAGCGTCGCGTCGACGTTCTCTCGGAATCGGAACGACTGGTGGTCTGCGCCCGTCGCAGTCACGCTACTCAACTTCAGGTCGGTCATGTCGTCGAAGATGATCGCGTTCGTAAACGGCCCGTCGACGGTGACATTTGAGATCGCAGCGCCGTCGAACCCGGCCGCGTACAGCCCAGAGCCGCCGGCGACATCGCCGTCCGCAGTCCTGATCGTGACGTTGCTAACCGTCAACTCCCGGCGGCCATCCGCGACGTGGCCCAGGGTGATCCCGCGTGCGTTCTCGAGACACGAGACGCCGTCGATCGTCAGGTCCGCGACCGACTCGTCCGGATCGGCCCTGATCGCTGTATACCCACAGCCGGTGATGGTACCGTCCGTGATGGTGATCCCCTCGTTCGTCCCGCGGTGAAGGTGGACGCCGTAGTCAGGGTCGTTCGCCGGATCGATCTCGAAGTTTTTGAGCGTGCAGTTCTCGGTGGGTGTCCCGTCGTCCGCGACGAGCACGTCGTCGCTGCCATCCCAGACGCTGTTCCAGCCCGTACCCGACTGCTGGCTGTCGAACTGCACCGGCGCGTCCGAGGTGCCCTCGCCGCCACGGGTCGCCCAGTAGCCGTCGATGACGACGTTTTTCGACGAGACGACGTCGATGTGATGGTAGTGCACGCGGTCGCCGTAGATCCGCTCCAGTCGGACGTTCTCTGCGTGGGCGGGCATAATCCCCGTCGACTCCGGCGAATCGATCCGGACGTTGCAAACGCCCCAGTTCGACGCGCCGTCGTAGCCCGGCTTGTCGTAGCCCATATTCGAGAGCAGCGCCCGCCCGTTCTCACCGTCGGGTCGAATGCCGACGAGGACGGTCGCACGGCCCGCACCGAGCACGAGCGTGTCATCGCCGATCAGCGGCGTCCGCTCGAGCAGATAGCGCCCCGGCGGGAAGTACACGATCCCGCCGCCGGCCTCGGCGACCGTCTCGAAGAGGTCGTGGACAGCCTGACCGACTTCGGTCGTCCCGTCGCCTTCGATGCCGTGGGCCTCGACGTTCCAGACGGGTGTCTCTTCGGTGCGAGCGTGAGTGAACTGGGCAGCCTCGAAGTGACTCGTCCCCGGCACCGGTTGCTCGGCGCTCCCGCGACCGCTGAAATAGGTCCAGTCGTCGCTCGCGGCGTCCCAGCGCCAGGTAATTCCCTGGTCGGTCGCGTGGTACAGTTCGTCGTCGTACTCGCCGGTTGCCGGTCGCTCGGCGATCGGCCCGCGGACGATCGCGTGTGCGTCGATCGCCTCGACCGCATCGGTGTGGTCCCACTGTTCGCCCTGCTCGTACGTCCCGAGTCCGAGACGCGGCGTGTGATCGACCATGCTTACTCCGTTCCGTACGCGTCTCCGTACGCAGTTCCGTAGCCGGATTCGGTGGCCGTGCTGTTCGTACATCCCGCGAACGCGAGCGAACTCCCGACCGCGATGAGAACGTCCCGCCGTCCCGGTCCTGAACCGTCCATGATCTCTGACTCGCCTTCCGCCGTATAAACTACCTGTTAGGCGGCCGACTGCTCACTCGAGTTGTGCGTCGATCGCGGCGCTGACGGTGTCCCAGCCGTAGCCCTCGACGAGAGTACCGTCGACGAAGACGGCCGGCGTTCCGGGGACGCCGCGGTCGGAGCCTGTCTGTCGGTCTGCCTTGACGACGTCCCGGTATGACTCCTCTTCGGCCGCCCTCACGACCGTCTCACCGTCGACGTCGTGGTCGGCAGCGAGGTCACGGAGAAGTTGATAACCGTCTTCCCTGAGTCGAGATTGTCCCTCGTAAATGCCCTTGGCGAACGAAAAGAACGTCTCGGCATCGGTTTCGTCTTGCACCGCGCGGGCGGCCGACGCGGCGCGCCACGACCACTGTTCATCGACGGGGATCGGATAGTCGAAATAGCGGTAGCGGACGTCACCCGGGTCGACGTAGGCCGACCTGATCTGCGGAAAGACGGATTCGGTGAACGTCGCGCAGTGTGGGCAGGCGTAGTCCTCGAAGACATCGACCGTGACGGCGGCATCGGTCGGTCCCAGTGCAGGACGGGGAAAGTCGACGTCAGAGCCGCCAAAGCCGCCGAGACAGCCAGCCGTGGTAGACAGTGTAATCGTTCCACCAAGCGCAATAAGTGTTGACCGCCGCGTCGTTCGCATAGTCGTGCGAACGACCCAGCGACATATATACGATGCCGTTTGCAAATAGGGCGATACTAGACTGGGTCGTCGACCGCAAGCGCGTCCTCGAGTCGCTCCCGTTCGGCCCGCAACGCCTCGAGTTCGTCGGCGATACGGCCGTCGGCCAGCCGCTCACGTTCGGCGGGTGTGAGCCGGTCGACGGCCTGGGCTGCGGTCTGCAGGCGGTCGTAGTCGGGGTCGGTCGCGAGTCGCCGCACCTCTCGCAGGGCCGCGACGACGTCTTCGTCGGCGACTCGCGCGACGAACGGCTGGTACTCCCGCGTCCGACATCGTAGGGCTCCGGCCGGTTCGGGCGGCCAGTCGACCGTCAACGGGTCGGCGTCGATCCCCTCGAGGTAGGTCTGCTGGGTTGCGACGGTGCGTTTGAGTTCGTCCGCGCTGTCGACGTAGTGAGACAGTTTCGAGCGAGAGTAGTCGGCGTACTCGAGCAACTCCGGAATCGTGTACTCGCCAGCCTGCGTCTCACGGACGTACGCCACCAGGTCGTCGGGCGGCTGCTCGTAGGTGACGAACGGATACCACCGGCTTCGCTCGAGGAAGGCGAACACTTCACGCGCGCTTGTTTCGTTCCGATACGCCGCGAACGCTTCGCGGATCGCCTCGTTGTAGCGCTCGATCGGCTCGCGGAGTCGCTCGACCGGCGCGTCGAGATCCGCGTCCGCGAGCTCGAGCAGCCGCTCGCGCTTGTCGATCTCGTCGTCGAGCGTCCGCAGCCGTTTGTTCGCGGCTTTGCGGGCCTCCGCCAGCGCTTCGCGGGCGGCCTCGCGTTCGTCGAGCATGTCCGCGTACGTGGCTGCTGGCTCGAGAGCGTCGCGGGCTCGTTCGAAATCGGACTCGCTGAGCCGTCGTTTGTCGATCGCCTCGAGGGCGTCCTCGAAGGCTTCGTACTCAGGAAGATCCTCGTCGAGTCCGGTGACGAGCCCGTCGAACTTCCCCTCGAGTTCGATGTATGCTTGAAAATTCTCCTTGCCGGTCCCGGTCGCACGGTCGACGTAGTCCTCGAGGAGGTCGGTCGCGGTTCGGTAGGCGGTTGCGACCTCCTCGACAGTGTCCGCGTCGTGATCGTCGATCCGCGCGTTGATCGTCTCGAGGCGATCACGGGCGGCTTTGAGCGCCTCGAGCGGCGTCGGGTCGTCGGCAGTGCTGCTGGCGGCGTCAGAGCGACCGTCGGAGGACGGGACGCGCTCGCTCATCTTACTCGTAGACGGCGTCCGGGTCGAACACTTGCTCGCCGACGTTCTCGCCCTCGATCGTCCGGTAGAAACACGACCGGTGGCCAGTGTGACACGCACCGCCTTCCTGATCGACCAGATAGAGGAGGGTGTCGGCGTCGCAGTCGACGCGAATCTCTTCGATATCCTGGACGTGGCCGCTCGTCGCACCCTTCTCCCACAGCTCGTCCCGGCTCCGGGAGTAGTAGTGTGCCCGGCCGGTCTCGCGGGTTCGCTCGAGCGCCTCCGGCGAGACGTACGCGAGCATGAGGACCTCGCCGGTGTCGGCGTCCTGTGCCACGGCGGGGACGAGCCCGTCCTCGCCGAAGTCGACTGCGACGTCGTCAGTCATACTCGAGACGATGGTCGTCCGAGCGATAGGTCTTTTGCCGTCGGGCGTCGTTCGGCGAAAAATCGCGCGTGCCTCGTGTGTCGTCTTGCGGTTAGTTCTGGCCGTTCAGCGTGATGTCGCTGACGCCGATGACGCGCTCGTCGTCCTCGAGTTCCGCTTTCGCTTCCGCGGGGACTTCGCTGTCGACGTTGTAGACGGTCAGGGCCTCGCCGCCGATGGTCTCGCGGGCGTTGAACATGCCGGCGATGTTGATGTCGTGTTTACCCATCACGGAGCCGATGAGGCCGATGACGCCGGGCTCGTCGGTGTTGCGCGTGATGACCATTCGGCCGTGGGGGATGGCGTCGACGCGGTAGCCGTCGATGCGGACGATCCGCGGGTCGTCACCTGTAAAGAGGGTGCCGTCGACCGAGACTTCGTCCTTGTCGTTGCTGACTGTCACCGAGATCAGGCTCTGGAAGTCCTCGGCCTGACGGGTCTTGGACTCGGTGACGTCGACGCCACGGTCCTCGGCGATCTGCGGTGCGTTGACCGCGTTGACCTGCCACTCGAGAGGTTCGAAGACGCCCTTGAGTCCGCTCGCGGTGACGAACTCGACGTCCTCGTCGGCGATATCGCCCTCGTAGACGACTTCGACGTCCTCGATTCGGCCCTCGAGTAGTTGCGCGGCGACCTTGCCGGCGGTCTCGGCGAGGTCGATGTAGGGCTCGACGCGGGGGAACGCGCTCTCGTCGATCGAGGGGGCGTTCAGGGCGTTGGCGACGGGTTCCTCGGCGAGTGCGGCGTTGATCTGCTCGGCGGTGGAGGTCGCGACGTTTTCCTGGGCGGCCTCCGTCGATGCCCCGAGGTGGGGCGTGACGATGATGTCGTCGTGCTCGAGCAGCGGCGAGTCTTCGGAGAGTGGCTCCTCAGCGAAGACGTCTAGCGCCGCGCCGGCGAGGGTACCGTCTTCGACTTTGGCGGCGAGGGCGTCCTCCTGGATGATGCCACCGCGGCCGACGTTGACGATGTAGCCGCCCTCGAGGAGGTCGAGTTCGTCAGCGCCGATCATGCCCTCCGTTTCGGGGGTCAGCGGCGTGTGGATCGTCAGGAAGTCGGCGCGCTCAAGACACGGCTCGAAGTCGACGAGTTCGGCACCGAGGCGGTCGGCACGCTCCTCGGAGATGTAGGGGTCGAACGCGACGAGGTCCATCCCAAGCGAGTCGAGCTTCTTGGCGACCTCCTGGCCGACGCGGCCGAGGCCGACGATGCCGAGCGTCTTGCCGTTGAGTTCGGCACCGAGGTAGTCGCTTTTGGCCCACTCGCCGTTTTTCAGCCGGATGTGTGCCTGCGGGATCGAGCGGGCGGCCGCGAACGTCATCGCGACGGTATGTTCGGCGGCTGCGCGAACGTTGCCCTCGGGGGCGTTGGCGACGATGACACCTTCGTCCGTGGCGGCGTCAATGTCGATGTTGTCGACACCGATGCCCGCTCGGCCGACGATAACCAGTTCCTCGGCGGCCGCGAGGACCTCGTCGGTGACTTCGGTCCCGGAGCGAACGATGAGCCCGTGTGCGTCCGAGACTGCCTCGAGGAGATCGTCTCCCTCGAGTTCGTAGCCCGTTTCGACCTCGTGGCCGGCGTCTCTGAGTACGTCCAGACCCGCATCCGCGATCGGATCCGTGACGAGAACCTTCATGTGCGAGCAAACCGTGCGGAGCACGTAAACCCTTCCGTTGTCGCGCCCGGTGGCAAAATTTGTCTCCACCCTCTCGAATGTTGTGAGATACCACCTACCATTATCGGCCCGACGCACGTACGGTCGGGCATGTACGAGCACATCCTGCTCCCGACCGACGCAGCGGAAGGAACCGAACTCGCCATCGACCACGCCGTCGCCGTCGCCGAACACACCGGAGCCGACCTCCATCTGCTCTATGTCGTCGATAGCGATGTCTACAGTTCCTACAGCGGCGACGAATACGTCCACGAGTTCGAAGGGTTAGAGACCGCCCTCGAGCAGGTCGGTGAAGAGGCTCTCGAGTCGGCCGCCGAGGCAGCCGAGGAGGCGGGCATTGAGACGACGACAGTCGTCAGACACGGCGACCCCCACGAGCAGATCCTCGCGTACGCCGACGAGGCAGATGTCGACCTGCTCGTGATGGGCTCGAAAGAACGATCCGGTGACTACCGCCAGCTGTTGGGCAGCGTCACCGACCGCGTTGCACGGCTGGCCTCGCGGCCGGTGACGATCGTCAAGACGCCGGTCGGGGGTGAGGAGTAGGCGACGATCGAGGTTCGCGAGTCGAAACCTGAACTGGTTTATCCGGTGACCCACAAGCGGCGAGCAATGACAGTCGTCGCTTTCGACTTCGACGGAACGCTTTCCGACTCCGAAATGACCGTTCTGCTCGGTGACCGCTGTGGTGTCGCCGACGACATGGAATCGATCACCGAGCGCGCGATGAACGACGAGATCGGCTACGCCGAGAGCCTTCGCTCGCGTGCGTCTCTGCTCGAGGGCCTCCCCAAAGCAGAGGCCGAGGCCGCCTTCGATGAGGTCGTCCTCCGTGAGGGCGCTGCCGACCTCATCGCGGAACTGAACGACGCCGGCGTCACGACTGCGATCCTCACCGGCGGGTTCGAACGCGGCGTCGCGGCCGCCCTCGAGCGCGAGGGGGTCTCCGTCGATCACATCGTCTCGAACCGTCTGCCGATGAACGGCGACGAACTCACCGGCGACGTCGAAGGGCCGCTGATCGAGGGGACCAAGGACGACGCGCTCGAGGCCCTCGCCGACGACGTCGGCGTCGACCTCGACGAGACCGTGGCGGTCGGCGACGGCGCCAACGACCTGCCGATGCTCAAAGTGGCCGGGCTGGCGATCGGCTTCGAACCCAAACCGGCGGTCGAACCCCACTGTGACGTCGTCGTCACGTCGATGGACGAGGCCCGCGAGACGCTGATCGAGGAGACCGTCCTCGCAGAGCCCTGAGCGCTCGAGAATAATCAGTAGTTATCGCACCCACTGAAAGCCACTGTACATCTGATCGCACAGCCGTCGTGCGATCGGTGTGTAAATCGTTTCAGTTGTTACTATAGGCCACGTAATCGCCTGTTGCGGTCCCGAGACGACGGGTCGACGTGGTTCCCGTCGTCGCTTCCCGTTCTACTTGCCGTTTCTGTCGCTTCGTCAGTGATCATTGACTATCAGTGCTAACTGCCGGTTTCTCGACCGAGAGAGTTTTAACTCACAACTGAGTAAGCAACTATGATGATGTGGCAAGACCTCGTATTCATGCTTGGGAGCAGCCTCTCGATCGTCTTTCTCGCACCGACGCTGCGTGACTCGAGTGCCCGTGTCCCGCTCGGCACGAGCCTGCCGTCGATGGGCATCGGGTTCGTGTACGCGACGACGTTTTTCACGCTCGGGATGAGCTTTTCGGCCGTTGGTGCGCTTGCGGCCGGGACGATGTGGTCGTTGATCGCGCTGTTCCGCTCACCACAGGGCGTCTCGATGAAGCTCCTCGCTCGCGAAAACCTCGCCCTGTTCGTCGCCGATCTGCAGTACTGGATCGACCGTCGCCGCTCCGGTCGGTCGACCACCGAACAGTACGTCCCGTTCGATCACAGTTCCTCGCACGCCTATGGGCAGGGCAACGGCCGCTAACTCTCTTTCTCCGATCGTGGCTGATACGGCCTGCTGTCAGTCATTGCCGGTGCAACCGCGACCGTCCTGCGGCTGCACCGGTAAACAGTTACAGCAAACCGGATGGCTCGGCGTCGCTTGATATTGCCGGACAGAACGACGTGACGCCGGTCGCGAACTCGCGGCCGTCCCCACGGTGACGGCCGCATACATGCGACCGGCGTCGTATTGACTTCTATCCAGTAGTATGACTAACCGTCGGACAACAGCATCGATTCTGGCGCCAGCGCCGCGGGGCCTCGAGATCCGATTACCTTGAAAACAGACTCGTGTGAACCGGTGCGAACTCCCCGGTTTCGTCGGGTTGTTCCGGGGCCGTGTCGGTAATCGAACTCCCGCCGAGGCCGTCGGCGAGCAGATCCGACAGCGGCGGCCCGACGGTTTCGGGTTCGACGAGGAAGGCGTCGTGGCCGTGGTCGGACTCGATCACGTGGTGAGCGACGTCGACGTCGGCCTCGCGTGCCGACTCGGCCAGCGACTCGGCCTGTTCGACGGTGAAATGCCAGTCGCCGGTAAACGACTCGATGAGGAGTTCGCCTTCGAAGGCCGCCAGCGCGTCGGCGTCGGACTCATAGCCCGCCGAGAGATCGAAGTCGTCCATCGCGCGCGTCATGTAGAGGTAGCTGTTGGCGTCGAACCGATCGGTGAACTTGTCGGCCTGATAGTCCAGATAGGACTCGACCTCTCGGTAGGGGAAGAAGGCAGCCGCGGGGTCCGGCGGTTCCTCGCGAACCGTCTCCCGACCCGCCGATCGGCGACCGAACTTCCGGTCCATCGAGGCCTTCGAGAGGTACATGATGTGGCCGATCTGGCGCGCGCGCGCCAGCCCCTCCTCGGGCTCGGGACCGCCGTAGTAGTGGCCCCCGTTCCAGTTGGGATCGCTGGTGATCGCCCGTCGAGCGACGGTATCGAGCGCGAGACACTGCGGGTCGAGGCGGGCGGCGGTGGCGACCGCACCGGCGCGATCGACATCGTCGGGATACCGACGGAGCCAATCGAGAACGTTCATGCCGCCGACGCTGCCGCCGATGACAGCGTGGAGCCGACCGATCCCGAGTTCGTCCAGCAGCCGTCGCTGGGCGCGGGTCCAGTCGCCGATCGTGACCGGCGGGAAGTCGGTGCCGTAGGGCTCGCCCGTCTCCGGGTTCTCGCTTGCGGGGCCAGTCGTCCCGTAACACGAGCCGGGCGTGTTCGCACAGATCACGTAGTATTCGCTTGTGTCGACTGCTTTCCCGGGCCCGACGACATCGCCCCACCAGGCGCGGGCCTGACCGGCCGTCTCGTCACCGGCGTCCGGCCGGCGGGCGACGTGGGCGCTGCCGGTCAGCGCGTGACAGATCAACACCGCGTTGTCGCCGGTAAACTCGCCGTAGGTCTCGTAGGCCACCTCGAGACGCGGGATCGACTCGCCCGAGAGGAACTCGAACTCGCCGAGGTCGACTGTGTCCTTCGTCGTCATCGTGTCTCACCGTCCGATCGACAGGCCTGTGTCGCGGCCTCGATGGCTTGCTCGAGGTCGGCCAGGATGTCCGCGGGGTCCTCGATGCCGACCGACATGCGGATCAGGTCTTCGGTGACGCCGGCCTCCTCCCGTTCGTCCGGCGAGAGCTGGCCGTGAGTCGTGCTCGCGGGGTGGATCACCAGCGTCTTTGCGTCGCCGATGTTTGCGAGGAAGGAAGCCAGCTCGACTTCCTCGCAGAAGGTCTTGCCCGCTTCGAACCCCTCCTCGAGTCCGAACGCGACCATGCCGCCGAAGTCAGCGAGGTATTCAGTGGCGTTGTCGTGGGTCGGATGGGACTCGAGGCCGGGGTGGGTGACCCAGGCGACGTCGTCGTGGTCATCGAGGTACTCCGCGACGATGGCGGCGTTCTCGCAGTGTTTCTCGACGCGGAGCGGCATCGACTCGAGGCCCTGTAAGGTCTGCCAGGCGTCGAACGGCGACTGCTGGTTGCCGAGGCTGCGTAGCGACCGGAACCGGGCAGTCGCGGCGAACGGTGCATCCGAGAAGTCCCGCGAGAAGTCGACATCGTGGTAGGCGTGGTTCTGCCCCGCGATTTCGTCGTAACCGTGCTCGCCCCACGGGAACGAGCCGCCGTCGACGAGGACGCCGCCGATCGTCGTGCCCGAGCCGTGGAGCCACTTGGTCGTCGACTCCCAGACGACGTCGGCCCCGTGCTCGAGCGGCCGACACAGTGCCGGCGTCGCGAACGTGTTGTCGACGACGAGGGGGACGCCGTTGTCGTGGGCGATCTCGGCGACGCGCTCGAAGTCGGGCGTCACGAGCGAGGGGTTGCCGATCGTCTCGACGTGGACGAAGGCGGTGTCCTCGTCGATCGCTTCCTCGTAGGCGTCGTACTCGAGGGTGGGGACGAACTTCGGCTCGATGTTCCGTCGCGTGGCCGTCTTCGAGAAATACGTGGATGTTCCGCCGTAGGTGTCCGTCGAGCAGACGATGTTGTCGCCCGCCTCGGCGAGGATCAGAACGGCAGAATCGAGTGCGGCCATGCCGCTGCCGGTCGCGACCGCGCCTGCGCCACCCTCGAGCGAGGCGAGGCGCTCCTCGAGAACGGTGACTGTCGGGTTGGCGATCCGAGAGTAGATGTAGCCGTCGTCCTCTAAGGCGTAGCGGTCGGCGGCGGTGTCGGCGTCATCGAAGACGTAGGAGGTGGTCTGGTAGATCGGTGGTGCCCTCGCGCCGGTCGTCGGATCGGGAGATTGGCCGGCGTGGACGCTGCGCGTGCCGAGTCCGCGCCCGCCACGCTCGGCGCCGGAGTCGGCCTCGTGCCCGTCGCTCGCGTCGTCGCTCATGTTTAGTATGCATACTGCTCTAGCCACATATGCGTCGCAGTAACGGCAAAAACAGCAGGCTAGAGAATGCTACACACCCACTGCCGACAGTCGGCGCGACGACAGTCCGATGCAGAACGGACGCTTCATAGGATCGTAGCACCAACGGCTGTCCGTGCACTCGAGTGACCGCGATCGGGTCGTCCTCGCCGTCCTCGTCTTCGCGGTGTTGTTCTCGCAGTTACTACTCTATCCGGGCGTGTCGACGCTCGTCGCGACGCTGGGGGCCGACGAGACGACCTCGGCCTTCGCCGCGAGCGCGCTCGACGCGAGCATGTGGTTTCTGATCGCCGAGTTCGCCGCCTACGTCGCGTTCGTCGGCGTCTGGGGGATCGTGAGCGACGTGACCGGTCGGCGGACGCCGTTCATCGTCGCCGGTGCGATCGCCGGCGCGGTCGGCTACGCAGCCCTCGCCGCCGTCCCTACGCTCGGATCCATCCCCTTCGCAGGCGTGCTCGCCCTTCGCGTCTTCCAGGGGGCGATGACCGTCGGAGCGTTCTCGCTGACGATGACCATGCTGATGGATCTGGAAGGCGGTCACGGCCGGAACATGGGCGCGGCCGGGATCGCCATCGGCTCCGGCGCTGCCCTCGGCGCGCCGATCGGCGGCCAACTAACCGAGCTCGACCCGCGCGCGCCGCTGCTCGTCGCCGCCGGCTTGCTCGTCTGCGTGAGCCTCGCCGTCTCGAGCGTCGACGACCGCACGCCCGACACGCGCCGGACCGCTCGCGCGCTCGTCGAGGGGATTCGCCGGCAGCCGATGCTTTCCGTCCCGTACGCATTCGGGTTCGTCGACCGGCTCACGGCCGGTTTCTTCGCGCTCGTGGGGACGCTGTACTTCCAACAGCAGTTCGGTCTCGACGCCGGATTGACTGGGCTCATGCTGGCGTGCTTTTTCGCGCCCTTCGCTCTCCTGCAGTATCCCATGGGTGCGCTCTCGGATCGGATCGGGCGGACGATTCCGATCGTCGTCGGCTCGCTGTGTTACGGCGTCGGCATCATCGCTGTCGGCGCTGCACCGTCGGTCCCGACCGCCGCGGTCGCGATGATCGCCGTCGGCATCCTCGGCGCGTTAGTCGCCCCCGCGACGATGGCGCTGGTCTCCGATCTGGCTGACGAGAGCGAGCGCGGCCTCGCCATGGCCGGGTTCAACCTCGCCGGCAGCCTCGGCTTCCTCGGCGGCTTCGCCCTCGGTGGCACCGTCGCTGGCCACTACGGCTACGACCTCGCCTTCCTCGTCGTCGGCGGCCTCGAGATCGCGATTGCCGTCGTCACGGTCCCGATCTTCCTCCGACTCTCGCTCGGGGCGGCCGATCGGGTCCGCTCGAGCGATCGCGGCGACGCCTGATACGATATGCTGTAACGATTTCCTGGCGCACCCGCAGGACGGGTGGCGGGTGCGCCGGAAATGACTGACAGTAGTCCGTATGAAAACCGCGATTCTGCCCCGACGGGCACCAATCCATCAGCGACCGTGGCAGTCTTGCGACGCGACCGGTGGGCTTTTTCTGCCGGCCGACACAGTAGCGGTATGCACTATCGCGCCGTCGAGACGACCGACGAGTACGTCGCCCGCCTCGAGACGGGTGCCGACTGGCGGGCCGAGATCGAGTCCCTCGCCGACGCGGTCGACGCCGATGCCGCCTGGTTTACCGCGCTCGGCGCGGTCCAGGACGCCGAACTGTGGTTCTACGATCAGGACGCGTGTGAGTACGAGCCGATCGAATTCGACGAACCGCTCGAGGTCGCAAGCTGTGTCGGTAATGTCTCGCTCTTAGATGGCGAACGCTTCGCCCACACGCACGTCGTCCTCTCGGGGCCTGACGGCAACGCGGTCGCCGGCCATCTGAACGAAGCGACGGTCTGGGCCGGCGAGGTCCACATGCGCGTCTTCGAGGACTCCCTCGAGCGCGACCACGACGAGACGACCGACCTCGACCTCTGGCTCTGATATGCGGCCGGAAGACGAACGCTACTTCGAACGGCTCGAGTCCCAGTTAGACGATGCGTTCGATGTCGCCGAGCGAGCCAAACAACGGGGCGGCGATCCGAAACCCGAAGTCGAGATCCCGACCGCACGCGACATGGCCGACCGCGTCGAGAACATTCTGGGGATCGACGGCGTCGCCGAACGGGTCCGCGAACTCGAGGGCCAGATGAGCAGGGAAGAGGCCGCGCTCGAACTCGCGGAGGACTTCGCCGAGGGCCGCGTCGGCGACTACGAGACGAAAGCCGGCAAGGTCGAGGGGGCGGTCCGCACTGCGGTCGCCCTGTTGACCGAGGGTGTCGTCGCCGCGCCGATCGAGGGGATCGACAAGGTCGAAATCATCCAGAACGACGACGGCTCCGAGTTCGTCAACGTCTACTACGCCGGGCCGATCCGCTCTGCGGGTGGGACTGCACAGGCGCTGTCGGTGCTCGTCGCCGACTACACCCGTGCGCTCGTGGGGATCGACGGGTACAACGCCCGCGACGAGGAGATCGAGCGCTACGCCGAGGAAATCTCGCTGTACGACAAGGAAACCGGCCTCCAGTACACGCCCAAGGACAAGGAGACGAAGTTCATCGCCGAGCACATGCCCATCATGCTGGACGGGGAGGCAACCGGCGACGAGGAAGTCTCCGGTTTCCGCGATCTTGAGCGGGTCGATACCAACAGCGCCCGCGGCGGCATGTGTCTGGTCCTCGCGGAGGGGATCGCGCTGAAGGCACCGAAGATCCAGCGCTACACCCGGAACTTAGACGAGGTCGACTGGCCGTGGCTGCAGGATCTCATCGACGGGACCTACTACGACGACGCTGCGGATGCGGACGACGAGGGGAGCGATACGGATGCGGACGCGGACGACGAGGGAGACGGCGACGAAGAAGACGCAGCCGCCGACGGAGACGACGCCGCGGACGACGAGCCCGAAGGACCCCCGCGCGTCGAGGAATCGACGAAGTTCCTCCGGGACCTGATCGCCGGCCGGCCGGTCTTCTCTCATCCCTGTGCCGAGGGCGGCTTCCGGCTGCGCTACGGTCGCGCGCGCAACCACGGCTTCGCAACCGCCGGCGTCCACCCCGCCGCGATGCACTTGGTCGACGACTTCCTCGCGACGGGGACCCAGATCAAGACCGAACGGCCAGGCAAGGCTGCCGGCGTCGTCCCCGTCGACTCCATCGAGGGACCGACCGTCAAACTCGCCAACGGCGACGTGCGCCGGATCGACGACCCCGCGGACGCACTCGAGATCAGAAACGGCGTCGAGAAGATCCTCGATCTCGGCGAGTACCTGGTCAACTACGGCGAGTTCGTCGAGAACAACCACCCGCTCGCGCCCGCTGCCTACACCTACGAGTGGTGGGTCCAGGACCTCGAAGCCGCCGGCGCGGATGTCCAGGCCTTAGAGGACGACCCCCGTATCGACCTCGAGTTCCCCGACCCCGAGGAAGCCCTCGAGTGGGCCACGGAGTACGACGCCCCCCTCCATCCGGAGTACACCTACCTCTGGCACGACCTGTCGGTCGACGCCTTTTGTACGCTCTCTGAGGCCATTGCAGCAGGGCGGGTCGAAGACGACACCCTCGTCCTCGACTATGCCGAACCCGTCCGTGCGGCCCTCGAGACGATCGTCATCGAACACCGCCAGCGCGAAAGCGAGGGTCGCATCGAGGTCGACGACTGGCGGCTGTTCGTCCGGACAGTCGGTTGTGAGCTCCGGCAGACCGTTGCCGACGGCGCGGCTCTCGAGCCCGAGGAACAGGAGCCGACCGTCGAACTCGAGCGCACCTGGTCGGTCGACGACCTCTCCGAGCGCGCGCGAACGTGGGGCCACGAGGCCGACGGCGACAACGCCATCGAGGCGGTCAACGAGGTCGCGCCTTTCCAGGTCCGCGAGCGCGCGCCCACCCGGATCGGCAACCGGATGGGCCGTCCCGAGAAGTCGGAGAGCCGCGACCTGAGCCCTGCCGTTCATACGCTCTTTCCCATCGGCGAGGCCGGCGGCACGCAGCGCAACGTCGCCGACGCCGCCACCCACGCCGAGACGATGTCGGATACTCCCGGCGTCGTCGAACTGCAGATCGGCCGGCAGCGCTGTGAGACCTGCGGCACCGAGACGTTCAAGAACCGCTGTCCCGACTGCAACGAGCGGACGACGCCGGACTACTGCTGTCCCGACTGTGACCAGCGACTCGAGCCCGACGACGCCGGCCGCGTCGAGTGCGATCGCTGCGAGCGCGAGGGGACCTGCGTCGAGACCCGCGAAATCGACGTCCACGAGGAGTTCCGCGACGCCCTCGAGTCGGTCGGCGAACGCGAGAACGCCTTCGAGATCCTGAAAGGCGTCAAGGGGCTGTCGTCGCAGAACAAGGTCCCCGAACCGATCGAGAAGGGGATCCTGCGCGCGAAACACGATGTGTCGGCGTTCAAAGACGGCACCGTCCGCTACGACATGACCGATCTTCCGGTCACGTCGGTTCGGGCAAGCGAACTCGACATCGATGTCGGCCAACTCCAGGCACTTGGCTACGAAGAGGACATCCACGGCGAGCCGCTGACCCACGAGGATCAGCTGGTCGAACTCAAAGTGCAGGACATCGTCCTCTCCGACGGTGCAGCCGAGCACATGTTGCAGACGGCCGACTTCATCGACGACCTGCTCGAGCAGTACTACGGGCTCGAACGGTTCTACGAGTTCGAGGATCGGCAGGACCTCGTCGGTGAGCTCGTCTTCGGGATGGCACCCCACACGTCGGCGGCAACTGTCGGCCGTGTGATTGGCTTTACGAGCGCGGCGGTCGGATACGCGCATCCGTATTTTCACGCCGCGAAACGGCGGAACTGCGACGGTGACGAAGATTGTGTGATGCTTCTTCTCGACGGACTCCTCAACTTCAGTAAGTCTTTCCTGCCCGACCAGCGCGGGGGGAAAATGGACGCCCCCCTTGTCATGTCCTCACGGATCGATCCCTCCGAGATCGACGACGAGGCCCACAATATGGACGTCGTCTCCCAGTACCCCCGCGAGTTCTATCTTGCGACCCGCGAGCAGGCTGATCCGGAGGACGTCGACGTTCAGATCGCCGAGGAGAACCTCGGCACCGACCTGGAGTACACCGGCTTCGACCACACCCACGACACCACCAACATCGCGATGGGACCCGATCTCTCGGCATACAAGACGCTCGGGTCGATGATGGACAAGATGGACGCCCAGCTCGAACTCTCGCGGAAACTCGTCGCCGTCGACGAGACCGACGTCGCCGAGCGGGTCATCGAGTATCACTTCCTGCCGGACCTGATCGGGAACTTGCGGGCCTTTTCGCGTCAGGAAACTCGGTGTCTCGACTGTGGCGAGAAGTTCCGCCGGATGCCCCTGACCGGCGACTGCCGCGAATGTGGGGGTCGGGTCAACCTCACCGTCCACAAGGGCTCGGTGAACAAGTACATGCAGACCGCGATTCAGGTCGCCGAGGAGTACGACTGTCGGGACTATACGAAACAGCGGTTAGAGGTCCTCGAGCGCTCGCTCGAGAGTATTTTCGAGAACGACAAGAACAAACAAAGCGGGATCGAGGACTTCATGTAACCGACCTTTTGCTCTGTGCTCGCTCACTTCGTTCGCTCGCTCGGCAAAAGGTCGATCAAAAGCACTCCTCCTTCCATTCCACTCAGTTCGTTCGTTTCATCTCAGTCGTCGGTCCGCTCGCTCCCTGCGCGGTCGCTCGTGGTCGGTATTGGTCAACCATCTGTCCCCTGTTGAGCGGACGCGTTGCATCCACGCTGCTCTGATTGCAGGCCATGGCGACTGCCTTCGTTACGTGCTGCTGACGACTGTTCGCGTACCGTGTCTCTCACGTCCTCGAGTGGGACCCGACGACTGCGCGCTGTGGCTTTATCGCCGTCGCGGCTGTGAACTCGGGTATGGTCAACACTGGTGAGACACCGGCATCGGAAGGTGAGGAAGCGGCCGTCGAGGAGGTACGGAAACTCAACTTCGGACAGATGGTCTACGATGCGGACGGTAACGAACTCGGCCACATTCGCGGCTTCGAGAAGAGCGGCTTCTTCGTCACAACCCGCGAGGGTGCGGAGGCGATGAGCGTCGAACACGCTCGGTCGGGCCACGAGTTCGGCGAGGCGGAGCTCATGTGGCGCTGTATGGAATGTGGTGAGATGGGCGATATCAACGCTGGACTCCCCGACGAGTGCCCGAACTGTGCTGCCGACCGTGAGGATCTGATGTACTGGACCGAGGACTGATACGGACTCCTATCAGTCAGTGCCGGTGCACCCGCGACCTGGATGCGGGTGCGCCGGTAACCAGTGATAGCAGGCCGTCTGAGTCGACTGACCGCTGACCGCCGAAGAGCTGCCGATTTCATATAGCAGAATAAGATTTACTCTCGACCATTCGTCGAGACTGGCGACGTTCCTGCCATCGGACGAAACCCGTTTGTACCGCGCTCGAGTCATCTCGAGCCATGAAGATCGTCGTCTTCGGGGCCGGCAGCCTCGGCAGTCTCGTCGGTGGGCTGCTCGCACGCGATCACGATGTCACACTCGTCGCTCGCGAGGCTCACGCTCGTGCCGTTCGTGAGTCCGGACTGCGCCTCGAGGGTGTCGTCGACGGCCCGTCCCACGTTTCCCCTGTGGCGACGACCGACGGGACGGGACTCGAGGCCGACCTCGCCGTCGTCACCGTCAAATCCTTCGACACTGCCGCAGCCGCCGAGCAGCTCGCGACAGGGTCGATCGAGGCCGTCCTCTCGTTGCAAAACGGGATGGGGAACGAAGCGACACTCGCGACGCGGCTCGAGGCCCCGGTACTCGCCGGCACGGCGACCTACGGCGCGATTCTCCAGGAACCGGGAGTCGTCGAGTGTACAGGCCCTGGCGAGATCGTACTGGGGCCACGAGACGGTGGCACGTCGACGCTTGCGGACCGCGTCGGTGAGGCCTTCGCCACAGTCGGTCTCGAGACGACTGTCGCCGACGATATGCCACGCCGGCTGTGGGAGAAACTCGCCGTCAACGCGGGGATCAACCCCGTGACGGCGCTGACCGCCACCGAAAACGGGGCGGTCCTCGAAGAGCCAGCAGCTGACCTCGCGCGGGCAGCGACGCGGGAGACGGCATGGGCCGCACGTGCGTGTGGCGTGTCACTGTCGAACCGCGAGGCGCTGGCTGCGATGGAAACCGTCGCCGAGGCGACGGCCGCGAACACGTCCTCGATGGCCCAGGATGTTCTGGCCGACCGTCGCACTGAAATCGACGCCATCAACGGCTACGTCGTCGAGCGAGCGGCCGAGAACGCGCTCGAGGTGCCGACGAACCGGACGCTCACGGCGTTGATTCGGACGTGTGAACAGGGTCGTGGCCTTCGGTGAGCCGTCGCTGCTGGCGCGATTAACGCAAAATACCGAACCCGACGGATCGAACTCGCGGCGCGGGGATTAGAACGGTGCTTCCGGTCCTTCGTCGGCTTCGCCGTCGTCGTCGACGGTTTCGCCGGGGAAGGAAGGACTCATGCCGCCGCCCATGTCGTCGCCGCCGTCCATGCCGGTGGTCGCGTTGACCTGCTCGATCTCGGGGATCTCTTTGACCATGCGGCTTTTGATCGCTTGAATCGTCATCGGCGAAATGCCACAGCCACTGCAGGCACCGCCGAGGGCGATGCTGACCTCGCCGCTTTCGCGATCGAGGTCCTGAATCGCTGCGCTGCCGCCGTGCATCTGGATCTGCGGGAAGTTCCGTCGCAGGAAGTTCGTCACGCGCTCCTCGAGGTCGTCCCCGTCGTTCTGGGTCTCGGTGCTCATGAACCCCACTTGGGTATCAGCCCCCCTAAACCTTCCGTCCTCCCTGTTTGACTGCCGGCGTCACCGACGGCGCTGAGCCCGCGTTAGGCGAACCCGAACACGCGCTGGAGTTCGGCCTCGATCTCTTCGACGTGAATCTCTAAGACCTGCTCGAAGCGCTCTTGGTCGACGAGCACGCCCGTGAGGCGCTCGTAGGGATCGTCCGGCAACTCGACGCGGAACTCGCCGTCACCCTCGTAGAAGGGCTCGCTTTCGTTCAACACTTGCTGGTCGATCGCGTGGACGAGTTCGGAGTCGTACTGGTCGTTCATCCGGTTGAACGCGTTTTTATACGCCTGCTGGAGTTCGGGGAAGTAGTTGGCGTACTTGTCTTCGAACTGCTCGGGGTCGAAGTCGGCCATATCCGAACTGACGGAGAGCGGCGACAAAAGTCGGACGATCGGTTCGTTCGACATCGATCCGGTTTCTTCCGGTTTGTCGTGTCTCACGGCACGACGTGAGCCGAATACGACGGCCCGCCAGTAAGGAGTCAGTACCAGTCCGCTGAAACTGTACGGGATGCCTATACAGGTCCCCGCGTACGCAAGCGGAATCGACACTCCGGCCCTTGGCGACACCGAGAACATGGTTACTAAACAGGAGCCCATTCCACCCGAAGCGCTTCCGCCGAGATGGGGACCGGCTGAGCTCGGTGACGATCGGTACGTCTACCGGCACGACAACCCGCCGATAGAACTGGTCGCGGACAGTACGTCCGCTGCGCAATCCCATCCTGGGCTCGGACTCTGTCGATGCTGGGCCCTTCGCTACCGGGTCTTCCGTACGGATTCGGCGACCACTCGGTCGATCGCTCTCGTCTCGACACGCCAGGCCGCCATCGACGGCTTACTCGAGTGTATGCATAGCATCCACGAGGCTGCCTCGCGGGCCGACGATCCGGTCGCAGTCGAAACGATACTCGACAGCGTCAGTTTCTCCGCACTCGTTCCGGACGGCGTTTCTCCCGCGTCGTCGAATCACCGGTCGTAGTCTCTTTCCAAGCGTCAACTGATTGCTTGACTCGACACCCCTACGGGTTCGACCGCTCCGTTGCGGCTCGGAACGCCTAGACGCGCCGCGCCAGGTGTGCTCGTACCGTCCGTTGACAGCCGCTACAGATGCTATACAGTCGTGTTGTGGTCGACAGCAGTGGGTATCGAGCGGGGCCGCTCGCGTAGAGCGATTCGACGACTGATCGGTACCGTGGTCCGCTCGACTCGCCTCGAGCCGCCGACCCGGTAAGCTGTGCTTGTCGCCGGCTGAGACGCGTCTCGAGACGCTCCCGATACGTCTCGAGTCGTTCGTGTTTGGCCTGTAGTGCCTCGAAGCCACACTGCAGGAACGATTCGTCGGCCGTCGCCTGTAGCCAGCCGATGATCTCGTCGATCTCCGTGATCGCCGCCTCGAACGTCGTCCGCTCTTGCTGTATGATCTCCCGTCGAACCGCCAGTTCCTGGCGGCTAGTCGATACTGCCTCGAGAACCGCGGCTTTGAGCGGTGGCGTCCAGCCGGTGTCGGCTGCGAGCGCGGCAGCGACGTCTTCGGTCAGTGTGGCTGCCATCGCTTCGAACCGCGAGTCGTCCTCGCAGCCGTTGGCGCTGTGGTGCCCGATGGTGTCGTCGAACGCCGTCCTGACGGCGGCACAGCGATCGTTCGACGCTGCTGGGGACGTGCCACGCACCTGAATCGCCTGCGTTGCCGTTGGCGTCGCCGCCTGTTGAGCCTGATGCGCCGTCGGTCGTGCGGCCGGAATCGTTCGAACGCGCTGGGCGAACGTCTCGAGCGCCGCGTTGCGGACCGAGATTGTCTCTCTTTCTTCGGCGAGACACTCGAGCGCTCGGTGGACTGCTGTTACCCCCGTCATCGGTCCGTCACACGGGTGTGAGTGCAGACGAGGCCGCCGCGTGTTCGCTCGTCGGTCGCCACTACGAACTGCCAGTCGCCATCGCCGAGTGCGGTGGCCTCGCGTACGCCCAGCGACGTCGTCGGTGGTGTCGCCCGACGAAGGATATCGATCCCGATCGGCAGCGTCGGAAACCGCCGCTCCCCGCCGTCGATCGCGTATTCCCGCAGGGTGACAGTCCAGACGTCCTCGCTGGTCCCATCGACTGACTCGCGTGTGATGCCGTAGGCGCCGATCAGCGACAACGAGTCCAGATACTCGAGGCTCGTCGCGACCGGGTCGTCGGCCGGATCGACCGGTGAGAGGTTCGCTGCTGCCGCCTGTAGCAATCGGGTTTGCTCGGCCGCCGCGAGGTGCCGATCGAGTTCGGCTGCGATCGTCTCGAGCAAGACCAGACAGAGCGCGTTCCGGTCGGTCGTCGCCTCGGCAGCGGCCAGATACGTGTCCATGATCGCACGCTCGACGCGCTCGTGACCGCGACTCGAGAGCGCCTCGAAGACGGCACCGGAGACGTCGTGGCAGAACTTAATCAGTGGGCCGTCAGCCGCCACAGTGTCTGCCCGATCGGCCGACCCCGGTCGTTCCCGGGCCGTCGTCGCGTGTCCGGCCATCTTATCGGTGTCGTCCGCAGAGCCCGCTCGAGTCTGCCGGACGATCGGATCGTAAAACGGGAGCTGTGGATCATACCGTCTGAGGGCGGCGCGGTACTGTTCGGTCGCGCGTGCAGCGTCCGCTGCGTCCGGGCGGGTCGCAAAGCGCCGACCGGCGACCGGGACGGGCTGTTCGCCAGAGCGAGCGCAGACGACGTCATATTCCCCGTTGTCGCTTGCCAGCCGTTCGATCGACCGGCGAATCTCTCGGAGTGTCGTTCCGACCATGATTTTCTCCAGTAGGTTCGTCTGTTATTTAGGCTCGCCTAACTCATTATAAGTCTCCCGGGTTTTAGGCGGGCCTAATAGTGGGTAGGATACCACGTTGCTGTCCGAGCGCAACTGTAGCATCGGTATGTAGCTACTGTGGACCCTTCGCGGCTGTCGTGGTCGATTTCGGCCGTTTCGAGCAATCGTCGCTGTCGGTTCGCCACGAGACTGCCAACAGAAATAAACTAAGTAATGATATATTGAATTCGCCTATGTGGCGTTGCGAATGCCCCGATATCTGTGCACGAGATCACCCTAATGTGGACCTCTGTCTCGTCTTCAAATGGAAATCGGCCACTCACAACTGCCACT
>Ga0207733_100472_pt1 | contig 24252 bp, 22 predicted proteins | sample A23P3SouthBayCA_FD_187735 | JGI IMG/M metagenome (GOLD analysis project Ga0207733, IMG submission 187735) | Aerobic enrichment media microbial communities from Eden Landing Ponds, California, USA - A23 P3 (SPAdes) | ecosystem: Environmental > Aquatic > Marine > Unclassified | place: Emeryville... | reverse complement strand
AGCTCATCCTGATGGGCGGGACGATGACCGCCCGGAGCCACGACTACCAGGAGTGGTTCGTCAAGCGCGCGCTGGAGGCGATGAACGAGTACGACCCCGCGAGCGACCCCCAGCCAGCCGAAGACGAGAGCTTCGCGCAGGACCCCGACGAGTACGACTTCCGCTACGTCGAGGACGTCATCGCCGAGAACGAGACCGCTGACGTCCGAAATATCGCAACGACGTTCGAGACCAAGCCAGACTGGTGTGACCCGGAACAGATAGACCGGATGCTCGACCTGGGCGCGACGAAGGTCGAGGTGGGCGTCCAGACGACCTTCGAGCGCATCAACAGGGAGATGCACCGCGGGCACGGCACGCAGGACGCAATCGACGCCAACCACCGGCTCCGGGATTCGGGCTTCAAAGTCGGCTTCCACATGATGCCCGGCCAGCCCGGGATGTCCAAGGAGATGTGTCTGGAGGACTTCCGGCGCATCTTCGAGAACACGGACTGGCGGCCGGACTTCCTGAAGATATACCCCACCCTCGTCGTCGAGGGAACAGTCACCTACGACTGGTGGCGCGAGGACGAGTTCGAGCCGCTTTCGAACGACGAGGCCGCCGAACTCGTCGCGGAGATCAAGTCGCTGATCCCCGAGTACACCCGCCTCCAGCGCGTCCAGCGGGACATCCCCGCCGACTTCATCGAGGGCGGCGTCTGGAAGTCAAACCTCAGGCAACTGGCCCGCCAGCGCATGGACGAACACGGCTGGACCTGCGACTGCATCCGCTGTCGCGAAGTCGGCCACCACGACGAGGAGCCCGAGAACGTCACGCTCGACGTGGACACCTACGAGGTCGCGGGCGGCCGCGAACACTTCCTCAGCTTCGAGGACCGCGAGAAGGGGGTCCTCGTCGGGTTCTGCCGGTTGCGGTTCCCGAACAACCCCGTCCGCAGAGAACTCCGCGACGCCGCGGTCGTCCGAGAACTCCACGTCTACGGGAGCGAAGTCGGCGTCGGTGATGCGGCCGGCGACGGCGGACAGCAACACCGCGGCTACGGTCGACGGCTCATCGGCGAGGCCGAGGCCATCGCCGCCGACGCCGGCTACGACAAACTCGCCGTCCTCTCGGGCATCGGCGTCCGGCAGTACTACCGCGACAAGCTCGGCTATCGGCAAGACGGCCCGTACGTCTCGAAGCGGCTGTGAGCGGTTGCGAGCGGGCAGGACTGGTGACTGGTACCGACTGACACACTGCAGTAAGTTTCACCCTCCCGACGACAGAGGTGTGGATATGAAACAGTATCCGAAAGTCCGTCGCCCGGGTCACCGGGAGACGGATGCGCTCTGCGAGCGCGGAACGGTCACCGTGCTGGAGAAACTCGACGGGAACAACTTCCGGTTCGAGCGCACCGGGTCGGACGACCTGCGGTTCGGGAGTCGAACGACGAAACTGGGGACCGATCCCGACGGTATCGGCGGCCAGTTCGACGCAGTCACGGACTATCTGGCCGAGAACGTGGACGTGGCGCGGCTCGCCGAGTTCGAGCGCGAACGCGGCCCGCTCGTCCTCTTCGGGGAGAACATGGTCGAACACACGCTAGAGTACGACCGGGAGACGCCCCAGTTTCTCGGCTTCGACGTCTGGCAGGCCGACCGCGAGCGGTTCCTGCCGTTCGAGGAAGCCGTGTTCGTGTTCGAGTCGCTCGGGATCCGGACCGTGCCAGTCCTCGAGCGCCACGATGCAACCGTGTTCGGCAACGAGTACGGGACGGGAGCGGATCTCGACTACGAGGTGCCCGAGTCGACCTACCGTGACGGCGTCGCCGAGGGTGTTGTGCTCCGGAACGACGAGAGCGGCGCCCGCGCGAAAGTCGTCGCACCGGCGTTCCGCGAGCGACACAGGTCGACGAGCGACGAACCCGAGACGGACACCGAACGGCTGGTCGAGCAGTACTGTACCGACGCACGGATCGAGAAAGCCGCGCACAGGCTCGTCGACGACGGCGAGTGGGACGAACTCCAGATGCCGATGATGGAGGCGCTCCCGATGGCCGTCGTCGACGACATCTGGGCGGAGGAACACGAGGAGATCGTCAGGGAGGACTGGGAGATAGACATGGGCGAACTGCGAAATCGCGTCAGTACCCAGTGTGTCCCTGTGCTGAAAGGGCTGACCCGCTGAAACGGTCACTGGAGGCAGTTCGATTAGAGCGAGTCGAGTCGGTCACCTCGGTGGCGTGGGTCCCACTGCACTCGATGTGGTGCGCCGAAAGCCCTCGGTATCGGGGCCTCCCTGCGGTCGGCCTCGCCCTCTTGAAGTACCTGGCCTATGAACCGACTGCTCAGTGTGCGTGCGGACTGACTGCCGTGGAGTTTGCCAGATATCGTTGATGGTTGTAGAGTTGTGCTGAATACAAAGCGCGTTTGCAGCAAACAGTCCGGTGTGTGGTCACACTGTTTCGTGCCAATAATTGACGGCACGATAGAGGATATACAGGACAGCATTGAGAACACCTGTTAGTGCAAATAGACTACCAATTTGGAGCCATATCGGTTCAAATGCAAGTCCAAGCCAAGTTGGCCCGTATGTGAAAAATGCAGCAATTACCCCCCAAGTAAGGAGGATTGCCGCGATTCGTGCACCATCTGCGATGTAGTCCGTTACCGGCTGTGGCTCTGGAATCGAGGACACGTGAAACCACTTTTAGTGCCCTCCGCATAAACCCCGCAGAAGGGTCAAAGTTCTCTTTTAATTGTGCATCCAACATGAGTGCTTTTGCGAGACTCAACCTCTGTATTCAGCACACTGTTAATGAAATCATATTTGTCTGATATATACTGACAGTCGATCTCTCTACCCTGTACTGAGCATCCGCGCCGAACGCAGTGAGGCGCGGTTCACGCGGACGAGGCCGGAGGCCGAGTCCGCGCTTTTTCACCCATGTTTTTGACGGGTGGGTTCCCACAGCGCGCCTCCGGCGCGCGAGGAAACCCACCCGCGAAAAAGATGGATAGGCATTTCCGCGCGAGGGCGGACCCAACTGTATGGACAGGAAGCGAGAGCTGACGAGCGTCGACTGCGCCGCCCTGGCGGGCGAGCTCTCGGTCTACGAGGGGGCGGGCGTCGGCAAGGTCTATCTCTACCCCGAGCGGGACATGCTGCGGATCCGAATGCGCCACTACGAGCGCGGGCGGATCGAGTTGCTGGTCTCCGTCGGCGAGGAGAAATGGCTCGGCGTCGTCGACCCCGACCACGTGCCCGAGGCGCCCGAGCGACCGCCGAACTTCGCGATGATGCTCCGCAACAGGATGCAGGGCGCCGAACTGGTCGCCGTCTCGCAGTTCGAGTTCGACCGGATCCTCGAACTCAGATTCGAGCGCGACGGCGAGACGATCACCGTCGTCGCGGAGCTGTTCGGCGACGGGAACATCGCCGTCCTCGACAACACCGGCGAGGTCGTCGACTGCCTCGAAACGGTGCGACTCAAGTCTCGCACCGTCGCACCCGGGGCGCAGTATGAGTTTCCCGACGCGCGCTTCAACCCCCTCACCGTCGACGAGGACGGCTTCGAGGCGCGGATGCGCGCCTCCGACTCCGACCTCGTGCGGACGCTCGCGACGCAGCTCAACTTCGGCGGGCGCTACGGCGAGGAACTCTGTACCCGCGCAGGCGTCGACTACAACGTCCCGATCGACGAAGCGACCGACGACCAGCTCGACGCGCTCTACGCCGAGGTGTCCGACCTGGCCGCGCGACTCCACGCCGGCGACCTCGACCCGCGCGTCTACTACGAGGTCGACGACGCCGACGAATCCGGAGACGGGGACGACACTGTGGGCGGCGCGACCGACCCCACAGAGGCAGGCCACCGCGTCGACGCGACGCCGGTCCCGCTCCGGGAGTACGAGGGCCGACACGGCGAGCCCTTCGAGACGTTCACCGAAGCGCTCGACGACTACTTCACGTTCGCGACCGACGAGGACGAGCGCGACGACGGCGGGGACGGCGGACGTGACCGCCCGGACTTCGAGAGCCAGATCGAGACCAAAGAGCGGATCATCGCCCAGCAGGAGGGTGCCATCGAAGACTTCGAGGCCGACGCCGAGCGCGAACGCGAGCACGCTGAACTGCTGTACGCCAACTACGACCTCGTCGACGACATCCTCTCGACGGTCCAGAACGCCCGCGCCGAGGACCGCTCGTGGGACGAGATCGCCGACCGCTTTGCGGAGGGGCGCGACCGCGGAATCGAAGCCGCAGAGGCCGTGCGGGGCGTCGACGGCAGCGAGGCTACAGTCACCGTCGAGATCGACGACCGGGCGATCACCCTCGACGCACACGAGGGCGTCGAGCGCAACGCCGACCTGCTCTACCAGGAGGCAAAGCGCATCGAAGAGAAAAAAGAGGGTGCCGAGGAGGCCGTCGCGCAGACCCGCCGCGAACTCGAAGAGATCGAGACCCGGCGCGAGGAGTGGGAAGCCCAGGAGGCCGGCGAAGGTGCGGGCGCAGGCGGTGCGGGTGAGGACAGCGAGGGCGGAGACGGGGATGGCGACGAGGCACCGACCGACTGGCTCGCCGAACCGTCGATCCCCGTCCGGCAGTCCGAGGAGTGGTACGAGCGCTTCCGCTGGTTCCACACGAGCGACGGGTTCCTCGTCATCGGCGGGCGCGACGCTGACGACAACGAGGCCATCGTCAAGAAGTACCTCGACCGCGGCGACCGCTTCTTTCACGCGCAGGCCCACGGCGGCCCCGCGACAGTCCTCAAGGCGACCGGACCGAGCGAGTCCTACGACGAGAGCGTAACCGTCCCGGACGCCAGCAAGCGCGAGGCCGCGCAGTTCGCCGTCTCGTACTCCTCAGTCTGGAAGGACAGCAAGTTCGCTGGCGACGTGTACGAGGTCAGCCCGGACCAAGTCTCGAAGACGCCCGAGAGCGGCGAGTTCCTCGAGAAGGGTGGGTTCGCCATCCGTGGCGACCGCACCTACTACGAGAGCACTGAGGTCGGCGTCGCCGTCGGGATCACGTGCGAACCCGAGACCAGAGTCATCGGTGGCCCGCCGGCAGCCATCGAGCCACGGGCCGAGACGAGCATCGAGGTCGAACCCGGCCGGTACGCACAGAACGACGCCGCCAAGCGACTCTACCGCGAGTTCAAGGGGCGCTTCGCGGACGATTCGTTCGTCAGGAAGGTTGCCAGTCCGGACCGGATCCAGGAGTTCCTCCCGCCGGGCGGGAGCCGGATGGTCGACGAGTAGGCAGAACCGTCGCGGGTGTGGCGGCGAGACTCAGGCCGGTTCGACGCCGGCTACGTCGTATCCAGCCTCGCGGACCGTCTCGACGACCGACTCCTGGTCGATGTCGGCCTCGTAGTAGAAGACAACGTCGAAGGTCTCCTCGCGAAGGAGTTGCTGGCACTCCCAGACGAAGTCGTCGCCGTCGAGGGTGCGGCCCTGGTGCTGGTTGACGCCGAACTCGCTGTCGTCGTTGCCCGAGTAGACGTACGTGTCGCCGGGGTCGGGGCCGGCGTGCTCGGCGATCACGTTGCCGATTTCGAGGGTCGCCTCGTGGAGCGCCGGCTCGTCGTTCCCGTCGATCCCGGTGTGGACGACCAGCCCGACGAGTTCGATCTCGCCGGGTTCCAGTAGTGCCTGTGCGCGTCGATAGAGGTCTTCGTCGATCGCGTTCGTCGCGTCGCTCATTGTTCCGTACTCGCCGGCGCACCCACATACGCCTCACGATATTCGGTCGGTGGGGCGCCCCCCTGGATTCTCCGGACGGCGTCGCCACTCCGGGAGCGAAACGGACAGTGCCGCGAATGCGGCAGGAATCCGCTAGTTACAGGCGCTCGAGGTTCGACGCGCGCGGGCCTTTGTCGGCCTGCTCGATGTCGAACTCGACTTCCTGTCCCTCTTCGAGGTCGGGACCGCCGACGTCTTCCATGTGGAAGAACACGTCTTCGTCGGCATCGTCCGTGTCGATGAAGCCGTAGCCGCCCGTGTCGTTGAAGAAGTCCACTTCGCCTTTCGCCATCGTTAGAGACGCTCCAGGTTTGTCGCTCGCGGACCCTTGTCGGCCTGCTCGATGTCGAACTCGACTTCCTGCCCCTCCTCGAGGTCAGGACCGCCGACGTCTTCCATGTGGAAGAACACGTCTTCGTCGGCATCGTCCGTATCGATGAAGCCGTAGCCGCCCGTGTCGTTGAAGAAGTCGACCTTGCCTTTCGCCATCGTTAGAGACGCTCCAGGTTGGTCGCTCGCGGGCCTTTGTCGGCCTGCTCGATATCGAACTCGACTTCCTGTCCCTCTTCGAGGTCAGGACCGCCGACGTCTTCCATGTGGAAGAACACGTCCTCGTCGGCATCGTCCGTGTCGATGAAGCCGTAGCCGCCAGTGTCGTTGAAGAAGTCCACTTCGCCTTTCGCCATGGTTAGAGACGCTCCAGGTTCTCGGCTCGTGGGCCCTTGTCTGCCTGAACGATGTCGAACTCGACTTCCTGCCCCTCTTCGAGGTCAGGACCGCCGATGTCCTCCATGTGGAAGAAAACGTCCTCTTCCGAATCGTCAGTGTCGATGAAACCGTATCCGCCAGTGTCGTTGAAGAAGTCAACCGTACCGGTCGCCATTGCAACTTAGTAGAGACGACGCCCCTATTAATACCTGGCGGGTGAGCCGTGGCGGTTGCTAGCACGCTGCGACGATCGGCCCGGATACCCGGATTCTCGCGCCGTATCACGTCAGCCGTCTATCGCTGCGCGGATCCGCTCGACCGGATGGGGCGGTCGGTCGTCCTCGTCCCACTCACTCAGGTCGTCGAGTTGCGACCGGCAGGAGGCACCGGGTGCGACGACCGTCTCGCCCGAACTCTCGCCGATCTGGTCGAAGAGGATCGACGCGATCGCCTCGCTCATCGAGTAGTGCTCGGCCTCGTACCCGAAACTGCCGGCCATCCCACAACAGCCCGAGTCGAGGGCGTCGACCTCGTAGCCCGCGCGGCGCAGGACGCCGACGGCGTAGTGGTCTTTCTTCGTCGCTTTCTGGTGACAGTGCCCGTGGTAAGTCAGCGACTCCGCGACCGGCGCGAACTCGACCGCCTCGTCCAGCCGGTAGCGGTCGAGATACTCACACACCCCGTGAGCGTTCGCGGCGACAGTCTCGACCGCGCTCCCGGAGACGTCCGCGTCGGGATGGGGGAGCAGGTCCAGATAGTCCGACTGGAACATCACGGCGTCGGAAGGTTCCACGACGACCAGGTCCCACCCCTCGGAGAGTCGTGGTGCGAGCGCATCGACGTTCCGCGCGGCGCGCTCGCGGGCAGTGTCCAGAAAGCCCTTCGAGTGGGCCGCGCGGCCACTGGCGGTCACGTCGTCGGGCACCTGCACGTGGACGCCCGCGGCCTCCAGCACTTCGACGGCCGCCCGGCCCGCGTCGGGGTGGCTGTAGTTGGTGTACGTGTCGGGGAAGACCAGCGCTTTGCGGTCGGCCTCGCGCTCTGAGACAGTCGGGTCGTGACCCGCAAACCAGTCGACGAACGACTCCCGCTCGAAGGTCGGGAGCGTTCGCTCGCGAGCGATGCCGAACAGTCGCTCGGCGACGGCGCCCGCGCCGGGCAACCGCTGGAGCCAGTTCGAAACCGGCGCCGTCGCCGATCCCAACGCGCTCAGGCGGTCGACGTTGGCGAACAGGCGCTCGCGGACGTTCGTCCCGTGGCGCTCGTGGTGGGCGTGTTCGACCTCCGCCTTGAGTTTCGCCATGTCGACCTCGCTGGGGCAGTCCCGCGCACAGCCCTTGCAGCCGATACACAGGTCCATCACCTCCGCGACGAACTCCTCGTCAGTGGGGTCGTCAGGCAAGTCACCGCTCATCGCCTGTCGGAGCATGTTCGCGCGTCCGCGGGTCGCGGTGACCTCCTCGTCGGCCGCGCGGTAGGTCGGGCACATCACCCCGCCGGTCGTGTCCTGCCCGCCCCGACACCCCCCGCAGCCGTGACAGAGCTCTACCATCCCCTGCATCCCGTTGTCGTTGTCCCAGTTGAGCGTCGGGTCGAACGCCGACTCGAAGGCGTACTCCGGGTCGAACCGGAGGTGTTCGGTCATGTCGACCGTGCGGGCGCGCTCGGGCGCCCCGCCGCTTGCGACCGCCGCGTCGTCGACGCCGACGACCTGGCCGGGGTTCAGGAGCCAGTCGGGGTCGAAGGCGGCCTTCAGGTCCCCGAACAGGTCCCAGACTTCCTCGCCGTACAGTTTTCGGTTCCACTGGGTCCGGGCGCGGCCGTCGCCGTGTTCGCCCGAAACCGAGCCGCCGTACTCGACGACCAGGTCCGTGGCGGCGTCGGCGATGGACTCCATCTGTGCGACCCCGTCGACGGTCTTCGTATCGATCAGCGGCCGGATGTGGAGACAGCCCGGCCCGGCGTGTGCGTAGAAGCTCGCGTAGGTGTCGTGGTCGTCGAGCACGTCCTGGAAGTCCGCGACGTAGTCGGCGAGATTCTCGGGCGGGACGGCGGTGTCCTCGATGAAACTGCCGTGTTTCGCGTCGGTCGTCCGCGAGAGGAGGATCGGGAGGCCGCTCTTGCGGAGCTTCCAGAAGCGAGCGCGCTCGGCCTCGTCGTGGGCCTCGCTCGCGTGGAACGCGCGGACGGGGTCGTCGGTCAGCGTGTCGGCACCGTCGGTCGGCGAGAGGTCTGTCGTCGCCGTCTCGGACGCCGCCCGGTCGGCGAGCAGGTCCGCGACCGTCTGTTTGCCCTCGTCGTCGGTCTCGGCGTAGAACTCCACGAGCAGGACGGAGCCGGTCTCCTCTGGGAGCACCGACCTGACGAGGTCGCCGAACTCCTCGGTGTCTTCGGCCAACTCGAGGAGGACATCGTCGAGGACTTCGACGGCTGCCGGGTCGTGTTCGAGGATCGGCGTCACGTCTTCGAGCGCCTCGATCAGCGAGTCGTAGGCCAGGAGAGCAAGCGCCTTCGTCTCCGGGACGGGTTCGAGCGCGACGGTCGCCTCGGTGACGATCCCGAGCGTCCCCTCGCTCCCGGCGAGCAGGCGCGCGACGTTGACCGTCTCGCGGCAGTCGTCGCGGTCGCGGGCCGCTGCGACCTCGTCGACGAAACGGTCGAGGTTGTACCCCGAGACATTGCGCTTGAGTTCGGGGAAGGCGTCCCTGATCGTCTCCCCCTCCTCGTCGGCGATCCGGGCGAGTTCGGCATAGATCCGCGCTTCGAGGTCACCGTCCTGGTCGGCCAGGTCTTTGAGTTCGGCGAGCGTCATCTCGCCGAAATGCGTGACGGTCCCGTCGGCGAGGACCACCTCGCACTCCTCGACGTAGGCGTCGGTCTTGCCGTACTGCAGGGAGTGGGCGCCGGTGGAGTTGTTGCCGATAGCGCCGCCGAGGGCGGACTTATCCCCCCACGCAGGGTCGGGCGCGAACTTCAGGTCGTGGGGCGCGAGTTCCGCGTTCAGTTCGGCCAGGATCGCGCCGGGCTGGGCGCGCGCCAGACGGCTCCCGGGGTTGACATCGAGGACAGCGTCCATGTGCCTGGTGAAATCGAGGACGACGGCCTCGTTGACGGCCTGGCCGGCGAGGCTGGTGCCGCCGCCGCGCGGCAGGACCGGAATCTCCCGCTCGGCGCAGTATGAGACGACGGCGGCCACGTCGGCGGTCGATTCGGGGTAGACGACGCCGACGGGCGTCACCTCGTAGATGCTGGCGTCGGTCGCGTAGAGCTGGCGGGAGTACTCGTCGAAGCGCACCTCGCCGTCGACGCGCGAGCGCAGGTCCGCGACCAGCGCTGGGCGGCGCACCTCGTCGGCGGCGTAATCGTACTCGGTGCGCGCGTCGGCCGCGGGGTCCGCCTCGGCGCGCTTCCTGGTTCCCATGTCCGCCGCCTACGGCGGTCCGACCCGTAAATCCACCTCTCGGCGACGGACGAGCGCGCGTGGAAACGGCCGCGGAAGCGGATGTGAAAACAGTCGCGGAAGTGGGTGCGAAAACGGGGGCGCGCTCAGGCCTCGGCGGGGATCGTCTCCGTCACGGGAGTGCCGGAGGGCAACGCGTGGAGGTAGTCGTCGAGGTCGAGCGCGAAGTCGTGGTCGTCGGTCGGGTCGACCCAGCGGAACTCGAAGGTCTCGCCGCTCTCGTCGCCCTCGCCGGTGACGACGTGGGTCCACTCGTCGGGCGCCTCGTAGACCGTCGCGTGGTAGAAGTGGCGGACGTACCGCTTGGACTGGCGTCGCGTCCAGACGTCGGTCACCAGGTGGGTTGTCGAGGCGATCGTTCCGAGGCCGCTCTCTTCGACAACCTCGCGAAAGAGCGCTTCCCGCGGGCGCTCGCCGTTTTCGATCGTGCCTTTGGGGACCTGCAGGCCGTCGTGTCCCGGCCCTTCGAAGACGAGCAGGTCGCCGTTCTCCCTGGTGATGTACGCGCACGCCTTCCCGACGTGGGTCGGGCGCGCGGCGGCCGTTGCTGCCATACACGTACCCTGCCAGTGAGTGGCATAAAGACTTCTCCACTAGGGGTATAAGGTGAGCAAGGGGCTGCCGAACAGGCGGTATGGACTAGAACGGTGACCGCTACTCAGAACTCCTGCCAGTCGGTCGGTTTGCCGGCGAGGCCGAGCACGCGGGCCTCGCGGGTGCCGTCGTTTTCGCGGATCTCGATCATCCCGTCGAAGGCCTGCTTGATGACCTGCAGGGTCTGCTCGTCGTGGGCGGCCGAGTCGATGGTCAACACGCCGAGATAGCCGGCGGTGTCGAACCGCGACGAGAGGATGTGACAGAGCTTGAACACTGTCTTCTTGTCCGTGTAGGTGAGGATCGTCGAGAGGGAGTCGAGCGCGAACCGGCCGGAGTCGGCGCCGTTGTTGGCGAGGTTCTCCATGCATTTGGTGATCCCGATACCCATGCCGGTGATCTCGCCGGGCGAGGAGAGATGATAGACGAAGCTCCCCGCCGGAGTGTACTCGCTGTCGCGACCGCTCTCGCCGCGGCAGTCGACGACGCCCAGGAGCGACTCGTCGAGGCCCGGAACGCGGTCGCGGTAGTCGGTGATGACATCCTCAGCGTGTTCACCCGTCGTGACGACGATAGCGCCCTCGCCGTTGTCGGAGCCATCCGCGAGGATCTCCATGGCGAGTTCGTCCTTGCCGGTCATCGCCGGGCCGGAGACGAGGATGGACGAGCCCGGACGCACCGCCGAAAGCGCCTCGAAGTCGAGGACATCGGTCAGGTCGTACATCGCTTCGGAGTCACTCTTCTTCGACATCACCGAGCCCCCGGAGTGTCGCGATGAAGTCCTCGTCGTCTTCGATGCCGCCGAGCGTCTCCGAGAGGTCGTCCCCGAGTTCCTCGACGCGGTCCTGGAGTCGGTGGTACTCCTCGTTGTCGGTCAGCTCCGCGCTGCTTTTCGTCGCCTCCAAGGTCGCGCGCTTCTCGACGAGCGCGTAGTACTCCTGGAGGAGGTCGTCGTACGTCGAGCGTTCGAGGAGGTTCGAGACGGTGTCGTGGAGCTGCTCGCTCCGCACCGGCTTGCAGAGATAGGCGTCGAAGCCCATCTCGAGGATGTCGAAATCGGGCTCGACGGCAGTCACCATGGCCACCCGACAGTCCAGCCCGCGCTCGCGGATGCGTTCGAGGACCTCGTCACCGGAGAGCCCCGGCATCATCCGGTCCAGGAGGACGACGTCGACGCGCTCGTCGAGTTGCGCCAGCCCCTCATCCCCGTCTTCCGCCATTCGCACGTCGTACTCGTCTGTGAGCCAGAGTTTGTACGTCTCCGCGACATCGGGCTCGTCTTCGACGATAAGTACGACAGGGCGTTCCGATCCTGTCATCTGCTCTCTACTCGACGTTATTGCTCATCACACATAGCCCTGTGGGTCCGCGTCCAGTGGCGTACAGCCCTATTACGCGGCGGTTCGTGCGATGTCGCGACCCTCCTATTCCAGCCCGTCAGGCTGGCCAGCGGCCCACAAATGTTCGCACCCAGACACGTTCAGACACCGCAGCCAGAAGGCGGTCGAGGCGGAACCGCCAGAGACTACCCCGGAGCCGCCGTAGCTCGGGCCATGATCGCGAACCTGGCCGCCGACAGGCAGGTGTTCACCAGTAACGCCTTCCTCGTGACCGGCGATCGCACAGTGGTGGTCGACGCCGGCAACGAGTTCGACGCCGTCGCCGCCGTCCGCGAGCGCGCCGACGACCTCGACGCGCTCGTTCTGACGCACACCCACGCCGACCACGTCGGGAACGCCGCCGCTCTCGTCGACGCGTTCGACGTCGATGTCTGGGGCTTTGATCCCGACCACGAGCTCGTCGACCACGCTATCCCCGACGGGGAGACAGTCGCGCTCGGCGACCACGAGTACGAGGCGCTGCACACGCCGGGTCACAAGGACGACCACCTCTGTTTCTACGCCGCCGACCCCGAAATCCTGTTCGCGGGCGACCTGGTGTTCGCGAACGGGAGTTTCGGTCGAACGGACTTAGAAGAGGGTGACCGCCCGACGCTCGTCGAGAGCATCGGCTCCGTGCTGGAGACCGTTTCGCCGTCGCTGGCCGAGTTGCACACCGGGCACGGCCCGAGCGTCACCGACGACCCCTACGAACACATCGAGGCCGCCCATCGGATGGCGAAAACGAGCAGGTAACGCGAGCGGAGACGCCGCCGGTTCTCACTCGACAGCGGTCGCCAGCAGTGCGTCGTACGCCGCCTCGTAGGCGTCGGCGACGGCCGCCGGGTCGGACTGGCGGTCCCCCGGCAGGGCCGGGAGGTCGACGCGAGTCTCGGGGTCGACCAGGTCGGTCACCCCCGAGACGCGCTCTTCGAGTTGCCCCGCGTCTGGGCCACCGGTGGCGACGGCACAGCCGTTCTCGTAGCGCTCGCCGTCGTAGATCCGGGCTCGGCCCGGTTCGACCACCGCGACGGCGTCCGGCTCGACCGATTCCAGCGGCCGAGCCACGTCCGCGTACGACTCCACGACGGCGCGGTCGACTGCATCGATATCCTCGCCGAGCGCCCGCTGTGCGGGGAGGTGCCGGTCGGCCATCAGTTCGTTGAACGCCCCGAGGTCGGCGACCCGTGGCGCGTCGGCGAGCGGGAGACTGTCGCGGACCGCGTCGGGCAGAGCGACGGTGTCGTTGACGACGAAGCCGTCGCCGACGCGGTCGACGAGGAACGTACGGTCCTCGCGGCCCAGGATGCCGCTGCCGCCACCGGGCGACGGCCGCCAGAGCCGGTGGACCGGATTGATGTCTTCGGGCGTCACGTCCGCGGCGCTCGCGGCGGCGAGTCGCTTCGCGTCCTTGCCGTAGAGACGCCCCTCGTCGGCGGCCCGACGGACGTCGTCGTGGTCGAACCAGAAGTCGTTCCCGGCGCGGGGTTTGAATCCGATGCCACCGATCCGGTCGAGGAGGCCGACCGAGAAGGTGGTCTTCCCGGCGTCGACGCGGGCGCCGCCGGCGACGAGCAGCCTCATTCGTCTGCCGAGGTCGCGTCGCGGTCGGTAGCCGCGTCCGCCGCGTCGCCGGTCGCGAGACCGTAATAGCCGGCCTCGGCGTCGTTCTCGGGTTCGGCGAAGACGAACGCGTCGCTGTGGCTGATCATCCAGGGGATCGCCCAGTCCAGCAGGACGTTCTCTGTCTCGACGTCGAGGTCCGTCTCGGGGTCGACGCCCTGGAGCAGGCGGCCGACCTCGTAGATAGTGTACATCTCGTCGGCCTCGAGCACCGCTTCGGGGTCGCGAAACTCCAGCGGTCGCAGGTCGTCGAAGTCCGCCTTCGGTCGTGGCATACCCCGCGATTGATCCGACCGAGGAGTAAATGGACCGATCCGGTCCGACGACTACCGAGGCAACGCGTCAAAAAACGGCGATGGTAGACTAACTCGTCGGTACGCGAGCGGTCGGCGACGCGTCGTTACTCGACGCGACCGACGACCTTCGAGTACTCCTCGGCGGCCTTGTCCCAGTCGACGACCTCGAAGAAGGCGTCGATGAAGCTGCCGCGGTCCGGACCGTAGTCGTAGTAGTAGGAGTGCTCCCAGACGTCGAGCGCCAGGATCGGGTGTGCACCCCAGAGCGCGCCCTGGTCGTGCTTGTCGACCGGGACGTTGCGCAGCTGTTTGGCGACGGGGTCGTAGACCAGCAGCGCCCAGCCACCGGCAGCGGAGGCAGCGGCCTCGAACTCGCCCTTCCAGCCCTCGTAGGAGCCGAAGTCCTCCTCGATGCGGTCGGCGAGGTCACCGTCGGGCTCGCCGCCGCCGTTGGGGTCCATGTTCTCCCAGAACAGCGTGTGGAGATAGTGGCCACAGCCGTTGTGGGTAACGTTCCCCATCGCGCCGGCGGACGACCCGAAGTCACCCGACTCGCGATTCTCGGCCAGTGTCTCCTCGGCCGAAGCGAGCCCGTTCACGTACCCCTGATGATGGGTGTCGTGATGCCAGGTGAGCACCTGCTCGGAGATGTGCGGCTCGAGGGCGTCGTAGTCGTACGGAAGCGGTGGCAGCTCGGGGTCGGAATGTTCAGACATATATCTTCCCTCCACCTGTCATCACGGCTGGACACCTGTTAAAGTTTGAGGAAGGGGATGTTCAGGAGTCCCGCGTTCTCCCCGACATCGTCGGGATCCTGGCGGTCCGAATCCTGCGCCGCACGACCGGGACCGGGCGTCGCCGACCCGGAGGGAGACGCCGAGTCGACAGCCGACGAATCGTCGGTGGTCGAGTTCGTGGCATCTGCCTCGCCTGCGCGCTCCCCGTCCGTCTGCGGCGGGCCGACCAGCGGCAAGGTGACCGTGACTCGCGTGCCAGTCGGCTCGCGGTCTGCGAACGAGAGACTGCCGCCGACGGCGTCGACCCCCCAGTTGATCAGCCAGAGCCCGAGCCCGCTCGCGTGGTCGAGTTGCGTCTCGATGTCGCCGTCCAGCGCGGCGAGTTCACCCGGTGGGATCCCCGGACCGTTATCCGTGACGGTAACCTCGACGGCCTCCTCGTCGACAGTCACCACGACTTCGACCCACGGGTCCGCGGCGGTGTTGTGCTTCACCGCGTTCTCGGCGAGGTTGCGGACGACGGTGCCAGCGACCGCGTCGACCGGCAGCCGGTTGTCGGGGACGGTCGTGCGGACTGACACACCAGGGTCGATGTTTCGGACCCGTTCGCACTCGATCGAGACGAGTCTGGCCAGGTTCGTGGGGTCGGCACCGTTCGCGTCGAGGGCGCCGTCGATCTGGCGGGCCTTGTCGGCGAGCGCCGTCAGTTCACCCGCCTTCTCGCGGATGTCGGCCGCGGTCCGTTCCGGGTCGCCCTCGCCGCGGGCCAGACTGTCGGCGCGGCCGTAGATGACGTTCATCTCGTTGCGGAGATTGTGTCGCAAGACACGATTGAGGACACCGAGGCGCTGGAGGCGGTTTCGTCGGTCAGTCACGTCCCGGAGCAAGAAGATCCGCCCGGTGACGTTGTCGTAGTCGTCGCGAAGCGCTGTCACCTGCACGTCGAGATACCGGGTCCGACCGCCGCCGTCGTCGGCGACGACCACGTCGTCGGTTTCCCCGACGGCCCCGGACGGTCCGGTATCGGCCCCCGTCTCCTCGTCCGCGGGCATTGCGGGCAGACACGCCTCGACGGACGCACCGGTTATCGACCCGCCGTCGCAGTCGAGCAGGGCGCGGGCGCGTGGGTTCGTATCGACGACGCGCCCGCCAGTGTCGGCGACGACGACGCCGGCGTCGATGTTCTCGACGACCGAGCGGCGCGCGACGCGATTGGTGACCGGCACGGCGTCGAGAAAGGCCAGCTGGGTGAGTGCTGCGATCCCGGCCGCGCCGGAGATGACGAAGGTGTACGGCGTCGGGTCGAAGTAGGGTACCGGGAGGGCGCCGGTGACGTACAGCACGCTGCCGGCCCACGGCGCAGCGACGACGAGCACGAGCGCGACGGCCTGGCCCCGATACAGCAGGCGGCGCTTGGTGACCATCCCGACCACGAGCGCTGTGCCGGCCCCGAGCAGGAGATAGGAGTACCCGATGTGGACCCAGTACCACGGGCCGAACGAGCGCTCGACCAGCAACATCGATCCGGCCGCGTGAAACGTGGGCGGCCCGGCGACCAGGTCGTGCCAGAGCCCGTTCGTCACCGCGAGCACGAGCGTGACCGCCGGGAGAACGCTCAGCGCAGCGAGCGACCGACGGGAGACGTACTCGCTCCGACCAGTGTAGACCAGCGCGAAGACGAGCCAGGCGACCGGGAGGGAGACAACGCCAGCCCACTCGACTTTCCCCCAGAAGACGCTGAGCGCCTCGTCGGTGGTGAACAGGCCGACCGACGCGGTCGCCACCCACCACGTCGCCGCGACCATGACCACGGCGAAGGCGGTGGCGCCCGGCCTGGGTCGCTGACGCCACGCGAGCACCGCCGACCCGGCAACGACCAGGACCGACCCCCAGACGACGCCGGCTAGAAACAGTTCTGAGACCATAGATCCGCCGTGTTTCCCGACGCTACGACGGGACCGATATAACAGTTGGCGCCGCCATTTCAGATCGGGATAATCGGGGAGGGCGTCGTAGCCGGAACATCGCGACAGAAACCTCTCTCAGTCGTCACCGCGAGCGGCCTCGAACATCGCGATGGCCTGCTCGCGGCGCTCGCTGTGGTCGACGATGGGCGCCGGGTAGTCGGGCGCGAGCATCTCGCGGCGCCCCTGGTCGAGTTCGTGCCACTCGTGGATGGCGTCGGCGGGCACGTCCCGCAACTCGGGGACGTACTCGCGGACGTACTCGGCGTCAGGGTCGTAGCGCTCACCCTGTGTCATCGGGTTGAACACGCGGAAATAGGGCTGTGCGTCGGTGCCGGTCGAGGCGGCCCACTGCCAGCCGCCATTGTCGTTGGCGGTGTCGTGGTCGACGAGTTTCTCCCGGAACCAGTCGTACCCCTCGCGCCAGTCGATCAGCAGATCCTTCGTCAGGAAGGAGGCGACGATCATCCGCACGCGGTTGTGCATGTACGCCTCCGCGCGCAACTGGCGCATGCCCGCGTCGACGACGGGATAGCCCGTCTCGCCGTCTTTCCAGGCCTGCAGTCCCTTGGGATCGTGGTTCCACTCGATAGGCTGTTCGTACGCTTTGAAGTTCTCCGTGACGACCTCGGGACTGTTCCAGAGCACGTGACTGTAGAACTCCCGCCAGGCGAGTTGCGATTCGAACTCCGCGGCGGACTCGTCGTCGTCGCTCCCGGGTTCGGCGGCGGATTTGGCCTCGCGGACCGCCGCGTGGACCTCGCGGATCCCGATGGTCCCGAACTTGAGATGAGCGGAGAGACGCGACGTGCACTCGTCGGCTGGGTAGTCCCGACGGTCCTCGTAGTCGTAGATATCGGATTCGCAAAAGCCCGCGAGCAACTCGCGGGCGGCGTCGGTGCTCGCCGGCGGCACGTCCGCTTCGGGTTCGTCGAAGCCCAGGTCCGCCAGCGTCGGGAGCGAGTAGTCGGCGGCGATCCCCGCAGTGTCGACGAGGTCAGTTTCGGTGGGCGCGTCGACGGGGTCGCGCTTCTCGCGGTCGCGCCACTTCTTCCAGAAGTAGGTGAACACGGAGTAGACATCGCCCTGGTTAGTTCGGATCGAACCGGGTTCGTGGAGGAGGGCGTCCTCGACGGACTCGCGGGCGACGTCTGCGTCGTCGAGCGCACGCCGGACTGCGGCGTCGCGCTCGCGACCGAGGCCGGACACCTCGCTCGCCCACGTGACGCGGTCGGCGTCGAAGGAGGTTGCGACGTCCGGGACGACTTCGCGCGGGTCGCCGCGGCGGACGAGCAGGTCGCTGCCGCGCTCCCGATAGGCAGCTCGCAGGCTCGCAAGCGCGTCGAGCATGAACGCGACGCGTGGCGGTCCCGCGTGAGCGAGGACATCGCGGTCGAAGACGAACAGCGGGACGACCGGGCCGTCGCTCGCCGCGGTCGCCAGCCCGCGGTTGTCGGCCACCCGGAGGTCCCGGCGGTGCCAGTGGATCTGCATATTCGTGACTACTGTCGATAGCACCTGAAACCAGCGCCAAACGAATCCGGTACGCGCCTCGCGCGGGATCCGGTGTCGGTTTGGAACGTCATGCCCCAGTTACGTGCCGGCGGTTTCTTTCATACGTCCGATACTTACTTGCCTGTCGCACTCGACCGACCGACATGGAACTGGACACGCTCCGTCGTCGGACAGAGTGGCATCGCGTGGCAAACGAGCGCCGCTACGAGGCTCCGGCCGATCCCTGGCGGCTGGTCCACGTCGACCCGACACGTGTCGACCGCTGGAACAACGAAGTTCGGCTCAACTGGGGGGTCGGGCGGGTTCAGGGCGGCGACTGGGACGCTGACGAACACTGTCACCCGATCGCCGAGACGGCGGGCTACCGCGGACTCGTCCAGCGGTTCTCCGAGGGGCGGGACTGGGAGGAGACAGCCCTCTACGAACGTGCGAAGTCACAGTTCGAGGACGGTCGGTCCCCGCGTGGGTACGAAGACATCGACACCTACCGCGACGAGCGGTGTGCGTATCTGGACGACCTCTACGAGCGGATCGAACGAGAGGGGTATCGCCCGAACAGGGACGCGACTCATGATAATCCGGCCGCGGCAGACAATCGCTACGAAGACGCGTACGTCCACCATCTCGAACCGCTGGTCGTGGTCGGCCGCGACGGGGAAATCTACTGGACCGAAGGCTTCCACAGGCTCGGGATCGCCCGGATCCTGGGGCTCGACTCGATATCGGTGCAGGTGCTCTGTCGCCACGTCGAATGGCAGCAGGTCCGTGACGAGCTAGCGACGACGTCGCAGGACGACCGACCGGAGTCGCTCGACGGGTACACCGGCCATCCCGACCTCGCGGATATCGGGCCCGGAGAGTGACGGGAGCGCGTTCGCCGGGACCGACACAGCGGTCGCCCGGAGCGCCGACCGCCGCCGGGGTTTATTCGGAGCCGGACCGTCAGTCTGGGCCATGGAACACGCCACGCTCGACGTTTCGGACGGGGTCGCGACGGTCACGCTCGACTACCCGGAGATGCGCAACGCGTTGACCAGCGGCGTCGCGACCGACCTGATCGCGGCGATGGACGCGGTCCCCGACGAGGCACGCTGTGTCGTCGTCGCGGGGAACGGGCCGACGTTCTGTGCGGGCGGCGACATCAACGCGATGGTGGAGGGCCTCGACAGTTCGGCGCCGAACCACGAGCGCGCCCGGCGGATCGTCGAGGAGACGGCCGGCGCAGTGCGAGCGGTGGCAGACTGCGACCTGCCGACGGTCGCGAAGATCGACGGGCCGGCCTTCGGCGCCGGCGGCGCGCTCGCGGTCGCCTGTGACGTCCTGCTGGCGAGCGCGGACGCGAAGATCAGCTTCGGGTTCCGGCAGGTCGGGCTCAACGTCGACTCCGGCGCGTCGTATTTCCTCCCGCGGATGGTCGGCGAGCACGTCGCCAAGGAACTGCTGTACACCGGCGAACTCGTCGATGCCGAGCGGGCCAAGGAGATGGGACTGTTCAACCGCGTCTACCCCGACTCGGAGTTCGAGGAACGCGTCGCGTCGTTCGTCAAGCAGGTGGCCTCGGGACCGACGGTCGCGCTCACCCAGTCCAAGCGACTGGTCGAACAGGGGATCGAGAGTTCGCTCGACGCGGCCATCGAGAACGAGGCCGCGGCGCAGGTCGTCTCGGCGACGACCGACGACCACGAGGAGGGCGTCCGGGCGTTCGTCGAGGAGCGCGAGGCCGACTTCGCGGGCGAGTGATCCGGAGCGACCGGGGAGTCAGAGTTGGACGGCGTCGCCGTCCGGGAGCACCTCGGGAACGGTCAGTCGAGCAGTGGTATCCGTCCCGCTCCGGGTGGTGATCTGGAGGCTCACCGACCCTCCCTCGGGGAGCTGGTCACCGAAGGAGGATGCCGCCGGAACCGTGCCCGCGTCTGGGTTGTCCGCGTCGACGTGGTCGGTTCCCAGGTCGAACACCAGTTCGAACCGGTCGTCGTCGGCGTTGAGGACGGGGACAGAGCCGTCCGTGTCGCGGAAGGGCCTGACCCCGAAGTGCGCGTCCGCGCCCTCGGCCGAGGCGCTCCGGGCGACGAGGGTGTAGGTCCCGCTGCTGCCGACCCACTGGACGGTGGCATCCGAGAGGTCGACCGGCCCCGATCCAGGAGCCAGCTTGACTGCCAGACGGACGACACCAACCCGGTTGCCGCCCAGCTTGTGGCCGGACGACGTCTCGACCTGCAAGCGACCGGGCGCGCTCGTCGGTGTCGACCTGGACCGGTCAGTGCCCCCGGGCAACGACCCCGGTCCGTCCGTGTCTCGGACGTTCGACGTCTGGGTTCCGACCGAACCGGGGCCGCCGTCCTCGGAGTCGTCCGACCCTGACGCGAACATCGCGTACCCACCGACGCCGAGTGCGCCCAGACCGCCGAACAGCACCGCGCGTCTCGTGGTGACGAGACTGTCATTCACGTCGCCGTTCCCCGCGCCGCGGCCGCCACGCGGACCGTTCGGCGACGGACCACCACCCTGCCCCGCAGCGAGTGAACCGCGTGCCTGTTCCCTAGAGGGCGGTCGGTCGCCGGTCGGCGCGTGCTGTGCTGGCTGTTGCAGGTTCTCCTGTGGTCCGTTTCCGGCCCGCTGTCCTGGCTGTCCCGGCTCGCCATGTTGGGGCCGTCCCTCCTGATTGTGCTGAGGCTGTCTCCCCTGGTTGTGCTGAGGCTGTCCTGCCTGGTTCCACTGTGGCTGTTCTGCCTGGTTGTGCTGAGGCTGTCTCCCCTGATTTCGCTGTGGCTGCCTCCCCCGATTTTGCTGCGGCTGTCCTCCCTGTGGTTGCTGTCCCGGACGGTCCTGTCGCGGCTGGCGTGGCACGTCGTGGTCGGGTCGCCGTGACCCGTCGTGCTGTGACCCGTACCCGTCGTCCACTCGCTCCTCGGCCGGGCCGCCGTATCCGGCGGCGTCGGACGGTTCACGAACCGGGGATCCGTCCGGGGACTCGGAGTTCGGGTCCGGCCCGTCCGCTGTGGTTGTCGGATCCGGGTCGCCATCGTCGGAACCCGCGACGGCGTCCGCGGCGCCGCCCCCGCCGGTGACGGCGTCGCTCTCGAGGATGTCGACGTCGTGCTCCGCGGCGTGTTCGGAGACGGTCGCCGGGAGCGATCCCCGCGTCGAGAGGACTCGCCTGTCGACGTCCCGTTCGCGGCTTTTCTGGACGAGGTACTTCAGGTGTTTCGGCGTGACGGTGGCGTCGGCTCCGGGAACGACCATCGCCAGCAGTCGCTCTTCGTCCGCGCCTGACCCGCGCGTCCCCGCGACGACGACGGCGTCATCGCCGACAGCCGTCGCGGAGGTGTCCCACCCGTCCGCCGCCAGGTGCCTGGCGACGGCCTGGGGGTAGTCCTCGGCTGACATGACCGTGTCCCGAACGCCCGTCCGGCCGGCCGCGACCGGTACGAGCGGCTCGATACGAGTGAGTGGCTCGCCCGTCCCTCAAAATTCTGTTCGCCCGAGTATCAGTTCGGAAAACTGGATGTGGGGGTGGCCGACAGCCGGTCACTCGTCGGCGGCGTCGAAGAAGGCGACCTCGAGGTCGACGGTCCGTTCGAAGAGAGTGGCGACGCGGCGCTGGCGGTCGGGGCCTGACCAGCCGCAAAGCCGACGGTGCTCGCGAGCGCCTCGACGAACCGGTAGTCGGCGACCAGACACCGGCGAAAGACCGCGTCGTCGATGGTGTCCGCGTCGAGTTCGCGAGTGAATCGGTGCTCGGGCGCCTCGGTCCAGGCCGGGTCCGAGCGCTCGCGGAGTCACTCGGTGAAGCGGGCAGCCTCGCCATCGGCGAACGGCCCGCGTTCGGCGTCCCCGACCAGCCTACCCTCGGTGACAGATCCCGCGTCGGTCATACCGGCCACTCCTCCTCTCGCCAGGCGGCGTCCCAGAACATGTACTCGTAGCGGCTGGAGGTGAGAAACAGGTCCCGGTAGCGCTCGCGCTCGGCGGCCGTCGAGTCTTCGGCCACTTCGTCCAGCAGGTCCTTGCACCACTCGGCGAGGTCGGTGAACGCTTCGCTCGAATACATCTCGACCCACGCCGCGTACTGCTCGTGGTCCGGGAGGCCTCGCTCGGCGAGGCGTCTGCCGGTGACGTTGAATCCCCACATACACGGAAGCAGCGCGGCGACGAGGTCGCCAAAAGAGCCCTCGGCGGCGACACGGACGAGGAAGTCAGTGTAGGCCCGCGTGGTCGGCGAGGGCTCCGTGGCTTCGAGTTCGGCCTCGGAGATATCGAACTCCGCGGCGTAGGACCGGTGGAGGTCCATCTCCGTGTTGATCGTCTCGTCGAGCAACTCGGCGAAGGTACCCATCCTGTCGAGGTCGGCCGCCGACGCCGCCCCCAGCGCGAAGACGCGGCTGTACTCGACGAGGTAGACGTAGTCCTGTTTCACCCAGTAGACGAACGGCGCCTCGTCGAGGGTCCCCTCGCCCAACTGCTCGACCATCGGATGGGACAGCGTGGCCTCCCAGATCGGTTCGGCCTCGGTTCTGAGGTCGGCGGTAAACTCCATGTCGGCCCGATCGGTCCCGTGACCGAAGTATTCACTGGTTGTACCAGCGGCTAATCGGTCGATAGCGGCCGGACTGTCGCCTCGCCACCGCAATTGTTCGATCCGTCAGCGTTAAGATTTAGATCCCTCTAAACCCGTGCAATGAGACACGAAGACAGGACGCGTCGGGCGGGTCGGATCTCGATATCGACATCGCGGACGAGGGAGGGGCGGGCTGAACAGGAGGTAGCCCCGACGTGGCGGAGTTCCTGACGGTCGTCGTCGCGGCGATGGGCGCGCAGCTGGCCGTCTTGCCGGGCGAGAAGGTCCAGTTTATCATCGCCGGGCTGTCGACGCGCTATCGGCCGAGCGTCGTCGTCAGCGCCGCCGGGCTCGCCTTCGCCGGGTGGACGACGCTGGAGATCTGGTTCGGTCAGGCGCTGAAAGGGGCGCTCCCGCCGGTCTACCTCGACGCCATTGCAGGGGGGCTCTTTCTCCTGTTCGGCATCCTGCTACTCCGGTCGATGCCGGCGTCGGAGACGCTCGACGGCGCGACAAGGACCGGAGACGCGGCCCAGACCGACGGCGGGATGGCGGCCCTCGACGGTGACCTCGACGTGTCCGTCGCGGGGTTCGACGTCCCCGACCGGTTCGGCAACTTCCTGCCGATCTTCGCGATGATGGCCGCCGGCGAGTTCGGCGACAAGACCCAGTTGGTCACCATCGGGCTAGCCGTGGAATACGGCGCTCACGCGGGTATCTGGGTCGGCGAGATGCTCGCGATCATCCCGATCAGCGTCGCCAACGCCTACTTTTTCAGCAGGTTCGCCCATCGCTTCGACGCCCGCAAGGCCCACCTCGCCGGCGCCGCCCTCTTCTTTTTCTTCGGCCTCGACACCTTCCTGGCCCTGGTCACCGGTTTCTCGGTCTGGGAAGCGGTCGTCGCAGCGGCCGCCGGCGTGGTCGAGCCAGTGCTCCAGAGCGGGGGTGCGGTCCTGCCCCTTCTGGGCGCGCTCGTCTGACCCGCTGACTGCGGCCCCTCTCCCACGGTGCCCCGCGACGGCCGACCGCCACGCACAAGACGGCCTGCCCGTTATCGGCGAGCGATGACCGACGCCAGCGAGGAGGCGACCGACGGCGGACCGTCCGAGGGTCACCTCCCGGCGGACGTCGAGGCGGTCCGGCGGGCGCTCGTCGAGTGGTACGAGGCCGACCACCGCGAGTTCCCCTGGCGCCGGACCGACGACGCCTACGAGATACTCGTGAGCGAGGTGATGAGCCAGCAGACCCAGCTTGAACGCGTGGTCGCCGCCTGGGAGGCCTTCCTCGAGCGCTGGCCGACGGCCGCCGCCCTCGCGAGCGCCGACCGCGCCGACGTGGTGGGCTTCTGGACCGACCACAGCCTCGGCTACAACAACCGCGCGAGGTATCTTCACGAGGCCGCCCGCCAGGTCACCGAGGAGTACGACGGCCAGTTCCCCGAGGAGCCCGACGAACTCTCAGAACTGATGGGCGTCGGGCCCTACACCGCCAACGCCGTCGCGAGTTTCGCGTTCAACAACGGGAACGCCGTCGTCGACACGAACGTCAAGCGTGTGCTCTACCGTGCGTTCGACGTGCCCGACGACGACGCGACCTTCGAGCAAGTGGCCAGCGACCTCATGCCCGCCGGTGAGTCGCGCGTCTGGAACAACGCGGTCATGGAACTCGGCGGCGTCGCCTGCGAGAAGA
>Ga0207733_100471_pt1 | contig 24288 bp, 24 predicted proteins | sample A23P3SouthBayCA_FD_187735 | JGI IMG/M metagenome (GOLD analysis project Ga0207733, IMG submission 187735) | Aerobic enrichment media microbial communities from Eden Landing Ponds, California, USA - A23 P3 (SPAdes) | ecosystem: Environmental > Aquatic > Marine > Unclassified | place: Emeryville... | reverse complement strand
AGTCGCGGAGTCGCATCGTCAACGGCGTCGGACCCGAGGACGCCGCCCTCCTGTTCGTCGGCGAGGCGCCCGGTGCCCAAGAGGACGAGGAAGGCGAACCCTTCGTCGGCCGGTCGGGATCGGTCCTAGACGACGCCCTGCGTGACGCCGGCCTCGCCCGCGCGGACGTGCGCATCACCAACTGCGTGCGGTGTCGGCCGCCGGAGAACCGCGACCCGCACGCCGAGGAACTCGACAACTGCGCCGAGTTCCTAGCGGCGGAAATCGCTCACGTCGACCCCGACCTGATCGTCACACTCGGGAAGGTACCCGGCGAGCGGCTGCTCGACCGGGACGTGGCGGTCACGAAGGAGGCCGGATCGGTCGTCGACGCCCGCCTCGGGGGCGAGTCGCGGCGCGTCCTGATCTGCGTCCATCCCGCAGCGACGCTGTACGACCGGAGTCAGCGCGACGGGTTCGAGGACGCGATAGCGAAGGCGGCCGAGCTTGCGGGCGTCTCGGCCGACGGCGGCGGGCAGTCGCGGCTGGGCGACTACTGAGCGGCGGTCCCGCGACGACGACGCCTACCGCAACGGAAAGCCACTTGCTTCCCGCCGACGGAGAACGTGTATGAGCCTCTCCCGACCGCCGTCGGAGGCGCTGGCGGACGTGGTCATCGTCGACTACGGCCTCGGCAACCTCCGGTCGGCCACGCGCGGCCTCGAACGCGCCGGCGCGAACGTGACGATCACGGACGACCCCGACGACTTCGCCGACGCCGACGGCATCGTCCTCCCGGGCGTCGGCGCGTTCCGCGAGGGGATGGAGAACGCCGGCCCGTACCGCGAGGCCCTCGCGGACGCCGTAGACCGCGGCCAGCCCGTCTTCGGCATCTGTCTCGGGATGCAGATGCTCCTCACGTCGAGCGAGGAGGCCGACCACGCTGGCGAGGGCGAGGTGGTCGGCCTCGATTTCGTCCCCGGCCGGAACGTCCGCTTCGACGAGGGACAGAAAGTGCCGCACATGGGCTGGAATCAGCTGTCCGTCGTCCGCGACCACCCACTCGTCTCGGGCGTCGACCCGGCGGAGGCGCCGGATCGCGAGGAGGGGAGCGGTGGCTCCGTCGACGGCGAGTACGCCTATTTCGTCCACTCCTACTACGCCGTCCCCGACGACGACGAGGCGGTCGTCGCCACGACCGACCACGGACGCACCTTCCCCGCCGTAATCGCGAGTGAGGACGGCCTCGTGTTCGGCACGCAGTTCCACCCCGAGAAGAGCGGTGAGACGGGGCTGACGATCCTCCGCAACTTCGTCGACATCTGTTATACGAACTGAGAATCGGGCCCGTGCGTTTATAATCGCCTCCGTCCCACCCCCGACGTGAGCAATCGGGCCACGACCGACGCCGGATCGGGGTATCGTGCCCTCTTCGAGCACGTCTCCGACGGGCTCCTCGTGTTCGATCCGGAGACTGGCACCGTCCGCGACGCCAACGGTCGGTTCACGTCGATGAGCGAATTCGCCCACGACGACCTCGTGGGGCGGCACGTCGACGACCTGCTGAGCGACGGGTGGCACCCGGAGGCGGCGATGCAGGAACTGGTCGCGACCGCCCGCGACGACGGGACGACCGTCGAGTGGCGACTCCGGCGTCGGAACGGAGAGCCGTTCTGGGCGGAGCTCTCCGCGTCGCTGGCGGACCTCGGCGGCGAGCGGTGCGTGCTGACGACCGTTCGGGACGTGACCGAGCGCAAGCGCCGCCGGGACGAACTCGGACGGTTCGAGGAACTGGTCGAACACGTTCCGACGGGCATCTTCCGGGCGAGACGGGACGGCACGTTCGTCGAGGCCAACCCGACCATGGTCGACCTGTTCGACGCCGACGCGAAGGTCGACCTGCTGTCGACGCCTATCGCGGACGTCTACGCCGACGCGGACGACTGCCGGGCGTTTTTCGACGCACTGGCCGAGCGGGACGTGGCGACCGAGAAAGTCCGCCTCCGAACGCTGACCGGCGACACGTTCTGGGGCTTAGTCACCGTCTGTCGCTTCGAGAGTGCGGGGGGCGAGACGTACCTCGACGGTGCGATCAAGGACGTGACCGAGACGCGGGAGTACCAGCAGGTGCTGGAAGAGCAAAACGAGCGGCTAGAACTCCTCAACCGCCTCGTCCGCCACGACATCCGTAACGACATGCAGCTCGTACAGGGGATGGCCGACCTGTTGGACGACCTCTCGGACGAGGGGGAGCAACCGCATCTGGAGACGATCAAGACGCGGACCGAACACGTCATCGAACTCACCGACCTGATGGGCGAGTTGATGGACGCGCTGGTCTCCGAGGCGGACGACAACCTCGAACCGACGAACCTGTCGTTCGTCCTCGACCGGGAGATTCGGGAGGCGTCGTCGAGTTATCCGGACGCGACGATCCGAACCCGCGGCAACGTGCCGCTGGTCGAGGTGACGGCGAACGACATGCTCCGCTCGGTGTTCCGGAACCTGCTGAACAACGCCGTCCAGCACCACGACGGCGACGAGCCGACCGTCGAGGTGTCCGCCGAAGTGACGGACGACTGGGTGCTGGTGCAGGTGGCCGACGACGGGCCGGGTATCGACCCCAACCGCCGTGAGACGGTGTTCGGGAAGGGAAAGAAAGGCATCGACAGCGAGGGCACCGGCCTCGGCCTCTATCTGGTGTACACGCTCGTCGACCACTACGGCGGGTCGGTCTGGATCGAAGACAACGAGCCACGGGGGAGCGTGTTCAACGTCCGTCTCCGTCTCGCCGACTAGGAACCCGCGACGCTGGGAACCCGACGCGCTTTTCCCCTTCTCCGCGCAATCGGGGGCCATGGAAGCCATCACGCTCGGCCCGGCGGGGACGTACTCCCACCGCGCCGCGCGGGCGGTCGCCGACGAGGTGACCTTCAGCGAGTCCGTGACCGCCATCGTCGAGGCGGTCGCTGACGGCGACTATCGCCGCGGCGTCGTCCCCATCGAGAACAGCATCGAGGGGAGCGTCACGGAGACGCTGGACGCCCTCGCGGACTACGACGTGAGCGTCGTCGAGGAGATCGTCACCCCGATCCGCCACGCGCTGATCGCCCAGTCCGAGGAGTTCGACGTGGTCGCCAGCCACTCGCAGGCGCTCGCGCAGTGTCGCTCCTACCTCGAAGCCGAGTATCCGGACGTGACGCTGGAGGCCGTCGCCAGCACGGCCCGCGGCGTCGAACACGCCCGCGAGGACGCCTCCGTCGCCGCCATCGCCCATCCCGACAACGCGGGCGACGACCTCCGGGTGCTCGCGGAGGACATTCAGGACCGCGACTCCAACGCCACGCGATTTTTCGCCATCGCCCCGGCCGCGGAACGGTCGGATGCGGGCGGGAAGTCGACGATCATCGTCAACCCGAACGCGAACTACCCCGGCCTCCTGCTGGAACTGCTGGAGGCGTTCGCGGACCGCGACATCAACCTCTCCCGGGTCGAGTCTCGGCCGACGGGCGACCGACTCGGTGACTACCTCTTCCACATCGACTTCGAGGCGGGACTCTACGAGCGACACGCTCGCGAGGCCGTCGAAGAGGTGGAGGACATCGCCGCCGGCGGGTGGGTGCGTCGACTCGGCTCCTACGACACGCGCCACGTCGTCTGAACCGTCTTAGATGCCGCCCTCAGGCCGTTTACCGTGTAGATAGCTAGCTCAGATCCAGCGATATTTATCTCCTCGGCGAGCCTCTGTAGGGGTGGCGATTACCAATGCAACCGAACAACTACTTCAGTGACTTCGACGACCTCTTCGAGCGCATGACCGGCGACCGATGGGGTGGATTCGGCCGATACGCCCGACCCGGCTACGGCTCCAGCGAGGTCGACTTCGCGGTCGACATCGCCCACCACGACGACGAAATCGTCGTGACGGCCGACGTACCCGGCTTCGAGAAGGCGGACTTCGACATCTCCGTCGACGGCGACCTCCTGACGATCCGCGCCGACTCCGACGTGGAGTCGAGCGTCGACGAAGACGCGTACGTCCGCCGCGAGCGCCGCCACCACGCGATGCGCCGCACGATCCGACTCCCCGCCGACGTCGACGGCGAGGACGCGAGCGCGACCTACCGCAACGGCGTCCTGACGGTCTCGATTCCCGTCGAGGCCGATATGGACGTGCGTCACATCGACGTCGAGTAATCGACGACCGCGCCACGACGGCGGCCCCGTGCGTTGGCGCCTCGGTCGGTCGTCGTATCCACCTGTACCCCCCGTTCTCGACCGTGTACCCCTGTTTTCGACCGTTTCGCTACGCTTCCGCAATCGGCAACTCGACGACCACCACGGTCCCCCGTGGCTCGTTGTCCTCGATCCAGACCGACCCGCCGTAGTGGTCGACGAGCGACTGGACGAGATAGAGCCCGAGACCGGTTCCCTCGCTCTCGATGCCCTTCTCACCCTTGCCGAACACCGTCTCCTGCCGGTCGGGGACGATGCCCGGCCCGTTGTCGGCGACGCGGACGATGGCCGTGTGGTCGCCCCGGGTGATGTCGGCGGAGACTTCGACCGTCGGTTCGTCCCGGTCGCTGTGCTGGACGGCGTTGTTCAGCAGGTTCCGGAACACCGACGCCAACAGGTCGTTCGCTCGGACGTTCACGTCGGGCACGTCGTCCCGAAGCGTGATGGTAGCGTGGCCGAACGCCTCCTGTCGGCGGTCGATCTCCGCTCGCAGCGTGTCGGCGAGGGAGACCGATTCCAGTGGGAGTTCCGTCTCGCCGGCGACCGTCCGCGCGAGGTCGCGCGAACTCCGCGTGAGTTCCACGACGTGTTCGCCGGTGTCGAGGATCGTCCGGAGGTACTCCTGCCCCTCCTCGTCGACGTGGTCGTCGAGGAGCCGCCCCAGACCGAGGACGATCTGCATGTCGTTGCGGATGTCGTGACGGAGGACGCGGTTGAGCGCCCGAAGCTGGTCGCGCTTGCGTGCCAGTTCGCGTTCGGACGCGCGGCGCTGGGCGATGTCGCGGGCGACCGAGAGCACCGCCGGCGCGCCCCCGTATCGGACGAACGTGGCGCTCACCTCGACCGGAGTCGTGTCGCCGTCGGCGGTCGTGTGGACCGTCTCGTAGACGATGCGGTCGGCGGTGTCGGTCTCGTCATCGTCCGTGTCGGACGCGCCCTCGGCGCCGGCGTCGTCCGCCTCCGTCTCGTCGGGGACCGCGGCTTCGACCGCGTCGAGCCGACGGCCGACGAGCTGGCCCGACTCGTACCCCAGCCGGTCGTGTGCCGTCTCGTTGGCGGCGATGATGACGCCGTCCGTGTCGTGGACGAGCACCGTGTCCCCAGTCCCGTCGAAGAGGTCCTGATACTCGTCGCGGGAGCGACGGAGGGCAGCCTCGCGGGCGCGGAGCGTCCGGATCGTCGCCGCCTGTCTCGCGGCGAACAGGCCGACGAGGACGCCGACGGCGCCACCGGCGCTGAGAAAGTGCAACACGACCAGCGTCGACCGAACGTCGGTCGCGGGAGGAAGGAGGTCGAACGCCACGAACACGCCGAACGAGCCGAAAACGAGCATGCCGACGGCAGTCGTCAGCGGGACCCGAAGCGCGACTCGGCCCTCGAGGTCGCTCCGGAAGAGCCAGCCGGCGGCGACGAGGAGGAGGACGGCGAGCCCAAAGGGCGCGATGGTAACCGGAGACCACCACGGCCGACCACCGACCTCGACGTACCAGACAGCCACCAGCGCGACGCCGAGACCACCGACGACGGTGGCGCTCACCGGGCGACCGAGCGACGATACCGTCACGATCTGTTCACCCGGGCTTGTGAATCCGGAGACGGTTATATAATGGTTCCTTACCGGACTGCAGTCGGTCGATAATGGGCGCTTACCGGTGCCGGTTACCAGTCATCAACGACGATAATCGCCGGAGCCGGCGGGATAGGAGTTATTTTAGGTCGGGAATTCCTGTGCCGGAACATGGACTACGACCCGCAGGACATCGAGGAGCGCTGGCGGGAGCGCTGGGCCGAGACGGGGCGATACGAGGCCGACAGCGAGGCGTCGGAGACGCCCGGCGAGGCCGGTGAGGAGGACGTGACGTTCATCACCGTTCCCTATCCCTACCCGAGCGGCGGGATGCACATCGGCCACGCCCGAACCTACACCGTGCCGGACGTGTACGCCCGCTACCGCCGACAGCAGGGCGACAACGTCCTCTTCCCCATCGCGTGGCACGTCACCGGCACGCCCATCATCGGCGCCGTCGAGCGCCTGAAGAAAGGCGAGGAGGAACAGCTCTCGGTCCTTCGAGACACCTACGAGGTGCCCGAGGAGACCCTGCAGGATCTGGAGACGCCGATGGGCTACGCCCGCTACTTCATCGAGGAACACTACAAGCGGGGGATGAAGTCGCTGGGCCTCTCCATCGACTGGCGTCGCGAGTTCACCACCAACGACGACCGCTACTCGAAGTTCATCACGTGGCAGTACGAGACGCTCCGCGAGCGGAACCGGCTGGAGAAGGGGCTCCACCCCGTCAAGTACTGCACGAACGAGGAGCAGCCGGTCACCACCCACGACCTGCTGGAGGGCGAGGAAGCCGAATTTCAGGAGTACACCCTGATCCGTTTCGGCCTCGACGACGCAGTCGTACCGATGGCGACGCTTCGGCCGGAGACGGTCCGCGGCGTCACCAACGCCTACGTCGATCCCGAAGCCACGTACGCCCGCGCCACCGTCGACGGCGAGACGTGGCTCGTCTCGGAGCAGGCGACGGAGAAACTCCGCCTGCAAGCCCACGACGTGACCGTCGAGGAGACGTTCGCCGGGAGTGAACTGGTGGGCGAGTCCGTCACCAACCCCGTCACCGGCGACGCGGTGCCCGTCCTCCCCGCGACGTTCGTCGACCCCGACAACGCCACGGGCGTGGTCATGTCCGTGCCGGCCCACTCCCCGGACGACTACCTCGCCTTACAGGAGGCGAAAGCCGACGACGAACGGATGGCGCGCTACGGCGTCGATCCGGCGGTCGTCGACCGGATCGACCCCGTCCCGATCCTCGACGTCGAGGGGTACGGCGACGTGCCGGCGAAAGACGCCGTCGAGCGCGCGGGTGTCGAATCCTCGAACGACCCCGAACTGGAGGCGGTGACGAAGGAACTGTACAACCGCGAGTTCCACGCTGGCCGTCTCCACGACGCGTACGGCGAGTTCGCCGGCGAGGTGATCGAGGACATCCGTGACGACTATCGCAACGAAGGGATCGACGCGGGCCACTTCGGAACCATGTACGAGTTCTCCGAGGAGGTCGTCTGCCGGTGTGGCGGCGACGTCGAGGTGGCCGAGCAGGACACCTGGTTCCTCCGGTACAACGACGAGGACTGGAAGGAGATGACGAAGCGGGTGGTCGAGAACATGGAGTGCATCCCCGAGAACACCCGCGACGAGTACTACCACACAATCGACTGGCTGAACGAGTGGCCGTGCATCCGCAACTACGGGCTGGGGACGCGCCTGCCGTGGGACGACGACTTCGTCATCGAACCCCTCTCGGACTCGACCATCTACATGGCGTACTACACCATCGCGCCGCGCCTGCGCGAGATTCCGGTCGAGGACCTCGACCGCGACTTCTTCGACGCCCTCTTCTACGGGCCGGAGGCGGTCGACGACCCCGACCCGCGCGCCCTCGACCTGCGCGAGGAGTGGCTCTACTGGTACCCCGTCGACTACCGCTTCTCCGCGAACGACCTCATCTCCAACCACCTCACGTTCTATCTCTTCCACCACGCGGAGCTGTTCGACGAACCGCAGTGGCCCGCGGGCATCGTCATCATGGGGATGGGCCTGCTGGAAGGGGAGAAGATGTCGTCCTCGAAGGGGCACGTCGTCCTGCCGGGCGAGGCCATCGAGCGCTACGGCGCCGACACCGTCCGCTTCTTCCTGCTCAACTCCGCGGAGCCGTGGCAGGACTACGACTGGCGGGCCGGGCAGGTCGAGAGCGTCCGCAACCAGCTAGAGCGGTTCTGGAACCGGGCACAGGAACTGATCCCCGACGACCCCGAGTCGACGTTCGACGACGACCCCGAGGCACAGGAGTTGGAACACGTCGACCGCTGGCTCCTCTCGAAACTGCAGGGGACGATCCGCGAGGTGACCGAGGCGATGGAGAACTCGGAGACGCGCGCGGCGAGTCAGACCGCCTTCTACGGCTTCGAGGAGGCGCTCCGGTGGTACCGCCGCCGGACCGACCGGAGCCGGCCGGGCGCGCAGTGGACCCTCCGGCACGCACTGGAGACGCGCCTGCGCCTACTCGCCCCCTTCGTCCCCTTCATGACGAACGAACTCCACGAGGCGTTGGCGGGGACGCCGGCAGAGGACGCATCGTGGCCCGAGGCCGACCCCGCCCTCGAACGGCCCGCCGTCGAGGTGGAGGAGCGACAGATCGAACGCCTCACCGAGGACGTAAACGACATCGTCGACGTGACGGGGACCGATCCCGACCGGATTCGGGTGTACGTCGCCGCCGACTGGAAACGACAGGTGTTCGACGCCGTCGTCGAAGCCGGCCCGGACGTGGGCGCGGCGATGAGCGAGGCGATGAGCGACCCCGCCCTCCGCGAGCGCGGTGAGGCGGTCAACGACCTCGTGGGCGACCTCGTCGAACTCGTGCGTGACCTCGACGACGAGACGGTCGACACGCTAGAAGCGCTGGACGAACTCGCCGTCTACGAGGCGGCCGTCCCGTTCCTCGAACGCGAGTTCGACGCCGAGGTGTCGGTGTACGCCGAGGACGCGGACCCGCCGGACCCCGGCAACCGCGCCGGCAACGCCGTCCCCTTCCGCCCGGCGATCCACATCGAATAGTTAGCCAGACAATATTTATCGCGGTCGGGGTCGTACACGGTACCATGAGTGATGCCGAATCAACCGGCGAGCCGGCGCTCGAACCGGCGAAAGCCGTCTATCGCACCCTCGGCAAACCGTTTCGGGCACGCACCGACGCCGAGATGGACGCCATCGGCTGGAGCGTCTTCCTCGGCATGGTGATCCTCCTGCTCCCGCTGTTGCCGTTTCTGCTCCTGCTCTGGCTGGTGACGAAAGTGCTCGACGCCGTCGTACCGACGGGAGACTGAGATAATCATTCCGGAGAAACGTTTAACAGAGCCGTCTCCAACTGTGCGACCAACGTGTACGACCGACAGGACGCGGAGGCGACGGTAGCATCACGACACCGACCGCGAAGCGACGAGTGGTGGCACCGATGACCGACGACGAACGCGGCCGCGAGTTCGTCGAGGACCGATTCGACCGCTGGTGGACCCGCTTTCTCGCGAAGGGACTGGACCGCTACGACCTGCAGAATCTGCGCGCGGAAATCGAGACGTGGGACGAGTGGTGCGAGGCGTTCGCCGCGGTGGGCGAGGACCACGCCGAACTCGGCCGTGAGGCCGAGGCGACCGGCAACTCGGCGAGCGCCGGCGAACACTTCCTGCGGGCGTCGATGTACTGCCACTTCGGCTCGTTCGCGTGGTTCGCCGACGAGGACCGTCGAGAAACCGCTCACCGGCGGGCCGTCGAACTGTGGGGGAAAGCCGCACCGCATCTCGACCCCCCGGCGGAACGCATCGAGGTGCCGTTCCCCGGCGGGAGCGACGTACCCGGCTACCTGCGGGTGCCCGACGCGACGCCCGACGGCCTCGACGAGTCGCCGCTGGTCCTCGTGTTGTCGGGGCTGGACTCCACGAAGGAAGAACAGCACACGCGGTCGTCGGACTTCCACGCCCGCGGCATCGCCACGCTCGCCGTCGACGGCCCCGGACAGGGAGAGATGTGGTACGACCGGCCGATGACGCCGGACTACCACGAGGCCATCTCGGCCGTCGTCGACGACGTGCAAGGGCGGGGAGACATCGACGCCACCCGTCTCGGCATCTACGGCGTCTCCGTCGGCGGCTTCTACGCCCCGCACGTCGCCGCGAACGACGACCGGTTCGACGCCTGCGTCGGCCTCGCCGGGCCGTTCAGCGTCGGCCCCGCCTCGCTGTACAGTTCGGTGTCGATGCGCGACGGCTTCCTGCATGCCTGCCACACGGACTCGTTCGTCGAGGCAGACGAGATTACGGAGCAGATGACCCTGCGCGGAGACATCGAGAACCTGACGGCGCCGGCGCTGATGATCGCCGGCGGCAACGACACCGTCGTCCCGCCGGAGCAGACCCGGCGCATCGCCGAACGGGCGCCGAACGGGGAACTGCTCTACTACCCCGACGGCGACCACGTCTGCAAGAACCGGGTCACGCGCTACCGGCCGCGGGCGGCCGACTGGATGCGAAAGCACCTCGTCGCCGCCGACTAACTCAGCCCGAGGAGGTCGAACGACACCCCCGCCCCGGCCGCGGCGGCGCGTTCGTAGGCGACGTGGGCGGCCGCCACGTCCTGAATCGCGAGGCCGGTGCTGTCGAAGACGGTCACGCCGTCCGCGTCGGTCCGGCTCGTCGCCTCGCCGACGATCACCTCGCCCAGCGTGGCGTGGATGTCGTCGTCGGTGAGCACCCCTTCGCTGTAGGGGACGTTGATCTCGCCGGAGTGGACACACTGTTCGCGGTCGTCGACGACGATTTTCGCCGAAGTCAGCAGGTCGTCGGCGAGTTCGTGTTTGCCCGCGGCGTCGGCGCCGACGGCGTTGACGTGGGTGTGATCGCCCACCGTCTCGACGATGGGCTCCTCGACTGGCGTGACCGTCGAGAGCACGTCACAGGCGGCGGCCTCGGCGATAGAGCCGACGCGCGCCGTCACGCGATCACTGACCGCCTCGACGAACTCCCGGGCGCGGTCGGCGTCCGCGTCGGCCACGATTACCGTCTCGATAGGCCGGACCGTCAGGATGGCGTCGAGTTGGGCGTGGGACTGGACGCCCGCCCCGACCAGCCCCAGCGTGCGGGCGTCCCGGACCGCGAGGTGGTCGGTGGCGACGGCCGCCGCCGCGCCCGTGCGTCGGGTCGTCAGCGTCGTGCCGTCCATGATGGCCAGCGGGAACGCCGTCTCCGGATCGGAGTAGATCATCGTCCCCATGACTGTCGGGAGGGCGTGACGCGCCCGGTTGTTCGGGTGGGAGTTCACCCACTTCACGCCCGCGGCGTCCCAGTCGTCGCCGGTCTGTGACCGGCTATCCGTGTCCGTGGAACTGCGTTCCACGCCGTCGCCCCGAAGGTACGCCGGCATCGACCGGAAGTCGCCGTCGTACTGTGGGAGGTCGACGTACGTTTTCGGCGGCATCACCGCGTCGCCGCGGGCGTGGGCCGCGAACGCCGTCTCGACGGCATCGACGACGGCCGTCATCGGGGTGTGCGACGCCACCGTGCCGGCGTCGAGAAGCAGGGTCTCCATGGGGGACGGTAGCACCCCGACGGAGGTATCAGTTGTGCAACAGACTCAGTCGGCGGTGGCCGTCGGCGACGCCGTCCCGTCGGGCGTTCCGCCTCCCTCGATCCGGACCGAGAACGACTCGGAGACGCCCGGCCCGACGACGGCGAACTGCACGCTCGCGGGCGGGGGGTCGCTCCCGCGGTAGTAACCGACCGATATCTCGTGGGTCGTCGACTCGCCCGGAGGGAGCGAGAACGTGAACGCGTCGGCGGCGTAGAGCGGCCCTTGGTGGTTGATCGCGCCGCGGAACGTGCCGATCCCGTCGCCCGTATTCGTCACGTCGAGACGGGCGGTTATCGCCTCGTCGGCGGCGACGCTGTCGGGAACGGTGAGGGTCGTCTCGAACGCGGGGGGTGGGGAGCGCAGGGCATCGAGCGCCGACTGGGGGAGCGTCCACCGCGCCGTCTCGGCGAGATGGATCGCCGCGTCGTCGGCGTCGAGGGGCGCTGGAACCCGGAAGCCGAGGTAGCCTCCTCGGTCCGAGCCACCGTACGGGCGGCCGGACACGGGGTCGTCGACGCGGGCGGGACCGACGGCCTCGATGCCGGATTCGTACGTCGTCCCGCCGGCGACGAGCGAGAAGTCGTCGGGGGTCGGTGGGGTGCCTTCGCCCCGTGCGGCGACCCGGACGAGGACGAACTGCTCTCCCCCGGCGTCGGCGACGCCGAAGGCGTCCGGCGCGGTCAGATACCGGATCGAGTGCGCGGAGACGAGGTCGGAAACGACGACTGCCATCCCGTCGCCCCGCCCGTCGCCGTCGGTGTCGAGGGCGACGGCGTTGCCGAGCGTCGTGTCGGTGATTGCGGGGGTCGTGGGCGTCGGGGCCGGGGTCGCTGTCGGCGTCCCCGTTGGCGACGCCGGCTGGTCCGCCCCGCCGCCGAAATCGAGACAGCCGGCGAGTCCGGTCAGGGCGGCGCCGACGCTGGTCAGGAGCGCGCGTCTGCTGGAGGGCATGGCACGTCGTACCGCCGGTGAAAATAAGGGCTTTGTGTCGATTCGGGGGGAACGAGCGTGTGAGGGCGCGCGCCGAGCTTACATCGCGCCGCCCATGCCACCCATGCCGCCCATGCCGCCAGCACCGCCGGCGCCGCCCTCGTCTCCGTCACCGGAGGTCGAGAGGTCGCCCGCGGCGATGATGTCGTCGATTTTCAGGACGAGGTTCGCGGCCTCGGTGGCCGAGGAGAGCGCCTGCTCCTTCGAGTGGGCGGGTTCGACGACGCCCGCCTCGTAGGTGTCGACCACGTCACCCGAGAAGACGTTCAGGCCGGCGTGGACGTCGCCGTCCTCGTGGGCCGCGCGGAGGGCGACGAGCGTGTCGATGCTGTCGAGGCCGGCGTTGCTGGCGAGCACGCGCGGCACGGTCTCGACGGCGTCGGCGAAGGCGTTGACGGCGAGCTGTTCGCGCCCGCTGATGTCGTCGGCGTAGTCGCGCAGGCGACTGGCGACTTCGACTTCGATGGCGCCGCCGCCGGCGAGGACGCGGCCGTCGGACGCGGTGGCCGACACCACGTCGAGGGCGTCCTGAATGCCGCGTTCGAGTTCGTCGACGACGTGTTCGGTCGAGCCACGCAGCAGGATGGTCACGCCGTGGGAGTCGCCGCCCTCGACGTAGAACAGGCCGGCGTCGGCGTCGCGGGTGATCGAGCCGTGGCCGAGGTGGGCGTCGGTCGCGGAGTCGAGGTCGGAGACGATCTCGGCGCCGAGGATCTCCTGCAGGAAGCCCATGTCGGACTTCTTCGTCCGGCGGACGGCGAGGATGCCCTCCTTGGCCAGCAGGTACTGCGCGAGGTCGTCGATGCCCTTCTGACAGAACACCACGTCGGCGCCCGTCGCGACGATCTGATCGACCTTCTCGCGGAGCTGGCGTTCCTCGCTGTCGAGGAACTGCTGGAGCTGGTCGGGGCTGTCGATGCTGACCGACGTGTCGGCGTCGGTCTCCTCGACCTCGATGGGCTCGTTCAGGAGGAGCACGTCGGCCGCGTCGAAGTCGACGGGCATGTCGTCGTTGACGGGGTCCTTGTCGACGACCGCGCCGTGGAGGAGTTCGGACTCCGAGGCGGACTGGCCCGTCTGGGTCTCGATTTCCACGAATTCGAGGTCGACGACGTGAGAGCCGTCGTCGGCCTCGACGGTGACGGCCTGCACCGCGTCGACGACGAGCTGCGCGAGCAGTTCCTTGTCGAGCTCGGAGCTCTTGCCCGTCATCGACGTTTCCGCGACCTTCCGGAGGAGATCCTCGTCGTTCGGATCGACGCGCTCGGCGATGTCGTCGATTTCCTCACGGGCCTTCTCCGAGGCCATGTTGAAGCCCTTGATGATCGCCGTCGGGTGGATGTCCTGTTCGAGGAGGTCCTCGGCGTTTTTCAGGAGGTCACCCGCGATGGCGACGGCGGTGGTGGTCCCGTCGCCGGCCTCGTCCTCCTGTGTCTCGGCAACCTCGACGATCATCTCGGCCGTCGGGTTGTCGATGTCCATCTCCTGCAGGATGGTCACCCCGTCGTTGGTGATGGTGACGGTGCCCATCGAGTCGACGAGCATCTTGTCCATCCCCTTGGGGCCGAGCGTCGAGCGTACCGACTCCGCCACGGCACGGGCCGCCGAGATGTTGTACTCCTGTGCGTCCTTGTCCTTGACGCGCTGGGCGTCCTCGCCCATGATGATCATCGGCTGACCCTGCTGCATTCGCTGACTCATGGTTCACCGAACGATTGTTTGTCCTTCTATATAAAAGTAGATGGTGTCGTGCGAGGCGGGGAGCGGTCACGGCGTCCGGATGGGGCGAAAGAATCCCCGGACGTAACCGGATCGTCGGACCGATTGTCAACTGTTGGCACGATCCGGGCCGTGGAAAACGAAGCGCGTCTCGGGTGGGTTTAAGTGCGGACCCGGCGCCAGTCAGGCGTCGTCGGGTTCCTTCCAGTGGACGGTGACGGTGCCGACGGCGAAGGCGTCGCGGGTGTCGGTGTCGCGGACGATCTGGAGGGTGTTGACGCCCTCGGAGAGGGAGACGCTGTCGCCGAACGTGTCGACCCAGTACTGCCAGCCGTCGTTCGGTGGGATGTCGAACCCGCTCATCGGCTCGCCGTTGACGAGAATCTCGTGACCGTACTCACCCACGTCGAACGCCTGAATCCCCACGTAGCCGTCGGTGGCGTCGTCGGTCGGTACGTCGAACTCGTGGAGTTCGGTTTCGTCACCGACGTTGTCGGCCCAGTCGAGGTCGAGTTCCCGCGTCTCGGGCGCAAGTTGCGCGCCGACGAACATCGTCGCGTAGTTCGCACGGAGTGGCACGACCGACGGATTCGGGCGGGGTCGTGATAAGAGCGCCGACACACGTTACGACGGACTGCGGCGCCGAGAGTCGATCCGCGAGCCGAGCAGCGAGCGGTGACACGGCGGTCCGGCCGCGAAAAAGAGACGGAGTCGCCCGTTAGTCGTCGGCCGCGAACTCCTCCTCGCCCTCGCCGAACTCCGGCAGGTCCGCCTCCTCGTCGAGCGATTCGAGTTCCTCCTCGTACAGCCGCTGACGCAGCTGTGCGCGCTTGTTCTTCCCGTTTCGCTCGCGGCCGCTTTTCGTGTCAGGCATTGTCACGCAAACCCACGCGCCCCCGCCACATGAACCTTTCTCCGATTCTCGAATTCGCGGACCCTGCTGACCGGCCGGCCGTGACGACGGAACGCTACGAGACGCTCGAACGTGCTCCAGACTGAGTTATTCTCCCCGTAATGTCCACAATCGGGACCGAACGCACCGTTGCTGTCGAGTGGCTCAACTGTGAAATGCTACCATGGCACCGAGCGAGGATCGTACCCTCGAACCGTCCCCAGTCACCAGACACGTCGCGGAGTGGGTCTGTACCGACTGCGACGACGACGAGTTCCGGGCGACGACGGGTGTGACGGGCTCGCTGGACCGCTGTCCGGCCTGCGGCGGGGATCTGGTCACGCCTAGAGACGCGATGAGTTAGCGGAGCCACGGCTCTCCGGCGTCGATTCGAGAGAGAAACGCCGGGACAGGGATTTGAACCCTGGATCCCTGAGGGAACACGCTTTCCAGGCGTGCGCCTTACCACTCGGCCATCCCGGCTCGCAGTTACGACTAACCGTTCGACCCTTTAACTCCTTCCGTTTATCCGCGGTTCGAGCACGTGGGTGAGTCCGGCCGCCAGTGCGCCGACGGCGAGTGCGACGCCGCCGACGAGCGGAGGACCGACCGTCAGTGGCGCGACGAGCAGATGGTAGCCCTGCACGAGCACGAGGAAGGCGAGCGCACCCACGAGGCCCCACAGGACGCTGGACTTGTGTCGCGCGTTCATGGGACTCACCCGTCGGTCGCACTCCGAGTGGTAAGTCGATGTCGATGTCCGCCCCGCAGGACGGCGAAAAACCGGGACAGCCGGTAGCCTCACTCCACGTCGGCGATGGCTTCGATTTCGAGCGCCGCACCTTTCGGCACGTTGCCGACTTCGACGGCGCTCCGGGCCGGCGGCTCCTCGTCGAAGTACGTCGCGTACGTCTCGTTCATCTCGTCGAAGTCCTCGATGTCGTCGAGGAAGATGGTCACCTTGAGGAGGTCGTTCGCGTCCACCCCCTCTTCGGCGAGAATCGCCATCACGTTGTCGAGGGACTGCTCGGTCTGGGTGGCGACGCTCTCGTCGTCGAGGAGTTCGCCGTCCGTCGTCAGCGGGAGCTGTCCCGCGGTGAAAAGCAGCGAGCCGTTCGTGGTTGCCTGACTGTACGCGCCAACTGCGGCGGGGGCGTCGTCGGTACTGATGGTTCGTTTCACGGTGAGTCGGTCACGGGGGACTCGGTTAAAAGCACAGGTCCGCGGAATTCCTGCCGTGGTCGCTATCGCCGGCGGGACGACACCCCCGGCTACGCCTCGTCGGCGTCACCCGACTCCTCGTCGTCGAGTTCCGCCGCGTCGAGGCCGAACTCCGCCGCGCGGGTGCGCCAGAACTCCTCGTACCCCTCCTCCTCCTCGCCGACGGTGGACTCCCCCGAGTGCACCCGGTCGAGTTTGATGTCCACCTCGTCGATGAGGCGGTCCCCCACGTCGTCGGCGATGACGCCCGACCGGACCGCGTCCATGACGGCGCTTTTCTCCCGCTGGAGCACCTGTCGCTCGCCCGTGAGGAACTCCTCGCGTCTGAGCTCTGGATACTCGTTCAGGAGTTGCCGGATCGCCTCGTCGAGATCCTCCCGTTCGCGTTCGTACTCCGCGGTGAAGTCCTCGTACGTCGTGCGGGAGAGCTGCCCCGACGCGTAGAGCTCCTCGGCGGCGTCGAGCGCCCCGGCGACGGCTTTCGACCGCCCGACCAGCAGTTCGTACACCTCGGTCGCCGGAGCGCGAGTGACGATGCCCAGCCGATCCAGCAACCGCCCCATCGTCAGTCCTTGCACGACGAGGCTGAACGCGGCGACGCCGAACACCATGGCGCGCAACTCCTCGCGGTAGGGGAAGGGCGCACCGGACGGGAGCGTGCGCGGCAGGCCGAGGACGAGCGCGATGGGGATGGAAGCGTGGAGACCACCCCAGACCATCACGTGCTGGTAGTCGAGCGAGATGTCGGTGGGCTGGAGACGGGTTACGAGCGTCGTGAGCGGGTAGACCGCGAGCGCACGGACTGCGAGGACGAGGACGGCGGCGAACGCGATCAGTCGACCGTGCGCGAGGAGTTGCTGGACCGGCGTCGTCGTCCCGATGGCGACGAAGATGAACGTGTTGACGATGAAGGCCGCCGTCTCCCACGTGTTGAAAATCGAGATTTTGGTGCGAGGGCTCATCGCGTACTCCGCGCCCCGGTTGCCGATGAACAGCCCCGCGACGACGGTGGCGATGACGCCCGAGACGCCGAGGTAGTGTTCGGCCACCAGAAAGCTCCCGTACGCGAGAATCGCCGTGAGCACGATTTCGGTCATGTGTTCGTCGAGATTGGCCATCACCCGGTAGACGAGATAGCCCGCGGCGAGGCCGACGGCCGTGCCGCCGACGCTGGCGACGACGATGCCGACGCTCACCTCGACGATCAGGTCGGGCGTGAACGCGACGGCGCCGTCGCCCGTCTCCTGCAGGAGCGCGAGAAGCGCCGAGAAGACGACGACGCCGACGCCGTCGTTCAGCAGGCTCTCGCCCTCGACGAGCGTCGCGAGGCGGTCCGGCGCGCCCAGCTCGTCGAACAGCGCGAGCACCGACACCGGATCGGTCGGGAGCACCATCGCCGCGAACAGCAGCGAGACGAGCAGCGGGAACCCGAACGCGTACTGCCCGACGTAGCCGAGGACCACGACGGAGCCGAGCAGCCCGACTATCGCGAGCACGAGAATCGGCGAGAGGTTCCGTCGAAACTCTTCGAGGTCGGTCGTCGCGGCGCCCTCGAACAACAGCGGGGGCAGGAGGACGAAGAGGATGATGTCGTGCGAGAGCGTGATACCGAACTCGACGCCGAGCACCGAGGCGGTGAGACCCGCGAGCAACAGCGCGATGGTGTAGGGGAATCGCCCGACTTTGGCGACGCCGATACCGACACCCGCCGCGAAGATGAAGACGGCGAGCAAGTCCAGCAGTTCGGCCTCGATGCCGGCGGCCATGGTCACGAGAGAGGCGGCGGCGGATTAAGCGTGGCGCGTCTTAGACCGACATCTGGTAGCCGTTGACGATTTCCACGTCGTAGCCGGCGTCCCGAAGCGCGGAGAGGAGTTCGTCGACGTGCTCCGGCCCCCGTGTCTCGACTTCGAGTTCGACGCGGGCGTCGTTCATCGCCACGTCCCGCGACGTGCGGTCGTGGTGGAACGCGGTGATGTTCGCGCGGAGCTCGGCGATGATCGTGCCGAGTTCGACCAGCGCGCCCGGCTGGTCTTTCAGGATGGTGCGGAAACGGAGGTACCGTCCCGTCGCCACCAGCCCGCGCATCACCACCGTCGTCAGGACGTTGAGGTCGATGTTCCCGCCACAGAGCGCGGGGACGATGACCTCGCCCTCCTCGTACTCGATGGCGCCGGAGAGGAGCGCGGCCAGCGAGATGGCTCCGGCGCCCTCCGCGAGCGCCTTCTCGCGTTCGAGCAGGTAGGTCAGCGCGATGGCGATGGATTCGTCGTCGACGGTCACCACCTCGTCGACGCGCTCTTTGATGACCTCGAAGGTTCGGTCGCCGATTCGGCGGGTGGCGATGCCGTCCGCGATGGTGTCGACGCTCTCGCGCTCGTAAATCTCGCCTTTCCGCAGCGATTCGGCGGCGCTGGAGGCGCCTTCGGCCTGCACGCCGATCACGCGCACGTCGGGGTCGTGAGCCTTCACCGCCGTCGCGATGCCCGAGATCAGGCCGCCGCCGCCGATGGGGACGATGACCGTCTCCACGTCGGGACAGTCCTCAACGATTTCGAGACCGATGGTTCCCTGCCCGGCCATCACCATCTCGTCGTCGAAGGCGTGGACGTACGTCCGGCCTTCCTCGCGTTCGATCCGGTGGGCCTCAGCCTGCGCCTCGCTGTAGTCCGCGCCGTGGAGGACGACCTCGCCCCCGTAACGCTCGGTGGCTTTCACCTTCGACACCGGCGCGTGTTCGGGCATGACGATCTTCGAGTCGACACCCGCCCGCGTCGCCGCGAGCGCGACGCCCTGTGCGTGGTTGCCGGCGCTCGCGGTGACGACGCCCGCCGTCTTCGCCTCGTCGGAGAGCGTCTCGATGCGGTTGATCGCGCCGCGAATCTTGAACGCGCCCGTGCGCTGGAAGTTCTCCAGTTTGAGGTGTACCTCGGCGCCCGTCATCTCCGAGAAGGCGAACGAATACTCCAGTGGTGTGTGACGCGCGACGCCCGCGACCCGGTCCCGGGCGTCGAGCACGTCCTCGTACGAGATCATACCACCCATACCCGGCCGTGGCTGTTAACGGTTTATGTAGCCCGACACAGCGCCACGGCTCCGGAGTGTGAGGAAGGGGGAATGCACGCGTGTGACGTGCGTCTATCCGATTGTCGGGGAGGGATATAAACGTCATGAAGGCGCGGTGAAAGTGAAAGTAGACGAGGGCGTCGACTCGAAGAGCGGAGTGACGACGAGCCATCAAGAATGTTCCGGTCGGATCACCGCGGAGCCAGCGTCGAAGTAGCGGCGGACGCGTTCGGCGAACGGACCGTCGCCGGGCCACTCGACAGACTCCGCGGTGTCCAATCGGTCCGGGTCGCCGACGTAGACGGCCGCCGTTCCGCCGTCGGTTCGCTTGACCGACACACGGACGTAGAGGCCGGAGCCGACCCCTTCGTAGGCGTCGAGGGCGTCCACGTCGTCCGTGCGGAGGAGGCGCCCGGCCGTCTCGCCGCCGGGCGCGAGCGTCGGATACCGACCGGTGACGGGGTGACAGCCCTCCAACACCGCGCCGCCAACGAAGACGAAGGAGTCGACCACCGCCGACACGCGCTCGGGTTCGGTGAGCGTCCCGTAGACGAAGACGTCCATGGCTGCGATGGGAGCGCCGCGGTGTTCCGCTTTTCGGCTACCGGTCCTCGAGCGGGACGAACTCGCGCCCTCGCTCGCCGACGTAATGGGCACGGGGCCGAATGAGGCGGTTGTCCTCGTACTGTTCGAGCATGTGAGCGATCCAGCCGCCGACGCGCGAGAGCGCGAAGATGGGCGTGTAGATATCCATCGGGATACCCATCTGGTAGTACATCGACGCGGAGTAGAAGTCGACGTTGGGCGCGAACTTCGTCTCCTCGGCCATGTGTTCCTCGATGGCGACGGAGTAGTCGTACCACTTGCGCTCGCCGGAGGACTCCCCGAGTTGCTCGGAGTACGACGCGAGGATGGCCGCCCGGGGGTCGCGGACGTTGTAGACGCGGTGGCCGAAGCCGGGGATGCGACGGCCCTCGGCGACCGCCTCCTCGATCCACTCGTCCGGCTCCGTCTCGCTCTCGTCGATCTCTTTCAGCATCCGCATGACGTTCTGGTTGGCGCCGCCGTGGAGGCCGCCGGCGAGGGTGCCGATGGCGCTCGTGACGCCGCTGTGGAGATCCGACAGCGTCGACGTGGTCACCATCGCCGAGAACGTCGAGGCGTTCAGGCCGTGATCGGCGTGGAGTACCAGCGCGGTGTCGAACGCGTCCGCCGCCACGTCGTCCGGCACCTCGTCGTTGAGCATGTAGAGGAAGTTCTCGGCGTGACCGAGGTCCTCGCGCGGCGCGACGGGGGCGTCCCCTCGACGTAGCCGGTCGAACGCCGCCAGCGCCGTCGGGAGTTTCGCCGTGATGCGACAGCCCTTCGCCAGATTCGCCTCGCGGTCGTCGGGGTCGGCGGCCGCGTCCGGATCGTACGCCGAGAGCGCCGAGGTGACCGTCCGCATCATCGCCATCGGATTCTCGTCCTGCGCGGCGAGTTCCTCGATGAGGTCGTAGACGGCAGAATCGAGGTCACGCTCGGCAGCCAGTCGGGCGGCGAATTCGTCGTGTTCGTCGGGCGTCGGCCACTCACCGTTCCAGAGCAGCGACAACACCTCCTCGAAGCTCGCCTCACGGGCGAAGTCCTCGATGGCGTACCCGCGGTAGCCCAACTCGCCGGCGTCGCCGTCGATGTAGCTCAGCCGGGACTCGGAGACGACCACACCCTCCAGCCCCCGCTTGACCTCATCAGACATATCGTATCGATTTCGGACCGTCTCAAAAAAGCGTTGCCGTTCTACTCATCGTCCCGTCACGACGGACAACGAATCGCTAATTCGACGGAAAACGGGCAGTCACCTCGCCACGACGACCGGGGGGATTTTACCCCTCGGCACCCCCCGCTTAGGTATGCTTCTGTCGGACACCGACAGCCTCGCACGCTCCCGCGAGGGGGCGCTCGTGATCGACTCCCTCGGCGATGCCGGCCAACGGGGGCAGCCGACCGGCATCGAGGGAGACACGGAGTGCCTCCCCCACCCCGACGACGTCGCCCGCGACACGACGAACGAACGCGACTCGACGCGTCAAGAGCAGGACAACCCGCACACCGACCGCATCGAAGACGACTCCACGTTCGTGTCATGAAGTTCGTCGAGGAAATCGTCGTCGAGGAGTTCCTCCCGACGGTCCGGTCGATGCTCGCCGCGGACCTCCGCGAGCGCGACTTCACGCAGCGAGAGGTGGCCGACGCCCTCGGCATCTCCCAGTCCGCCGTCTCGAAGTACGCCCACGGCGAGGTGGCGACCAGCGACGCCATCAGCGAGGACGAACGCGTGCGCGCCCTCGTCGAGCGAATCGGCGACGGACTGGCGACCGGCGACATGAGCCGCGTGCAGGCGCTCATCGAACTCGAGGTGCTCATCCGCCAACTGGAGGACGGCGACCTGCTCGCCGAACGCCACCGCGAACGTATGCCCGAGCTCCGCGAGTACGACGCCCCGTTCGACGTACACGACCCCGAGAGCGGCGCGCGCACGACCGAACAGGTCCGCTCGTCGGTCCGGCGGGGCCTGCGTATCCTCCGCAACGCCGCGGGCTTCGCCGACCTCGTGCCCAACGTCGGTTCCAACCTCGTCGAGTGTCTGCCCGACGCGACCGACGTGGAGGACGTGGCGGGCGTCCCCGGCCGAATCTTCGACGTTCGCGGGACGGCGACGGTCCCCTCCGACCCCGAATTCGGCGTCAGTGCACACGTCGCGTCCGTCCTCCTCTCGGCCCGCGCCGCCGGCGTCCCCGTCCGCGGCGCCCTGAACGTCCGCTACGACCCCACCCTCGTCGACGACCTGCGGGCGGCGGGCTACCCGACCGTCGAGTTCGAGGTCGACCGCGAGGCTGAGGGCCACGACGCCACCCGGCCGACCATCGTCGACGCCGTGCGTGACGCCGGCCCCGACGCGCCCTTCGTCCTCTACCAGACCGGCGGTTTCGGCATCGAACCGATCACCTACGTCCTCGGGTCGGACGCGCCGACGGTCGCCCGGATCGTCCGCGACCTCGTCGAATGACGACGCCCGACCCCGACCGCGCGGCGGCCGCGAGCGACTTCTACTCGCGGTGGGCACCCGGCTACGACTACCTCGCGAGCCACGCGCCCGGGATTCGTCGCCTCCGGACCGACCTCGTCGACGCGCTCGACCCCGCGCCGGGCGACACCGTCGTCGATGTCGGCTGTGGGACGGGGGCGACGCTCCCCTACCTCCGCGAACGCGTCGGCCCTGAGGGGACTGTCGTCGGCGTCGACTTCGCGCCCGGCGCCGTCGCTCGCGCCCACGAGCGCGTCGAGCGCGCGGGCTGGCCGAACGTGACCGTCTGCCGCGGCGACGCCACCCGACTCCCACTCGCCGACACCGACGCCGTCGTCGCCACGTTCCTGATGGGGATGCTCCCCGATCCCGCGGCGACGGTTCGGAACTGGCTCGACGACCTCCACCCCGACCGGATCGCCCTCCTCGACCTCGCGCGGAGTTACCGACTCCCCGGGCGACCGTGCAACCCACTCTTCCGCCTCGCCGTCCGTGCGTCGGCACCACCGGGAACGAGTGACCACCACGGCGAGTCGCCGACGTACGTCCTCGACCGGCGGGTCGCCGCCGCACACCGGGTGGTGCTGGAAGCGTGTACGGCGACGACCCACGAGACGCGCGCCGGCGGGTTCGCGTATCTGACCGCCGGGGAGACCTAGCCGTAGCGGTCCGCGTGGGCCTCGCAGAACGCGGGGTCGCGCAACTGCGCCTGCACGACGCCCGGCTGTCGGTGCGCGTCGTACAGCCGACACCGCTCGTCGTCACAGAAGGCCGTGCCCGTCTCGACGAAATCGACCGCGGCGAGGACGTAGCCTTTCAGCGCGTCGGCCGTCCGCGGGTCGTCGGCGACGAGGAAGTCGCCGTCGATTTCGGCTTCCAGCACCTCGCGAGGCGGCGCGTCGCCCGTCAACAGTGCGTGCTTGCTCTTGGCCTCGTAGTACGCCTCGGGCTTGGCCGGCGCCTCGTACAGCCCCGGGACGGAGACTAGGGCCGGCTGCCCGAGGACGGCCACCCGCTTGTGCCAGCGGCCGTCGTGGTCGCCCCACGTGCCGACGACCCGGTCGAGGAGCGGGACGTGGAGGTGATCGAGCCCCTGTTCGTCGGGCAACCGCGCGTTCAGCGCCCGCTGGACGGCCTGTCCGTCGTAGACGACGCCGCCGGCGCGGTCCGGATTCGCCAGCGCCCGCTCCTCGTAGCGGACGATTCCGAGCATGGTGTTGCCCGTCGCGGGGTCGTAGGGGTCGGTGACACGGGCAGCGGCGAGTTCCTCGGCCAGCACCTCGCCGTCACCGGCGCGCCCGAGGAGACGGTCACGGACCCGCACCTCCGCGTCGACCCGCTCGCGGAGCCATCCAGCGAGGGCGTCGGCGTCCGCGACGGCCGTGGGCGCGCGGTAGAGGGTGACCGTCTCGACCATGTCCCTAGTCGTCCGCCGGCGCCCGCGACGTGAGTTCCACGTCGGCGGCGTCGACGCCGAGTTCGTCGATGGCCACCTGCGCCGCGCGCTTGCCGGAGACGAGCATGGCGCCGAAGGTCGGCCCCATCCGCGGCAGGCCGTAGGTGGTGGCGACGGCCATGCCCGTGGCGATCAGGCCGTCGTGGACGAGCCCCGTGTGTTCGACGACGGCGTCCTCGCTCTCGCCGACCCACATCGAGTCGTGACCGGGCGAGTCGTGGCCTGGCGCGCCGTAAGAGTCGTCGTCGGTCGTGTCCATGCCCGTGTTGTGCTCCTTGGCGTGCTGGATGCCCGGCGCGTCGAGGACGCCCCGCTCGTCGAGTTTGGTGACCGCGACGGCGTCGTGGCCCGTCGCGTCGATGACGAGGTCCGCCTCGACGGCGATGGGGTCGACGCAGGTGATCTCGCGGGGCAGCGCGTGGACCGGCGTCCAGTTCATGACGATGCCGCCGACGCGGTGGTCCTCGCGG
>Ga0207733_100467_pt1 | contig 24457 bp, 20 predicted proteins | sample A23P3SouthBayCA_FD_187735 | JGI IMG/M metagenome (GOLD analysis project Ga0207733, IMG submission 187735) | Aerobic enrichment media microbial communities from Eden Landing Ponds, California, USA - A23 P3 (SPAdes) | ecosystem: Environmental > Aquatic > Marine > Unclassified | place: Emeryville... | reverse complement strand
TCCCATGCCCGCCACTCGCCATCCGTCGGCTCGCCGTACACCGGCGATCCGCGCGTACATAATCGCTCGTCGCCGTCGAACTCGCGCCGCTCGACCCCGTCCGGGAGCGACGCGTCGGTCTCGGTCATTCCGGATCACCGCCGTCGCCATCGCCACGGGCACGGATGGTCCGCATTCGTTCCTCCAACTCCGCCTCCAACTCGGGACGGTGATCGCCGGAGTAGTAGTCGATGCGCGCGCCGATGGTCAGCTTCCCCGCGAGCGCTCGCGAGGCGGAGCCGCGGTCCTCCGGCCGGGTCCCGCGGACGTACTCGTGGGTGTAGATGACGCCGTGTTTCGGCGAGGAGCCGTGCCCCCGGAGATGCGCGAACAGCGCGTCCTCGGCGCCGAGCACCTGCAACGTGCCGGAGGGCTTCTTCGCCAGCGTCTCCAGCCCACCCGCAAGCGAGATCAGCCGAGCGGCGAGCACCGGCCCCGCCATCGCCGCGAGGTTCGGCGTGGCGACCGGCGCGCGGGACTCGATGAACGCCTCCAGCTCGTCGGACTCGCGGTCGAGCTCCGCGACGCGGGTCGCGAGCGAGACGACGCGTTTCTCTGCCGGGCCCTCCGGGTCGCGCTCGGCCAGCTCACGGCACCCCTCGACACCGGTACCCGAATCCGGAAACAGCGTCCCGGCCCACTCGGAGACGCGTTCCGCGAGCTCGTTCGCGACGCGTTCGGCGTCGTCCATCGCGCGAACCGCGTGGAGCAGTTGGCGGTCATCGGCGCGCTCCCGTTCGTTCACCTCCGCGCGGGTCGCCGCGAGCGTCGCCTCCCGAAGCGCCGAGTAGTAGTCATCCTCGTCGTCTGCGAACCCGGACTCGACCGCGAGCGTGGGCCAGTCCGCCGGCGCATCGCCGGTTCCGTTCCGGACGCGGGCGGTCGGCGACTCGCCGTCGCCGACGGCGAACCACGCCCGGGGGTCGGCGCCGACCGCGTCGGCGTCCGCGGCGTCGTCTGTTGTCATGGGGAGTCGTTTCCGGCGACCGTTCCTAAGCGTTGTCTCCGCGGACGGCCGGCACTCGCCGGCCGGCGAGCCGTTGGTCGGTCCCCGGCGTCCGTCAGGGATACGAACCGAGTAACCTTTGGCCGTGTCGGCGGACCACTCGTACATGCAACAGCCGGAACTCGACGCCACGGAGGCCCCGGCGGTCGGCGAACTCGCGCCTCCAACGCGCACACTCATGGGCCCCGGTCCGAGCGACGTACACCCGCGCGTCCTCCGCGCGATGAGCACGCCGCTCGTCGGGCACCTCGACCCGTCGTTCATCGATATCATGGAGGACACGCAGGAGCTGCTCCGGTACGCCTTCCGCACCGACAACAAGTGGACGATCCCCGTTTCGGGCACCGGGTCGGCGTCGATGGAGGCCGCCATCGGCAACCTCGTCGAGCCGGGCGAGACGATGCTCGTCCCGACGAACGGCTACTTCGGCGGCCGGATGGCCGAGATGGCGCGTCGCGCCGGCGGCGACGTGGTCGAGGTCGACGCGCCGTGGGGCGAGCCGCTCGACCCGGTCGACGTGCGGGCGGCCTTCGACGAGCACCAGCCCGACGTGTTCGGATTCGTCCACGCGGAGACGTCGACTGGCGTCCGCCAGCCCGAGGTGCCCGAGCTGACGAGCATCGCTCACGACCACGACGCGTACGTGATCGCCGACTGTGTCACGTCGCTCGGGGGCGTTCCCCTGAAGGTCGACGAGTGGGACATCGACGCCGCGTACTCCGGGCCCCAGAAGTGTCTCTCGTGCCCGCCGGGGGCCTCGCCGCTCACCCTCAACGACCGCGCCATGGACAAGGTCCTCTCGCGGGGGGAGCCGACCCGCTCGTGGTACCTCGACCTCTCGCTGCTTGAGGGGTACTGGGGGGAGGAACGCGCGTACCACCACACTGCGCCGATCACGAACGTGTACGCGCTGCGTGAGGCCTTACGGCTCGTCGCCGAGGAGGGGATCGAGTCGCGATGGACGCGCCACCGCGAAACCGCCGGCGCGCTGAAGACCGGCGTCGAGGCGATGGGGCTGGAGATGAACGCCGCCGACGAGTACTGGCTCCCGAGTCTCAACGCCGTACGCGTCCCCGAATGGGTCGACGACGGGGCGGTCATCGCGGACCTGCTCGACGGCTACGACCTGGAGATCGCCTCCGGCCTCGGCGACCTGGCGGGCGATATATTCCGTGTCGGCTGCATGGGGCACTCGGCTCGCCCGGCGAACGTCTCGCTGCTCGTGTCCGCGCTCGGGCAGACGCTGTCGGAGCACGGCGCCGACGTGGACGTGGGTGCGGGCGTCGAGGCGACCGCCGAGCGGCTCTGACGACGGTCGGCGAATCCGTTGTCGGGACGACCACCAACCCCGAGTGGACGAGTCGCAACCGGACCACCGCATGGACGAAGCGTTCGAAGGCGCGGAGACGGTCGCCGACTCCGAGGTGGAGGGGCACCGTCGTCTGGCTGGTCCGAGGTATCGGTGACCACGGCGTCCCGCTGGAACGACTCGAGGTGTTCGCGTCGGCGGCGCTCGTCGCTCGACCCCGACGGCGGGGAACCGGCGGACGGTTTTTCTCCCCTCCATGCCAATATGAACGTGATATGTACGAGGACATTCTGCTGGCGACGAACGGCGGGGTCGCGTCGATCAACGCGACGGATCACGCGCTCGATCTCGCGGCCGATCGCGCCAGACTGCTCGACGATCTCGACATCGCGGTCGACCGCGAGGCGACGCTGCACGCGCTGTTCGTCGTCGACGAGGAGGCGATCACGACCTACCCCGGCGACGAGTACGTCGACGGCCACGAAGGGCCCGAGTACGGGTTCGAGGATCTCGGCGAGGAGACGCTCGCCGAGGTTCGCGAGCGGGGCACGGGCGCCGGCGTCACCGTGGAGACGTACCTCCGGCACGGAACGCCCGACGAGACGATCCTCGACGTCGCCGACGAGATCGACGCCGACCTCGTCGTCGCCGGGAGCCAGCGACGCCCCGACGAGTACCGCATGCTCGTCGGCAGCGTCACCGAGCGCGTCGTGCGCGCGAGCGACCGTCCGGTGCTCGTCGTGAAGACGCCGGTCGACGAGGCCGGCGACCCGGTCGCCTGAACCCGGGTCGACCGTCGGGCAACACCCCACGTCTGCCGGCGTCCACCCGGAGAACTGCCCGGTGCCGACACCCTCGAACCGGCTGCGAGCTTCGGGAAGGAGAGCACGAGCGGGGTACTCGTCGGGGCGTCGCTGTACCGCGAGCGGACGCACTCGAGTCGCCACGGGTCGGTTTCTTCCCTCGCCGCCGCGAACGTCGGGTATGGTCGCTCTCCTTGACACGTATATCGAGAACCGCGAGCGCGTTCAGCCGGACGACACGAACAACTACGACACGGCCCACGGGGGCAACGTCGCCAAGTGGATGGACGAGGTCGGCGCGATGTCGGCGATGCGCCTGGCCGGTCACCCCTGCGTCACCGCCAGCATCGACCGGCTCGACTTCTCGCGTCCGATCCCCCGCGGCGACACCTGCGTCATCGAGTCGTACGCGTACGGGACGGGGCGAACCTCGATCCGCGTCCGGCTCCGAGCGTTCCGCGAGACCCCGGAGACGGGGGACCGCGAACCGACGACGGAGGCGACGTTCGTCTTCGTCGCGCTCGACGACGACCGTACGCCGACGCCCGTCCCGGACCTGACGGTCGAAACCGATCGCGGGGAGTCGCTCCGGTCGGCGGCGGTGGCGGCCGAGCCCGACGAGTAACACCGGCCCGAACGGGCGCACGCGACACCCGCCGGCGGCAGGGACGTACACACATGGTCTGACCATGTGTAACTCTCTCGGACGATCGGTAGTCCGTGCGGTTCCTCGAACGGTTCGCTCCGCTCACCGGTCCCGTCACAGAGCGCCTCGAAAAGCGGGCTTGGAGGGAGTTGAACCCCCGACCGACGGATTAAGAGTCCGTCGCTCTCCCTGACTGAGCTACAAGCCCTTCCGTTTCACGAATGCGAGGGTACGCTAAAAGGCCTTCCGTTTCACCGACGGCGGGGGCGAGGCGAACATCACCGCTTAAGTGTCGTCCGTCCGGATTCCGCTCCATATGAGTACCGGCGTCACCGTCTCGTCGATGTCGACGTACGCCATTCTCGGCTGCGGAAGCGTCGGCCACGCGGTCGCCGACGCGTTGACCGTCGAGGAGAAGGACGTGCTGATCCTCGACAAGGACGAGGCCCGCGTCGAGGCCCTGCGCGATCAGGACCTGAACGCCCAGCAGCAGGACATCTCCGACGACGACGTGGTCGAGGCGGTCGCCGACCGCGACGTGATCCTCATCCTCTCGTCGGACGTCGACGCCAACAAGGACGCCGTGCGGGCCATCCGCGACCGCGGCGGCGACCAGTACGTCGTCGTCCGCGCGTCCGACCCCGTCAGCGAGGACGAGCTCGCCGAGCTCGGGGCGGACGTCGTGATCAACCCCTCGACCGTCATCGCCGACTCCGCGCTCCGCTCGCTCGAGTCCGGGGAGCTGGAGTACAAGGTCAGACAGCTTGCGGACATCCTCCGTGAGACCACCGGGAGGCTCGCGGTGCTGGCCCACGACAACCCGGACCCCGACTCCATCGCCGCCGCGGTCGCGCTCGCGGCGATCGCCGCCGAGTACGGGGTCGAGGCGGACATCCTCTACGACGGGGAGATCGGCCACCAGGAGAACCGGGCGTTCGTCAACACGCTCGGGATCGACCTCCTCGCCCGCGACGAGGCACAGTCGCTCTCGGAGTACGGCGCGCTCGCGCTCGTCGACTACGCGGAGACGGGCGGCAAGGAGATCGACGCCGACGTGGACGTGTACATCGACCACGACGAGCCCGAGGCGGTCATCGACGCCGCGTTCACCGACATCCGCAAGAACGTCTCCGCGACCTCGACGATCCTCACGAAGTACCTCCAGGAGTTCGACCTCTCGCCCAACGAGACGGTCGCGACCGCGCTGTTGTACGGCATCCGCGCGGAGACGGTCGACTTCAAGCGAGACACCACACCCGCGGACCTGACGGCCGCGGCGTACCTCCATCCGTTCGCCAACCACGACACCCTCGAGGACGTCGAGTCCCCGAGCATGAGCCCCGAGACGCTGGACGTGCTCGCGGAGGCGATCCAGAACCGCGAGGTCCACGGCAGCCATCTCATCTCCAACGCCGGCTTCGTCCGGGACCGCGAGGCGCTCGCACAGGCGGCCCAGCAGTTGCTCAACCTCGAGGGGATCACCACCTCCGCCGTCTTCGGCATCGTCGACGACACCATCACCCTGGCGGCGCGCTCGAAGGACATCCGGATCAACATCGGGAACGTCCTTCGAGACGGGTTCTCCGACGTCGGCGAGGCGGTCGGCCACGCGAAACAGGGCACCGCGGAGATCCCCCTCGGACTGTTCACGGGGATCGAGACGACCGAGTCGAACCGCGACACGCTGCTCGCGCTCTCGGAGGAGGCGGTCCGGAAGAAGCTGTTCGACGCGATGGGCGTCGAGAGCGGGTCCGGATCGGGCGAGTCGTCGAACGGCGGGTAGCGACCCGGACGCCCTGCCGGCGGTTCGATCCGACGCCGATCGCGGCGCTCGTTCATCGATCGTGGCGTCCGTCCGCCGATCGACCGGTCGATATCGACAGACTGCTCGCTACCGATGGGTCTCGGGTGTCTCCGGTCGGGGCAGAAAGTGATTTATACTTCGTGTCACATAGTACCATACGAGAGGTGGTCGGCATCGAACGAGGACACACAAACGGTTCGAACGTGGGACTGACCGCCGACCGACAGCCGACCCCGAGGCGCTGACGCCGCAGCACAGCGCACCCGGCGGAACGGTCGCCGGGTCCGAACCACCGCACTGGCGTTCGAGTACAGCACGGGCGAGGAACCGGTATCGTGCGACGGACCGCCGCGGCACCGCGTCGCGGCCTCCACGTTTTCGAGGGACCGTACCGAGAGCGACGCCGTCGCCCTCGCGATCGAGACCGATCGTCGCGCAGTCGGGCGACGTTCCTGCTCGTATCGACCGTGACGTCGTCGGTGAGCCGCAGCTTCGCGGGCTCGTGGAGCGCGGCGCCCCCGCGGACCGTCGTGACGTACGGTCGATTGTCGGTCGACAGCCTCACCGTCCGCCTGTTCGGAATCCGGACATTGTCGACCGGGGCGGACTCTCGGCGGCCGCCTTGAGGAAGGTCTGCGCTCGTCCCACCGGAGGGGCCACCGCCGTCAGCGACCCGCCGTCGGGGCGTCGGTCGACCGTGTCGATCCCGGCGCGTGCAGTTACGCGACCGCCTCCTCGCTCGTCTCGTCCTTGAGGCGCTCGATGGTGTCGTTGATGAGGATCACGTCGCCGACAGCGCGCACCCAGCGGTACGGGATCATCACGCCCTTCCCGGACTCGACCCGGCCCGCGAACAGTTCGTCGCTGAGCTGTACCAACGCGAGTCCGGTGACCGCCCGCGCGTCCAGGTCGAGGCGGACGTCCTCGACTTCCCCCACGAACACGCCGTTGTTGGAGTACACCTCCCTCCCCACGAGGGACGTGATCTCCTGCGGCGCCGCGTCTGCGTTCATGTCCCGGGGATCGGTGGGGCGGGTCTTAAAGTCGTTCCTCGCGGGCGTACACGCGTCAGACACAGGGCGGACTCCGCCGATAATGGGGAACGTACGTCCCGTGGTTCGTGGACACCGACGCTCCGTCGATGTCGGGACTGACGCCCCGTGGATGGTGGAACGGACGCCGCCGGCTGCGGCACCTCGATCCGGTCCGACGACTACCGGTCGGCGGGTGCGATCGCCTCGATCGGATGCTCGGCGGGCGACCCGAGCAGGGCGTCCAGCTGTTCGCCGCAGGAGGTGCCGGAGGCGAGCACGCGGTCGGCGTCGCCGAACTGCTCGACGAGCGGCTCGCCCACGTCCATCGACAGCTCGTAGTACTGGGACTTGTAGCCGAAGCTCCCCGCCATGCCGCAACACTCCGTCTCGGAGGTGGTCACCTCGTAGCCGAGCCGCTCCAGCACGGCGACCGTGTGTGCCTCCAGATCCAGCGTCCGCTGCTGGCAGTGAGCGTGGTACGCCACGGGCTCGCCGTCGCCCGCCGTCAACCCCTCGGGGTCCGCGCCGTTCTCCAGCAGGCCGAACACGTACTCCAGCACCTCGTAGCACCCGTCGGCGACACGTTCGGCGTCGTCCGCGGGGAGGAGACGCTCGTACTCGCGCTCGAACGCCGCCAGGTCGCTGGGTTCGACCACGACCACGTCGCGGCCGGCGTCGATCTCCGGCAGGAGCGCGTCGCGACAGCGCTCGGCCTTCCCGCGGGCCGTCTCGATCATCCCCTGCGACAGCGGCGCGCGTCCGCTCGCCACCGCCGCGGACTCGGGGACGCGAACGCGGACGCCGAGCGCCTCGAGGGCTCTGACGGCGGCCTTCCCGCGGTCGACGGCGACGTGGTTCGTGTACACGTCGGGGTAGACGACGGCCTCCCGGCGCGCCATCGACTCGGTCACGCGGGGGCCGCCCCGTGCCGCGAACCAGTCGACGAGCGTCTCGCGCTCGAACGTCGGCAGATCGCGCTCGGGGGCGATCCCGAGCCAGCGGTCCATCGCCGCGCGGACCGGACCGAGGCTCGCCCCCCAGTTCGACAGCGGCGCCGTCGCACTCCCCAGCCTCGCCACCGTCTCGAAGTTCCCGAACAGGCGCTTCGTGGGGTCGAGCCCCGCGGGCTCCTCGTCGGGCGTCAGGCCGTCGACGAGGAAGTCGAGGTCTCCCGGGTCGCCGGAGCGATTGATCCGGTCGCGAACGACGGTGTTGATCCACGGGATGTCGATCTCCACGGGACACGCCGGAACACAGCGCGAACAGCCGGTGCAGAGGTCGTTGAACTCGGCGGCCGTGTCGAGCCCCTCGACGCCGGCCTCCCAGCCGGTCGCGATGCCGCCGGAGTACGTCTCGCCGCCGAAGGCGTGGCCGCCGACCGACTGGAAGTTGCCGCAGGAGTTCGAGCAGGCGCCACAGCGGATGCAGTACAGCGTCTCGCGAAGGTCGTCGTCCTCGCGCATCGCGAGCCGGCCGTTGTCGACGAGCACGAGGTGGAACTCCCGGTCGGGGTGCGGCTCGGTCGCGCCGTCGCCGGCGACGGGTCCGAGGTCGGCCATCGCGGAGTCCGGCTTCGCGGACTCCGCTCGCTCCGCCGAGGCGCTTCGCGCCTCGCCGAACTCGACCGGCGGCGACGGCGTCGGGGGCGTGAACAGCGACACGTACGAGGTGATGTCCTGTCCCGTCCCGGAGCGGCCGATCAGCTCGACGAACGGCGCGAGGTCCTCGACCGTCGGGAGCACCTTCTCGACGCCGGAGACGGCGACGTGGGTGTCGGGAACGACCGCGGTCTTGCGGGCGTTGCCCTCGCTGGTGACCAGCGCGAGCGACCCCGAGTCGGCCGTGAGGAAGTTCGCGCCCGTGACGCCCACGTCGGCCTCGCGGATCTCCGCCAACAGCTTCTCGCGGGCGAACGCGGTGAGCTCCTCGGCCGTCTCGAGCGGTTCCTCGGGGTCGAACCGCTCGTTGAACAGCTCCGCGATCCCCTCGCGGGACTTGTGGATCGCGGGGCCGATGATGTGGCTCGGGTCCTCCTCCGCCAACTGGATCACCCACTCCCCGAGGTCCGTCTCGGTGACGCGGGCGCCGTCGGCCTCGAGCGCCTCGTTCAGGTCCAGCTCCTCGGTCGTCATCGACTTGCTCTTGACGACGTTCCCGCCGTCGACCACCTCCCGGACGTACTCGTTGGCGTCCGCGGCGTCGTCGGCGACGTACAGGTGGCCGCCGCGCGCCTCGACCGACTCGCGGAGGTCGTCGATCAACTCGGGGAGCCGCTCGATGGCGTCCTCCTTGATCGCCCGGGCCTCCGACTTCAGCGACTCGTAGTCCGCGAGCGCTCCGGTCGACTCCCGGCGCCCACGGTTGAACCCGCGGGTGTTCTCGGCGACGGCGTCGCCCTCGGTGTCGAGCAGGTGGCGGATCCGTGCGGCCGTCTCGGCGCGAGAGTCGGACTTACTCATCGGTCGCCCCTCCCATCGCGGAGTCACCGTCGTCGGCGACGGACTCGCCGTCCCCCGCCGACTCCACCAGAACGACGTCCACCTCGCGCGGGCCGTGGGCGCCGATCACCAGTTCGCCCATGTCGGCGGTCGCGGAGGGTCCCGTCGCGAGCACCGCGCTCGCGCCGTCGCGCAGGCGGCCCCCCAGCCGACCGATCGCCTCGCGCATTCCGGGCACCACGTCCTCGGTACGCACCACCGCGACGTGGCGCTCGGGGAACAGCGAGACCGCCTCGCTGCCGGCGGCGTCCGACTCCAGTACGACGGTCCCGTAGTCGGCGACAGCGAGCGACGCCGCCGTGACGCCCGTCGCCGCCGCGTCGAGATCCGCCGGTGTCGGGTCCGTGCCGACCGTGTCGGGGAGGTCGATCCCCCACGCGTTTGGAAGCGGGACGCCGACGACGGGCGTGTCCACGAGGTCCGCGATCCTCGTCGTGGCCTCGTCGGCGTCGACGCGGTGCACGCTCGCGTGGTGGCGCTCGACGGCGTCGACGAACCTCGAGAGTGTGTCCGCGGTCATAGCGGAGCGTTGTGAACGCCGGTGCTTGTGTGTTGGGTTGGCACGGATCGAGCGAGGGTGGTCGACCCGTCCGTGCGGAACTGGTCGCCGCCGTGACCGTCGTGTGGTTCCCGCCTTCCGACACGCCGACGGCTTCTCCGCACGCTGACCGGTTCCCAGCGGGCTTATGTGACTGCCACCCACACACCCGTCCATCCGATGTCTTCCGATCTCTCGTCCCCGCCCGACGGCGGACCGGACCTGAGCGACGCGGACTACGACTACGCCTCCGAGGACGTGGCCCGACCCGGGCTCGTCGCCGATCTGGAGGGCCGCGTCGAGGGCGACGTTCGCTTCGACACCTACTCCCGACAGCTCTACGCGACCGACGCGTCGGCGTATCAGCGGACGCCCGTCGGTGTCGTTCTTCCCCGGACCACCGACGACGTCGCCGCGGTGATGGAGTACTGCGCGGAGCGGGAGATCCCCGTGCTCCCGCGCGGGGGGGGCACGTCGCTGGCGGGCCAGACGGTGAACGAGGCGGTCGTCCTCGACCTCACGCGGTACATGGACGGGATCCGCGACCTCGACCCCGACGGCCGCGAAGCGACCGTCGACGCCGGCTGCATCGTCGAGGAACTCAACGAGGCCGCGGCCCCCCACGGCCTGAAGTTCGCACCGGACCCGGCGTGGCGCGACAAGTCCGCGATCGGTGGGGCGATCGGCAACAACTCCACCGGGTCGCACTCGCTTCGGTACGGCAAGACCGACGCGTACGTCGAGTCCTGCGAGGTCGTCCTCGCGGACGGCTCCGTCGAGACGTTCGGCGAGATCGAGGTGGCGACAATGCGCGAGAGGGCCGACCCGGCGGGCGCGCTGCTCGAACGGATCTACGCGGAACTCGTCCGGGTCATCGACGAGGAGGGCGAGGAGGTGACCGCGCGCTACCCGGACATGAAGCGCAACGTCTCCGGGTACAACCTCGACGTGCTCGTCGAGGAGGCGCGGGGGGAGTGGGCCGGCGACGCCCCGGAGGCCGGCGGCGGCACCGGTGAGTCGGGAACGGTGAACCTCGCGCGCCTCATGTGCGGGAGCGAGGGGACGCTCGGGATCGTCACCGAGGCGACCGTCTCGCTGGTCGAGGTACCCGAGACGAAGGCGATCGCGATGCTCACCTACGACTCGCTGCTCGACGCGATGGCGGACGTGGCCCGGATCCTCGAACACGATCCCGCCGCCGTCGAGGTGATGGACGACACCTTCCTCGATCTCGCCCGCGAGACCGCGGAGTTCGGCGACGTCGTCGGGCTGCTCCCAGAGGGCACCGACTCGACGCTCCTCGTGGAGTTCTACGCCGACAGCGACGCCGAGGGACGGCGGACGGTCGCCGATCTGGTCGCGGATCGCTGTCCGGGAACCGACACCGAGGTCGCCGCGACCGCCGACGGCGTCGACGCCGGCGACGAGGTGTTCGCCACGCACGCGCTGGAGGCACACGATCCCGAGCGGCGCGCGACGTTCTGGAAGATGCGAAAGGCGGGGATGCCGATCCTGCTCAGCCGGACCTCCGACGCCAAGCACATCTCGTTCATCGAGGACTGCGCGGTGCCCCCGGAGCACCTCGCGGACTACGCCGCCGACTTCCAGGCGCTGCTCGAGGAGGTCGGGACGTTCGCGTCCTTCTACGCCCACGCCGGCCCGGGAGTGCTTCACATCCGGCCGCTCGTCGACACGAAGACCGTCGACGGCCGCGATCAGTTCGAGCGCATCGCCGATGGCGCGTCGGATCTGGTCGTGAAGTACGGCGGCAGCGTCTCCGGCGAGCACGGCGACGGTCGGGCCCGAACCCAGTGGAACCGGAAGCTGTACGGCGACGACCTCTGGCGCACGTTCCGGGAGCTCAAGACCGCCTTCGACCCCGACTGGCTCCTGAATCCGGGGAACGTCTGCGGCGACCACAGCCTCACCGAGCACCTCCGTTTCGACCCGGAGTACGCCTTCGACGCGGGCTTCGAGCCGTCGCTGAACTGGGACAACGAGAACGGGTTCCAGGGGATGACGGAGCTGTGTCACGGCTGCGGCGGCTGTCGCGGCGGGCAGTCGACGACCGGCGGCGTGATGTGTCCCACCTTCCGCGCGGCCGACGAGGAGATCCAGAGCACCCGCGGCCGGGCGAACCTGCTCCGGGGAGCCATGTCCGGCGACCTCCCCGCGGACCCGTTCTCCGAGGAGTTCACGAGCGAGGTGATGGACCTGTGCGTCGGCTGCAAGGGCTGCAAGCGGAACTGCCCCAGCGGCGTCGACATGGCGAAGCTGAAGGCGGAGGTCGTCCACGAGCGTCACGAGCGCGAGGGGGCGAGCCTCCGCGACCGCCTGTTCGCGAACGTCAACCTCGTCTCGCGGATCGGTTCGGCGCTCGCGCCCGTCTCGAACCTCGCGACGAGGCTCCCCGGGTCGGGATTCCTCGGGGAGAAGCTGCTCGGCATCGCCGCCGAGCGCGACCTCCCGCGGTTCCACCGCACGACGCTGCGCGACTGGTACGACGACCGCGGCGGTCCCGCGGTCGCCGAGGCCGACGCCGAACGCGTCGCCGTGCTCGTTCCAGACACGTACACCAACTACAACCACCCCGACGCCGGGAAGGCGGCGGTCAGGATGCTCGAGGCGGCGGGCGTACGCGTCGAACTCGCGGACGTTGAGGACACCGGCCGCCCGGCACACAGCATGGGCTTTCTCGACACGGCCCGCGAGCGGACGGCCGCGGCGGTCGAGGACCTCGCGCCCCGCGTCGAGGCGGGCCGCGACGTGGTCCTCGTCGAACCGAGCGAGGCGGTGATGCTCCAGTCGGACCTGCTCGATCTCCACGACACGGCGGCCGCCGAGACGGTCGCCGCCAACAGCTACGGCGTGTTGGAGTACGTCGACGCCTTCCGTCTCGACGAGGGGATGGACCTCGCCGGCTCGGGGTCGCTCACGTACCACGGGCACTGCCACCAGAAGGCGACGAAGAAGGACCACCACGCGGTGGGCGTGCTGCGGCGCGCCGGCTACGAGGTCGACCCGCTGGACTCCACCTGCTGCGGGATGGCCGGCAGCTTCGGTTACGAGGCGGAACACCACTCGATGAGCGAGGCGATCGCGTCGATCCTGTTCGACCAGATCGAGGAGAGTCAGGGGGAGGCGGTCACCGCGCCGGGCGCCTCCTGCCGGTCGCAGCTCGCGGAACGCGACGGCGCCGACGGCGATCCGCCCCACCCCGTCGAGAAGGTCGCCGAGGCGCTCCGGTGAGCACGCCGCGGCGTCGAGGCGACCCGTGGGGAGCCGCTTCGCCGCCGCGACACCGTTAACAGGGGTCGTACCGAGCCGTCGGTATGAACCGCCGCATCGCCCTCCCGTTGTTCGGCTTTCTCACCGTCCTCGTCGCGCTGTACGTCTCGGGAGCGCTCGACGGCGTTCCGTTCGCGGACCGCGCCGTGGGGTTCCTCCTCGGATTGTTCGCGGTGCTCGCGATGGTCGCGGGCTACTCGTTCGGGCGCGAATACCGCGGCGACGACGACGCGGCGAAGTGAGACCTTTCGGTCACTGAGGGGTTACAGCTCGTCCAGCACCCGACCGAACGCCTCCAGCGCCGCCTCGCAGTCCTCGGGCGCGCGGCCCAGCGAGACGCGGACCCCCTCGTCCATCCCGAAGAACCGACCGGGAACGACGAGGACGCCGGCGTCCCACGCGGTCTCGCTCACCGCGTCGCCGTCGGCGCGCTCGTGTTCCAGATACGCGAACGGCGCTCCGGGTTCGACGGAGCCGACGAGGTCGTCCCGGCGGGGGAGGAACTCGACGAGCAGCTCGTGGTTCCGGCGGCAGTGGTCCCGGGCGTCGGCGACGAGGTCGTCACGGTGAGCGAACAGGCGCCGCGCGAGCGCGACGCTCGGCGCGGCGAGTGCGGGGACGTGGTGCTCCACCAGCCGCGCGCGCTCGATGAACGCCTCGGGGCCGGTTATCCAGCCGACGCGGAGCCCGCCCAGCCCGTGGAACTTCGTGAGCGACCCGACGGTCACCGTCGCGGGCAGTCCGGCCCCGGTCGGGCCGCCGAAGGCCCCGCCGGCGTCGTCGTCGGTCTCCGTCGTGTACGGCGCGTACACCTCGTCGACGAGGAGATATCCGTCGTGCTCGGCCGCGACCTCGGCGGTCGCGGCCAGCGTCGCGCGGTCGGTCAGCGTGCCGGTCGGGTTGTGCCGGTTCGTCACCGTGACGTGCGCGAGCGGCCCCGTGAGATCGGGCGCGGCGGCCGCGACGCGCTCGGAGTCGAGGCCGTATCCCGGGGCGGGCCGCCGGAAACGGGCGACGCGACTGCCGATCCCGCGCGGCGTTTCGACCAGCGGTTCGTAGCCCGGGGTCTCGACGAGCGCACACGGACGGGAGCCGCCCTCCGCGGTGCGGTCGCCGTCGGTCGCGGCTTCACCGATCGCTTCGCTACCGGTGCGCTCGCTTGCGAGCGCGGCGGCGGTTGCGGACGCGAGAAACCCCCCGTGCGTGGCGCCCGCCGTGAGCAGCACGTTCGCCTCGTCGAGGTCGTACTCGGCGGCGACGGACTCGTGCAGCGATCGATCGCCCTCGGGCTCCGACAGCCCGCGAAGTCGGGGCGGCACCAGCCGGTCCGGGTCGCCGGTCGACAGGCGCCGGAGATCGCTGGAGCCGAGGTCGTGCTCGGCGGCGTCGGGACGCCCCTCGATCCACTGCAGGTACGCGAGCGGGGGGAACATACTGTCGGGTTCGAGGCCGCCCGCAAAAGGGCTCCGTCAGCGGGCGTTCGACTCGCGTGACTCCCGAGCCCCGTCGCCTCCGCGAACGTCGTCGTACGCCGTCGCCGCCGCCGCCTCCGCGGCGGCGACCCCGTCGAACCGCGCCAGATGGGAGGGGCAATCGCAGTCGGAGGCGCCGAAGCCGTCGACCGGGTCGCCGTCGGCGGCCGCCGTCGCGAGGGCCCGCGCGAGGCGGCACTCCCGGTCGCGCCCCCCGCCGAGGCGTTCGACGGCCGACAGCGACACCGCCTCGTGGCCGCCGAGGTAGTCGACGTGCCAGTGGCGCACGTCGTGCTCGCCCGCGGCGACCCGGCGGTGGCGATCGATCCGCGAGAACCCGCCGGAGCCGAGCGCGCTCCCGGTGTAGGTGTATCCACCCGCGGGGAACTCGTGGTCGCCGAGCGCGCCCACCTCGACGGCGATCCCCTCGGGGACCGCGAACACCAGCGTGTAGGTGCCCCCGTCGCTCATCGGGTCGCCCCGGCGTCCCCGTCGTTCCCGCCGTCGTCGCCGCCGAGCGCTTCACCGTGGGTTCCGGCGCCGGCGTCGTCGAGCGTGACCTGCACGGAGTCGCTGCGCTCGTGTTCGAGCAGTCGTCGCTTGAGTTCGGGCCCGCCCTCCGCGGAGAAGCCGCCGAGCCCCTCGGCGGCGACGACGCGGTGACACGGGACGATCAGCGGAACCGGGTTGCGCCCGCAGGCGGCGCCGACCGACTGGGGCGCGCTGTCGAGGTCCTCGGCGATGTCGCCGTAGGTCCGCGTCTCGCCGTACGGGATCGTCGCCATCGCACTCATCACCCGGCCGGTGAAGCCGGCGGGATACCGGACCGAGAGATCGAACGCGGTCCGGCTCCCCGCCCGGTACTCGCGCGCCTGCCGCCGGATCTCCTCGGTCGCGGCGTCGACGGACGACGCGTCGAGCGTGAGCCGCCCGCCGGGAACCGCGAGCGTCACCGGGTCGTCGTCGGTCGCCCGCTTCGACGTCGGGTCCATACCGGTGGTGACGGGGCGGCCGTATTCAACCCGGCGGCGGTCGGGTACGGCCACCGGCAGATCGTCGGCGTCGGACGGGACCGATGCGGTTTTTGACCGAGGTAGTCGTACCATGGGGCATGCGCCATCCGGCCGACAGGCTCGCCGCGCTTCCGGACGGGGAGTTCGCCGCCTTCGCCGAGCGGCTGGGAGGGATCTGGCCGGAGTTCGAGGCCGCCGTCTCTCCCGCGACCCCCGACGGGACCGTCGAGGTGTCGCTCACGCGCGACCCGCCGGCGGGCCCGCCGGAACGGGCCGTCGTCAGCCTCCGCCGCGAGCCCGTGACCGGCGACGACGTGGACGAGTTCGCGGCGTTCGCGGACGAGCGGGACCTCTCGTTTGCGGTGCTCGCGACCGTCGACGAGGTCGACCCGGACGCGACCCGACGCGCTCGCGCCGGGCCGGTCGACGTGTACGACGGCGTCGGGCTCGTCTCGTTGGCCCGCGACGCCGACGTCACGCTTCCGGCGGCGGACGGCGACGACCGCGACCGCGAGTGACCCGACCCGCCGGTGCCGAACCGCGGACCGACCGCAATCCGTAAGCGCGCCAGTCCCCACGTACGTTCACCGTGGACGACACCGTCGAGTGGCTCCGTTCGCGGCCCTACTACGAGGGGCAGATCGCCGACCGGCGGACGCTCCCGGGCCGCGAGGCGTCCTTCGCCGACGTGGACCTGGAGCCGCGGCTGGAGAGTACGCTCGCCGACGAGGGGATCGACTCGCTGTACGAACACCAGGCGCGCGCCGTCGAGGCGGTTCGCGACGGCGACGACGTGGTGCTCGCGACGCGCACCGCCAGCGGCAAGTCGCTCGCGTACACCGTCCCCGCCTTCGAGCGGGCGATGGACCACGGCGGCCGGACGCTGTATCTCGCGCCGCAGAACGCGCTCATCGCCGATCAGGAGGAGACGCTCTCGGATCTGGCGCACGGACTCGGCTTCGGCTCTCGCGTCTCCGTCGACCAGTACACGGGCCGCCTGTCGAAGTCGGAGAAGCGCGACGTGCGGGACCGGCGTCCGACCGTCCTCCTCTCGAACCCCGACATGCTCCACTACGGGCTGCTCCCGTGGGCGTACAAGCACTGGGAGTGGTTCTTCGGATCGCTGGAGACGGTCGTCATCGACGAGGTGCACGGCTATCGCGGCGTCTTCGGGAGCCACGTTTCGCTCGTGATGCGTCGGCTGAACCGGATCTGCGAGCGCTACGGCGCCGACCCGCAGTTCGTCTGCTGTTCGGCGACCATCGGCAACCCAGTCGAGCACGCCGCGCGCGTGACGGCCCGGCCCGAGTCGACCTTCACGCTCGTCGACGCCGACACCTCCGTGCGGGGACCGCGCCACTGGCTCCTCTGGAACCCGCCGGAGTACGAGGGCCGGCAGGCCGACCAGCAGTCCGGGCGGCGACGGTCGAGCCACACCGAGACGAAGCGGATCTTCTGTGACCTCGTGCAGGAGGGGTACCAGACGCTCGTGTTCACGCGGGCCCGCCAGACCGCCGAGCGATACGCGAGCGACGCCGCGACGGAACTCCGCCAGCGCGGCGAACACGAGGTCGCGGGACGGATCGAGGCGTATCAGGCGAGCCTGACGGACGGACGTCGCCGCGAGATCGAGGCCGGACTCCACTCGGGAGACGTGGCCGGCGTGTGGTCGACGAACGCGCTCGAACTCGGCGTCGACGTGGGCGGCCTCGACGCGGTGATCCTCGACGGCTACCCCGGCACCCGGATGTCGGCGTTCCAGCAGGCCGGCCGCGCCGGCCGAGGCACCGACGACGCGCTCGTCGTCATGGTCGGCGGCGAGGACCAACTCGACCAGTACCTCATGTCGAACCCCGACGACCTGTTCGAGGGCGACCCCGAGCGGGCGATGGTCGACCCCGAGAACGGCGAGTTGCTGCCGGCCCACGTCGCCAGCGCGGCCGACGAGAACTGGCTCCGCCCCGAGGACGAGTCGCACTTCGGCGACGGCTTCGAGTCGGTGATCGCGTCGCTCGAGGCCGACGGCGCGCTCGAACGGATGGACACCGCCCGCGGCGTTCGCTGGACGTACGACGGGCCCGGGAGCGCCCAGCACTCGATGAGCCTCCGGACGATCGACGACCGCGAGGTCGACCTCATGGACGCTCGCAACGACGACGTGATCGCGTCGCTGTCGTTCGCGGACGCCCTGCGCGACGCGCATCCGGGCGCGGTCTACCACCACCAGGGGCAGACGTACGAGGTGGACGAACTGGATCTCGATCGCGACGTGGCCCGCCTGCGACCGACGTGGGCGGACTACTACACTCGGGTGCTGACCGACAAGGACGTGACCGTCAACGAGGACCTGCGGTCGCGACCGCTCGACGCGCGCGAGGACACCGAGATCCGGTTCGCCGACGTGACCGTCACCGAGCGGATCACGGGGTTCGAGCGCAAGGACGGCTCCACGGGCGAGACGATCGGTTCGGAGGCGCTCGACCTCCCGGAGACGACGTTGCGGACGCGAGCGCTGTACTACACTGTCCCGGCGGACGTGGAGCGGGAGATGCGAGCAGTCGCGGCGGAGGCCGGGCGGGGCGACGCGGGATTCGACGGCGGCATCCACGCGGCCGAGCACGGCTCCATCTCGCTCATGCCGCTCGACCTCCTGTGTGACCGCGCGGACATCGGCGGGGTCTCGACGCCGTTCCACCCGCACACCGAACAGTCGACCGTGTTCATCTACGACGGCCACCCCGGCGGCGTGGGGCTGACGCGCGCGTCGTACCGCGACGCCGACCGCCTGCTCGCGCGCACGGCCCGGTTGATCGCCGGCTGCGACTGCGCCGACGGCTGTCCCGCGTGCGTTCAGTCGCCCCACTGTGGCAACGCGAACGAGCCGCTCTCGAAGCCGGAGGCGGTCGTCCTGCTGAACGCCCTCGCGGGGACCGACGAGCCGGTTCCCGGATCGGCCGTCGAGGCGGGCGCGGACGAGGGAGCCGCCGAGGGAGGCTGACACCGCCTCGCGCCTCGTCGTTCTCGCTGTTCTCCCCGCTCGTTCCGCCGACCCGCCGGGGTCGTGTCGCCGTGTTCCGTGAGGTACAACGGCAGTTGTACCAGATTTTCATTCATAGCGGAGTAAATACCGACAAGTCTTAAGTACTGGCTACGGATATCCCGAGGTGACTCCACGCATGGAGGAACGATGATGAAGGACACGGAACTCAACCGACGAGACGTACTGAAGAGCGCGGGCGCCCTCGGGGCGGCCGGCATGGTCGGACTGGCGGGCTGCTCCGGATCGGGGGGCGGTGGCGGCGGTCCGGTCGAAGTGCTCCACGGGTGGACCGGCGGCGACGGCGCGACTGCCGCCGAGGCGCTTGAGGAGGCCTTCAACGAGGAGTATCCGGACACGGAACTGGACATGAACCCCATCGGCGGGGGCGGCAACCAGAACCTCGACGCGGTCGTCGCCAACCGACTGCAGAACGACAACCCGCCGGGCGCGTTCGCGAACTGGCCGGGCCCCAACCTCGCGCGCTACGAGGGCGTGCTCGGCGACGTCAGCGACCTCTGGGAGGAGACGGGCTTCACCGACAGCCACGTGGACGAGGCCGTCGATCTCCACCAGTACAACGGCGCGTTCCGCGCGGTTCCGCTGGGCTCGCACCGCCTGAACTGCCTGTTCTACAACACCTCGGTCGTCGAGGAGGCGGGCGTCGACCCGTCCTCGCTGAACAGCGTCTCCGCGCTCGTCGACGCGCTGGAGACGGTCGCCAGCGAGACGGACAAGATCCCGATGACCCACGGCGCGAGCGGCACGTGGACGACGACACAGCTGTTCGGCGTCACGCTGCTGGGCTCGGCGGGCTACGACGAGTACATGAACTTCGTCGAGGGCAACCCCTCGGAGGACGCCGTCCGGAGCGCCTTCGAGTCGCTCGCGACGATCCTCGAGAACTACATCAACGACGACGCCGCCTCGATCGGCCTGACCGAGTCCAACCAGAACATCATTCAGGGCGAGGCAGCGTTCATCCACCAGGGTAACTGGGCGGCGGGCGCGTACCGCAACGCGGAGGACTTCGAGTACGAGTCCGACTGGGGCTTCAAGACGTTCCCCGGCACCGAGGGGATGTACACCCTCCACTTCGACTCGTTCCTCTTCCCGTCGAACAACCCGACCCCCGAGAACACGCGGACGTGGCTGGAGTTCGTCGGCGGCGAGGCCGCGCAGGTCGCGTTCAACCAGTACAAGGGCTCGATCCCGACCCGGACCGACGTGGACATGAGCGAGTTCGGGCCGTACCTGCAACAGACCGCCGAGGACTTCGCGGACGCCGACGAGCGCCCGCCGAACATCCAGCACGGTCTGGGCATCACGGCCGACCAGCGGTCCACGCTGAACGACGTGATCTCCAGCGAGTTCTCCGGGCCGTACAACGTCGACGCCGCCACGCAGGGCTTCGTCGACGCCGTCTCCAACTGACCGCGTTCCCATGCGCGACATTCTTTCGAGCGTTCGACAACGACTCCGGCGCGTCGCCCGCGCGACCCGGACGAGTGGCGACGCGGGCCACGGCGGCGAGGACGGCACCGACGCGAACGGCGGCGGCGACCCCACTCTCGACGACGGCGCGGTCGTGACCGACGGCGGGACTGCCGCCGGCAGTGACGGGATCGTCGACCGGCTCGATGACCGCTTCGGCGACGACTTCACGGAGTCCGCGCCGTTCTGGCTGCCGCCGTTCCTGCTCGTCGGACTGTTCGTCTACGGCGCCATCGCGTGGAACTTCGTCATCTCGCTGACCGACTACAAGGGGTTCGTCGGCCCGGACTACTCGGACCTCGACTTCGAGATGTACGTCCGGGCGATCAACGACTCGGGCGTCATCGACGCGACGGTCAACACGTTCCTGTTGGTCGTCGCGTTCACGGCCGTCGCGCTCGCGTTCGGCTTGGCGCTCGCGATCCTCATCGACCGGAACATCCGGTTCGAGAACACGTTCCGCACCATCTACCTGCTGCCGATGAGCCTCTCGTTCGTGGTCACGGCGCAGTTCTGGCTGTGGATGTACAACTACAACAACGGCGTCGTCAACATCGTCCTCGGAACGGTCGGGGTCGGCCCGATCGACTGGATCGGGAACTCCTCGCTCGTGCTGTGGGCGGTGGTGTTCGCGCTGGTGTGGCAGTTCTCCGGGTACACGATGGTCGTGTACCTCGCGGGACTGCGCGCCATCCCGACCGAGCACTACGAGGCCGCCCGCGTCGACGGCGCGTCGACGCTGAAGATGTACTGGCGGGTGATCATCCCGCAGCTCAAGGGGTCGACGATCAGCGCCGCCATCGTCCTGATGGTGTTCGCGCTGAAGGCGTTCGACTTCCTGTACTCGCTGGTCAGCGGCTACCGACCGCCCAACGGGGCGGACATCCTCGCGACCAAGATGGTGCGTGAGGCGTACAGCACGAACAACTGGGCGTACGCGTCGGCGATCGCGATCATCCTCTTCCTGATGGCGCTGTCGATCATCGGCCCGTACCTCTACTACGAGTACCAACAGGGGAACCTATGAGCGACGCACGACACGACGAATCCGACCGGGCGGACTCGGCCGGCGGAACCGGCGGCCTCGCCGACCGGGTCCGCGACGACCTCGCGGGGCTCGACGGCTACCGCGTCGCGCTGTACGTCACGATCCTGACGATGACCGTCTTCTTCCTGACGCCCATCGAGTCGGGGCTCGTCACGGCGTTCAAGACGAACCCCGACGGGATCAGCTCGACGCTCCCGTTCGCGCCGCCGCCGCCACAGTTCTTCACGCTGGAGAAGTGGCAGACGGCGATGGCGGCGCTGGGGCGCGGCATGGTCAACAGCGCGCTGTACGCGGTGCCCGCGACCATTCTCTCGGCCCTGCTCGGGAGCTTCGCCGCCTACGGCCTGACGCAGGCCGACTGGCGGGCCCGATACAAGGGGCCGGTGTTGACCATGCTCGTCGCCGGGATCTTCATCCCGTATCAGGCGGTGCTCGTGCCCCTCTCGCAGTTCTGGGGCGCGATGCCGCTGCAGGAACTGCTCACGCCGCTGTGGGTACTGGGCGTGCCGGAGGCGTACACCGGGCTGGTCGAACTGACGATCACCCACGTCGCGTACGGTATCCCGATCTGCATGGTGCTGTTCCGGTCGTACTACCGGAACGTGAGCGAGGAGATGATCGAGGCGGCGCGCCTCGACGGCGCGACGTTCCGACGGGTGTACCGCCGGATCGTCTTCCCGATCTCGACGCCGATGTTCGCGGTCGTGCTCATCTACCAGTTCACGCAGATCTGGAACGACCTGCTGTTCGCGCTCATCCTCGTGTCCACCGAGTCGAGCCCGGCCGCCCCGGTCGTGCTCATCCTCGCCGGGCTCGGGGAGTCGATGGAGGGACAGGACTTCGCGCTCCGGATGGCCGGGGCGTTCATCGCCGCGCTGCCGACGCTCATCGTGTACATCATGTTCGGCGAGGAGTTCGCCGAGGGGGTGGCCACGTGAGGGGTGCGAGGTGTGAGCGGAGCGAACACCTCGACGCGCCGAGCGGGGAGTGTCGCGACCCGCGAGGCGAGGCCGACCGCAGGGAGGCCTCGGACACGCGAACGGCGAGCGTAGCGAGCCGTGAACAGCACGCGACGCGAGCCGCGAGCGCGCACGACGCGCCGACCGCAACACCGACGGCGTGTGCCGTCGGATCGACCGATCACGACCGACGGACCCGCGCCCGCGGGTCACACGGGAGACTCTGACCATGGCACGACTCGAACTCGACGACGTACGGAAGGTGTTCACTGACGACGACGGCTCCGACATCGTCGCCGTCGACGACGTGACGGTCGACATCGAGGACGGGGACTTCCTCGTCCTCGTCGGGCCGTCGGGCTGCGGAAAGTCGACGACGCTGCGGATGGTCGCCGGGCTGGAGACGATCTCCGACGGGGACATCCGCCTCGGCGGCCGGTCCATCGTGGGCCAGAAGCCGCAGGACCGGGACATCGCGATGGTGTTCCAGTCGTACGCCCTGTACCCGCACATGACCACCCGGGAGAACATGTCCTTCGGGCTGGAGGAGTCCACGGACATGGCGGACGCCGAGATCGACGAGCGCGTCGAGAACGCGGCCGACCTGCTCGACATCCCGGAGCTGCTCGACCGCAAGCCGTCGGAGCTGTCCGGCGGACAACAGCAGCGGGTGGCGCTCGGGCGGGCGATCGTTCGCGAGCCCGAGGTGTTCCTGATGGACGAACCGCTGTCGAACCTCGACGCCAAGCTCCGCTCGCAGATGCGCACGGAGCTGCAGCGGATCCAGGAGGACCTCGGCACGACGACCGTCTACGTCACGCACGACCAGACGGAGGCGATGACGATGGGCGACCGGATCGCGATCCTCGACGGCGGCGAGCTCCAACAGGTCGGGACGCCGCTGGAGTGTTATCACCGCCCGTCGAACCAGTTCGTCGCGGGGTTCATCGGCGAGCCGGCGATGAACTTCTTCGAGGCGACCGTGGAGGGCGACCGGCTGGTCACGGACCGCTTCGAGTACCCGCTGACGGCCGACATGCGCGAGGCGGTCGAGGGCGCCGACGGCGTGACCCTCGGCATCCGCCCGGAGGACATCGCGGTCACCGTCGACACGTCGGCGAGCGACGACGACGAGTTCGACACGGTGGTCGACGTCGTCGAGCCGATGGGCAACGAGAACGCCGTCTATCTGGGCTTCGAGGCCGACTCGACGGACACGTTCGTCGCGACCGTCGGCGGCATGCGCCGCATCGACGGCGGCGAGTCCGTCGTCGCGCGGTTCCCGTCGGACGCGGTCCACCTGTTCGACGCCGCGAGCGGCGACGCGTTGCACAACCGCTCGCTGGCGGACGCCGCGGACACCGAGCCGCGGATCTGACCGTCGGCCCCCGCTCGGTTCTCACCGCATCCCTCGGCGCCGGTCGGCGGCGAGCTTCCGGCGACGCGGGCGTTATCCCCGTCGGTCGACTCGGTGTCGCCATGGAGCAGACAAGCCGATGACCGACCCCGACGGATCCGATCGCCACGGGCCGATATCCGGCGGACAGGTTCGCCACGGGACGGGCGTGAACTCGACGCGCGCGTTCCCCACCGAGACACACCCGTCCCACCGCGACCCGTTCGTCCTGTTCGAGCGGTTCTACATCGACCCCGACGAGGGGTTCCCGATGCATCCCCACCGCGGGTTCGAGATCGTCTCGTACATGCTCGACGGGGGGATGGAACACGAGGACTCTCTCGGCGTGTCACACACCGCCAGCGAGGGCGACGCGATGCGGATCACGACCGGCGGTGGCATCCGCCACTCGGAGTTCCCCGCCGACGGGGGCGCCTGCAACGGGCTCCAACTGTGGGTGAACCTCCCACGCGATCGAAAGGAGATCGAGGCCGACTACGCGGACGCCGCGGCGGCGGACCTCCCGACCGTGACCGAGGACGGCGCGACCGTGACGACCGTCGTCGGCGACGGCTCCCCGCTGGAGCTCCACACGCCGATGGAGTACCTCGACGCCCGCGTCGACGACACGTGGACGTGGACGGTCCCCGAGGGTTGGACCGGCTTCGCCTTCGGCGTCGCGGGCGCCGGAACCGCCGACGGAGACCGGATGGAGGCGGGCGACGTGCTCCCGGTCGAGGGCGGCCGATCGGTCGCGTTCGTCCCCGACGACGAGCCAAGTCCCGAGGGCGACGGGGACGACGGCCGGTTCCGCGTGGTCTGTGTCGCCGGCGATCCCCACGACGAGCCGATCCGCCAGCGCGGCCCGTACGTGCTGTAGGCGGCTCTCCAGTCCTGTCGGTATGGCTACGTAAAGCGGATTCAGGGAACGCTCTTTTGCTGGAGGGCCGTACGGTGGAACGCACATGAGCGAATACGAACTGGATCCGCTGCCGTACGATTACGACGCACTCGAGCCGCACATTTCCGAGCAGGTGCTGACGTGGCATCACGACACCCATCACCAGGGCTAC
>Ga0207733_100466_pt1 | contig 24464 bp, 19 predicted proteins | sample A23P3SouthBayCA_FD_187735 | JGI IMG/M metagenome (GOLD analysis project Ga0207733, IMG submission 187735) | Aerobic enrichment media microbial communities from Eden Landing Ponds, California, USA - A23 P3 (SPAdes) | ecosystem: Environmental > Aquatic > Marine > Unclassified | place: Emeryville... | reverse complement strand
TGCCCTCGCTCCCGTCGACGTCCGTCACGGCCTCCGCGGCGTCGATCCCCCGCTCTGCGCCCGCCGCCAGGGTCTCCTCGATCTCCTCCCAGGGGACGCTCTCCTCCCTGGCCGACCGAATCGTCCGGAGCACCTCGTCGGCAAGGTCGTAGTTCGCGTACAGCAACTCGGCGCGCTCGCGCTCCCGTTCGGCCTGCTGCTCGAACCCCTCGATGGCGCCCTGCTGTTGCTCGATGATGCGCTCCTGCTTTGCGATCTGGGCCTCGAAGTCCGGCCGCTCGTCGCCGGCCTCTTCGGTCCCTTCCTCGTCGGCGCGGTCGAGCCGACGGAAGTAGACGTCGACCGCCTCGTTGAACGCGTCGTAGTGCTCGCTCGCGAGGTGGCTCTCCTCTCGCTCCTCAAGCGGGAACGGCGTCACGTCGACGACCGGGCTCGCGTCGTCGCCCTCACTGGCCTCGAAGTAGACGCGGGGGTCGAACTCGCCGGCCCGGACCTGGTCGGACAGGCGCTCTGCGGCCTCGTGGAGCGCGCGGTAGGTCTCCTCGGTCGCGTCCGCGATGTCGGTCGTCTTCTCGACGCCGGCGCGGGTACACAGCTCCTCCGCGTACAGGCCGCCGAGGTTCAGCTGGGTCGCCAGCGTGCGGACCACGTCCGTGTCCGAGTCGTCCATCAGCCGGGAGAACTCCGCGAAGGTGATGTCCAGCGGATTCACCCGCGACTGGGGGAACTCGTACCTGCTGCCGGGCGCCACCGTCCGTGACTTGAGTCGGACCGTATCCAGGGACTGGACGACCTCGCCCGCCTCGTCGAGCACCGCGACGTTCCCCTGCCCGAACAGTTCGGCGACGATGGTGGTGTCCTCGTCGTCGCGCTCGAACTCGAAGCTGAGGATGCGGTCGAACTCGTACTGCTCGACGCCGGCGAAGTCGGCCCCCGAGATCCGGTTCCGGAGCATCATGGCGAAGTTCGGCGGCCGTCCGGGCGCGTCGGGAACGTGGTCCGGATCCGCCAGGTGGGCCCGCTTTTCCTCGCCGACCTCGATCAACAGCTCGATCCGCCCGCGGTCGAAGTCCCGCATCCGCAAGCGCAGCATGTCGTCGCCGTAGAGGTAGGCCTTGTCGACTTTCGCCCCCTCGTACCCGTTGAGCTCCGTCACGAGGGCGGCGAGGTCGACGCTCGTCAGTTCCCGCTTTGGCTCCATGCCTCGCGGTTCAGCCGGCGCGCGTAAGGGCGTGTCGCTCCCCGTCTCGGCCACTCCCGGCCGCCTCGTCCTGGTGCCGCCGCGGCTCCGGCCGTCCGGGTTCCCGGCCGCTCTCGGTCAGCGCCCCGATTCCGTTTCCGGTTCGGCCGATCGCTCCCGCGACCTGTCTTCGAGGTCTTCGAGCGTCTCGACCTCCAGGAGTCGGTCGAGCTTCCGCTCGAACTGCTCGTCGGTGAGGTCGCCTTCGGCGTAGCGCCGCCGGAGCACGTCGAGCGCCTCCTGCCCGTCCGAGTCGAGCCGTTCCTCGGGCGGTTCGTCCGCCCGTTCGTCCTCGTCGCTCCACCAGTCGTCCCACCATTCGTCGCGATCCTCCTCGTCCCCGAACAGCAGCGCCACTAGCGGGACGACGACGACGTAGCCGAACAGCAGCGCCGCGAGCCACCAGTCCTGCCCGCTGAGCAGCGCCGCGAGCCAGAGTCCGGTGACGATCGTCGAGGCGACGCCGGTGGCGTTCTCCCGGAGTCGTCGCCGGGGACCGTCGGAACTCATAGGATCGTCTCCTGGTGCGACGGGCAAAAGTGTAGCTCCCGTGGCACCTCGGCGTCACAACGGGTGCGACGGCCACGGTGCCGGTGTGGCCGGCGACCGGCGGCGGGCGTCGCTACAGCCGCTTCGACACGTACGGGCCGTCCTGGTGGTAGCCGAGCTTCTCCCGGTAGTACTGGCGGACGCCGATGCCGCTAATGACCGACAGCTTCCCGAAGCCAGCGTCCGCGGCGATATCTTCGGCCTCCCGGAGGAGCCGGCGGCCGTACCCCCGGTGTTGCCAGTCGCCCTCGCCGCCGAGGCCGGCCTCGCTGCCGTAGACGTGGAGTTCGCGGACGAGCGCGGCGTCTTCGAGTTCGCGACGGACGGGATCGGGGCGGCCGTCCGCGCCCTCGCGGGGCTCGTCGTCGGCCGGCGCCTCCGTCCGTGGATCGTCGACGTCTGCCGCGGCGTGTGAGTAGCTCGGAAACCGCAGGCGGCAGAACCCGACGAGCAGGTCCGCGACCGGGTCCTCGAAGGAGATGAACCGTTCGATCCCGCCGCCGGCCTCGTAGGTGTGGACGTCGAGTTCGATCCGGTCGGGGTCTGGGTCGGCCTCGTTCATGCCGACCTCGCGGGCGCGGATATCGCGGATCTCGATGCCCTGCTCCTCGGCGCGCTGTCGGGCCAGTTGCCTGAGGTTCGACTTCCAGACGCCGGCGTCGATGAAGTCCGCGGGGATGTCGCGCTGGACGCGCTGGAGCCGCGTGTACTTCGGGATCATCCCCATCACCTCGGCGATCAGGTCGGCGGCCTCCTCGTTGGTGAGGGGGTCGAACTCCCCGCGCTTCCACTGGTCGTAGACGCGGGTGCCCCGGACGACGAGCGTCGGGTAGATCTTCAGGTAGTCCGGGCGCCACTCCGGCTCCTCGAACAGCCGTCGGAAGTCCTCCAGGCACATCTCCTGGGTCATCCCAGGCTGGCCCGGCATCATGTGGAAGCCGACCTTGAACGCGGCGTCCCGGAGCCGGCGGTTGGCGTCGATGGAGGCGTCGACGCCGTGGCCGCGGTGCATCTCGCGGTTGATCCGATCGTAGGTCGTCTGGACCCCCACCTCGACCTTGGTCCCGCCGAGCCGGAGCATCCGGTCGATCTGTTCGGGGTCACACCAGTCCGGCTTGGTTTCGAAGGTGGTGCCGATGTTCCGGGTGTCGGCGGTCTCGTTCTCGGCGATCACGTCCTCCAGGTAGCGAAACTCCACCTCCTCGGGGTCCGGGGCGAAGGAGCGACCCTCGGCCGGATCGGGCTCGGCGTCGAGGTCGTAGTCGTTCAGCGCCTCCAGCGCGCGCTTGACGAACCACTCCTGGTAGTCGTGGCTCCGGGCGGTCATCGTCCCGCCCATCAGGATGAGTTCGACCTTGTCGACGGGGTGGCCGATGTTCCGGAGCTGTTCGAGCCGGAGCGTCACCTGGCCGTAGGGGTCGTAGTCGTTCTGCTCGCCGCGGGCCGCCGCGGGCTCGTGGCCCGTGTACGACTGGGCCGAGGAGAACTCCGAGGCGGGCCCGCCGGGGCAGTACAGGCACTTCCCGTGCGGGCACATGTGCGGCGAGGTCATGATCGCCACCGGCGAGACGCCCGAGGCGGTCCGCACCGGCTTGCGGCGGACGACCCGTTCGACCTCGTCCCGGCGGTCGTCGGGGGCGTACCCGAGCAGGTCCGCGTTCTTCGGTACCTTCGGCGAGGCGTGTTCGGAACAGGCGTCGAGTTTGGCGCGTTCGAGGTCGTCGGCGTCGACCTCGCCCGCCAGGATGCGCTCGACGACGGCCTCGCAGGTCCGTTCGAACGCCTCCGTCTCCTCGGGGGGAACGTCGGCGCTCACGTCCCTCCCTCCCGGCGGGCGCTCGTCGCGGCTTCCGCGGTCCCGGTCATCGAAACGAAATCGTCGGTTCGGGCGAATAAGCGTGTCGCTCCGGTCGGTTCCGCCCTCGCGGGGACACCCCCACCGCTCCGGCGATGGAGGGCGCCGAAAAGGCACAAACGATCGATTGAGTCTTCCCCAAGCACTTGCCATCAGGCGTCGGTTTCATGAGTGCTATGTCCCGTAGAGCACTCCTCACGGTGGGGATCGTGGCACTCCTGGTGCTGTCAGGCTGTGCCGGACAGCCCGCGTCCCAGACGACCGACGCGCCGGCCGGAGCGTCGGCCGACGCGACGAACCGAAGCGGAACCATCGCGGTCAGCGGGTCGGGAAGCGCGGACGCCGAACCCAACAGGGCCGTCGTCCGCGTCGCGGTGACGACGACGGCGCCCGACGCGGTCAGCGCGCGAGAACGGCTGGCCGAGAACACCTCCCGACTGCGGTCCGCGCTCGCCGACCTCGGTCTCGACGACGACCAGGTCACGACCACGCGGTACGACCTCGACCGCGACTACCGGCGCCCTCGGCCGCCCGAACGCGACGGGGGCGAACCGGAGGTTCGCTACCGGGGTTACCACGGCTTCGAGATCAGTCTCGAAGAGATCGACCGCGTCGGAACCGTCATCGACACCGCGGTCGAGAACGGGGTCAACGACGTCCAGGACATCCAGTTCACGCTCTCGACGAACCGTCGCCGGGATCTCCAGCAGAGCGCCCGCGGCGCGGCGATGGCCGACGCGCGAGCGACGGCCGAGCAACTCGCCGACTCGGCGAACCTCACGATCACCGGCGTGAAGTCGATCGAGACGGGCCGGGACTCGTCGCCCCGTCCAGTCGAGGAAGCAGCGATGGCGACGGCGACGCCCACCGCCTCGGACGGCGCTGACACTGACGTCGACGCGGGGCCCGTCACCGTGGTCACCAGGGTCCAGGTCGTCTACGAGACCGAACCGAACGGAACCGAGGAATAAGAACTCCGACCGCGACGATTACTCGTCGAGCGACGCGACGGCCGCGTCGACGACGGCGTCGACGACTGCGTCGCGGGCGCCCGACAGGAACTCGATCCGGTTCTCGCGGACGCCGACGGCCGTGACGCCGGCCTCCGGCACTGCCTCGCGGGCCGTCTCCGCGATGGCGCGGACGTCGACCTCGTCGGTCGCGCGGACGAACAGTTCGTCCATGCTCGCGACGACCGTGACGAAGCGGTCGCCCTCGCGGTGGCGACGGTGGAGTTCGTCGACCAGCAGCGGCGTCGGCGGGAAGTCGTAGCGGTGGGTGTAGGCGTCCGCATCCAGGACCGCGACCTCGATCCCGTCTTCGGTCCGGCGTTCGAGGTTCGCGCTCGCGGTTTCGAGTTCGTCGTCCAGTTTGATCCGGAACTGTTCGGCGACGTGGGCCGCGAGGCTGCGGACGTCCGCGTCGGGGTCGGCCTGTCCCCCGAAGAGGATGTCCGTGATCAGTTCCCGCTTGTCCTCGTAGGACTGGTAGTACGCCTCCAGGGCGACTGCCTCGCGGAGGTCGCGGGTCCGCTCTTCGTCGAAGCCGGCCTCGCGGGCGAGGTCGAGGTACCCCTCGGGAGCGTCCTCCCAGTAGCTCACCGCGGGCAGGTGCGCGAGGTCCTCGCGCACGTCGGCGTTGACCGTCGCCGCCAGCACCGCGCCGAGCGCGCCCGTCGAGAGGTCGTCGGCGTCGGCGCCGGCGAGTTCGGGGTTGACCACGACTTCGGCCTGCTCCTCGACGTCCGGGTCGGCCGCGGCGGCGTCGACGACGACCCGCTCGACGTCGTACACCGACAGCAGGCCCAGCCCGTCGCTGGACTCGACCGTCGAGCCGGTGCCGACCAGCACCACCAGCGGGAGCTTCTCGTCGTGGCGGTCCCGGTCCTGGAGCATCCGCGTGACGTCGTTGGTCGTGGCGTCCATGTCGTAGACGGGATCGTCGAGGGGTCGCCGGGTGAAGTAGTGGTACTCGGCGTCGGAGGTCGCGTACTCCTCGCGGACCAGCGGGAGCACCGCCCGTTCGAGGGCGGCCCCGGCGACGTAGCCGTCGGCGGTCGCCGCGTGGCGGACGACTACCGGCCGCGATTCGAGCACCGCACGCCGGACGGCCTCGGCGGCGTCGACGAGTCGATCCGTCACCGCCTCGACCGGCGCGTGCGGGGCGAGCGGCTCGACCGACGACGGCCGTGCGCGGTCGGTGACCGCTGCTTCGAGTCGGTCCGTGACTGCCTGGCCCGCCTCGCCGTCGAGGACGGTCAGCTCCTCGGTCTCGATCTGGAGTTCGTTCCGCCGAAGTTCGACCTCGCCGTCGAGCCTGACGGCGTCGTCGACCTCGACCTCGGGGTAGGCGCGGACGCCGGCCTCGACGAACGCCGCACAGTCGACGACCCCCGTCTCGTCGCGGACCTCGAAGACGGTCGGCCCGCCGGTCTGGCGGACGCCGACGATCGTGCCCTCGATGCGCACCTCGTCGCCGACGCGGTCGCCGAGCGAGTCGACCGACACCCGCGCGAGTTCGGCCTCGTCGCCGTCGGTCGCTTCGTCGTCGGCCGCTTCGTCATCGGTCGCTTCGTCGTCGGCTGCTCCGTCGTCGGCCGATTCATCGGCGCTTTCGGACGCCGCGGTCGCCGCGGAAGCGGCGCCGGCCGCGCCCTGGCTGTCGGCGGCTTCGGCCGCCCGCTGCGCTGGAGCGCTTTCGCTTTCGGCTTCGGTGCCGGACCCGGAGTCGTCGGTCGCTCCGGCTGCGTCGCCGGTCGGTTCGGGTGCGTCGTTCGTCGTGGCGGCGGCCTCGGCGTCGGCTCCGGTTTCGGGGTCGTCCGTCGCGTCGGCGGCCTGTTCGCCGGACGTCTCCTCAGTCGGCCCCGGACTCCCGTTTCCCTCGTCGGCCTCCGCGTCGTCGGTAGCGCCGTTCTCGCTTGAGCCCTCGGAGTCGCCGACCGTTCGGCTGGTGCCCTCCTGGGGGGTGTGCCGGACGACGTCGCCGCCCGTCTCGCTCGTTTCGAGTCGGTCCCCGTCGGCGTCGCCGTTCGGGTCGTGGACGCGGGCGCCGCGGAATTCGCTCTCGCTCTGGCGCTTCGACCACGCCAGGTCGACGTTGCCGTTGTCGCGGACGTTTTTCACCTGGACGAAGACGGTGTCGCCGGACTCCCAGTCGAGGCTCTCCAGGCGCTGGTCGAGTTCGCTGCGGTGGAGCAGGCCGGTCACCCCGCTGGTGAGGTCGATGAACACGCCGAACTCGGCGAAGCCGTCGACGGTTCCGCGGTAGAATCGGCCGGGCTGTAGCTGGTGTGGGTCGTTGCCCCTGAAGTCGAACCAGAGGTCCTCGTCGTGCGTGATCCAGTCCATCGTCAGAGTCGTCCGTGTCGGTGCGTCGGTCGAGTCGCGGTTCGGGTCGTCGGGAACATTGTAGATGCGAGGGCCGTCGAAACGGCCGATCGTTGATGAATCGAAGTCCCCCCTCCCTAAAACGATTGTCGAAAGCGCGGCGTCGGAAACTGTGTCCCCAACGCCATCGAAACGCGGCGGAACACGGCCGCGAGATGGCCGCCTGGCGCGGTTGCGTGTGACTCCCCCGATGGCCCCCGCGGTTCGGCGACTACTCGAAGACCTCGCTCTCCTCGCGGAGGCGCTCGCCCTCGGCCAGCAGCGACTCGGCGGCCTCGGCGTCGAGTGCGACCTCGACCTCGTTGCCCTCGTCGTCCGCGAACGCGAACTTCACCTGGTCGTCGCCGAACGCCCGTGCGCTCGCCTCGGTCACGTGGTACAGTTTGACCGTCGCGGCGGTGGTTTTCGCCCCCACGTGCTTGATCGCACCCTCCTTCAGTTCGAGCATGAAATCGGACAGGTCGAGCGTGAGCATGGGCCCCGTTCGGCCGACGGCGGCCTAAAGGCCACGGCCGCGGTTGCCCGACTGGTGGGGGCTCGAACGACTGGTGGGCCGAGAGTCAGATGATCGTCCACGCCCGTGCGACCGTCTCGATAGCGCCGAACGCCCGGAAGCCGTACCCGAAGACGAGCGCGGCGGGGATGGCAGCGGCGACGGCGGCGCGGGTGGTCGTCGTGTCGTGGACCTCGCGGACGCCGACGACCAGCAGGGCTGCACCGTAGAGTCCACAGAGCGCCCGGAGCCACGGGATTGGGGGGCCGGCGAGCGCACAGGGGGCGGCCGCGTACGCCACGACCTGTACCGTCTCGCTCACGCCGGCGCGGTCCCGGACGGTCACCCGCAGCCCCAGGGTCAACAGCGCCGCCGTCAGGTGCAGCGTCGCGGGCGCGACGAACAGCCCCACCGCGAGCAACCAGAGGATCCCGGAGGCGACGGTCCTGGCGCCGGTCTCGGGGATCGTGGACGGCTGGCCGACGAAGAGGCCGCCGACGAACGCGAGCGCGACGACGACGCCGAAGATCAGCCCCGGCGCCTGGTCGCCCGGGGCGACGCCGGCGGCGAAAAACCGCCGCGGGCGCACCAGTATCTCGGCCCACGAGCGGAGCAGCCCGGCCGGCCCGCGTGGGCGCCCCTCCTGTGGGTTCTCGACCCAGGTTGTCACGGTCGGCGGTTCGCGTTCGGCCGGCATGACAGTTTCCCATGCGTCCCACCGGACGCCTCGATCGACCGCAGTCGTGGCCCGCCCCGCGATAGCTTTACGTCCGTCCCCTGACGCGTTCCGGCCATGGCACCAGCAACGCGGTCGGCGACCGAGGTGGGCGACTGATGGCGACGTTCGTGCTCGTCCACGGGGCGTGGGGCGGCGCCTGGGTGTGGCACAAGGTCGTCCCGCTCCTGGAGGACCGGGGCCACGAGGCGATCACGCTCGACCTTCCGGCCCACGGCATCGACCGGACGCCGTGGAGCGAGGTGACGCTCGCGTCGTACGTCGACCGGGTCGCCGAGGCGCTCGACGCCGCGAGCGACGACCCGACGGTCCTGGTCGGACACAGCCTCGGCGGCGTCGTGATCACCCAGACCGCCGAGCGTCGCCCCGAGGCCATCGACACGCTCGTCTACCTGACGGCGTTTCTGCCGGCCGACGGGCAGGCGCTCGTCGACGTTCCCACCGACGGCGGAACCGCCAGCGACGGTGACCGCGGAGACGGAAGCGACGCCGGCGACGACAGCGACGACGGCGACGACGCCGGTCCCGGAACGGAATTCGACGAGGAACGGGGGGTGCTGGTCCAGGGGAACGACCCCGAGGCGCTGGTGGCGCGGACCTACGCCGACTGCTCGCGGGCCGACCGGGAACTCGCGCTGTCGCTCCGGCCACGGGAGGAGCCCCTTGCCGGGGTGACGACGCCGGTGGACGTCTCCCCGGAGCGGTTCGGGAGCGTCAGGCGGACCTACGTCGTCTGCGAGCGCGACCGGGCGATCCCGCCCGCGGCCCAGCGCCGCATGATCGAGGACAGGGGCGTCGACGCCACCGCGAGCGTCGAGGCCAGCCACTCCCCGTTCCTGTCGGTCCCCGTCGAACTCGTCGACGCTCTCGAATCGGTAGGACTGCCTGATTGACCGCGGCAGTCGGTGACGCCGTCGGCCCGCCGACGCCACGGGATGTCGTCCCCGATCAGACCCCGAACGTCGCCCGCAGCATGTCGCGGGTGCCGGGGCCCAGGCCGACCGCGAGCACGGCGACGAGCAGCAGAATCGAGTACCGCGGGGAGTCCTCGAACACCTCCTCCTCGAACACCCAGACGACGAACGTGGCGGCGACCAGTTTCACCAGCAGGAACGGCCAGGCGTCGCCGGTGACCGCGAGGACCGACGCCGGCAGCGTCGACGCCGTGACGTCGACGACGAACTGGTTGACCGGGTGTTTGGGGATGAGGTTCGGCCCCGCGCCCAGCGCGGTCATCCAGTCGAGGCCGATCACGTTCGCGACGCCGTCGACGGCGTGACCCCAGACGACGACCAGCCCGACGTAGCCCGTCCCGCGGTTGATCTCCGGGGCGAACCGCTCGATCAGCCACCAGGTGATCCCCGCCGCGACCACGGATCCGACGAGGATCACCACGAGCACCTGCGGGTGGACGGTGGCCCCGCCCGTCCCCGTCGCCGCGAACCAGACCAGGATCGCAAGCGTCGTCCCGAGCACGAGGAGGCCGGCGCCGAACAGCGTCCGATAGAGATCCTCGAACGCCCCGCGCCGGGTCGCCGCCACGGCGCCGACGACTGCCGCGAGGGTGACGACGAACACCGTGAAGTAGATGATCGGGCTGATGACCAGCGTGTTGAGCGGGTATTCGAGGAGCGACCCGGTTCCCGGAGTGTCGGTCGCGTCCTCGACGACGCGGAGGGCGCCGCCGAACAGCGAGAACGGGACGAGCGCGTAGAAGAACCGGCGGTCGGTGCCCAGATCCAGGCGGCGGAGCAACAACACGACGCCGGTCAGCATCACCAGAAGCGTCACCATGTAGCCGACCTCGGAGACCAGCGTGTACCCCGGGTAGGCGACCGGCGGCGCGGCGTTCGCACAGGCACTGGAACTCCCGAGGTAGGCGACGCCACCGCCCTCGCGAACGGCACAGGCCGCCGAGGTGGCGTCCGCCTGGACCGGGCCCCAGAAGTACTGCCAGACGAATCCGTCGTAGACCGTCCGCGGGAAGGCGATCGATCCGAGGACGAGCGCGACCACCAGCCCGCCCACCGCCCCGAGCCACAGTCGTTCGGGGCCAACGCCGACCCGTTCGGTCACGCCGGACATACCTCATCCCCGGACGGCCCGTCGTTTCACGTTTGCGGTCTCGGGTGCGCCGTACGCCCGTTCGATCGGCTGCCCACCTGGATCGGGAACCGGCCGCTCGGCGCTCGGGCGCGACGTTGGCTTCGAAAAGTGCGGGGGGAGGGATTTGAACCCACGGACCCCTACGGGAGCGGATCTTGAGTCCGCCGCCTTTTCCAGACTCGGCCACCCCCGCGCAGACCGCGATTTCCGCCGTCTCGCATAAACCTGTTCCGATTTTTGCCCCCGCCGGTGGCCGTTCGACCGACCCGCTGGTGGCCGTTCGACCGACCATCCTTGCCCTGCCGACCGGTGTCAGTTCCGGCTCGGCGATGGACTCAACAGTCCCGGGCGGCCATCCCGCGTATGGACGACCACACCCGCGATCCGAGCGTCGCTCCGCCGCTCGGGAACCCCACGGGCTGGGACGCCGACCGGCGGCAGTGGGAGCACGCCACGCTGCGCCGTGCGACCGAACACGGGGTCCGGCTGTTCAACGGCGGCGCCTACCACCAATCACACGACTGCTTCGAGGACGAGTGGTACAACTACGGCAGCGGCTCGACGGAGAGCGCCTTTCTCCATGGGATGGTCCAGGTCGCGGCCGGCGCGTACAAACACTACGACTTCGAGGACGACGACGGGATGCGCTCGCTGTTCCGGACCGCCCTCCAGTACCTCCACGACGTCGCTCCCGACTTCTACGGCGTCGACGTCGGGGAGGTCCGGGAACGGCTTCGGGCCGCACGCGAGGAACCGACCGCCCTCGACGACTGGCGGATCGCCATCGACGGCCAGCGGCCCCCGGCGTACGACGGCGACTACGCGTACGCGGCGTCGCTGGAGTGAGCACCCGCGGCGTGACGGTCAGTTCCGTGAACAGTCACGGAATTCCGAACGCATATGAACGTCCCTCCCGGAGATCCGGCGATGCGAATCCACGAGCTGGGGGACGGCACGCCGGAGGTCGCCGTCGTCGGGGCGATCCACGGCGACGAGCCCTGTGGCGCCCGCGCCATCGACCGCCTGGTCGACGCGGCGCCCGCCGTCGAGCGACCTGTCAAACTCGTCGTCGCCAACGAGGAGGCCGCAGCACGCGGGGAGCGCTACGTCGACGAGGACCTCAACCGGGCGTTCCCGGGCGACCCGAACGCCGACAGCCACGAGCGACGGCTGGCCCACGCGCTGAAGCGTGAACTCCGGGACTGTACGACGCTTGCCTTTCACTCGACGCAGTCGTACGCCGACCCCTTCGCGATCATCGACACCGTCGACCCCATCTCGCGGTCCGTCTGCAAGCGCCTCCCGATCGAGGTGGTCGTCGAAACCGGCGATCGGACCGACGGCCGCCTCATCGCCCACGCCAGGTCGATCGAGGTCGAGTGCGGCCTCCAGGGGTCGGCGACCGCGGCCCGCAACGCCTGGGACGTCCTGCGCCATTTCCTCGCCGCGACGGACGTCCTCTGGACGCCCGACGACCTCCCGGCGGCGCGCGAGGGCGACTTCGCCGCCGAGACGGCTCCCCCCGCCGACGCCGCGTCGGACGGCGGCGAACCGGTCGGCACTGCGGCCGTCGACGGGGACGAGGCGGCCGGCGGGGACGAGGCCGCCGACGCGGCCGACACTCCTGCCGCTGTAGCCACCGACCGAGCCGTGCCGGCCGACGACGGTCGGGAGGTCCCCGTCTTCCGGTTCGGTGATCCGATTCCGAAACCCCCTGGCGAGCGCTACGAGGTGTTCGTGGACAACTTCACCCACGTCGCTTCCGGGACACGCTTTGCCGCCGTCGACGGCGAGGCGCTCCACGCCGAGGCGGACTTCTACCCGATCCTCCTGTCGGCCAACGGCTACGAGTCGATCTTCGGATACGCGGGCGAACACGTCGGGACGCTCGACTGATGCCCCCGGGCCGCTGACGGTCCCGCTCCGCTGACGGTCCCGTTCGACTTACACAATCGCCGGAGCGACCGCGCGGTTCGACCTGTCGGGTCGGCTGAACTTTATGCGCGATGGGCGTCGATACGGCCCATGAGCGATTCGACCGTCGATGGGGAGACGGCCGGGAACGCGCGGGTCGCGCTCGACAACTGGGTGATCTACGGCCTGTTCGGCGGCCTGACGCTCGCGGGGGTGATCATCTCGACAGGGGTGCTCGGGACGGGGATCATGCTCGCACCCACCGACCCCCTGGACGCCGACCCGGTCCGGCTCACCGTGCCGCTGTTCGTCTACGTCCACGCCACGCTGGGGGCGCTCGGGTACGTCTTCACGAAGTTCATGAAGGGTCTCGACGCGTACGACGAACCCCGGGAGGTCAGGGACGTCGTCGAGATGGGGATGCGCATCCCGGCCGCGTGGGTTCTCGGCGCCGGGTTCTACCTCGTGTTGGTCCAGGCCGGCAACGACCCGGCCGCCGAGCCACACCTGTTCGCGACGGCCGCCTTCCTCGTCGGCCTCTACGTCAACGTCGCGATCAAGTCGCTGGGATCGGTCGCCGATCGGATGCTCGGGCGGGGGCGGGCGTCGTAGCGCCGTCGCCGGTCGCCTCCGTCGGTGTGGCCCCGTTCGTGAGCGACCGGTCGCTTCCGTCGAAGCATTACAGCACGAGAACGAACAGGGGGTACGACCCCGCCACGGCCAGCGTCGGCGTGAGCACCCACATCGTCGCGATCCGCTTGACCGCGGCCGGGTCGAAGAGGCTCTTCCGGTCCAGCTCGGCCGAGTCCCGCTCGCCGATATCCGGGACGTCGGGTAGTTCGTCGCCGGCCTTCTCCGGCGGGGATTCGCCGCGGGCCAGGTCACCGACCGTCGGACTCGCCGGGACGTCCTCGGCCCGCGACGTGACGAGCGCCCCCGTCGAGACCCCGATGTCTCCCTCGGCTTGCGGTTCCGGCGTCGCCAGTTCGACGACCGTCGCAGCGCGGCTCGCCCGCCCCCAGCCGAGGCCGATGATACAGCAGGTGGTGCTCACGGCCAGACTCGCGGGGATGCCCAGTGCGGACAGGACCGTGATGATGGTCCCGCCGACGGCCGAGACGATGAGCGCCGCGAGGATCGGGAGGTCGGTGATGTCGTCGCCGACGGTGTCGAGGGTTCGCCTGGCGATCGTGAACCCGCCCAGTCCGAACGCAAAGACCGCCAGCAACACCCCCTGGTCGACCGTCAGGGGTCCGCCGGCCCCCACGAGCGGGGCGACGGCGTTCGCGGCGTTCGACGCTCCCGCCGAGAACCCCATGTAACAGGCGATGATTACGACCGTGGCCGAGCCGACGATGTCGCGGAGCGACGCGTTGTCGTTGAACCGCGGTCGCGGGATGGGGCCCGACCGGTCCAGTTGGACCAACTGGGTTTCGAACCGGGTAAAGGCGACCCGGCGGTCGAGATACGGGTAGAGATACCGGCCGATGACCGCCCCGGAGCCGAAGCCGACGAGCGGGGCAACGATCCACGCCGAGAGGATGGTGAACATCAGCGCCTCGTTGAGCGTGCCGGTGGCGAGCCCGAGGCCCACGATGGCGCCCACGGCCGTCATCGACGTCGACGCGGGGACGCCGTAGAGGTTCGAGACGAGCAGCGACGTGCCGGTGAAAAAGAGGACGCCGACGCTGGCGACCGGGGAGAACTGCGCGGCCGGAACGATGCTGCTGCTCATCGTGTCGATGACGTTGCGCCCGACAGTCCAGGCACCCACGAGTGCGAACGCCGTGAACAGCCCCGCGGCGGTCGCCTTCCTGACGAGGCGACTCCCCACGGACGGTCCGAAGGCGACGCCCGTCGAGGAGCCGCCGATGTTGAATCCGACGAACACTGCGACGAGAACGCCCACTGCGGCGAGAACCGTGACCATGCAAGTAGGAGCAACTGCTTGAGCGAGCTACTTAAAACAGGCCACGTCGGACCCGGAACTTCCCTGCGGACGAGGGGACGACCCGATGCCGGCCGATTACCTCTGCAAACCGCCGGTCACTCCTCTGCGGGCGCGAACTCGACGAGCGTCAGGTCCCGGTCGAGCGCGCAGTGGTCGTGTGGCGGGTCGCCGACGACGCGGTCGATCCGGCGCTCCTCGTCGAGGTCGGCGCCGTCGGGGACGCAGTAGGCGTGGCTCGGACACTCGGTGTGGGGGCAGGGCCCCTCCAGGGAGACCTTGCTCCCGGCGTAGGCCTTCCGGGAGGCGACGTTGGCGGGCACCGCCGCGGGTTCGACCTCGACGGCCCTGACGCCGTCGTCGTGGACCCCACACTCAAGCGTCTGGCCCCCTTCCCGGACGTCGGTCACCCGGTAGCGGGTCCCCTGCGAGAGGTTGAGACACTGCTCGCGGTAGGGACAGCCCTCGCAGGCGGATGCGGCCCCCTCGTAGACGAACTCCCGCCCGGGGTCCGCGAGGCGGGATCCGATGAGCGTCACCTGGGGCATACGCGTAGTTCGAGATGCTCCGGTATAAGGACCGCGGGGCGTCCTCGTCGGTCGGCCCGGGTCGCCGTCGGGAGGCGTCGGGGTCGTGGCGTTTCCCACGCCGTCGGTCGTCGAGACCTGCCCAGCCGTCAGTCGTCGCGGCCGATCAGGTCGTCGAGTTTTGCCAGGTACTCCTCCCGCGGGGACTGGTACGCCCCGCGGTAGTCGACCTTGCCCGCAGCGAACCCCTCCGCAAGCGAGCGCGCGGCCGCGAGGGCCGCCTCGCGATCCTCGTGGCGCTCGACTGCCGCGTCGACGTCCGGTTCCAGAAACAGCCGCACGGTCCAGGTGTCGGTCACGACGTGGGAGGACTCCGGGCGTCGCCGCTGTGACCGGTTCGTCACGTAGATGGTGGGCAGGCAGGCGGCCGGGAAGGTCCGGGAGTCGAAGACGTCCGGACGGAAGGCGAGGATGACCCGACCCTCGCGCTCCCGGTTCCAGATCTCCCATCCGTCCGGCAGGGGTTCGAGGCTCATACCTCTCCCCTGGCCGCCCGCACACTAAGCGGTCGCGCTTCGGTCGTCCCCTTCGACCTACACGGTGGCTGACAGCTCCCCGCGGTCGCCGTCACCCTTCCGGCCGGTAGGCTCGTCCAATCCGGCGGGAGATCGGCGGACGGCGACTGGGGCCCCGTTCGTTCGGCTCCTCTGACCGGTCGGTCCCCGAATGTGTCAATTGGTAACATCACGGGAAGGCTTATATGTGACGGATACTCAAAGGCGGTATAGTCTCGGCCTCCGGTCGAGCGACCGACCCCCCCGCACCGTCCGTCGCACTCGACGTTCTGTTGGCCCGTCGTGAAGTCACGTCGCGCGGGCAGGTCGGTGTGTACACCGATGCCCGACGTAGCCCCCCGGAGATTCGGCAGTCGCTCCCGTCGTCCGACCAGGCGAGCGTCTCCGAGGTCGGGCGCGGCGTCGTGTACGCCCGGCGGGTCCGCCGGAGCCACCGCGGCCGGGACGTCCAGACAATGCGTCGCGTGATACAATGAGCAGCGAGAGAGAGACACTCGAAGACCTCAGTAGAAGCTACAAGGACTCGGTGCCCGCGGACCTCCGCGAGGCAAAGAGCTTCCAGTGGTATCTACAGGAGGTGTACGACGATCCACGGATCGCCCGCAACGCCCACCAGCGCGTCGCGGACATGTTCGATCACTACGGCACGACATACGACGAGGACGCCGGCGTGGTCGAGTACCTGATGGCCAGCGAGGACCCCCTCCACGACGGGGAGAACGTCTTCTACGGCCGGGAGGTCCACGAGTCGATCCACGAGTTCGTCAACAAGGTAAAAAGCGGGGCTCGCGGCCTGGGCCCCGAGAAACGGATCAAACTGCTGCTCGGTCCGGTGGGGTCCGGCAAGTCCCACTTCGACTGGATGGTCCGCCGGTACTTCGAGGATTTCACCATGCGCGAGGCGGGCCGGATGTACACGTTCCGGTGGGTGAACCTCTGTGACGTCATCCGGGACCAGGACCCGGCCGACGACACCGTCCGGTCCCCGATGCACCAGGATCCGCTCGTGCTCCTCCCCCAGGAGCAGCGCGACCGGGTGATCGACCAGCTCAACGACGCGCTGGACGCCCCCTACACGATCGACAACGAGCAGTCCCTGGACCCGGCGAGCGAGTTCTACATGGACCGCCTGCTGGCCCAGTACGACGACGACCTCCAGACCGTCCTCGAAAATCACGTCGAGATCGTCCGGCTGGTCGCCTCCGAGAACAAGCGCCAGTGCGTCGAGACGTTCGAACCCAAGGACAAGAAAAATCAGGACGAAACCGAACTGACGGGCGACGTCAACTACTCGAAGCTCGCCGTCTACGGCGAGAGTGACCCCCGGGCCTTCGACTACTCCGGCGCGTTCTGCAACGCGAACCGGGGGCTGTTCTCCGGGGAGGAACTGCTCAAACTCCAGCGGGAGTTCCTCTATGACTTCCTGCACGCCTCACAGGAGCAGACGATCAAGCCCAAGAACAACCCCCGGATCGACATCGACCAGGTGATCGTCGGCCGCACCAACATGCCGGAGTACCGGGACAAGAAGGGCGACGAGAAGATGGAGGCGTTCAACGACAGGACGAAGCGAATCGACTTCCCGTACGTCCTCGAGTACGAGGAGGAAGCCGAGATCTACCGCAAGATGCTGCGCAACGCCGACGTGCCCAACATGCACATCGAGCCCCACGCCATGGAGATGGCCGGGCTCTTCGGCGTGCTCACGCGCATCACCGAACCCGACGGCGACGCCATCTCGCTGGTCCAGAAGGCCAAGGCCTACAACGGCGAGATCGACGACAGCGACGACATCGACGCGAAGAAGCTCCGCGAGGAAGGCGAGGCGAAAGCCGACGTCGCCGAGGGGATGGACGGCGTCTCGGCGCGCTTCATCGGCGACGAGATCGCCGAGGCGATCATGGACTCGACCCACCGCGGCCGGGAGTACCTCTCGCCGCTGACGGTGTTCTCCCACTTCGAGGAGAACCTCGAAGCCCACGGATCGATCCAGGAGGAGAACGTCGAGCGGTACCACCGCTACCTCGAGATGGTGCGCGAGGAGTACAAAGCGCGCGCCATCGAGGACGTGCGCCACGCGCTGGCCTACGACCTGGACGAGATCCAGCGCCAGGGCGAGAAGTACATGGATCACGTCATGGCCTACATCGACGACAAGACCATCGAGGACGAACTCACCGGCCGCGAGCAGGAACCCGACGAGAAGTTCCTGCGCTCGGTCGAGGAGCAACTCGAAATCCCCGCAGACCGGAAGGACGACTTCCGCCAGGAGGTGTCGAACTGGGTGAGCCGGCGGGCCCGCGAGGGGACGTCGTTCAACCCCCAGGACAACGACCGCCTGCGCCGGGCCTTGGAGCGGAAGCTCTGGGCTGACAAGAAGCACAACATCAACTTCTCGGCGCTGGTGTCGGCGAACGAACTCGACGACGACGAGCGCAACGCCTGGATCGACGCGCTGGTCGACCAGGGCTACTCCCGGGAGGGAGCCAAGGAGGTGCTCGAGTTCGCCGGCGCCGAGGTGGCAAAGAGCGAACTCGAAGGTGATGCGTAGCGACTACGTGCGGGCCGCAGACGACCGGCTGCGGGGCACCTACGAGGAGCCGATGAGCCTCGCGGAGTACGTCGACGCGGCCTTCGAGCGGCCGTCGATCGCCTCCCACGCCTCGAAGTACCTGCTGGAGGCCATCGAGTTCTTCGGCACCCGGACGGTGATCGAGGAGGGCGAGGAGCGCGAGCGCTACCGGTTTTTCGACGACCCCGCCAACGACGGCCAGCACGCCGTGCTGGGCAACACGAAGGTGCTCAACTCCTTCGTCGACGACCTCCGGACTGTGGCCGCAAACAGGGGCAAAGGCGAGAAGCTCATCTGGTTCGACGGTCCCACCGCGACGGGGAAGTCCGAACTCAAGCGCTGTTTGATCAACGGACTCCGCGAGTACTCCAAGACCCCCGACGGCCGCCGCTACACCGTCGAATGGAACGTCGCGGGCGGCGGCGAGGAGCCCCGCGGGCTCTCCTACGGCGGCGACTACGACCGCGAGGACGACTGGTACGAGTCGCCGGTCCAGTCCCACCCGCTGTCGGTGTTCCCGCCGTCGGTCCGCGAGGACCTGCTCGACGACCTGAACGCGGCCGCCGCCGACCACGTCCCGACCCGGATCGAGAGCGATCTGGATCCGTTCTGTCGGGAGGCCTACGACCACCTGGAGAAGCGCTACCGCAGGCAGGGCACCGCCGACCTGTTCTCGGCGGTGACCGACCCCCAGCACCTCCGGGTGACGAACTACGTCGTCGACGTCGGGCGGGGCATCGGCGTGCTCCACTCCGAGGACGACGGCACGCCCAAAGAGCGGCTGGTCGGCTCCTGGATGCCGGGTATGCTGCGCGAACTCGACTCACGAGGCCGCAAGAACCCCCAGGCCTTCAGCTACGACGGCGTGCTCTCGCAGGGCAACGGCTTGCTGACGGTCGTCGAGGACGCCACCCAGCACTCGGATCTGCTCCAGAAGCTGCTGAACGTCCCCGACGAGGGCCACGTCAAACTCGACAAGGGGATCGGGATGGACGTCGACACCCAGCTTCTGATCATCTCGAACCCCGACCTCGACGTCGAACTCGACAAGTACTCCGATCGCAACGATCGGGACCCGCTGAAGGCGCTCAAGCGCCGGCTCGACAAACACGAGTTCCGGTACCTGACGAACCGGTCCCTGGAGACGGAGTTGATCCGGCGCGAACTGACGAACGAGACGGACGTCTGGACCGCCGAGAGCTACGAGGCGCTGGCCGAGCGGATGCGCCAGCCTATTCGCGTGTCGGTCCGCGACGGCGACCGCGGCCTGCGCGAGCGCGAACTCGCTCCCCACGCCGTCGAGGCGGCGGCGACGTACGCGGTCGTCACCCGCCTCGACGCCGAGGATCTCCCGGGCGATCTCTCGCTGATCGAGAAGGCCGAACTGTTCGACAAGGGATACCTCCGGGACGGCGACGTCCGCCGCGAGGCCGACGACTTCGACTTCGACGACGACGCCGGCGACGGCAACCACGGAATCCCCGTGACCTACACCCGCGACGTCATCGCGGACCTGCTGTACGAGGAGCCCGACCGGCGCCACCCCGACCTGCCCGTCGAGGACGTCATCCTCCCGACGGACGTGCTGGATCGGATGGCCGACGGGCTGGCCGACGCCCCGGTCTTCTCGCGGGCCGAGCGCTCCGAGTACGACTCCCGCGTCGCGGCGGTCAAAGACTGGGTCGTCGAGCGCCAGGAGGCGGACGTGCTTGACGCGCTGCTGGCGGACAAGGCGGTCGACGAGCGCACGGTCGAGGAGTACGTCGAACACGTCTACGCCTGGGACACCGACGGCGAGGTCGAAACCGAGCGCGGCCCGGTCGATCCGGACCCGCTCGTGATGAAGCTGTTCGAGACCGAACACCTCGGCCGGTTCTCCGAGGAGCGCTACGACGGCAACCAGCCCGACGCCGCCGTCGAGTCGTTCCGGCGCGACCGGATCATCACCGCGCTCAACCGCTACGCCTGGGAGAACCGCGACGAGGACTTCGCCATCAGCGAGGTCGACCTCTCGACGGTACCGGTGATCCGGGCGGTGCTCGACACCCACGACTGGGACGATGTCCGGCGGCTGTTCCCGGACTTCGACCCCGACCAGTGGGAGGACCCGCCCGCGAACACCGAGACCGCCCGGTGCAAGCGACGGACCATCGAGGAACTGTGCGACCGGGGCTACAGCGAGGCCTCGGCCGAACTGGCCAGCCGCGAGGTCATGCGCGAGGTGGGCTACCGATGGGACTGAGAGACGACCTCGAACGGTTCAGGGACGTGGGCGAACAGCGCCGGGAGGACCTCCAGGAGTTCATCTCCTACGGCAACCTCGGCGGCTCCGGGCCGAACTCGATCAAGGTCCCGATCAAGGTGGTCGACCTGCCGGAGTTCGCGTACGACCCCCGCGACGAGGGCGGCGTCGGCCAGGGCCAGGACGGCACCCCCGAGGAGGGCCAGCAGGTCGGCGAACCCGAGGACGGCGACGGCGACGAGGACGGGGACCCGGGCGAGGAAAGCGCCGAGCACGAGTACTACGAGATGGACCCAGAGGAGTTCGCCCGCGAACTCGACGAGGAACTCGGCCTCGACCTCGAACCCAAAGGAAAAGAAGTGATCGAGGAGACCGAGGGCGACTTCACCGAGTTCGCCCGCGCGGGCCCGAACTCCACGCTCGACTTCGAGCGACTGTTCAAGGCGGGGCTGAAGCGCAAGCTGGCGATGGACTTCGACGAGGAGTTCGTCCGCGAGGCGATGCGGGTCGCCGGCGCCGATCCGCAGGCGGTCTACCGCTGGTGTCGCGAGCGGAACATCCTCGTCTCGCTGTCCTGGATCGAGGACCAGTGGGGGACGATCCCCGACGACGAGCGCGGCCGCTGGGAGAGCTTCGACGAGGTCGAGGCGAACGTCGACCGCGAGACGACGCTCCAGCGCATCCGTCGGCAGGGGCTCCGGAACGTCCCGTTCCGCCGGGAGGACGAGCGCTACCGCCACCCCGAGGTGATCGAGCGCAAGGAGAAGAACGTCGTCGTGGTCAACATCCGTGACGTCTCGGGGTCGATGCGCGAGAAGAAGCGCGAACTGGTCGAGCGGACGTTCACGCCGCTGGACTGGTACCTGACGGGGAAGTACGACAACGCCGAGTTCGTCTACATCGCCCACGACGCCGACGCCTGGGAGGTCGAGCGCGAGGAGTTCTTCGGCATCCGGTCTGGCGGCGGGACGAAGATCTCGACGGCCTACGAGCTCGCAAAGCAAGTCTTGGAGGAGCAGTACCCCTGGGCGGAGTGGAACCGCTACGTGTTCGCCGCCGGCGACTCGGAGAACTCCTCGAACGACACCACCGAGAACGTGCTCCCGCTGATGCGGGAGATCCCGGCGAACCTGCACGCGTACGTCGAGACCCAGCCCGGCGGCACCGCGATCAACGCCACCCACGCCGAGGAGGTCGAACGCGAGTTCGAGGACGCCGGCAACGTCGTCGTCGCGTACGTCTCCTCGCCGGAGGATGTGATCGACGCGATCTACGACATCCTGAGCACGGAGGACGACTCATGAAACCGCACGGACTCGACGCACGCAAGGAGGCGAGCAAGCTCTCGGAGCCGGTCTCGGAGGCCGCGAACCTCGCCGAAAAGCTCGGTCTGGAGCCGTATCCGGTCAACTACTGGATCGTCGACCACGACGAGATGAACGAACTGATCGCCTACGGCGGCTTCCAGACCCGGTACCCCCACTGGCGCTGGGGGATGACCTACGACCGCCAGCAGAAACAGGACCAGTTCGGCATGGGGAAGGCCTTCGAGATCGTCAACAACGACAACCCCTCGCACGCCTTCCTCCAGGAGTCGAACTCGCTGGCCGACCAGAAGGCCGTCATCACCCACGTCGAGGCCCACGCCGACTTCTTCGCCAACAACGAGTGGTTCGGGCTGTTCGCCCGCGACGACGGTCCCGACGCGGCCGCGATGCTCGAACACCACGCCGACGCCATCGCGGGCTACATGGACGACCCCGAGATCGGCCGCGAGCGCGTCGAGCGGTTCATCGACGCCGTTCTCACGCTGGAGGACACCATCGACCAGCACCGCCCCCCGCGGGCCGACCCCCGCGAGTCGTCGGAACTCGACGACCTGCGGGACCGGCTGGCGGAGATGGACGTCTCGGCGGAGGTCCGTCAGCAGGTGTTCGACGAGGCGTGGCTCGACCGGGTCGAATCGGCCGAACAGGAGGCCGCAGACCTCGGCGAACCCCGCAAGGACGTGCTGGGGTTCCTGCTGGAGCATGGGCGCGCCTACGACGAGGAGCGCGACCGCGCCGTCGAGATGGAGCCCTGGCAGAAGGACGTCCTCGACATGCTCCGGACCGAGGCGTACTACTTCGCCCCCCAGAAGATGACGAAGGTGATGAACGAGGGGTGGGCGGCCTACTGGGAGTCGCTGATGATGGGCGAGGAGCGCTTTGCGGGCACCGACGAGTTCCTCACCTACGCCGACCACCAGTCCCGGGTGCTCGGCTCCTCGGGGATGAACCCCTACAAACTGGGCAAGGAGCTCTGGGAGTACGTCGAGAACACCACGAACCGCCGCGAGGTCGCCGATCACCTCCTCCGGGTCGAGGGGATCACCTGGCGCAACTTCCACGACGCCGTCGACTTCGAGGCCGTCGGCGAGCGCCTCGACCCCCACCCGGCGATCGCGGGGATCACGCCGGACTCGCTCGACGATCTCGCCACCCTCGACGAGGACGATCCCCGTGTCGACTGGGCGGCGCTCGACGCCGCGACGTCGGGCGAGACCGACGAAGACGGTGATCCGGTCGTCGACGTCGAGCGCTACCCCTGGAAGGTACTCACCTACGAGGGGCTCGCCGAGCGACACTTCTCGCTCGCCAAACCCCAGAACCGCGGCTTCCTCGCCCGGATCGACAGGTCGGAGCTCGAAGGGCTCTCCCGGTACATGTTCGACGACGAGCGGTACGCGACCGTCGAAGCGGCCATCGCGGACGTCGACCGCGCGGCCGGCTGGGACCGGATGCGCGAGATCCGCGAGAGTCACAACGACGTGACCTTCCTCGATGCCTTCCTCAGCCAGGAGTTCGTCACCGACAACAACTACTTCACCTACGAGTTCATGCAGTCCTCGGAGGACTACCGGGTCACGTCGTCCGACTACCGTGACGTCAAGAAGAAACTGCTGTTGCAGTTCACCAACTTCGGCAAGCCGACGGTCGCCGTCTACGACGGCAACTTCGACAACCGGAACGAACTGCTGCTCGGCCACGAGTATAACGGCATCGAACTCGACGTCCCGCAGGCAAAACAGGTGCTCGAACGCCTCTATCGGCTGTGGGGTCGCCCGGTGAATCTGATGACGATCGTCAAGGAGTACGACGACCACGACCTCGAAGTCGCGCGCCGACGCAACCGCGAGCCGTCGCCCGAGGAAGTGGGCAAGCGCATCCGCTACGACGGCGAGGGGTTCGAAACCCACGACCTCGACCCGGAACTGGAATCCCGCATCGCCGCCACCGACGTCGACTACGACACGAAACCCGACGACTGGCTCGCCTGAGCGGCACCCCCGTCGCACCGCTCCTTCTCGCCGCCTTCCGCCGTCTCCCGAGCACCGCCCGACACCCGATCGGCGACCTAAAAGAGGCGTTTAACGCTTGGCGCCGACGCCAACGACGGAATTACGCGACGCTTAACTATTGGTTAACTTCATGGTTACCGAGATGTATTGTCGGAGCAATGAGTATCGGCGACCTTGAGACGAGGTCCGACGGACGGGCGCTCGACCCGGCCGACATCCACGACGTTCTCCGCAACGACAGGCGACGGCTAGTGCTCGAACGGTTGCGGGCTTCCGAGGCGACCGAGACCGTCCGCGACCTCGCCGAGTTCATCGCCGGCGTCGAGGCCGACGAGACGCCCCCGCCCCGGAACGTCCGCCAGAGCGTGTACGTGTCCCTCCACCAGACGCACCTCCCGAAACTGGACGAACTCGGGATCGTGACCTACGACTCCAGCGCGAAGGAGGTGACCCTGGCCCAGCACGCAGACGAGGTGGCGGTGTACATGGAGATCGTCCCCAAGTACGCTCTCTCCTGGGGCGAGTACTACTTCGGGGTGGGACTGCTCGGGCTGATGACGCTGCTCGCCGAACGGATCGGCGTGCCCGTCCTGGCGACGATGGACGCAAGCCTGCTGGGTGGTCTGTTTCTGGCCGTCGTCACGCTGTCTGCGGCCTACCAGGTGATCGATCAACGGAGTTCGCTGTTCCACCGGCTCCGGGACTGAGTCCACCCTGGATCGGTTCGACCCCGACGGCCTACCGCGGCGCCGCCGCCGACAGCCGGGCGGCCGCGACCGTGCCGAGGCTGACCAGGACGAACGCGAGCAGCGAGAGCCGTGGGATGGTCAGCACCCCCCCGAGCGCAGACCACTGGATCGCGGTACAGCCGCCCCCGAGCGAACAGGTCCCGCCGCCGGGCGCGACCTGGAGGTAGCTGTGGTAGGCAGCAACGGCGACGCCGAGCACGGACAGCGGGAGGGCGGTCCGGGAGACGGCGGG
>Ga0207733_100465_pt1 | contig 24490 bp, 27 predicted proteins | sample A23P3SouthBayCA_FD_187735 | JGI IMG/M metagenome (GOLD analysis project Ga0207733, IMG submission 187735) | Aerobic enrichment media microbial communities from Eden Landing Ponds, California, USA - A23 P3 (SPAdes) | ecosystem: Environmental > Aquatic > Marine > Unclassified | place: Emeryville... | reverse complement strand
GGCCCCGCCCGCGGCGACTTCGTGAGCGCGTTCTTCGAGGTCGTCGACTGGGACGAGCCCTCGACGCGCTACGAGCAGGCCGTCGAACTCTTCGAGTAACCGCGCGTTCAAGCGGCGACAGCGTCGCCGAACAGGACGAGTCGAACCCGGCGAACGGACGACGCGACCGTGGGCACGGCCGTCGTCGCCGGGCGCGGTTGCGGACGCCGAACTTCCCGTTCTTCGTGGACTCCGTTCCGGGACGTCGTGGCGATCCGACTGACCGGTCGAGCGCCGAGCGGCTACCGTTGCCGGCGGCGTTCCGCGGCGTCGGTGAGCGTTTCGAGACTGATCGTGTCCGGCAGCAGCTCCCCGAGCGTGTACGTCGTGACGCCGTCGCCCTCGTCGCAGACCACCTCCACGTCGGAATCACAGAACTCCGCGAGCGTCTGTCGGCACATCCCGCAGGGGGTGACGCCGTCGGCGGCGTCGGAGGCGACCGCGAGACGGTCGAACTCGGTGTGGCCCTCCTTCACCGCCTCCGCGAGCGCGACCTCCTCGGCGTGCAGGGAGTTGGAATAGTTGGCGTTCTCGATGTTACAGCCCTCGTAGACGGTGCCGTCGGCGGTCCGGAGCGCCGCGCCGACCGGGTACTCCGAGTAGGGAACGTACGCGTCGGCGAAGGCGTCGCGGGCGGCGGCGATCAGCGGATCGTCGGCGGGATCGGCTGTCATGGTCTGGGCGACCGCTCGCTCGCACTTAACGGTGTGTCGTCGCGGCGACGCGTCCCCGAGAGTCGACCCCGACCGCACCGTCCCGCACCCGACAGCGCCTTGTCGCCGGCGGCCCAAGCGAACGCGTGAGCGACCGAGCGGCCGCCGACGGCGTCGACGACGGCGAGGACGATCGAGCCGGCGACGGCCGAGTCGGCGGGCAAGGGACACTGATCGAGGGGGAAACGAGCGTCATCGAGGCGTCGGGCCGGCCGTACCTGCTCGGGGCGGCCGCGGTCGTGACGCTGTTCGCGGCCGCCGCGGGCTACGTCGTCGCCGCGAACAACGGGGTCACCTCGGTCGCGATGTTCGGCGTGATCACCGTCCCGGGAACGCCCGCGGCCGTCGCGGTGTACGGTGCCGTGCTCTCGATAGCGGTGCTCGCCACGCTGTTCGGCCTCGTGACGGTCGCCTCGCGGTTCGACGACGACGCGGTGAACTGATCCGACTCGAACCGAGCGGATCGTCTCGCTCCGATCGGACGGGACCGAACGTGTGGGACGGAAACGGTGACGGCGGCGACGAGCGGGGCGCTTTTGTGGGCGTAGGTCCGACTCGGAGTATGGCCACGAGCACGGGCGAGGCGGCCGACGCGGCCCAACCGTCCGACGGGTCCGACGCGCCGGACGGGGGAGACGACGCCCCCGACGATCCGGCGAGGTCGTCCGGGCGCAACAGACGGCGGGCGGCGCTCGCCGTGTTGCCGTTCCTCGCGATCGGCGTCGGAAACGTGGTGTTGATCCTGCTCCAGGGGCTGGAACCGCTGTGGGGCTTTCTACTCCTCCCGCCGGTCCTGTTCTGTTCGATGCTCGCGTACCTCGTGTTCTCCACGGACTTCCTCGAGGGGCGGACCTGACCGCCGGACGCGGGTCCGCCCGGCGGGTCGCGATCAGTTCCCGGTGTCGTACTTGTAGGTCGCCTCCTCGGGGTCGATACCGAAGTCCTCGGCGGTCTCGGTCACCTCCGGCTCCGCGCCGCCGCCGTCGGCGGTGGCGGCCTTGAACCGCTCGCGGAACCGCTCGGGAAACACGAACTCCTCGCGCTCGAGCCGCAGCGGCGTCGCGTCCTCGCCCTCGTCGGTGCGGGTCTGTTCGAGCCGGTCGACGAGCGCGTCGGGGACCTCCTCGTCGTCGAGCGCCTCGAAGCCGAACCGCTCGAGGTACCGCGCCGTCGGCGTGAAGCAGTACACCGTCTCGAACTCCTGGTCCCCCGCCTCCTCGACCAACCGCTCGATGACGTGCGCGCCGATCCCCTGGCCGCGCCACGACTCCAGGACGCCGATCCCGGTCAGCTCCACGAACTCGCCGTCGTCGGTCTTGTGGACCCGAAGGCGACCGAACCCGGCGCGGGTGTTCGACCCCTCCTCGACCGCGATCACGTAGTCGCGTGACCGGAACGCTCGCTCGTCGAGCCCCATCGCCTCGATGTGCTCGAGCAGCCACGCCTCGTCCCGGTTTCTGGCGTCGCGGACGTACATGAGCGACAGTACGCGGTCCGGTGTGTTACCAGTTGTGGAGGATCCGCCGCCGGCGACGCGGTCCGGTGTCGACCGACCGCCTCACCGCGCGGTCCACCCGCCGTCGACCGCGAGGCACGCGCCCGTCACGTAGCTCGCGGCGTCGCTCGCGAGGAACACGACCGGCCCCGCGACCTCCTCGGGCTCGGCGAAGCGGTCGAGGGGCGTCCGATCCCGGATCGACTCCATCAGTCGCTCGTTCCCCTCGATGTCGGCCGTGAGATCGGTGAGGACGTAGCCGGGGGCGACCGCGTTCACGCGCACCTCGGGCGCCCAGTCGAGCGCCATCGACCTCGTCACGCCGACGAGCCCGTGCTTCGAGGCGACGTACGGGTGCTGTCTGGGGAGGCCGACCAGTCCGCCGACGGAGGCGACGTTGATCAGGCTCCCGCCGTCGCTCGCGTGGAGCGACTCGGCGGCCGCACGGGCACAGCGGAGCGCGCCGCGGAGGTTCACGTCGAGCAGGAACTCCTCTGTGTCCTCGGTCGTCGCCTCCGGCGGGCCGAGCGCGCCGTCCGGGTTGACGCCGGCGTTGTTGACGACGACGTCCGGGCCGCCGAGTTCCTCGCGAACCGTCGCCATCAGCGCGGTCACCTCGTCCGTGTCGGTCACGTCGGTCGGACACGCCAGCGAGTCGACGCCGCGGGACTCGACCGCGGCGACGGCCTCCTCGACGTCCGCGGCGGTGCGGCTCGTCGGCACCACGTCGGCACCCGCGTTCGCCAGGCCGAGCGCGATCGCGCGGCCGATCCCCCGCGTGCCGCCCGTGACGACGGCGACGCGGTCGGAGAGGTCGAGGGCGGTCGCGGGGTCGAAGGCGGCCGTCGGATCGACGGTGTCGGCTGCGTTGTCGCTCACGTGTCGTCGCACTCGGCGGCGGCACTTCGCTCTGTCGCGGGCGGGCATCGGCGGTGTCGTGGATCCGCCCGTTCCCGCGGATGCGTGTAAAGCTACTTGCCCTCCCCGCAAAAACGGCCGACCATGAGCGAGGATCCGGATCGCGAGGTCGGCATCGACAGCGTGGTCCACGACCCCGACGAGGCGGTCGCCGAGGCGACGAACGTCCGCCGGTTCATGCGCGAGTACGGCATCGACGACTACGAGTCGCTGATCGAGCGCACGACGACCGATATCGAGGGCAAGCCGGACTCCGGCGTCGACTGGTTCTGGGACGAACTCGTCGACTACCTGGGGATCGACTTCTACGAGGGGTACGACGAGGTGCGCGACGACGCCGACGGGCCGCAGTTCACCGACTGGTACCCCGGCGGCGAGATCAACCTCGCGCACAACGTCCTCGACCGCCACGCCGCCGGCGACGCCCGCGACGACGTGGCGTGCGTCTGGGAGGGCGAACCCGGGGACGTGCGCGAGGTCTCCTTCGGCGACCTCCACGAACAGTCGAACCGCGTCGCGAACTACCTCGAATCGCGGGGGGTCGAGACGGGCGACACCGTCGGCCTCTACATGGCGATGGTGCCGGAGGTGATGAGCATCCTCTACGGCTGCTTCAAGGTCGGCGCGATCGCGGTGCCGATCTTCTCGGGCTTCGGCGTCGAGGCGACGGCGACCCGGATCGACGACTCCGAGTGTTCGGTACTGTTCACCGGCGACGGCTTCTACCGCCGCGGGAACGAGGTGCTGCTGAAGGACACCGCCGACGAGGCGATCGAGGCGGCCGGTCACGTCGAGGACGTGGTGGTGTACGACCGGTTGGGGGGAAGCGATCCCGGCAGCGACGTCGAGATCCCGTGGGACGACGACCGCGACTCGTGGTGGAGCGACTCGGTCGGCGAGCGATCGAACGAGTACGAGACCACGCCGCTACCCAGCGATCAGGAGTCGATGCTGCTGTACTCCTCGGGGACGACGGGGACGCCGAAGGGGATCGTCCACACCCACGCGGGCGTCCAGATGCAGTGCGCGAAGGAGATCCACTTCGGCTTCGACCAGAAGCCCGACGACGTGTTCTGGTGGGTCTCGGACATCGGCTGGATGATGGGGCCGTGGACCCTCATCGGGAACCACACCTTCGGCGGGACGATCCTGATGTACGAGGGCGCGCCGGACCACCCCGGTCCGGACCGCTTCTGGGAGACGATCGACCGCCACGACGTGACGCAGTTCGGCATCTCCCCGACGGCGATCCGCGCGCTGCGAAAGCACGGCGACGAGCACGTCGAGGGCCACGACCTCTCCAGCCTGCGGATCCTCGGGTCGACCGGCGAGCCGTGGGACCCCGAGAGCTGGCTGTGGTTCTACGAGCACGTCGGCGGCGGCGAGGTGCCGATAATCAACATCTCCGGCGGCACGGAGATCTGCGGCTGCTTCCTCATGCCGATGCCCGACCAGCCGCTCAAACCGTGTACGCTCGGCGGTCCGGGACTGGGGATGGACATCGATATCGTGGACGAGGACGGCGAGTCCATCGCCGACTCCCACGAGCGCGGCTACCTCGTCGCGCGCGATTCCTGCCCCAGCATGACCAAGAGCCTCTGGTCGGGCGACGAGCGCTACCTGGAGGAGTACTGGTCGACGTTCACGGAGCCGCCGCTGTGGGATCACGGCGACTGGGCCCAGCGGGACGAGGACGGCTTCTGGTTCCTCCACGGCCGCGCCGACGACGCGCTCAACGTCGCCGGCCGGAAGGTCGGCCCCGCCGAGATCGAGGGCGTGCTCATCGATCACGAGGCGGTCAATCAGGCGGTCGCCGTCGGCGTCGACGACGAGACGACCGGCACCGCCGTCGTCGCGTACGTGGTGCTCGAACCCGGAGCCGATCCGGGCGACGATCTGCGCGAGGAGCTTCGCGCGCTCGTCGGCGAGGAGCACGGCAAGCCGTTCCGCCCCCGCGAGATCCTGTTCGTCGAGGAGTTTCCGAAGACGCAGTCCGGAAAGATCATCCGCCGCGCGGTCGCCTCCGTCTACGAGGGCGAGGACCCCGGCGACCTCTCGTCGATGGAGAACCCCGAGGCCCTTGAGGCGATCCGGGAGGCGAGCTAGACCGTCACGTCGGCGACGTCCAGGGCCCGTTCCTCGGGGACGCTCCCGTCGCCCGCGACGACCGCCGGCGTCGCGTCCACCGCGTCGTCGCCCGTCGGAAGCACGATCGCGCCGCCCGTCACGAGCGGCGCGAGGACGCCCGCTGCGACCGTTCGCGGGTCCGAGACCGACGACCGCACGGCAACCCGGGAATCCGTGTCGAGGTCGAGCGCGTCGGCCGCGTCGCGGGCGGCCGCGAGCAGGTCGGCGTGGGAGTACGTTCTGTCCGCGTCCGGGTCACGGATCACGGGGTCTGCGGGGTCGTGGAACGTCGGCGGGAACGCGGGGTTCTCGCTCCACACCTCCTGTTCCCAGTGGGTCGTCCCCGGCCGGTCGGGATCGCCGCCGAAGGCGACGAGCTTCGAGCCGCCCGGAAGGTCGAACGCACCCTCGCGCTCGACGGGGACGACCACGGCGCGGGCGTCGCACTCGGGGTCGATGTCCGACGAGAACTCCGTGACTGCGCCCAGAAGCGCGGCCCCGAGGAAGGTGAATATCGGCTGCGGGTGCGGGCCGGGGTCGACGACGACGCGGTCGCCCTCGCGGACGCCGACGTGGCTGAGCACGTTCCCGGCCTTGTACGCGGTGTTACACAGGTCGAAGTAACTGTACGTGCGGTCGAGGGCCGCGGCGTGGAGCGCGCGGCGCTCGCTGCGGCGCTCGCGGGCGACGAGGTCGCCGACGAGGCTGAACTCCTCGGTCATGTGCGGGCGTTGGGACTGCGCGAGCAAGAGGGGTCCGACGTGACCCTGACGGCCGCGGCCGGACCGACCGCCGTTACAGCTCCAGGCCGCGGATCGCGACGCCGTCGCCCTCGGCCACGGTGCCGATCACGCGGCCGTCCGTCTCGCTTGCCAGCGACTCGGCGTCGTCGGGGTCGAGCGCGGCGACGAAGCCGGTCCCCATGTTGAACGTGCGGTGCATCTCCTCGTCGGCGACCCCGCCCTCCTCGGCCACGAACTCGAAGACGGGCTGTGTGGGCCAGGGGTCGGTCACCTCGAAGCGATACTCGCCCAGTCGCTCCAGGTTCGTCCAGCCGCCGCCCGTGACGTGGGCCGCGCCGCGGACGCCGTGTTCGCGCATCGGAGGCAGCAAGTCGGCGTAGATCCGGGTCGGCTCCAGCAGCGCCTCGCCGACGGTGTCGTAGCCGTCGAACGGGCACGGGTCCGCGTACTCGTGATCGCGGGTGACCGCCTCCCGCGCCAGCGTGAGCCCGTTCGAGTGGATGCCCGACGACGCCCAACCGACGAGCGCGTCGCCGGGGTCCGCATGACCGTCGAAGACGGCGTCCTTCGCGGCCAGTCCCGCGCAGGTGCCGGCCAGATCAAGTCCCCGGATCACCTCGGGCATCACCGCCGTCTCGCCGCCCACGAGCGCGACGCCCGCTCGCTCGGCGCCCTCGCGGAGGCCGGCGCCGACCTGCTCGGAGAACGTCTCGTCGGGTTCGTCGACAGCGAGGTAGTCCACGAACGCGACGGGGTCGACGCCGGCGGCGACGAGGTCGTTGGCGTTCATGGCGATGCAGTCGATGCCGACCGTCGAGTAGTCGCCGAGCGCCTCCGCGACGAGCAGCTTCGTCCCGACGCCGTCGGTCGCGAGCGCGAGGTAGCGGTCGCCGATGTCGAGCAGCCCGGCGTAGTCGCTTCCCTCGGCGCCGGCGTCGCCGACGGCGGACACGAGCGCCGCGGTCGCGGCTTCGCTGGCGTCGATGTCGACCCCCGCGTCGGCATAGGTGAGTTCCTCGTCGGTGTCGTCGGCGTCCGCGTCGTCCCCGGCGTCGTCGGTCATACTCGTGAGGGGTTCGGGCGGGAGCAAAAGCGCACCGACAGCGCGGCCGGCGGAGGGGAGGCCGCGGCGGGTCAGAACAGCACGAACAGGGCGAACCCGACCGCGAGCACCGCGCTCGGGAGGAACGCCGCGAGCCACACCGGCGTCGACCACGACCGGACGGTCGCGCCGTCGAGCGGCCCGAACGGGATCAGGTTGAACGCCGCGAGCAGGAGGTTCACCGCGACGCCGTAGGTCCCGACCGTCAGCGCGAGCGACGAGAACCCCGCGAACCCGACCGCCAGCAGCGGCGCGAACAGGGCCGCGAGCACGAGGTTCACGACAGGCCCCGCGAGCGCGATGAGTCCGTTCTCGCGTTTCGTGATCCGACCCACGTGGTGGACCGCGCCGGGGGCGGCGAACAGGAAGCCCGCGGTGGCGGCGACGACCGCGAGGAAGAGCATCCCGTAGTCCGCGCGGAACGCCGCTCGCTGGCCGAACCGCACCGCGGCCACCTTGTGTCCGAGCTCGTGCAACAGGAAGGCGACGCCCGCGGTGACGAGGCTCACGACGAACAGCCCGCCGAGCGAGCCGATCGCGCCCGCCGCGAGCGTGTTGATCACGACGGTGCCGCCGCCCGCGAAGAACACCGCGAACGCGACCGACAGGGCGATCCACGCCAGCGCGAGATCGCGGAGCTCCCGGGTCGAAAAGGAGAGGCCGCCGGCGACGAGGTCGCCACCGGGCGGACTCGACGGCCCGCTTCCCCCGCCTGCGGGGCCGGTGCGACTCACGCGACGGTCCTCCAGACGATCCGCGCCGACTCGCGTGCACCCTGGATCATCAGGTCGGTGATGCTCGCGTCGAGCGACCCGGCGAACACCGGGACGACGTACGCGGCGAACAGCAGCGAGGCGACGATGCTCCCGACGTTCGTCGCCGCGACGACGACGATCAGCCGGAACAGCGGGACGTCGAGCATGTCGGAGAAGATGTCGCGGATGGGCCGCGACTCGTCGGACAGCAGCTCGTTCAGCGTGCCGATGTCGGAGACGTTCACGGTCAGGTGGCGCAGCTCCATGTACCCCGTGAACCACCCAGGCGCGAGCAGCGGGTTGATCGATGTCATCCACGCGACGGCGCCGCCGACCCCCGCCGAGCGCCAGCGCGCGCCCGCGAGCTTCGCCAGCCCGGCCGCGAAGGCGCCGTTGATCACGAACCACGCGGCGAACAGCGTGAGCAGCTGCTCGTTGCGCACGCCCGCCATCGTCAGTAGGACGAAGAAGGCGATGAACGCCGCCGAGATACCGAACGCGACGATCTTCCCCCACGGGATCCCCCCCTTCGAGGCGGAGCCGACGAGCGAGTCCATCGGCGGCAGGGACTCGGGCTCGGCGAGGTACGACTCGATGCCCGCGCGGTGGCCCGCGCCGACGACCGCGACCACGTCGTACCCCTCGTTCCGGAGCCCCACGAGCTGGTGGGCGATGTACGCGTCGCGCTCGTCGATGAGCGCCTCGGCGCCGCCGGGAGAGAACTCCCGGAACTCCTCCATCATCGCCGTCACCACGTCGGTGTCCGTCAGGTCGTTCGGGTCGAACCCCTCGAGGTCGTCGGCGTCGTCGTCTGGCGCGAGACCGAGCGCGTCGATGGCGACGGCCGCGAGCGTGCCGACGGCCAATCCCGCAACGAGCCCCAGCGCGAGGCTCCCGGCCGCACGCACGATGGTGCCCGAGAGCAGGCCGGCGACCGCGTCGACGCCGACACCGGTGACGGTCACCGCGGCGGCGACCGCGACCGCGACGATCGCGCCGACGCCGAGCGTCGTCGCGCCGTCGGGGGCGTCCGCGTCGCCGCCGCCCACGGACAGCGACGCGGCGCGGTAGCCGAGGTAGCCCGCGACGAGCCCCGCGAGCGCGCCGACCCCGACGCGTGTCAGCACGGCGTCGGTGACACCGATGGCGCCCCCGAACAGGCCGATCCCCGGGCCGAGTAGAACGCCGACCAGCAGCCCGAACGTGACTCCGGCGACGCGTGGGTCGGTGACGCCGAACGCGAGCGCGCCGACCATGCGCAGTTTCTCGAGCAGGGAGAGCCGCGCCCAGAAGCGCTGGATCGTCGTCTGGATGTCCCGGTCGACCAGCGCGACCGAGGTTCCGAGTCCCTCGGCCGTCTCGATGGCAGCGAGCTGCTCCGCGCCGGGCTCGATGTCGAACCGATCGCCCATCCGCGTCTGGACGTACGAGAGCATCCAGTACGCGAGGAACTGGAAGACGGTGTTCCCCCGGAGCAGATCCCCCGGTTCGAGATCGTCCGGCGTCTCACCTTTCATCTGGCGGTAGCGGCCCTCGTCGAGCTCGACGGCGACGACGTCGGGGCGTTCCTCCGCGATGGTCTCCTCGACCTCGCGGACGGACGCCTCCGAGACGTGAGCCGTGCCGACGACGCGGACACTGCCCTCGCCGCGGCCGTTGGAGGGCTGCGGCGCGGACCCGGGAGTCTGGCCGTCGGTCGGCGCTGTCCCGGCCCCGCCGTGATCGACCGCGTCGGGATCGTGACTCACGGCCCGCACCCCGGACGCGGTCCGATTGCGGTACTCATCGACCGCGTTTTTCCGTCCGGCCGGTATACGCCTGTCGGAGTCTCACGTTCCGCGTCGCGGGGGCCGCGACACCGGCAGACGCTCCCCGTGGAATCGCCGCGGTAGGTATTCATGTCCGGCCCGCGTGCTACCCGTATGAACCACGAGGCCGAGGTCGCCGGCATCGGCGTGGGCTCGGGGCCGGACGGCGAGGAAGTACCGGCGGTGGTGCTGCGCGCCCGCGGGGAGTATCTCCCGATCTTCGTGACGCCGGACCAGGCGCGATCCATCCGCGACGCGCTCTCGGGCGAGCCGTTCGACCGGCCGCTCACCCACGATCTGCTCGTCGAGATGGTGACCGAGTTCGGCGGCGCGATCGACTCCGTCCGCATCGACGACATCACCGGAGGGACGTTCTACGGCAAGCTCACCGCCGAGCGCTACATCGACGGGGAGCCGGACCAGTTCGTCTTCGACGCGCGACCCAGCGACGCGATCGCCGTCGCCGTCCGGACCGAGTGCCCGATCCACGTGAGCGACGAGGTGGTCGACGCCGCCGGACAGCCGTTGGACTCGTTCGACGTCGACGGCGGCCACCGAGGGCCTCCCGAGTCCGGTGCCCGCGATCGCGACCCCGGACCCTCGGAGTCGGACGCGGACGACGACTTCCGCTATCGCTGAGTGTCGTTCGGGTCGCCCACTTCCTCGGCCCCCGTCACCCCGTCCGCCACGTCCGGATCGCTTCCCTCCTCGGTCCTCGCTGCTCCGTCCGCGCCGTCCCCCGCCCGGGCCGCCCGGGCGTGCAGTGCCTCCACGATCTCGTCGTCATCGAGGCCGTTGTCGCGCGCGGAGTCGACGAGCTCGTCGAGCGCGTCGTCGAGCAGCTCTCGTAACGAGATCTCCCGGTTCGTTATCACGACCAACAGTTCGGTCGATCCCCGCATAACCGTTCGGGCGCTACCGCCCGCCGCGCCCGGCACGGTCCCCAGGGGCGACACCGCAGGAGTTGATAGCCACGCCACCGGATGGGATCGGTATGACCGACCGCGACGACGCAGTCGACGGGTCCGCCGACGGAGACGCACGTGACAACGAGGAGGGAACTCTCGCCGCCTCGTACACGGAGATGACCGAACTCCTGCTCCCCAACGACACGAACAACCTCGGGCGGGCGCTGGGGGGCGCGGTGCTCCACTGGATGGACATCTGCGGCGCCATCGCGGCGATGCGCTTCTCGCGGCGTCAGTGCGTCACGGCGTCGATGGACCACGTCGACTTCATCGCGCCGATCGATCTGGGCGAGGTCGCGGTGCTGGAGGCGTACGTGTTCAACACCGGCCGCACCAGCGTCGACGTGAAGGTCGACGTTCGCGCGGAGAACCCTCGCACGGGCGAGGAACGGCGGACGACCACCTCGTTTCTCACGTTCGTCGCGCTCGACGAGGAGGGCACCCCGACGCCCGTGCCGGACCTCGAGTGTCCGACGCCGGAGGAGGCGGCGCTGTGTGAGGAGGCCGTCGGGGAACGGCGGACGCAGTTGGCCGACGTGAGCGAACGCCTCGAGTGAGATCCGGCGCCGGCGTTCGGTGTCAGTCTCGCACCCGGCTTCTCGGTCACGTCCGCGGGCCCCGACCGGCACACGGCGACGCATTCAGTTTTCCGGACTGATATCTGGAGAGTTGTTGCTAAGTACTCGTTGCCGCAACGCCACTGTATGAGCTTGGTTCCGGACGTTTTCAGGCGAACGTACCTTCGAAAATTCACGGCGCTCACGCTGGCGACGCTGCTCGTCGTCACGGCCGTCGGGTTCACGCTTCAGGGACAGGTCGGCGCGGCGCTGACCGAACAGAAACAGAGCGACCTCACCTCGAACGCGGAGGCGACCGCCCACGAGGTGTCGAGTTGGGTCGACGGCCACGAGCGGACGGTCGATCTCGTCTCCAAACAACTGAAGCCGGAGGTCGGCAACGGTGACGCGGTGCAGACGACGCTCGAGATCGAGTTCAGGGAGTTGTCCGGGTCGGCCGTCGCCATGCACTACGTCGACATGGACTCGATGACCGTCGAGCGGTCCACGAGCGACTCGGCCGTCGGGACGTCGCTGAACGGGATCGAGTGGGAGTCGGGCGCGTCGGACCTCTCTACGATCTCGCCGACGGGTACGGTCGTCTCACAGACGTACGAACGCGACGGTGAGTACCGGATGGCGTTCGCGAGCTGGGTTCCCGGAAGCGACCGGGCGCTCGTCCTCGCCACCGACGTGACGGCCCTCGGCAACGCCGCGGCTACATCCAGCGGCAACCTGCAGGTCGTCGACAGCGAGGACGCCACGGTCCTGCTCGGGAGCGATACCGACGAGCTGGGCGGCCAGTTCGCCGCGGGCGAGGACTCCCACGCGCTCACCCACGGAACCGAGATGGCGGGCGCCCACGACATGGCGGGCACGGACATGGTGATGGCGTTCGCGCCCGTCGAGGGGACCGACTGGGTCGTCGTCCGATCGATGCCGCAGTCGGCCGCCTACGAGGTGGTGACGCAGATCCAACTCGCGCTCGGGACGGTCATCGGCCTCGCGGCGCTGGGCTTCATCCTGATCGGTGCGACGATGGGTCGGTCGACCTCGCGAACGCTTCGCGACCTCGCGACCCGTGCCGAGGCGCTCGCGGCCGGCGACACCGACTCGGCCGCCGGCGACACCGACGACCGGATCGACGAGGTCGGCGCCGTCCAGGAGTCGTTCGATGAGGTTCGACGCTACCTCGCGACCGCGACCGGTCAGGCGACGGTCATCGCCGACGGCGAGTTCGACGCGCCGGTCCTCGACCAGGACGTTCCGGGTGATCTCGGCGACGCGCTCGCGGAGATGCGTGAGGACCTCGAGTCGCTGATCTCGGAGATGCGGGCGACGAACGAGGCGCTGGCGACCGCCGCCGAGTCGTACGGTGAGACCATGGAGCGAGCGGCCGAGGGCGATCTCACCGCCCGGATGGACGCCGACGTGGACGACGAGTCGATGGCGCAGATCGCCGCGGAGTTCAACCAGATGATGGACGAGCTGTCGGCGGCCGTGGGAGAGGTCGACCGCGTCGCCGCCCTGGTCGCGGACGCCAGCGAGGAGGCGGACGCCGGGGTCGCCCAGGCGGAGCGGGCCGCCGGCGAGGTGTCCGAATCGACCGACGAGATCGCCGCGGGCGTCGACAAACAGGTGAGCCACCTGCAGGAGGTGACCGGCGAGATGTCCGACCTCTCGGCCGCCGTCGAGGAGGTCGCCGCCACCGCCGACCAAGTCGCGGAGGTGAGCGAGGAGGCCGCCGAGAGGGGTGACCGGGGGGCGAAACTGGCGGACGAGGCCGTCGATGAGATGGCGGCCATCGAGGAACAGACGGCGGCGACCGCCGACGTCGTCCGTGGCCTCGAGTCGGAAGTGACGGCGATCAACGACATCGTCGACCTGATCGACGACATCGCCGAGCAGACGAACACGCTGGCGTTGAACGCCTCCATCGAGGCCGCCCGCGCGGGCGCCGAGGGTGACGGCTTCGCCGTCGTCGCCGAGGAGGTCAAGACCCTCGCCACCGAGACCCGAGAGGCCACCGGACGGATCGCAGACCGGATCGAGGCGGTCCAGTCGTCGACCGGCGACGCAGTCGAGGACATCGAGGAGACCACCGAGCGCGTCGAGGAGGGCGCCGAGACGATCGAGGCGGGACTGGGCGCGCTGGGTGACGTGGTCGAGGCCGTCGAAGAGGCCAACGACGGCGTCCAGTCCATCTCCACCGCGGCCGACGACCAGGCCGCCAGCGCCGAGGAGGTCGTCGCCATGGCCGACGAGGTCGCCAGCGTGAGCGAGGAGGCGGCCTCGGAGGCCGAGAGCGTGTCGGCGGCCGCCGCCGAACAGTCCGCGTCGCTGAACCAGGTGAGCGGCGAGGTCGAACGACTCGCCGAGCGGGCGGCCGACCTGCGGGAGTTGGCGGGGACCTTCGAGACGGACGAGAGTGCGGGCGCCGAGGGCGGCGTGGAGGCCCGGCCGGCCGACGGCGTGGTCGACGGACGCGACGGCTTCGAGTTCGGCGACGACGGGGCGGTCGCCGACGGCGGAAAGCCTCACGAGACGGACCGCGACATGGGTGGATCCGAGGCCGGCGGAAACTGAACGAACCGAACGGGATCGAACCGGACGGAACCGGACGGAACCGGACGGAACCGGACGGAACCTGTCCGGACAGAGACGGAAACGGACTGCGACGCCGGGACCGACTGAGACTCAGATACCGGGGTCGGGTCGCTCCCCGAGTTCGAACTCCACGGTTGTCTCGGATCCGTCACGGAGCACAGTGAAGGCAACCGTATCCCCGGGCGACGTCTCCAGGGAGAGGTATTTCGAGAGGTCCGCCTGCACCTCGACGTCGGTGTCTCCGATCCCGACCACCACGTCGCCGCCGGTGGGAACGCTGACCCCGTCGACGGTTCGCTCGTCGTCCGTCCCGCGGAGCGATCCCGCCGCGGGCCCGTCCTCGAGCACCTCGACGATGAGCACGCCACCCACGTCGTCGAGGTCGTACGCCTCCGCGATGACCGGAGAGACCTCGAGGAGACGGACGCCCATGTAGGAATGGCGGTACTCGCCGCCCGACGCGAGCGCGGGGACGACCCGCTTCGACAGCTCGGCGGAGACGCCGAAGCCGATGTTGTCGCCGCCGCCGCGGGCGGCGACCGCCGCCACGCTTCCGTCGAAGGTGACGACCGGGCCGCCGGAGTTGCCGGGGTTGAGCGCGGCGTCGGTCTGCACGGAGTCGGCGACGGTGAAGTCGTTCGGCGCCGACAGCACACGGTCGACCCCGGAGATGACGCCGGTCGAGGCGGAGCCGCTGAAGCCGTACGGCGACCCGATCGCCATCACCGGCGTCCCGACCGGCGGCTCGGGGTCGGTGTCGACCCACGACAGCGGCGTCGCCGACTCGGGACGGTTCTCGGCGCGTATCACCGCGAGATCCGAGTAGGCGTCGGTGCCGACGATCTCGGCGTCGCGCCACCTGTTGTCCTGAAAGCGAAGCTTCACGTCGGTCGCGCTGGCGACGACGTGCTGGTTTGTGACGACGTACCCGTCGCCCGCGACGAAGCCGGACCCGCTGCCCTGTGGACCGTTCGGGCCGTAGTTGAGGACGCCGACGACCGACTGAACGGTCGACCGGTACACGTCGGTCTCGGTCGCCGCGGCTCCGGAGTCCATCGTCCCGTTCGAGTCGTCCGCCCGTGGAGCGACGTCCGAGGAGCCCACCTGCACGCAGCCTGCGGCGCCGACGGCGCCCGCGCTCGCGAGTCCCGCCAGAACGTCGCGTCGTGTTGGCATGAACCACAGTACGGCCCTGACCTGAATAACTCCGGCGCTCTCCGCACGTGCGTCACGCGATCCCGCCGGATCCGTCGTCCGCTCCGGCAGGCATTTGCCCCGTCCGGCGGTACGGACAGGCATGAGCCTCGACGCCGACACCCCGCCGACGCCGACTCTCTCGACGGTCGACCCGAGCCAGTACGACGACACGGAGGTCGCCGGCGACGAGTACCACCGGGAGGAACTGGAGTCGTTCCTCCGGGAGGGCGCGTGGGAGGCGGCGTTCGATCGGTGGGCCGCGGACGCCGACATCGACGCCGACACGTGGCGCATCGCCGGCGAACTGGCGTTGTTCGAGCGGTTCGACTTCTTCTGGGACGACTTCGCCGACCGCGTCGGCTACCACGCACCCGGGCTTCCGGAGGACTGGAAGGAGCGCGACCTCCACCCGGAGCTTCGGAGTTGGGAGCAGGTGTCGGCGATCAACGCCGCGTTGACCGAGTTCGGGCAGGTCGTCTGTGACGTGTTGAAGGCGGAGTACGTCGACTGGGAGAGCGAGTTCGAGGCCCCCGACGACCTCCCCGACTTCTGACTCGGCGACCTTCTCCGCGATGGGGATGGCCGCGCGGCGCCGGTAGCGATTTACCGTCGGCGCGCCGAATGCTACCCATGGTCACGGCAACGGAGCGGGACGACATGACCTGGTACCAGTGTGACGCCTGCGGCCTGCTGTTCGACGACCCCGACGACGCCGAACAGCACGAGGAGCACTGTGACGCGGAGGACCCCTCCTACCTCCAGTAGGGGCCGTTCCACGAACCGTCGCGCCGTGGACGGTCCGACCGGCGATCAGAAGCGGTCGTCCGCGAGCCGTTCCGCGTGGTCGCGCGACTCCGCGACGAGCCACCGGACCCTCGCGGCGTCGCCGTAGGCCACCGCTTCCTTCACCTCGTCGCGGAGGACGCCGACGCCGTACCCGACCGACTCCCCGTCGCCGTCCCCCAGTTCGTAGACGCCGTAGCGGTCGGGCGCTGCGGCGGCAGCCGACCGGTCCAGATCACGCCACGGCTTCCGGAGGCTCATCGCTCGTCCTCGTCCCCTTCGGCGCTGACGGCGTCGCCCGCGACGAACTCGTAGCTCTCCTCGCCCCAATCGTCCTCGACGAACGCGAACACGCGCCCGCCGGCGACCTCGGGGTCGGCCTCGATATCGGTGCGCTGACCGCCCGGGCGCCGGGCGGTGACGCCCGGGAACAGCTCCTCCTCGTCGCCCTCGCCGAGGATGACGCGACCGACGCCGGTCTGTTCGAGGATGTCGTCGTGGGTCTTCAGGTCGTTCACGTACAGCAGGACGCCCTCCGTCTCGGTGGGGTCGGTGACGAGGACGTGCGTCTCCTTGGTGGGAGCGGTCGTCAGGCTGCCCTCGACGACCTGCGGGACGCCGCGATAGAAGGTGACGCGGCCGTCGAGGTACTCGACCTCGACGCCCTCTTCCTGGAGGGCGACCGAGACGCTCGCGGGTGCGATGTCGTTGCGGTGCGGGGCGCTCATGGTTCCATCTGGGTGGCGAACGCGAATAAACGCGGCGAGAGCCCGGCGTGAGCGGAGCGAACGCCGGGGGAAACGGCGGCGAGCTTGTGGGCGAGCCGCCTCCATGGAGAGCGCGGCCGACCGGCGTGCTCGTGGGCGGATCGAACGAGCGTCGGTGAGACGAGCGAGGCGGGACCGCGACGGCGAACGGCGAACGAAGCGAGCCGTGAGCGAGCGGGCCGCCGCAGCAGCGAACCCACGACGGACCGGCGGCGATCCCGCGGCCGCGTCGTCGGAGGCGGACACGAACGGGGTGACGGCGACCACCACAGTTACCACGCTGGGCGAGATTAGTTGGAAATCTGAGTACAACAATGAACGGCCAACCACGGAGGTATCACGTCCTCTTCGTCGGGAACGGGCTGGACTCCCGGGACTCCCCCGACGAGGCCATCGAACGGGAGTCCGATCGGCTCACGGTCGAGGTGGCGACCGACTCCGACGAGGCACTCGAGCGAGTCGACGAACGCCCCTGCGACTGTCTCGTCTCGCGATACGATCTGCCGACCACCGACGGCGTCGACCTCCTCGAAACCGTCCGCCGTGACGACGACACGCTACCGTTCGTCCTCGTGACGGACGACGGGAGCGAACCCGTCGCCAGCCGGGCGATCTCCGCGGGGGTCACCGACTACGTCCGGCACTCGGAGTCCGTCGATACGTACGCGACCCTGACCGACCGGATCCACGAAGCGGTCGACCGAGCCCGATCCGGAACCCGGGCCGGCGAAGCCGAACGACACCTCGAAGCGGTGACCGCGGCGAGCGACGACGTTCACTGGCTCTTCTCGGCCGACTGGAGCGAGACCCTGTTCGTCGACGACGCCTACGAGTCAGTCTGGGCCCGATCGGCGGAGACCCTCCGTGAGAACCCGCGAGACTTCCTGAACGGGGTTCACCCCGACGACCGGGAGCGCGTCGAGGCCGGTATGGACGCTCTTTCGGCGGGCGACCCCGTGGACTCCGAGATCCGCGTCAACGCCGACGAACAGTACCGTCGTCGGGTCCGGGTACGGGGCGAACCGGTCCGCGACGACACGGGAGCGGTCGTCCGCGTGGCGGGGTTCGTCCGCGACGTGACGGACCGCGTCGAACGTCGGCAGCGACTCCATCGGGCGGAAGCCCGGTTCCGCACACTCGCCGAGCATTTCCCCAACGGCGGGGTCCACTACTTCGACCGGGACCTGCGGTATCAGTTCGTGTCCGGCGACGGCTTCCAGGCCGTCGACATCGACCCGAAGGACCTGCAGGGCAACACCATCCACGAGGTCGAGCAGTACGCCGAGGACGTGACCGAAACCGTGGAATCGCTCATGTTGGCGACGCTGGACGGCGCCCACGAGACGGTCGAACTCTCCTACGAGGACCATATCTACGAGGTGCACTCGGTCCCACTGCGCGACGAGGGTACCGTCTCGGGCGGGTTCTTCATCACGCAGGACGTGACCGAACGTCGCCGGCGGGAGCGCGAACTGGAGGCGCGAGCGGCGGCGATGGAGGCGTCCATCGACGGGATGGCTATCCTCGACGGGAACGAGGAGTACGCGTTCGTCAATCGGGCGCACGCGAACATTTACGGATACGACGATCCCGAGGCGTTCGTGGGTCGCTCCTGGCGGATGTGTTACGGGGAGCCCGAACGCGAGCGGTTCGAGTCCGAGGTGATGCCGACGCTGTTCGCCGAGGGGGACTGGCGGGGCGAGGCGACCGGCCTCCGCGAGGACGGCAGTACGTTCCCCCAGGAGCTTTCGCTGACCGTGACCGAGGACGGCCGGGTCATCTGTGTGGTTCGGGACGTGAGCGATAGAAAGGAGCGCGAGGAACGGATGGCTCGCCAGAACGAGCGGCTCGAGGAGTTCGCCGGCGTCGTCTCCCACGACCTCCGGAACCCGTTGCAGGTGGTCGAAGGACGCTTGGAGCAGGTCCGTGCCGGCTGCGACAGCGACCACCTCGACGCGATCGAACAGGGGATCGGCCGGATGGAAGCCCTCATCGACGACCTACTGACGCTAGCACAGCAGGGCGACAGCGTGACCGGGCGGGATCCGGTTGACATCGAGGCGATCGCCGAGCGGAGCTGGCGGAACGTCGTGACCACCGACGCGTCGCTCGTCGTCGACACCGACCGAACCGTGTCCGGGGACGCGGGGCAGCTGAAACAACTGTTCGAGAACCTCATGCGCAACGCCGTCGACCACGGCGGCGACGACGTCACGGTGACGATCGGGGACGTGGAGGGCGGCTTCTACCTCGAGGACGACGGTCCCGGCATCCCGGAGTCCGAGCGCTCGGCGGTGTTCGAAGCCGGGTATTCGACCGCCGACGACGGCACCGGATTCGGCCTGAACATCGTCAGGCGGGTGGTCGACATCCACGGTTGGGAGATCGCCGTCACCGACGCCCGGGACGGCGGAACGAGGTTCGAGATCACCGACGTCCGACGGGGCGACCCGTAACGGGAACGGAAACGCACGCATCGCGAACGGACACGCGGCGCAGGCTCGCGTCCCTCGCCCGGCGTCTCACAGCCACCGATCGCCGCCCGAAGCGGCGGAGCCACACACCGCCGTCCGCGCGTGACGGCGACGTTGACGCGACCGCCACGCTTTACCCCGGCGAACGCGCGCCTCGACGCATGGAAGGACGCGCCGCCGCGCCGGGCGCCGGGACCGTCGTCAACGCGCTCGCGACGGGTCGCGGCGCCGCGTTCGCGCTGGACCTGGAGACGACCGCGACGGTCGCGCTCGACCCCGACGCCGCGGGCGTGACCGGCACCATCGCCGGCGCGCCCGACGGGGACACGGCGCTGATCGAGCGGTGCGTCGAGCGCGTCGTCGACCGCTACGGCGCCGACGAGGGCGGCACCGTCGAGACGGAAAGCGAGGTGCCGACCGCGGCGGGGCTGAAGAGCTCGAGCGCGGCCGCGAACGCGACCGTCGTGGCGACGCTGTCGGCGCTCGGACTGGAGGTCGCGAACGACCCCGACGCCGACGTGACGAGGACCGAGGCGTGCCGCGTCGGCGTCCGCGCCGCGCGCGAGGCCGGCGTCACGTTGACCGGCGCGTTCGACGACGCCTCGGCGTCGATGCTCGGCGGCGTCACCGTCACCGACAACACTGCGGACGAACTCCTCGACAGCGACGACCCGTTCGCCGAGCACGCGCTCGTGTGGACGCCGCCCGAGCGGGCGTACTCGGCCGACGCGGACGTCTCCGCGTGCGAGCGCGTCGCGCCGATGGCGGAACTGGCGAGCGAGTTGGCGCTCGAGGGCGACTACGGCCGGGCGATGACGGTGAACGGCCTCGCCTTCTCGGCGGCGTTGGGGTTCCCGACGGACCCCGCCGTCGAGGCGATGATCGACTGCGCCGGCGTCTCGCTGTCCGGCACCGGCCCGAGCGTCGTCGCCGTCGGCGACCGCGAGGCGTTGACGGCCGTGCGCGGGCGGTGGGACGACCGAGACGGCGAGACGCGACTGACAGAGACCCGCGGAACCGGCGTCCGGGTCCTGTGACCGGACGACGACCACACGAGAGCACACAATGAGCTACGACGACACGAGCCAACCCACCGAGGAACTGGAGGCGATGAGTCTGGACGAACTGCGCGAGGAGATCGCCGACATCGACCGCGAGTTGGTCGAACTCATCGCTCGGCGGACGTACGTCGCCGACACCATCGCGGGCGTGAAGGAGCGCCGTGACCTCCCGACGACCGACGAGACGCAGGAGCAGGCCGTGATGGATCGCGCCGGCGAGAACGCGGAACGGTTCGACGTCGACGCGAACCTCGTGAAGGCGATCTTCCGACTGCTGATCGAGCTGAACAAGGTTGAGCAGCGGGAGAGTCGGTAGCCGAACCCCCAGGACCTCGCCCTCGGCCGACCGGTGTGACCCCGATCGCGGCCAGCGAACGGGTCACTCGACGCCGATCCCGCCCTCGTTCCTCGTGAGGAGATAGCAGACGAACGAGGAGAGCCAGTGTGATCCGTCGTAGTCGTCGGTGAACGCCTCGTCGACGCCGCGGCGTGCGTGTTCGGCGGCGAGATCACGGAGGGCCGTCGCCCGCGAGCCGTCCGGAAGGGCGTCGGCGACGCCCGCGAGCATCCACGCCCGCGAGACGTTCAACCCGACCAGGTGGAGCGCGACGCCGGACTCGCCGTCCGCGACCGAGACGGGCGCGGGAACCGCGCCCACGTCGGGGAGGAACGCCGAGCCCCACGCGGCGAACTCGTCGGCCTCCAGGACGCGTCGCATGAGGTCCGCCTCCGCGAGCGCGGGCGAGAGGAAGTCCCAGCCGCGCGGCTCGTCGCCGACGGGGGCGTCGGCGTCCTCGCGGTAGAACGCCAGCGCCGTCTCGACGACGCTCCCTTCGAGGGCGTCGTCGTCGACCGAGCGTGCGTAATCGAGGACCAGCGATAGCGAGAACGCCGAGTTTCCGTGCGTTCCGACACGGAACGGACGATCCATCGGAAGGAAGCGCTCGCGGACGAGCGCGCGGATCCGCTCCTCCAGCGGGCGGAGCGTGTCCCGCCATCGGGCGGCCCGCGGGTCGTCCCACCGGTCCAGTTCGGCGGCGAGCGCGAGGAGCCACGCCCAGCCGTACGGCCGCTCGAACGTCCCGCGCTCCTCGAACCACGCGACCTCGCCGGCGACGCCCTCGGGGGTCAGTCGCTCGTCGATCCCGGCGGCGATCGCGTCGCGGTCGGGATGGTCGGGGAACAGCCGCAGCGCGCGCACCAGACACCAGTGGCTGTGGACCGCCGAGTGCCAGTCGAAGCAGCCGTAGAAGACGGGATGGCGCTCGCGCGGCGGCGTGACGTCCTCGGGACCGTCGATCGCGCCGGTCGCGTGCGGGTACTCGGTGTCGACGCCGTCGAGCGGATGGGCGGTCAGGCGCGCGGCCGCGTCGTCGCCGATCCAGTCGGACCGGCCGGCGATCAACGCCGCGTCGTCGGAGGGGGAGAGGTCGTTCATGCACGGGAGTGCGCCCGGGCCGTGTTCAATCGGTCGGGTCAGTGGTACTCGGTCACGTTCGACGTGGGACGGAACGGAGCGGAGCAAACTGAAGCGGAGCGGTGTAGCCCGGAGCGGAGTGAAGTGAGTCAGTACGTCCAGAGTCGGCCGACCCGGTCGGCGACCTCCTCGTGCTCCGCACGCAGCGCATCGGGGTCGCGTTCGCCGTCGACGTTGATCACGTGGACTTCGCCGCGCTCACCCCCGTAGACGCCCTGAAAGTCGTAGACGACGCCGATCACGCTCGCGTCGTCGGGCACGTCGTCGCTCCCGACGAGGTGGTCGACTTGTCGGTCGACGTTGTACTCGACGAGCCGGTTCACGGACTCGGCGCGGTCGAGCCCCTCGGGAAGCAGTCCGACGCCCGGTTCGAGATGGGGAGCGAGCAGCCCGACGCAGTGTCGGATCCCCGGCGGCTCGCTCTCCGCGTCGATGTCGCCCACGAGCGCGCCGTACGTCGCCGTCACGGCGCCGCACCCGGTGTGGCCGACGACGACGGCCGTCCGCGTCCCCGTGTGTGTCAGCGGATACAACACGTCGCCGGAGACGACCTCGCCGGCGTCGGTGTGCTGGACGACCCGGTTGCCGATGTTGGCGCAGGTGAACAGTCGTCCGGGCGTCTCGTTGCCGAACATCTGGTCCTGCAACACTCGCGAGTCCGAGCAGCAGACCGTCACCGCCTCGGGATGTTGTCCCTCCTGCACCTCGTCGAACCGACCGGCGAAGGTGTCGGCGTGTTCGGCGTTGTCGGCCAGCAACTCGACCACCGTCCGGTTCATGGCGGCACCGTTCGGGTCCGTATATAAATATGTGCCTCGTCGAGACGAACGGGCGCGCTTGCCCCGGCGAGGCTGGACATCGCTGGGGTATCTCGGTCGATCCCGTTCCCGGATCTGATCGGGCGTGGAGCCGTGCCTGGAATGTGTATAAGTATCCTAATATGGTATGGTGTGTCTAAGGGAGATCCATGCAACGCTCAAATACCGGGAGACGCTTGTCAAAGCTACAATGACAGAGCGAACCATGGCAGACATCAGCCACACCGCACCGCACGGTGCCTCCGCCGACCGAGTCTGGGAGCGAGGCAACGAGAAACCCGAACCCCGAGCCGACGGCGGCGACCGCGACGACGACTGAGTTCTCACGGCGACCGATCGGCCTCCCGGCGACTGCCCGCCCCGGAGCACCCGCCACGTCGGACCGACCTCGGCGACGATCGTGACGACCGCGACGACCGCGGCGCGTTTCTCACGCCCGATAGGTGCGGCGACGGCCTCTTGTCGACGGCTGCGAATCTGCGGGTGTGATAACCGTCGACGGCTTGCGGAAGGTGTACGGTGACTTCGTCGCCGTACAGGGGAGTACCTTCGACGTGGAGCCTGGGGAGATATTCGGCGTCGTCGGCCCGAACGGCGCCGGGAAGACGACGACGCTCAAGACCCTCGCGGGGCTGATCGAGCCGACCGCCGGCGCCGTTCGCGTCGCCGGCCAGCCCGCGGGCGACCCCGAGACGCGCACCGCGTTGGGCTTCCTCCCGGAGGAATCGCCGCTGTACGAGGACATGACCGCGCGGAGCTACCTCCGCTTCTTCGCCGACCTGTACGACGTGCCGCGGGAGACCGCGAACCGACGGATCGAGACCGCGCTCGACGACCTCGAACTGGAACACCGCGACCGACGGCTCGGGGACGTCTCGAAGGGGATGAAGCGGAAGGTCGCGATCGCGCGATCGCTCGTCAACGATCCGGACGTGCTCATCTACGACGAGCCCGCCTCGGGGCTCGACCCGCTCACGACCAACTACGTGCTGGAGTACGTGCGCGAGCTCGCCGACGCCGGCAAGACCGTGCTGTTCTCGGCGCACAACCTCTATCACGTCGAGTCGGTGTGCGACCGCGTCGTGATCATGAACGAGGGCGAGATCGTCGCACGCGGGACCGTCGAGGAGATCCGTGCCGAACACGGCGAGACGACCTATCGCGTGTTCACGACGGTCCCAGTCGACGGCAGCGAGCCGGACGGCGACCGGCACGTGTCGACCGTCGACGCGATGGACGCCGTCGAGGACGTCCGCGAGGCGGCCGCCGACGCCGGCGGCGAGGTCGTCGACATCCGCACCCGCGAGTCGACGCTGGAGGAGATCTTCCTCGACGTGGCCGGCCAGCCGATGCCCGGGAGCCGGCGGGTCACGCCGGGCGCGACCGACGACGCCGGCGGCGACGAGGCGACGGAGCCGCCCGAACCGCCGGAGGCGACGGAGTGAGCGTCTCTCCACGGAAGCTGCTTCGGGTCGCACGCTGGGAGGTGTCCCGAGCGACCGGGAGCGTCGACCGGAAGACGGCCGTTCTCGGCGCCGTCGTGCTCCTGTTGACGCTCGGCGTGGCCGCGGGCGGCGTCCTCGCCGGCGGCGTCGCACTCGACGAGGACATCTACGCGGTGGCGGTCAGCCCGGACAGCCCGTACCACGAACCCGTCAGCGACTCGACGCCGCTTGAGGCGGTTCCGGCGGGCGCTCCGAACGCCGACGTGTACGTCGACGACCCCGATCCGTCAGACCGGGAAGCGACCGTCACGGTGGCGGACACACGCAAGGGACAGGCCGCCCTCGGCGCGTTCCGGTCGGCGGTCGAGCGCCACAACGCGCGACTGCTGGCGGCCGAGGAGAACCAGTCGGCCGCGTTCCCGGTCGGCGTCACCCTCAGCTACGTCGAGCGCGCGACCCAGCGGGTCGGCGCCAACGACGGAACCGGCGGCGCCGACGGCAAACAGGCCGGACTCACGGATTTCTGATATGGAACGAACGAACCTCAGCGCCGATTCGCTTCTCGACTCCTTCCCGCGGACGACGCTGGATTCGGGCTCGGAGCACGTCGAGACTATCGAACGACCGGCCAGGGCC
>Ga0207733_100463_pt1 | contig 24640 bp, 22 predicted proteins | sample A23P3SouthBayCA_FD_187735 | JGI IMG/M metagenome (GOLD analysis project Ga0207733, IMG submission 187735) | Aerobic enrichment media microbial communities from Eden Landing Ponds, California, USA - A23 P3 (SPAdes) | ecosystem: Environmental > Aquatic > Marine > Unclassified | place: Emeryville... | reverse complement strand
ATCCTCGACACGTTCGACTCCATCCTCCGCAACGACCCGACGTTCGAGGCGCTCGTCCGCAACAACGACGAGCGACAGGCGGCCCTCGAGATCATCTCCTTCTTCCGCGACATGATCTCCTCGGGCAAGGTGATCGTCCTCACCGTCGACCCCTCGGCAGTCGGCGACGACGCCATCGGTCCGTTCCGCTCCATCGCCGACGTGTTCCTCGAACTGCAGATGGTCGAGGTGGGCTCCGACGTACGCCGAAACATCGCGGTGAAGCGCTTCGCCGGGATGGGCAGTCAGGTCGGCGACTCGATCGGGTTCTCGGTGCGCTCGGGCACCGGGATCGTCATCGAGTCGCGCAGCGTCGCCTGACGGCTACCGCCAAGACGGTGCCGTCGGCCCCGCATCGTCGTTCGCTCGTCCGATCGGTCTGTCGCGGCCCGCGGACACGCCGCCGATCCACCGCTCGCGCCACACGCTGTTCTCGGTAGTGATATCTCGCGGGGAGAGTTTAAGCCTCGTTCGTGGGTGGATCGTCGTAATGAGTATCACCCTCGTCGGGAGCCGGGGGCGCGGTGCCGTCACGCCCGATGACGAGCGCCGGCCGTCGCCGGAACGGAGGTGTACCCGATGACAGACCAAGGACAGGCGAACCCCTCGAGCGAGTTGAAGCAACTGGCGATGAAGCGACCGCACCTGCGGGAACACCTGCAGAAGTTCAAACAGATCACCGGCGAGTTCCCCATGTTCGTCGACGAGATCGAGGGGGAACACGAGGCTCGCCGTCCGAACGTGCTGTACCCGGTCGGCGGCCCGATCTTCTGTCACGTGTACGGCGACTTCGGTCAGGACACGAAGTACTACACCGTCGAGCCGACGTTGTCGGGGGCCGAGGAGGACGTGCTCGACACCGTCAAATCGAAGCTGCTTCGCCAGAGCGGCCACAAGCCCGCGCCGGAGGGCGAGTCCGGGTACGACGACCTGATCGAGGAGCTGCTGGAGGACGTCACCGCCGTCACCGAGGAGCAGGGTCAGCGTAACGTCCTCTCGTCGATCAAGAACTTCGGTCGCGTCGAGGTGTCGAAGCAGACGTACGACAACATCCGCTACCGGCTCAACCGCGACATCGTCGGCTTCGGACCGTTGGAGCCGGTCATGCGCGACCCGGAGAACGAGGACATTCACGTCATCGGTCCCAAGGAGTGTCACGTCGACCACGGGGTCTTCGGGATGATGGAGACGACCGTCGACTTCGGGACGCCGACGGAGTTCGACAACTGGCTGCGCAACATGGGCGAGCGGATGGGCGACCCCGTCTCCGACTCCAACCCCATCATCGACTCGACGCTGCCGGACGGGTCGCGTATCAACATCATCTACTCCGACGACGTGTCGCTCAAGGGGTCCTCGCTCACTATCCGTCAGGGCGAGGAGACGCCTCTCTCGATCAACCAGATCACGAAGTGGGGAACGCTCAGCCCCGAGCTCTCGGCGTACCTCTGGTTGTGCCTGGAGAACGAGCAGACCGTCTTCGTCGTCGGAGAGACGGCGTCGGGGAAGACGACGACGCTCAACGCCATCCTCAGCTACATTCCCCGCGACTCGAAGATCTACACCGCGGAGGACACCGCCGAGGTCATCCCCCCGCACAACACTTGGCAGCAACTGCTCACTCGGGAAGGCGACGGGGGCGACTCCAACGACGTCGACATGTTCGACCTCGTCGCCGCGGCGCTGCGCTCGCGTCCCGACTACATCATCGTCGGGGAGGTTCGTGGTGCGGAGGGTCGCATGGCGTTCCAGGCGGCCCAGACGGGTCACCCGGTCATGCTGACGTTCCACGCCTCCGACATCGTCTCGATGATCCAGCGGTTCACCTCCGAGCCGATCAACGTCCCGGAGACGTTCATGGACGTCGCCGACGTGGCGCTGTTCCAGAACCGGGTCAAGCAGGGTGACAAGGTGCTTCGCCGGGTCACCTCGGTGCAGGAGATCGAGGGGTACTCCAAGGAGATGGACGGCGTCGTCACCCGACAGGTGTTCGACTGGGACCCCGTGGAAGACGAGATCGTCTTCCGCGGGCGCAACAACTCCTACGTGCTCGAAGAGCAGATCGCGACGCTGCTGGGGTACGCCGACACCCGCGACATCTACGACGACCTGAGCTTCCGCGCGGAGCTCATCGAGCGGATGATCCAGGAGGGGATCCTCGGCTACCACGAGGTGAACGAGGCCATCACCTCCTTCCAGCGCGACGGCGTCGACGGGCTCCCCTTCGACATGCACCGCACGACCTGAGCGCCGCGTATGAGCACGAACAGCGCGTCCGCGTCCGACTTCTTCCCCGACTCCATAGCGGAGCTTGCGAACGACTTGGTGTCGTCGTACGACGCGCTGGACATGTCCAAGCGGAAGTACATCGGCTACATCCTGGGGCCTTCGGCGGCGTTTCTCGTGCTCACCCTCATCGGGGCAGTGCTGCTTCCGCTCCCCGTGACGGTCCGCCTTCCGATCCCAGCGCTCGGAATCTTAGTGTTCGTCGCGGCGGTGTTCTACCCGAAGCTGTACCTCAACGGGCGACAGGTGGCCATCGAGAACCAACTCCACCTGGTGATGACCCACATGACGGTGCTGTCGACGACGAACATCGACCGGATGGAGGTGTTCCGGACGCTCGCGTCCGAGGAGGAGTACGGCGCGGCCGCCGACGAGCTCGGGCGGGTCGTCCACCTCGTCGACACGTGGAACCAGTCGCTCGACGACGCGCTCCGTCGCCGGGCGAAGGAGGTCCCATCGGACGTGTTCTCGGACTTCTTCGACCGGCTCGGCTACACCATCGGCGCCGGCCAGACCCTCGACGAGTTCCTGCTGACCGAGCAGGACGCGGTCATCCAGAACTACATCACGGTGTACGAGGGCGCGCTCGCGAACCTGGAGGTCATGAAGGACCTCTACATGTCGATGATCCTCTCGATGACGTTCGCGCTCGTGTTCGCCATCGTCCTCCCGATCCTCACCGGGGACAACCCGACGCTCACCGTCTCCGCGGTCATCGTCCTGTTCATGCTGGTGCAGTTGGGCTTCTACATCGTCATCCGGGCGATGGCCCCCCACGACCCGGTCTGGTTCCACTCCGAGGAGGGGGCGCCCTCGGACTTCCGACTGTGGGCCAGCTTCGCGGTCGGCGTGTCCGGGACGGTCGCGCTCGTCGTCTTCGTCGGCGCGGGACTGTTCAACATCGGTCCGGGCCTGCGCGGCCTGCTCTTCTTCCTCGAGGACATCCCGCTCGCGCTGTACATCTGCGTCCCGATCACGCCGATGGCGTTCACCGGGGTGATGCTCCGGTTCGAGGAGCGGAAGATCCAGGAACGGGACGGAGAGTTCCCCTCGTTCATCCGCGCGCTCGGCGCCGCTGAGTCCGCCAAGCAGTCGACGACCGGCGACGTGCTCGCGACGCTCCACAAGAAGGACTTCGGCGCGCTCACGCCGACGATCGTTCGCCTGTACCGCCGGCTCAACATCCGGATCAGCTCCGAGCAGGCGTGGTACACCTTCGCGACCGACACGCGTTCGTACCTCGTCCAGAAGTTCTCGGACATGTACCTCGAGGGCCGGTCGATGGGTGGTCGACCGAAGCTGCTCGGGGAACTCATCTCCCAGAACATGAACACCGTCATGCAACTGCGCGAGCAGCGCCGACAGGCGACCGTGACGATGATCGGGCTCCTGTACGGGATCACCTCTGCCTCCGCGTTCGCGTTCTTCATCGGTCTGCAGGTCGTGAGCATCCTCGCGGACCTCTCACAGCAGTTCGATGTGACCAACGCGGGCGGCGTCGGGCAGATCATCTACGCCGGCGTGTACGACATCGCGCTCATCGAGTTCCTGCTCCTGCTCATCATCCTGTTCAACGCTGTGCTGTCGTCGGTGATGATCCGCACCATCGACGGCGGGAACAAGGCGAACGCGTACCTCCACTTCGTGCTCATGACGTGGCTCGGGTCGGGTGTGGCCATCTTCACGAAGTACCTCGTCAGCACGATCCTCACGATCTAAGGGTCCGAGGCTGACGGAGGTCCGGGTACGAGGCCGTGGGGGGAAACCGCCCTCGTCGCTGCGGATCTCCTCGGTGATACTCCGCGCGGAACGGTTATACCGTCGTGCCATCGACGTACTGACAGCGGCGGTCAAGGGCTCCGGGAGTCGACCGCCGTCGGGTCGCGGCGAAGCCATGGGTAGGGACCTGGCGTTCGACGCGTCGACCCGACCGGGCGCCTCGATTCGAGGCGTTCCGGACGTCTGGTTCCCGAGTTCTCGGCGACGCCGGACTTCCGCGAGCCGCAGGCATGTTCTCGGCACGTCCCGATCGTCGGCCGGCGCCGCCGCTGGCACGCGGGCACGTCGAAAGAATCGGCTCCGGCCGTCGAGACGGACGGCCGTTCAGTCGTCGGCTCGGCCGACGTCGGAACGAGTTCCGACGAGCTCAGGAATCGCGCTGCGATTCCTGACCGCCGTCGGTGGCGACCGCGCCGCCCGTGTCCTCACGGGCGTTCTGAATGTTCTCGTACCCGATTCTCACCAGGGACAGCCCCAGGTACAGGAGGGTGAACGCGATGGCGATCTGGACGACCGCCGACAACATCGCGAACCCTCCCGCATCGGCCATCCACGCGTCGTTGAGGAACTTCGCGTAGATGTTGTCGTGGAGCGCGAGCCACAGCAGCGCCAGCGTGGTGATCGTCACCATGACCACCATCGGGCCGCCCGTGGAGATGAGCTGCTTCGAGTCGCTCCAGTTGGCCAGCCATACTGTCGCGGTGAGCAGCGCCAGCGCCGCCAGCAGCTGGTTCGCGCTGCCGAACAGCTGCCACAGCGTCACCCACGAGCCGCTCGTGATGAGGACGTACGCCGGCACCGCCTGCACGACGGCGTTGCCGTAGCGGTCGGACGCGAACGACTCGACCGACGACTCGGGCGTGCCGACGATCTCCTCCATCATGTACCGACCCAGACGGACGGCGGTGTCGGTCGACGTGAGCAGGAAGCTCACGAGCACCAGCGCCATGAACGGGCCGCCGAAGGAGGTCGGAATGCCGAAGCTCGTCAGGATGATCCCGCCGCCGGTCGCGAACGTCGGCAGCGCCAGGCCGATGCCGCCGCCGACCTCGGGCGCGACGAGCGCGACGGTGATCAGCGCGACGGTGGCGAGCAGCCCCTCGCCGAGCATCCCGCCGTAGCCGATGGCGCGCGCGTCGGTCTCCTTGTTCAGCTGCTTCGATGTCGTTCCCGACGACACCAGCGAGTGGAACCCGGAGATGGTCCCGCACGCGATGGTGATGAACAGCAGCGGGAACAGCGGCGTGCCGGAGCGGCCGATGAACCCGTAGAACGGTTCGAGCTGTGTGGTGAGCGGCTGGCTCGGCGTGATCGCGCCGATGCCGAGCGCGCCGCCGAGCGTGCCGACGATGATCGCCAGCAGCGCCCCGCCGACTCCCGAGTACAGGAGGAACGACGAGAGGTAGTCACGCGGCTGCAGCAGCACCCACACCGGGAGCGCGCTCGCGAGCGCCCCGTACACGAGGATGATCGGCACCCACGCGGCGGTGTTGGCGCCGAGCGACCCCGCACCGGGGATCCACGAGCCGCCGCTGCCGAGCAACACGAACGTCTCGGCGGGCGCGCGCGCCGCCGGCTCGAACAGCGCGACCGGGAACAGCGTCCCGACGTACACGCCCACGAACATCGCGGCGACGAACGCGATCGTCCCCGGGATGAACGAGAGGTTCAGCTGATACAGGTACACCCCGAACAGCACCGCGAGCCCGATGTAGATCAGGCTCGCGGTCGCCGCCTCCGGGTACGCGTTGAACACGATCGCCACGACGAGCGCGAACACCGCGACGACCAGGACGATCGTCAGGAACGCGAACCACAGCAGCATGTTCTTGCCGCGCTCGCCCACGTACTCGCCGATGATGTACCCGATCGACTTCCCCTCGTGTCGGAGACTCGCCGACAGCGAGACGAAGTCGTGGACCGACCCCATCAGCGGGTTGCCGATGGCGATCCACAGGACTGCGGGCACCCAACCCCACAGGACACCCGCGGTGATGGGGCCCACGATGGGTGCGCCGCCAGCGATACTCGAATAGTGATGCCCCAGGAGTACCGGCTTCTTCGCCGGTACGTACTCCTGTCCGTCCTCGTACTTGTGTGCCGGCGTCTCGCGGTCCTCGTCCAGCTCGACGAACTGAGCGAGGTACCGTGAGTACCCGAGGTATCCCGCACTGAACAGTACGAGTACCCCGATCACCAGCCACATTGCTGCCACCATGCTTGTTACCTCGTCACAGCCGTGTGTAGAAGGAATATAAAAACATTAACCTTCGCCGGCGACCTGCCGGCGTCGAAACGCCCGCCTTCCCGCCCTGAACGTTCGTTCTGCATATGTTACCTACCTTTCGATCCCGAATTTTTCGGCGACTCGCCGTTGAATATCTTGTGGCTCCGGCGCGGCGGCTCGCGCGCACTCCACAATACTCCGACGCGCGGTCGGTTCGCCGTCTGGCTCCCGACCGGTGAGGGGTCAGCTCGAGGGGTTCTGCGGGGTTGCAGGCGCGGCGGTGTCGATGTCGAGTTCGGCGGCGACCTCGGTGAGGAAGTCACCCCTCACCTCCTCGATGCGGGTCTCGATCTCGGCGACGACGGGCTGGTCGAACTCCTCTCGAAGCGTCCGGAGGTGAGCGCGCTCGGTCTCGATGCGGTCGCGGAGGTAGCGCGCGCCCCGGCCGTTCTCGTCGTCGTCGGGTGAGGGTGTGAGTCGGTTCACCGCGAGTCCGCGGACGGCGAGCCCGCGGTCGGCGAGCCCCTCGGCCGCGCGGCGGGTCTCTCGAACCGAGAGCTCGTCCGGATTGACGACGAGGAAGAACGCGGCGTGCTCGCGCAGCGTCTCGCCGGCGTACTCGAAGAACTCCTTGCGCTCGCGAAGTCGCGCGAGGATCGGGTCGCCGTCCATCACCCGTCGGGGTTCGTTGTTGCCGATCGCGGCCTTCTCGAACAGGTCGATCGACCGCTCGCGCTTTCGTGTGAGGCGGTCGATCCACCCCTCGAGGAAGTCCGGCAGCCCGAGCAGTCGGAGCGTGCCGCCGGTCGGGGAGGTGTCGAAGACGACGCGGTCGAACTCCCCGCTGGAGCGCATCACGTCGACGAACCGGTCGAACAGCGCGGCCTCGTAGGCGCCGGGCGTCTGGTGGGCCATCTCGATCTGGCGGTCGATCTCGTTGACCATCGCGGCGCTCACCTGGTCGCCGAGCGCGCGCTTCGTCTCCATGAGGTGGTGCTCGACCTCCTCGTCGGGATCGATCTCCATCGCCCACAGCCCCGTCCGGCCGTCGACCGCCTCGGGTTCGTCGCCGAACTGCTGGTCGAACACGTCCGAGGTCGAGTGGGCCGGATCCGTCGAGACGACGAGGGTGTCGAGGCCGGCGTCCGCGCACTTGACGGCGTACGCCGCCGACATCGTCGTCTTGCCGACGCCGCCCTTCCCGCCGAAGAACACGAACTTCTCCATGTGTGTGTCCTCGGCCATCAGAAGTGGTACTGCTGTCCTTTGCGCTCGAGCATCGAGCCGCGGTCCCACATCCGCCGCTCCCACGCCTCGAACTCCGAGTCGAGATACGGGAGCAGCTCGGCGGTGTAGTAGGAAACCGGCGAGGGGATGCCGAAGGCGTCGGGGAAGCACGCCAACATGAACGAGTCCTCGATGTCCTCGGCCTCCTTCTCGATCTTCTCGTAGGCCGGGTGGGTGACGAGCCCGTGATACAGGCCCGCGGCCCACTCGCGGAGGGCCACGAGGAGGCGGTCGATGCGGTCCGCGAGGGGCGCCTCGCCGTCGTCCGTGGCGTCGCTCATCAGGCATGTGTGTGACGCTCCCGTGGTTAAGCGTATCGCGATGGTGCGTTCGCTGTTCGCCCCCGTCGCGATCAACGAGCACAAGTACCACACCCGCGGATCCTCCGTCGATGACGCCCGGACGTGGACTCGGCGGTGGGCCCGGCTCGGCTGACGACGACGGGATCCCCGTGACCGTTCTCTCGGGGAGTCTCGGCGCCGGCAAGACGACGCTCGTGAACCACCTGCTGTCGAACGCCGGCGACAGGGACATCGCCGTGCTCGTCAACGACGTGGGCGCGGTGAACGTCGACTACGACCTCCTCTCCTCGGAGGACCTCCCGGCGATCGGCGTCGCCGAGCTGTCGAACGGCTGTATCTGTTGTGAGCTGCGCGACGACCTCGAACGCGCCGTCGTCCAACTCGCCGACGGCAAGGAGTTCGACCACCTCGTCGTCGAGCCCTCGGGGATCAGCGAGCCCGGCCCGGTCGCCCGGCAGTTCACCAACGGACCGGCGGCCGCGCGCTACCGGATGGACGCGGTCGTCACGGTGCTCGACACCCCGCAGTTCCTCGACGCGTTCGCCGGGGAGGGAACGCCCGAGCGACGCGGCGGCGCCCACGAGGCCGACGGCGACGACGAGGTCCGGCCGCTCTCGGATCTCCTCGTCGAACAGGTCGAGGGCGCCGACGTGGTCCTCCTGAACAAGGCGGACCTGTGTGCGGAGGCGGAGATCGCGGAGGCCGAGGAGTTGGTCCGCGCGCTTCGCCCCGGCGCCGAGATCGTCCCCACCGAGCACTCGGCGACGGCGCTGGATCGTGTTCTCGACGTGGACCTGTACGAGCACCGGGACGAGCGGCACGATCACGGGCATGGCGACGAGCATGGGCAGGGTGGCGATCACGAACACGGCGGCGACCACGCCCACCCGGACGAGGTGTACGGCGTCACCTCGTTCGTGTATCGGGAGCGCCGACCGTTCCACCCCGAGCGCGTCGCCGAGTTCCTCTCGGACCTGCCCGAGTCGGTCGTCCGCTCGAAGGGAACGCTCCACGTCGCCGGGAGCGATCAGCGACTGAACTACAGCCAGGCCGGCCCCTCCGTCCGGGTGGAGGCGGTCGGCCCGTGGGTGGCCGCGATGGACGAGGCCGATCGGGAGCTGTACCGCGCGAACCGCCGGGGCGACGCCGACTGGGACGACGAGTGGGGCGACCGCCGTACCGAACTGGTCGTCATCGGCGTCGACCTCGACGAGTCGTCGGTTCGCGCGGAGCTGGACGCCTGTCTGGTCACGGACGACGAGATCGGGGACGACGGCGTGGAGGTCGACGCGGCCGCGGACACGTGGGTCCCGGTCGCGTGCGACGACGGTGACGGCGGCGACGCGGTCGTCTCGCTGTCGTAGCCGTCAGCAGGCGCAGCCGGTCGACCCGGGCGATCGTTCGAACTCCATCTCCTCGCCGCACTCCGGACACGACGGCGGATCCTCCCCATCTACGTCGAGATCGAGCAGGCGCTCGTCGCAGCCGTGACACCAGTACGCACCCTTCGACTCGGCGGTCCCTCCGCCGCGGTTCGGCGACTCCGTCGAGGCTTTCAGCGTCTCCGTGAGTGTGCCCAACAGTCCCATGTTCGGTAGTCGTTGACTCACCTATAAACTGCGACGCGGCCTCCCGGGCGTGCCACACGACCGTCTCTCGTCGATCGACCGCTCGCCGATCGACCGCCTCAGCCGTCCTCGGCGACGGCGTCGAGCAGCCGTCGGAGTTCCCCGCGGCGCTTCCAGCCGGCGATCCGGTCGGCGAGGGGTATCGGCAGCCCCAGCGAGACGCGCGAGACCGCTCGAACCCGACTCCCCTCGTCCGCCGGCTCGACGGTCACTTCGGTCTCCATCGCGTCGAACGGCCCCTGCTGGCCGACCTGCTCGTAGCGCCAGCCGTCGGGCGTTTCAGTCACTCGGAGGTCGAACTCCAGGCCGCCCCCGGCGACGGTGACGACGGTCGCGTCGCCGTCGGGTCGGGTCCCGCGGGCGACGAAGCTCCCCTCGTACTCGACGAGCGCCGCCGGCGTGAGGAGTCGTCGAAGCGCGCCCGGCGTCGCCGCGACGAACCGCTCGGCCTCGACTTCGCGCATGCCGCGGCGTGGGTGGCCCCCGCACAAAAGCCCGCGGGAACCGCCTCCGGTTCCGTCCGCGGCTCCGCCTCCGTCGCCATGCCCGGGACGTCCGAGCCGCTGTCGGTTACCAGTCGATCAGCGGGAGGGTCAACAACACGAGCAGCAGTCCGAACGCGATCGCGGCGTACCACAGCCTGCGGAACCGCAACGACGCCGGGAGCTCCTCGCGGAGGTCCGGCCGAGCGGATCGGACGAGCCGGCGGTACGCGAGGAGCGCGACCGGAACGAAGGCCGCGGCGGAGCCGGCCAGCGCGGTCGTCACGTCGACGCCGAACAGCGCCATCAGGTAGATCGGCCCGGCCGAGAGGAGGATCATGAACCCTATCCCCGCGACGACGAGAAAGGGGACGGGATCGACGGGGTCGCCCTCGCGGTTCCGGGGGCGCATGCACCGGGATACGACCGCGAGAGCCAAGTAGGTGGTCCCCGCACGCCGGGGTATGGCAAACGACGGCGACCCGCGCGTGCTGCTGGCGATGAACGTCGTCCTGTCGAGCCTGTTCTCGACGGGCGTCGTCTGGGGGCTGTCGTACCTCGATCTGGCCGCGTTGACGCTCGAGAACGTCGCCGGGCTCGCGCTCGTGATCTTCGCGGCCACGTACCTGATCGTGTTGCGGTAGTCGCTGTCCGTGTGTGGGTGTCGGCGTCAGACGAACGCGACCGGACTGCGGTCAGGCCGCCAGCAGGAACACCGCGGTCATCGCCGTCCCCGCGGCGGGCGGGATCGTGAGGTTGTCGTCGACCACGTAGCCCCGGACGACCGGCTTCAGGCCGTCGGCGACGGTCGCACCGAGCGCCCCGGCGGCCGCGGCGGCCACGCCGACGACCGTTCCGGCGTGGAGGGTCGTCACCGGAACCGCGAGCGCGAAGCACACGAGGAACATGACCGCGAGCACGCCGACCTCCTTGGCCGTCGTCGCGTCGTTGCTGCCGAGATACCCCGAGACGGGGTCGCCGATCGACAGCATCAGGATCGCCGACACCGCGAGCGGGGGCTCGACCCCGACGACCTCGGGTCCGTACGGCGGAGCGAACGCCAACGCCGCCAGCGTCGCCCCGACCATGAACAGCGCGTAGCCGGCGACGTTGTCGGCCTCGTACTCGCGGGTCAGCTCGTCGTACACGCGGTTCAGCGGCCGCCAGTCCACGTCGACGACGAGCCGGAGGAACTCGAGGACGAACACGCCGGCGGTCGCGAGCAGGAGCAGCCCCTGCAGCTGTCGCCACGTGACCAGCCCGAGCAGATAGATCGCCGGGAATCCGGTCCCCGAGAGGTGAACTGCCCGCCGCTTCAGCTCCCCCATCGGCGTCTCAGGCGGTCTCCACGTCCGTCTCTATCTCGTCGTGCGACTCCGCCAGCGCGTCGAACGCGCGGTCCTCCTCGGGATCGAGGAGGCGAGCGATCTCGTCGGCGACCTCGCCCATGGGCACGCGGACCTGCCGTGCGGAGTCGCGTTCGCGGACGGTGACAGTGTCGGGGCCGTCGCCCTCGACGCCGTCTCGGTCGACGGTGACGCAGAACGGGGTGCCGACCTCGTCCTGCCGGCGGTAGCGCCGGCCGATCGAGCCGGAGTCGTCGTACTCGACGGAGAGGCCCGCCGCGCGCAGGTCGGCGGTCACGTCGTCAGCGAGGTCGAGCAGGCGATCGTCGTTGGAGACGAGCGGGAAGACGGCGGCGTCGGTCGCGGCCATCTCCGGGTCCAGGGCGAGGTAGGCGCGCTCCTCGCCGTCGACCTCGTCGGTTCGGTAGGCGTGCTCGATCACCGTGTAGACGATGCGGTCGATGCCGAAGGACGGCTCGACGACGTGCGGGGTGATGTGCTCGCCGTTCTCGGTCACCTCCTCGACGGAGAAGCTCGCCACGTCGCTGTCGACCGTACGAGTCTCGCCGTCGACCTCGACCTCGACCTCGTCGGTCTCGAAGGCGTCCGGGTCGCGCTCGGCGAGCGTCTGGAGCGCCTCCGCGACCGCGCCGGCGTCGCCGCCGAACTCGGGACCGAGCGTCGCCATGTCGGGGTCGACGGTCGCGCGCTCCACCGTCTTCGGCTCGTCGTACTGTTTGAAGACGGTGAACGACTCGCCGGAGTGGTCGGCGTGTTTCGAGAGGTCGTAGTCCGAACGGTAGGCGAAGCCGGTGATCTCGATCCAGTCGCCGCTCACTTCCGACTCGGCGTCCCAACAGTCGGCCGCGTAGTGAGCGAGTTCGCCGGGGAGGTGCTGGCGGAAGCGGAAGCGGTCCATGTCGACGCCGATCCGTTCGTACCACTCCTGCGCGACGCCGAGGTAGTAGCCGACCCACTCGGAGCCGATGACGCCCTCCTCGACCGCCTCGCCGACGGTCGTCGTGTAGGCTTCGCCGTCCTCCGATTCCTGCTCATCCGCGGGGTAGAGGGTGACCTCGACGTCCGCGACCTCGCGAAGCGGGGGCTCGTCCTCCTCGGGGTCGATGAACGTCTCCAGTTCGGCCTGTGTGAACTCGCGCACGCGGATGATGCCCTTCCGGGGGCTGATCTCGTTGCGGTACGCGGGACCGATCTGGGTGACGCCGAACGGAAGGCGGTTGCGCGCGTACTCCTTCAGCCGCGGGAACTCCACGAAGATGCCCTGAGCCGTCTCCGGGCGCATGTAGCCGGGCTGGCCCGAGCCGGGGCCGATGCTCGTCTCGAACATGAGGTTGAAGTCCTCGACCGGCTCGTCCGAGAGCTCGGCGTCACACGAGGGACACCGCAGGTCGTGGTCGCGGATGAGCTCCTCGACCTCCGGGACGGGCAGCGACTCGGCCTCCTCGACGTCGGTGTTGTCCTCGATGAGATGGTCGGCACGGTGGGACTCGCCGCACTCGGGGCACTCGACGAGCATGTCGTCGAAGCCGTCGAGGTGGCCGGACGCCTCGAAGACCGCCTCGGGCATGATCGTCGGCGCCTCGATCTCCATGTTGCCCTGCCGGACGGTGAAGCGGTCGCGCCAGGCGGACTCGAGGTTGTCCTTCACCGCCGCGCCGTTGGGGCCGTACGTGTAGAAGCCCGCGACGCCCCCGTAGGCGCCGTTCGCGCCGAAGAAGAAGCCTCGACGCTTCGCCAGTTCGATCACGTCCTCCTGTGCGACCATCCTACAGCGCCTCCAGCAGGTGCACGTCCCGAACGATACCGACGAGTTCGCCGCCGGCCTGCAGCGGGATCTGTTCGATGTCCTCCGTGATCATCTCCTGGGCGGCCTCGGTCACGCTCCGCCGGCGCGAGACGGTGACGACCGCCTCGGTCATGAACTCGGAGACCGGCTCGGCGGGGATCTCGACGTTCCGTGTGGGCACGTACGCCGCGCCGATGGCCTTGATCCCCTCCCACTTCCAGTCGTCGTCCTGGTCGGCGATGGAGTCGCCGGTGTCGTCCTCGCCCTCGACGACGCGGGCGACGTCGAGCACGTCGACCTCGGTAAGCATGCCCGCCATGTCGCCGTCGTCGCCCAGCGAAACCGCGTACGGGACGTTCGCGAAGAACAGTTGCCGTTCGGCGACCGTCAGCGGCGTGCCGGTGTACACCGTGTTCACGTCGGTACCGGCGACGTCGCCGCAGGCGGCGTCGGTCTCGACTTTCCCGCGGGCGATCGCGGCGACGATGTCCGTGACGGTGATGATTCCAGTCAGCGTGTCGCCGTTCTGCTCCTCGACGACGGGCACTCGGCGACTGCCCCCGATCATCACCTGCGCGGCGTCACGGAGGTTCGTGTCGGGTGTGACCGTCGGGACATCCCGCATCAACAGCGCGAGTTGGTCCTCGTCGGGCTGTTCGATGAGATCGTCCCGGGAAACGAGGCCGCGGTACACCTCCTCCTCGCCCTCGCCTTTCACGACCGGAACCGACGAGAAGCGGTACTCTTGGAGGTACGTGAGGACGTCGTCGCGACTGCCGGGGAGCGACACCGTGACGAGGTCTGCCCGCGGCGTCATCGCGTCTGCTACGTTCATACCCGCAGTGCGCTCCGACGCCTCTTGTATCATACGAAGGTGTGGTGCCGCCCCGCTCACCGGTTCGTTCCTCCCGAGTCGTCGTCCGGCCGGCGTTGGACGCCCCGTCGAGGTCACGTTCGACGGATCGGAAGCGGCCCCGCGAGCCGGCGTCGATCCGACGAGCGACCCTGTGAACCGATAGCAATCCGACGAGCTTATCAGTACGCATGTGAGACGTAATCATATGGCAACGAGACACACGGGGTACGAGCCCGGTGAGGTGATGGCGTCGGTCGACGAGAGCTCCGCGGAGTTCGTCATCGCGGACCTCGCATGCGACGGCGCGTGGCTCTCCGTCGGCGAGGCGGACGCCCCGGTGCTCGAGAACTGGTGTTGAGGTCGGGGGAATCGCCTCCCCCACGCTGTTTTCCCGCCGCCGTTCTTCGCCGCGTTTCGCCCGGAGTTCGTCGTCGTCACGCGTCGGTCGCTTCCGCCGAGGGCGCCGTCAGATCTCGTCGTCCGGGTCGTGATCGGCGGCCATTCGCTCGGCCTCCGCGGCGTATCGTTCGCGCCGCTCGTCGTCGTCGACGTGCTCGGCGTCGTCCTCGTCGCGATCGATCGCGGCGGTGATCGACTTCCGCTGCAGCAACTCGATCGACGCCTGTCGGGTGTAGGAGCGTCGACCGTCGGCGCTCGCGTAGGTGAGTGTCACCGTCTGTCGGGTGTCGTACTCGCGGGAGACGAGCCAGAGACGCATGCATCCCGGTTCGACCGCGGACGAGAAAGACTGTGGGGTCGCGACCGTCAATTCCGGGGCCGACGACCGCTGGAGCGACGACGCGTCGCGATATCGGGAGGACGTCGAAGTGGCGTCGAAGCGGCGTCGCTCAGTTCCCGAACTCGAAGCCGCCGACGTCGTCGACCTCGGAGCCGTCGCTTTCGGCTTCGTGGGCACCATCGTCCGTGCACTGGCCCTCCCCCGACCGCTCGATCGTGATCCCGCCGTCGGTGCGGAACTCCGGGTTCTCGGTCTCGGGCGAAGCCGTCCGGCCGGGACGGTCGCGCGGTTCCCCCCCGTCGGCGCGGACGCCGTCGCTCTCGGCGTTCTCGCCGCGGAGTTCGCCGACGCGCCGGGACAGCTCCGCGATCGCCTCGCTCTGGTCGTCGGTCGCGGCGACGATCCGGTCGGCGGCGTGTTGGCTCTCCTTCGACCGCTCGCGGACCTCCTCGATGGTCGCGGTGAGCTCCTCGACGGTGGCCGCCTGGTCGTCGGTCGCGCGCGACACCTCCGCGATGCCGTCGGCCGCCTGATCGATCGACGACGCGATGTCCTCGAACGCCTCCAACACGTCGTCGATCTGGTCGGCCGCGTGGTCGATCTGCTGGTGGCTCTGATCGGCGGCGACGACCGTCGAGTCGGTCTGGCTCTGGAGCTCCTCGATGTTGCCGGTGATCTCCTCGGTGTGCTGGCGGGTCTCGTCGGCGAGGGTCTTGACCTCCTCGGCGACGACGGCGAAGCCGTCGCCGTCCTTGCCCGCGCGGGCGGCCTCGATGTTGGCGTTGAGCGCCAACAGGTTCGTCTGCTCGGCCACGTCGGAGATGACCTCGACGACGGCCTCGATGTCGTCCATCCGGTCGCCGAGGTCCGTGACGGAGTCCACGAGCTCCTCGCCGATCTCCGTCACCTCCTCGGTCGCCTCGCGGGCGTCCTCGCTGGCGTCAAGGCCGTCGGTCGCGGCGTCGCGTGCCTGTTCGGCCGCCGTGTCGACCTCCTCTGCGGTCGCGGCGACCTCCTCCATCGACGCGGAGAACGTCTGCATCTCGGAGACGCCCTCGGAGAGCAGCTCGTTCTGCTCGCCGACGTTCTCGGCGATCTCCTCGGCGGCGCCCATCGCCTCCTCGACGGACTCCCCCAGTCGGACGGTGCCCTCGTCGACGCCGGCGGCGGTGTTCTGGAAGGCGTCCGCCATCCGGTTCAGATCGTCGACGACCGACAGGAGCCGGTCGTCGAGGCAGTTGTTCTCGTCGACGAACGAGGCTCGCGCGTCGAGGTCGCCCTCCATCAACTTCCCCATCGACGTCCCGAGTTCGTCGACGAGCCCCTCGACCGCCTGCTGGCGGCGGATCTGATCGGTCCGGTCGCGGACCGTCTCGATGACGGCGACGAGTTCGCCGTCCTCGTACAGCGGCATCGCCGTGAAGTAGATGTTGCGGTCGTCGCCGTGTTGGTCGGTCATCACGCTCTCGTCGCAGTAGAGCCACGTCGAGCGGTCCTCCAGTTCGACGTCGAACTCCTCGTGGGCCGACTTCGGATGCTCGATCACCTTGTCGGCGAGCGTCTGTGCCCTGCGCCCGTCGGGGTAGAACATCTCGCTGGCGTGTCCGTGACCGCGCGCCTCCTCGGCGCTCGCGCCGGTCAGATCCTCGATCGCGGAGTTCCAGGCGACGATCTCCCCATCGGCATCCAGCATAAAGACGGGCGAGCCGATCCCGTCGAGCAGCAGGTCGTCGTCGACGTTCAGTTCGTCCTCGGCTTCGTCCTGGCCCGGCGAGGGGACCGGATCGCCGCCGGACTGGACGGTGACGCCGCCGTCGGCCACTGCCTCCTCTCCGTTCGTCCCCGCGATCCACTTCCGGAAGCGGGCGAGTAGTGACATACCTGAGGACTCTTGGAGTTCCTGTTAACGGTTTCCGTCCGGAAATCAGATACGATACCTCCGCCGTCGAGAGCACGATCGCGCTCCGCCGGGAACCCAACCGGCGAAGCGTCCCGGGACGGACGCGTCAACCTCAACCGCGCGGAGCCCCCACCCTCTCGCGATGGACGCGAGCACCGTTCGCGAGCGTGCGGCGGACCTCCCGCGTGAGCCGGGGATCTACCAGTTCCTCGCCGGCGACACCGTTCTCTACGTCGGGAAGGCGGTCGATCTTCGCGATCGGGTGCCGTCGTACGCGGATCCGCGGTCCGCTCGGGTCCGACGGATGGTCGGTCGTGCCGACGGGATCGACTTCGCGGTCACCGACACGGAGACGCAGGCGCTGCTGCTGGAGGCGAACCTGATCAAGCGACTCAACCCGCGCTTCAACGTCCGTCTCAAGGACGACAAGTCGTACCCGTTGGTCCAACTCACCGACCACCCGGTTCCGCGGATCGAGGCGACGCGCGACCCCGACGAGGCCTCGACCGTCTTCGGCCCGTTCACGGACAAGGGTCGCGTCGACACAGTGATCAAGGCGATCCGCGAGACGTACGGGCTGCGCGGCTGTTCGGACCACAAGTACGAGGGCCGCGAGCGTCCCTGTCTCGACTACGAGATGGGGCTGTGCTCCGCGCCGTGCACCGGCGAGATAGACGAGACGTCCTACCGCGAGGACGTCGAGTCCGCGGTCCGCTTCTTCGAGGGCGAGACCGGCGCGCTCGCCGACCCGCTGCGCCGGGAGATGGAGGCGGCCGCACAGTCACGGGAGTTCGAACGTGCGGCGAACCTCCGCGATCGCCTCGACGTCGTCGAGGCGTTCCACGGCGAGGGCGAGGAAGCCGTCGCCGACCGCTCCGACGAGCGGGCGGTCGACGTGCTCGGCGCGGCCGTCGAGGGCGATGCCGCGGTCGTGGCTCGCCTCCACAGCGAGCGGGGGCAACTCGTCGACCGGTCCCGCCACTCGTTGGACGCTCCCGACGCCGAGGACCGGATCGCGGAGGTGTTGTCGGCGTTCCTCGTGCAGTACTACGCGGAACGGGATCTTCCCGACGCGATCCTGCTCTCGGAACGGCCGGCCGACGAGGACGTGCTCGCGTGGCTGGAGGCTGAGGGGGTCGCCGTCCGCGTCCCCGGCGCGGGACGGGAGGCGAAGCTCGTCGACCTCGCGCTGAAGAACGCCCGCAGCGGCCCGACGCGACGGGACGAGCTGTCCGCGCTCGCGAACGCCCTCGGGATCGACCGGCCCGAGCGCATCGAGGGGTTCGACGTGAGTCACGCGCAGGGGAAACACGTCGTCGGCTCGGACGTGTGCTTCGTCGGCGGGAACGCCCGGACCGCAGACTACCGGCGGAAGAAGCTCACCGATCGCAACGACGACTACGCCAACATGCGCGAGTTGATCCGGTGGCGCGCCGAACGCGCGATCGAGGGGGCCGACGACCGCCCCGACCCGGACCTGTTGCTCGTCGACGGTGGCGACGGACAACTGGGTGCCGCCCGCGACGCCCTCGCCGAGGTCGGCTGGTCGGTTCCGGTCGTGGCGCTCGCCAAGGAGGAGGAACTGGTCATCACTCCCGACGGAGTCCATCGCTGGGACGACGACGCGCCGCATCTACACCTGCTCCAGCGCGTGCGCGACGAGGCACACCGCTTCGCCGTCCAGTACCACCAGACGCTGCGGGACGACGTCTCGACCGTCCTCGACGAGGTATCCGGGGTCGGTCCCGAGACGCGGCGACGACTGCTCCGTCGGTTCGGATCCGTCGAGAACGTCCGCGCGGCCAGCGAGTCCGATCTGCTCGACGTGCCCGGCGTCGGCGAGAAGACGGCTCGGGCGCTGAAAACTCGGCTGTGACCTCGTGTCCGCATCGCCGTTCGGCTCGTGGCTGACAGGTGATCCCGCGTCGTCGCGCCGAGGGTGGATCACACACCCGCTCGGTTCCCCGACGCCTGTCGCTACGTCACGCGACGTGATGCTCCCGGTTTCGTCCAAGAAGGTTCGGCCGGATCGAGATCCGGTGTCGCCGAGTCCCGGAGCCGACGCTACTGCGTCCGGAACGCGCGGTCGCCGGCGTCGCCGAGGCCGGGGACGATGAACCCCTCGTCGTTGAGCTCGTCGTCGATGGCGACGGTGAGGAGATCGGCCTCGGGAACCGCCTCGGCGACGCGGGTGAGGCCGTCGGGGGCGGAGACCGCCGAGAGGACGAACAGGTCCTCCGGCTCGGGATTGTCCCCGAGCACGTGATCGAGGACGGTACACATCGTCGATCCGGTCGCGAGCATCGGGTCGGCGACGATGACGGTGTCGTCCTCGGTGATGTCGGGGAGTTTCGTGTAGTCGATCTCGATGGGGAAGGTACCGTCGTCGGCCATTCCGGCCTCCTCGTTGCGACCGGCGGAGATGACGCCCTGTTTCGCCCGCGGGAACGCCTTCAATAGCCCCTCGACGAACGGCGTCGCGGCGCGGAGGACGTTGATGATAACGACGTTGTCGAGTCCCTTCACGCGCTCGCCGGTCGTCTCCGCAAGCGGGGTCTCGATGGAGACGAACTCGGTCTCCATCGCGCCGTCGATGATCTCGTACCCGCAGATGCGGCCCAGCTTCACCAGTCCCTTCCGGAACGCGACCTGCTCCGTCTCCACGTCACGCAGCCGCGACAGCGTGTCCTTTGCCAGCGCGTGCGTGATGAGGTGTGCGTCCCCTCGCTCCTCGATAGCCATCGTTGTTCGGACGTTGCTGGGCGGGCGGCAATAATCCCGTTGGCTCGCGCGTCCCGTGGACGAGCGTCGCCTCCGGGCACGGGTCCGGTTGTACGTCGATCGTCGAACCAACCTACGTCGTTCGCCGGCGATATCGTCGGTTTCGAAACGTTTACCGGCGACTCGGTCGGCTGTGTACGTGATATGACGAAAGTCAGCGTGATCGGCGCGGCGGGAACCGTGGGCGCCGCAGCGGGGTACAACATCGCGCTTCGGGACATCGCGGACGAACTCGTGTTCGTCGACATCCCGGACATGGAGGAGACGACGATCGGCCAAGCCGCCGACACCAATCACGGAGTCGCGTACGACTCCAACACGCGGATCCGGCAGGGCGGCTACGAGGCCACCGAGGGGTCCGACGTCGTCGTCATCACCGCGGGCATCCCGCGAAAGGAGGGCCAGACCCGGATCGATCTGGCGGGCGACAACGCGCCCATCATGGCGGACATCGGCGAGTCGCTGCGCGAGTACAACGACGACTTCGTGTCGATCACTACCTCGAACCCGGTGGACCTGCTCAATCGCCACCTGTACGAGAGCGGCGAGCGCGCCCGCGAGAAGGTGATCGGGTTCGGCGGCCGCCTCGATTCCGCGCGCTTCCGGTACGTCCTCTCCGAGCGCTTCGACGCGCCCGTGAAGAACGTCGAGGCGACGATCCTCGGCGAGCACGGCGACGCGCAGGTGCCCGTGTTCTCGAAGGTCCGCGTCGACGGGACCGACCCCGAGTTCACCGCCGACGAGAGGGAGGAGATCCTCGGCGACCTGCAGGAGTCGGCGATGGACGTCATCTCGCGCAAGGGCGCGACCGAGTGGGGTCCGGCGACCGGCGTCGCCCACATGGTCGAGGCCGTCGTCCGCGACACCGGCGAGGTGCTCCCCGGCTCGATCGCGCTGGACGGCGAGTTCGGCCACGAGGACACCGCCTTCGGCGTCCCGGTGCAGCTCGGCTCCGACGGCGTCGAGGAGGTCGTCGAATGGGATCTGGACGACTACGAGGTCGACCTCATGGACGAGGCGGCCGAGAAGCTCGCCGACCAGTACGAGAAGATCGCGTAAGCGGTCCCGCTCCGACTCGGACACGGAGCCTCACCCGAGCGATCGCCGCCGGCTCCGCGGAACCGACCTCGTTTTTGACGCCGCGGACCCTCCGACGCGTATGGACTCGACAGTCGTCGTCACCGGCGGCCTCGGCCGCTCGGGTCGTTGGATCGTTGACCGACTCGCCGACGACCACGAGGTCGTCTGCGTCGACCTCGACCACCCCGGCTACGAGGTGACCCCCCGTGTGAACCTCGACTTCCGCGTCGCCGACCTCACCGACGCGGGCGAGACGTTCGACCTCGTCGGCGAGGTCGACCCCGACGCGATCGTCCACTGGGGCTCGCACCCGTCGCCGACGCGCCACGCGGGGAGTCGCGTCTTTCAGGACAACGTCGCCGGCGCGTACAACGTCCTCGTCGCCGCCGGGCGCGCGGACGCGACCGTCGTGCAGGCGTCCAGCGAGAGCGCCTACGGCCTCGCGTTCGCCGAGGAGACTCCCCTTCCGGAGACGCTCCCGATCACCGAGGACCACCCGATGCGACCCGAGGACCCGTACGGAACCGGGAAGGTCGTCGCCGAGGAGATAGCGGGTATGATCCACCGCCGCGACGGCGTCCCGGTCACGTCGGTCCGCCCGTCGTGGATCCAGTATCCCGGGGAATACGCCTGCCGCGAGTTCGATGCGCTCGCCGACGGCGCGGGCAACTGCTGGTCCTACGTCGACGTGCGGGACGTGGCCTCCCTCGTCGCCCGTGCGGTCGCCGATCCGCCCGCAGGCCACGAAGCGGTCCACGTCGCCGCCGGCGACAACTACCTCGGCCGGCCGACCGCTGAGGCGGTCGAGGAGCACTTCGGGAGGCTCCCTGACGAGTGCCGGCTCGCGGGGGAGCAGTCCGCACTGTCGACGGCGAAGGCCGCCGAGCTGTTCGATTGGCGTCCGGAACACGAGTGGCGAACCGCGGGCGAGGAGGACGTGCCGGCGCCCGACCTCTGGGCGTAGCGGGCGAAGGTTCATGTCCGATGCCGGGACCAGCCACCGCGTGCGCTGACGCGTGCCGTGACCGGTTCGCGGGTGTGCGGCACCCCGGTCGCGGGTCGACTGTGCCGCCTGTTCGCCAGTTCGGGGCCACCGCCGCTCCGCGGCCATCGAGGCAACGACTAAATCGCTGGCTCGCACAGCCGAAGGTATGGCCGACTCCTGTGACGCCTGCGGATCGTCGGTTGAGGACGCGCTCGCCCGGACGGTCCGGCTCTCCGTCGACCGCTCGACGGTCGACGAGCAGCGACTGTGCCCGGGCTGCTTCGCCGACTGGATCGATCGCTACGAGGAACGGATGCGGTCGGAACCGGACGTAACGATCGACGAGGACAACGACATCATCGTCGACTGAGGCGGGTCGTCATCCCCCGATCGAACAGGTCGTCCCGAGCGCGAGTCTCTCCTCCTCGATGTGCGCCGACAGGCACCCGTAGTTGCAGTACGGCGTCTCCGTCTCCGAGTCGTCCTCGCGGACGTACACCGGGTCGTGAACGGTCACGTCACAGCCACAGTACGCGCAGTCGGAAGCGTCGCTCATCGACGGTGACGACGGGCGGCGGACGTAAAACGGGTCCGCGGGCGTGCGTCCGTGGCGAGCGTTCGGCTCGGCTTACTCCTCGTCCTCGTCGTCCGCACCGGCGCTCAGTCCGTCGTCCTCGGGCCGGTCGAGCGCGCGCTCGGCGTCGTGATGCTCCGAGTAGCCGTCGAACCAGCGGACGATACGCTCGATCCGGTCGACGATATGGGCCGGCTCGCCCGAGCGCGACAGTTCGTGACCCTCACGCGGGTATCGAACCAGCCGCGTGTCGACGCCGGCCTTGCGCAGGATGCGGTGGTACAGCTCCGCCGTGTTGTCCGGCGTCCGGTAGTCCCGGTCCGAGTGGACCAGCAGCGTCGGCGTGTCCACCTCGTTCGCGTACGCGACCGGCGAGTGCTCCCAGAGGAACTCGGGCTCCTCCCACGGCGTCGTGTCGTAATCCCCCTCGACCAGCTTGTACGCCCCGTCGGTGGAGCCGTAGAACCCGGTGAAGTCGTACACGCCGCGCTGGGAGACGGCCGCACGGAAGTAGTCGGTCTGTCCGACGGTCCACGACGTCATGTAGCCGCCGAAGGAGCCGCCGGTGAGGAAGACGTTCGTCTCGTCGACGTACTCCCTGCTCGCGACCTCCTCGACGCCGGCCATCACGTCGGTGAGGGTCACGTCGCCCCAGTCGCGCTCGATAGCCTGCATGAACTCCTCGCCGAAGCCGGCCGACCCGCGCGGGTTCGACCAGAAGACGACGTAGCCGCGGGCCGCGAGCGTCTGGAACTCGTGCCACATCGTCCCGCTGGTCGTCCACATCGCGTGTGGCCCCCCGTGAACCTCCACGGCGAGCGGATACGTCTCGTCCTCGCTGAACTCCGGGGGCGTCAGGATCCATCCCTCGACGGGCCCCTGTTCGGACTCGAACGCGAGCGGCTCGGGCTCGGCGACCGCGACCGACTCGAGGTACTCGCCGTTCAGGCGGGTCAGTCTGCGCTCCTCGCTCCCGTCGAGCACGAACAGGTCGCCCGGGTGATCCCACTCGCTTCTCGTGATCGCCGTCACGCCGTCGGCGACGTGCGCGCCGTTGACGGCGCCGCCGCGGTACTCGCGCTCGGGGTCGGCGTTCGCGTCGCCGGGGGCCGACCAGAGGCTCGTCGCGCCCTCGTCCGGCGTGGTGAAGAACACGCGCTCCTCGTTGGGGCCCCACTGCGGGGCCGCCTCGTAGCCCAACCCGCGGTCGAGGTCGGCGGTGAGGTCGGACGTTTCGTCGGCCACGCGGTCGTACACGTGGAGTTCCGTCGGCCGGATGCTCGCCTGCTCGGCCTCGGTGTAGGTGTAGGCGATCCGGTGGTCCTCCGTGGCCGCGAGCGACGCGCCCCACCCCGTCGTCCGGTGGACGTCCTCGGTCTCGTCCGACTCGGTATCGTAGGCGACGATGTCGACAAGGTAGTTGTCGTCGGGGTCCTCGCCGGCCTTCTGTGCCGTGAAGTACAGCGTCTCGTCGTCGCCCCACGTCGGCCCCGCGTGATCGTGATCGCCGTCGGTGACGCGCGTGAGATCGCCCGATTCCACGTCGAGCACGTACACCTGCGGCCGCTTCCCGTCGAAGTAGGTGGTGGCGGTTCGGTACACCGTCCGGTCGATGACCCGCGGGTCCGGCTCCTCCGGCTCGTGTTCCTCGGGAACCTCCAGGTCACGCTCCTCCTCGCGGTCCTCCTCGGTGACCGACTGGAGGAACGCGATCCGGCTGCCGTCGGGGCCCCACGCGATCGAACTGACGCCGCCGACCACGTCCGTCACCCGTTCGGCTTCGCCGCCGGGGCCGTCGAACGGGAGCAGCCACAGCTGCTGGGTGTCGTCGTCCTTCCCACGCGTCGAGGTGAACGCGAGTCGGTCCCCGGACGGCGAGAACCGGGGCTCCGCGTCGGCCCCCTCCGCCAGCGTCAGCCGTCGGGCGTCGTCGTCGCCGTCGGTCGGCGCGAGGTACACCGTCGACTCGTAGCCCTCGTCGTCGTCGGGGACGCTCCGAACGAACGCCACGTGCTCGCCGCCCGGCGCGACCCGCGGATCGCTCGGCTTGGCGATGTCGTGGAAGTCGCTCGCCTGAATGTGATCCATACCGCGGCGTCGGAGTCACGAGCAAAGTACGTTCGGGACCCGGAACGGGACGGCGGCCGCGAGACGGGGTCGCGGCGGGGCGGCCCCGGCTACTCGATGTCGACGCGGCCGCTCGTCGCCGAGCGGAGACGGTCGCGCAGCCCCGGCGCATCGGCGACGGGGACGCGCGCCTCGAAGGTCACCTCGGCGTCGTAGTCGGCGTCGAACTCGACGGCGGCGGATTCGAGGATACCCCTCACGGTGCCGGAGTCGTCGTAGGCGACCGTGAGTGCGACACGCTCGTGTGGCTCCTCTTCGACGACGCCCGCGGCGTCGAGTCCGTCCTTCACCCCGCGGGCGTAGGCCCGTGCGAGCCCGCCGACGCCGAGGTTCGTCCCGCCGTAGTAGCGCGTGACGACCGCGACGACGTTTCGGATCTCCTGCTGTTGCAGGACGTTCAGCGCCGGCTTGCCGG